>Ga0209344_10005789_pt1 | contig 10482 bp, 11 predicted proteins | sample Cruoilmetagenom6_FD_187293 | JGI IMG/M metagenome (GOLD analysis project Ga0209344, IMG submission 187293) | Oil polluted marine microbial communities from Coal Oil Point, Santa Barbara, California, USA - Santa Barbara Oil Seep Sample 6 (SPAdes)... | ecosystem: Environmental > Aquatic > Marine...
GATTGCGAGGTGTTCAGTTCGGTCGCCGCTTTTCCAAACCCACGCAATCGTGCGACCGCTTCAAAAGCAATCATCGCGCTCATAGAAGGCAGGGGTGGGTTGTTTCTTCTCATATCCATTTTGATATGAGTGCGTATCAATGAAAGCAATGGAAATTGCGCGTGGAACCCGACCAGTATGGCAAAGAAACAATAACTGCCCCGCTCGGGACAAGGAGCCCCCCACATGAATGACTACAAAAAACCGGAGCATTGGAGTGATCCCCGAAACAAGCTGTTCCCTCAACAAGTCGGGTTCACATGTCCGCCTCACGATTTTGATGCAGCACCTGCAGATTTCCTGAGGATGTCGCCGGATTCTGTCGGCGTTCATGGCAGGATGTTACACGTACCGGATTACAAACACCGACTGGATCAACGCAAACAGAATTTCGATTTGCTTGAAGAATTTGTTGAATGCATGGCTAACAATGGCGCTGACGTTTGTGGTCAGGTCGGATCGAATTGGGTGCATGCATCAAGTCTCGGAGTTGACGGCATTCGGCAGCATTGCGAAATGCTGAGCGATAAATATGAAACCCCGTTTCATATGGCTGGATACGCCATGGTGGAAGCCCTGCGAGACCGTGGCATTGAAAAAGTCGCACTTAACGCTGCCTATCATCACCCCGCTTGGTGGCAAGGCACAGTTGGATTTCTGAAAGAAGCCGGGTTTGATGTCCTGTGGGCTGGCAATTTTCACGATCAGGGATGGTTTGATACGCAAGAAGAAGTGAATGCTTGCATCTGGTGTTTTGATGGCAATCTCGCCCAAAAAAGTTTCGAATTTGTCTCGGACAAAGCGCCTGCCGCCGAGGCTATTCTGATCAACGGCATGTGCAATTTTCGTACTGGTCCGAATGGCCAAGCACAGCGCCCCGTTCACCTTGAAGTCGAACTTGAAACCCTTCTTGGTAAACCAGTGATTAGCCACGACAACGCACTTTATTGGCGTGTTTTCAAAACACTAGGCCTTGCGCCGGTTTCCGAACAAGGCAGCCTATTATCTTCTCTAAAGGTTTAACAATATGCATAAAATTGTTGCTCTATGGGCCACCCCCCGTTCAACTTCCACCGCATTTGAATGGATGATGCGTCAACGTGGCGATTTGGATTGCCTGCACGAGCCATTCGGCGAGGCCTGGTATCAAGGCGAAGACCCTCTTTGGCCACGTTTCACCGAAGGCGAAAAAACCACACCTGGCCTAACGATTGAAAGTGTGTGGGATGATATTCAGAGACGCGCTCAGAAGGGGCCGGTATTCCTTAAGGACTTTCCCCATTACATTAACCATATGGTGACGCCAGAATTCCTATCTCATTTCACACATGCCTTTCTCATCCGTGATCCGGCAAAAACCATCACTTCCATGTATGACAAATGGCCCGACTTTGATGAGCTGGAAGTCGGATTCCCCGAGCAGCGTGCCTTGTTTGATCTGATTTCAGCGTTGAATGGGGCACCCCCAACCGTTGTTGATAGCGACGAGCTTCTTGAAAATCCCGTAGACATGACACAAGCCTTCTGCGCATCTGTCGGAATACCATTCATCGAAGATGCTCTGACCTGGGAACCTGGTGGCGATCCATCCGCACACAGTTGGTGGGACGGCGGATCATTCCATTCAAATTTGGCCAAATCAACTGGACTGATGGCGCAGAAACGGAAATATGTGGACCTGCAAAACACGCCAGAGCGGGTTCGTCGGGTGCATCGGCGCATGGATCCGCATTACCGACACATGTACCGACACCGCATTCGCCCATGAGATTTAAACCGGAAGGCGGCCACTGATCGGCCGCCTTCAATATGTCAGGCAGTTGCAACGCCCTAAGTCATTGTTTCTAGCATTTTTGACCACCGCGAACGCGACAGGTATTTGTCCGACGCTAGCAACCAATATGTTTCATCTTGCGTCAACTCATAGTCCGAAACACGCTTCAATCGCCCTGAGTTCAAATCTTCCATACACAAGGGCAACGATCCCAACATCACCCCCAACCCGGCCCTAGCCGCCGCAAGGGCGGAAGAAAACGTATCAAATCGCAAAGTTGGAATTGGAGACTGAGATGCCTGGGTTTGGTCAATCCATTGTGACCATCCCGCCCGTGGACCAGACACCGCGATGCGGGGCAAATCTTGCCAACTCGACGCTGTTTCCAACAACACAGGCGACACAACTGGGCTGATCCGTTCTCTGAACAATGGTGCCTTGTAGGTTTGTCCCCATTCCCCGGTACCATAGCGAACTCTGACGATATCGTCCTGCAAGGGAACATCATTGCTTAGAACCATTGTTTTCAATGAAAATTGCGTTCCCACTTCCATTGGCATCGCTTGCAGGCGCGGGGTAATCCATAATTCGATCACGGAATTGCTTGCCGAAATTGTCAGGTGCTTTTGTTGGACACCAAACATTGATTCCGTGCTTTGACGTAACCCATCCATCGCAGCACTGACATAGGGTAACCACGCTTCGCCATCGACGGTCAACATGACACCTCTGGCCTGTCGCAGAAACAATGGCGATCCAACCCTGCGTTCCAAATGGGAAATTCGTTGACTGATCGCGGATTGGGTTAACCCTGTTTCCGTTGCAGCGGACGTAAAACTACCTGTGCGCCCCGCGGCTTCAAATGCCCTTATCCATTCCAGAGGAATGTTATCGAGTTGCGGAACACCCATTACGAAAACCCTGCCTTAGTGTGTTTTTACCTAATTTGACCTTATGGCAAAATCAGCGAAAACTGAAGTACGGAAACAAGACCCTCAAGGAGTGGCCAAATGTCGGAAATAAGCCTGCACAACGACGGAAGCGTTCTATCTATTCAAGGTGGTTCAGATGTCATGCGATTTCACGCGATATGGTTGCGCGACAACGCTTGGGACAGTGAAACCCGTGCACCGGGAAATGGGCAACGGTTGATTGCGCTGCGCGATATTCCAACAGACACGACAATTGCCAAAGCGACACTTTCTAATAATAGACTGAGCGTCACGTTTGCACCGGAAGATAAAACAGTTGAATTTGACCTAAGTTGGCTACGCGCCAATTCCTACGACAAGCCCGGAAATTCCCCCAAAGCCATGATCGGCCAAGGAGTTGAAACCTGGGACCGTGAACTCATGAATGATCTTCCCGCCGCGGATTTCGAACACGTTCGAGACAGTCCAGTCGCATTGCGTGACTGGCTGTCAAAAGTCGCGCGATACGGCTTTGGTAAACTTGAAAACGGGCCTGTTTGCGATCTTGCCCTGATGCAAGTTGTTGATCTGTTCGGGTATGTTCGAGAAACCAACTATGGTCGTCATTTTGAAGTGCGCACAGAGGTTAATCCGACAAACCTAGCCTATACAGGATTAGGATTGCAGGCACATACAGACAATCCATATCGCGACCCGGTTCCATCCATTCAGGTATTGTATTGTCTAGAAAGCTCAGCGGCTGGCGGTGAAAATATGGTAGTGGACGGCTTTCGGGCAGCCGAACAGTTGCGCGCCGAAAACGAGGAATATTTCAATGTCCTGTCGCGCTACTGTGCCCGTTTTGAATACGCAGGCGAGGCAGGTGTCACCCTTCGGTCACGCCGCCCGATGATAGAACTGGCACCCGATGGAGAGCTGATCGGTGTGCGGTTCAACAACAGATCAGCCGCCGCAATCACCGATGTTCCGTTTAGCCAGATGGAAACCTATTACGCAGCCTATCGTCGGTTGGGTGAGATCATTGATGATCCTGCGATGGAAGTGTCATTTCGCCTGGAACCCGGCGAAAGTTTCATCGTGGACAACACCCGTGTTCTTCACGCGCGCAAAGCATTCTCCGGCTCGGGCACGCGATGGTTTCAGGGGTGTTATGCCGACAAGGACGGGTTGTTGTCGCGCCTTGCCGGTCTGGATCACACTTGCGCACAGGAGGCCGCAGAATGAACAGCCCCAAAGACACCAAGCTGACGCCCCAAAACATCGTGGCATTCATTGGAGGTATTTTCGAACGATGCGGGCACGAGGAATATCTTGGCGAGCCCGTTACGATGGAACAGCACATGCTTCAGGGCGCAACCATCGCCGAGCAAAACGGACTGGATGAGGAAATCATCGTTGGTGCACTGCTACACGACATTGGGCATTTCACATCTGAATTCGGGACGTTTTCGATGGATGATACCGAAGACCGGTTTCACGAAGAAGCAGGTGCTGACGTTTTGGCAGAGTTCTTTCCATCAATCATAACTGATTGTGTGCGCCACCATGTAGCCGCAAAACGATACCTTTGCGCGACCAAACCAGAATATTTTGATCGCCTGTCCGAGGCGTCTGTTCATTCACTCAATTTACAAGGTGGGCCAATGAATGACCTGGAAGTTGCCGAATTCAGGAAAAACCCCAACCTCGCCAAAATCATTCAGGTTCGTTACCTTGATGAGGCTGGCAAACATCCAACAATGGAAACGCCCGATTACTGGCACTTTGCACCGATGGTGCAACGTATTGTGGATCAACATTCTAACGCTAATACCTAAGCACGGGTATAAAGCCCAAGAAGAAAGTCATGTGTTCGAACATGCCGATACGCTGACGCACCGGCATGTTCATTTTTGCTTGTTGCTTAGGCCGCCTTTACGGCATCAATGGACGCCTCGAGAATATCCATTGCTTCGGCGAAAATTTCGTCCTGCACTGTGATGGGCGCCAGAAAACGCACAACGTTACCGTAAACACCACATGTCAGCAGGATAAGGCCACGGCTGAGCGCCTCAACCCGAATGGCATTGGCCATATCAGGATTTGGGGCCAACCCGTCAACCGTATTGAATTCCGCGGCAATCATGAAACCAGGACCGCGGACTTCTGCAAGTTCGGGAACACGATCTTTTACGGCTTCCAAACGCTGTTTGAGACGGGAGCCCAGTTCATTTGCACGGTTGCAAAGATCTTCTTCTTCGATCACGTCCAACACAGCGTTGGCCGCGGCGATACCCAGAGGGTTACCGCCGTAAGTCCCGCCTAACCCACCGGGCTGCGCCGCGTCCATCAGATCTGCTCGACCGGTAAGCGCCGCCAGAGGCAAACCACCCGCCAATCCCTTGGCCATTGTCGTGATATCAGCGGAAACATCATAACCCTCCATGGCGAACATGTTGCCGGTACGCGCAAAGCCGGTTTGAACTTCGTCAGCAATCATAACGATACCATGCTCGTCACACAGCGCACGCAATCCGCGCATCAATTCTGCCGGGGCCGGGTAAAACCCACCTTCACCCTGAACAGGTTCAAGAATAATCGCCGCCACACGTTCAGGGTCCAGATCCGCCTTGAACAACTTGGTCAGCGCACCCAACGCGTCTTCGCTGTTGGTTCCGTGCAATTCTACCGGGAACGGGATGTGATAAACGTCAGGCATCATTGCGCCAAAACCCTTTTTGTAAGGGGCTACCTTTCCTGTCAACGACATGCCCATAAATGTGCGGCCATGAAAGGCCCCACCAAAGGCAATTACCGCCGGGCGACCCGTCGCAGCGCGCGCGACCTTGATAGCGTTCTCAACAGCCTCAGCCCCGGTCGTAACAAACACGGTTTTCTTTTCGAAATCCCCTGGAACTTTTTCATTCAAACGCTCAGCCAGACGGATGTAGTTTTCATATGGCAATACTTGATGACATGTATGTGTGAAACGCGAGGCCTGTTCCGTCACAGCGGCCATAATCTTTGGGTGGCAATGACCAGTATTCACCACGGCGATCCCCGCAGCGAAATCAATATAACGGTTACCTTCGACATCCCAAACTTCGGAATTCAACGCACGTTCCACATAAACCTGTGTTTGCATGCCAACCCCTTGGGAGATGGCGGCCACACGACGATCGGCGATTTCAGCGTTTGACATGACGCATCCTTTTCCTGTTTTGGACGGCCCTGCCGCCCCAATGATCAATCGACGTAAAATAGAGCGTTTCCCCAGAACTAAAAAGTGTGTTTATTGCGATTCGTAAGCCATTGAAATAAAACAATCAGATGCGGAATCGTTGAAAGTATTGAACATGCAGAACACACCTCAGGTTGATCAAGAGATAGGTCAAAGGTTACGCTCGCTGCGCGAACGTGCCGGGCTTTCGCAAAGAGCACTTGCGAGGCGAACAAATGTCCCGAACTCCACGATTTCATTGATAGAATCCGGCAAAGTGAACCCGTCTGTCGGAGCGTTGAAACGTATTCTGGAAGGCATACCTGTAGGGTTATCTGAATTCTTTGCCTTCGAACCTGAAAGCGAACGTAAAGTATTCTATGCAGCTGAAGATCTAAGAGAAATTGGCAAGGGTGGTGTTTCCCTCAAGCAGGTAGGAACCAACCTGTTTGGCCGAGCTATGATGATTCTCAGCGAAACCTACGAGGTTGGATCGGATACGGGGCGAGTGTTGTACGGACATGAGGCCGAAGAAGGGGGAATCGTCGTTTCCGGCCGAATCGAAGTAACGGTTGGCGAGAACCGAAAAATTTTGGGACCGGGTGATGCGTATTATTTTGACAGTAGGAACCCACACAGGTTTCGCCAGGTCGGCCCAGATAAATGTATGATTATAAGTTCTTGCACGCCACCTACGTTCTAAGCCACTCACGTAAAAAGCGTTTGGCCCGGGAACTTCACATCAAGTTTTCGCTTTGGTTTCCCGACGAAATCGTTTAAAAAATCCGAAACTAGTATTCGGGAATTCTAAAAACATGACTCTACCATCCAGCGTTTACGATGCCGAACCGATACCACCTTCGGCGCGCGCTGAAGTTGATCGAATGCTGCAATCCGGCGATTTGTTTCGTTACACGGCGACTGAGAATGCTCCTGTTTCATTGTTGGAAAAGGAGTTCGCCGCGTTATTGGGAACCAAATACGCCCTGGCAGTGTCCTCCTGTTCTGCGGCCCTGTTTCTTTCGCTCAAGGCGCTTGGTTTACCAAGAGACGCGCGTGTTCTGATCCCGGCGTTCACATTCGCCGCTGTGCCGTCTTCTGTCATTCACGCCGACTGCATTCCCGTTTTGTGTGAGGTCGGCGACAATTACCGAATTAATATCGAAGATTTTGCAACGCGTTTGGATGACAACATAAGCGCTGTCATAATTAGCCACATGCGCGGGCATACGTCCGACATGGATGCGATTGAGGAACTTTGTACCGCCCGGGACATCCCAATAGTCGAAGACGCCGCCCATTCCCTTGGTACAACCTGGCACGGACGCAATATTGGCACTTTGGGACGCGTCGGATGTTTTTCTTTCCAGTCCTACAAACTGTTAAACGCAGGCGAAGGCGGCATTATGATCACCGACAACGCCGAACTGGCGGCGCGCGCAATCATCATGTCTGGCGCATACGAGCATAACTGGACGAAACATTTTGACGGCGACGATCCGGAACTGGAATCCGCATTTGCGCGATGGCAAAATCAAATGCCGCTGTATAATTTGCGGCTCAACAACCTTAGCGCCGCGATCATTCGTCCGCAATTGGATGAGGTGTCTCGCCGCGTCACGGATGGCCGTGCAAATCACGACTATTTGGCGGCTCGCTTGAGCACCAACCAATGGCTTCGCGTCCCTGACAAACTCCTTCCCGAAGAACGCGCACCCGACTCAATTCAATTCAACTTGGCGGGTTTGACCGAAGACGAAACCCGCGCATTTTCAAACGCTGCCGCAGACCGCGGCGTAAAAATCCAAGTGTTCGGACTCTCAACTGACAATGCCCGTGCGTTTTGGAATTGGCGATTTTTACCGGGTGAAACTCCCGACTTGCCTCAAACCCGTGAAATGTTGATGAAAGCCTGTGACACCAGATTGCCTGCACGTTTGACCCGTCCTCAAATCGATACAATTGCCGACGCAATTTTGGGCGCGATCGATGACGTTATGGTGCAGTCGCGCTCCTACGGAACATGACCGCGCAATTTCTATCGACAATCAAGGATGACCGACCCCTAACTCAATTGAGTTTGCCAGACCTGATTAAAGAATATCCAACGAGTGTTTCAAAAAGGCGTGCTTTTTGATGGCTGGCTCGACAATGGTGCGCCTTAAAATCGGTTTTAACGTTTGAGCAACCTCTGCTGGCATATCCTGCAAAATCCCTTTTCGGGCCGTCAGACTAATAGTGCGTGTCAGCGGCTCGAAAGGCAATTCGAAGACATCTATTTGGTCGGCAAACCGGCGCGCGCGCATTAAGGCAAGCGGCGTTAAAATGGTCCATCCACTACCCTGCCCGACCAACGCAAGGATCGCGTGATAGCTATCTAATTCAAATCGGTGCGGCAAAGAAATGTTCTGTCTGGCGAGGTGGGATGTGACCAGCCGTCCCATATAATGTCGTTGTGTATATTGGACCAACGGCAGGCGTTTCAATTGTTTCAACATTTCCCGGTCTGGTTTGATAAAACCTTTTGGAGCAGCAACAATAAAACCTTCCCGCAAAAGTGGATGAACCTCGACCCAATCGGCCTCGCCACCCAATTCCGCAGCGACGATCACGTCCAGGTCGCGCGCATCAAGCAGATCATACAGGTAATGGCTGGCGCCCGTTTCCAATAGAAACTGACAGGTTTTCAGTTCACCCGCCAAATGTGTCAACAATTCAGGCGTAACGTCAGCCTCGAAATCTTCGATCATACCCATCCGAAATCGCGTAAGGATCGAAAGGTCAGACATCGCCAATTCGGCGCGCGCCTGAGCAGCTTCATTTAGGATGGCTTGCGCCCGCCTGTGCATGATTTCGCCGGCCTTGGTCAAACGCACGGGCCGTGCGTTGCGCTGCAACAGAGTCGCTCCAACTGCACTTTCAAGATTGGTAAGTTGCTGACTTACAGTCGACGGGCTGGCCCCAAGTCTGCGTGCCGCCGCCGAGATTGAACGCTCGTCAGCGGCCGCCATAAACACCTCGATACCCCAAAGGGTTATACGGCCGGGACTATCAACCATTTCGCCTTATTTTCCCAGCTTCGACAGCTTCCGCTGTAAATCAGCCAGCTGCTCCTTGATTTCATCAAGGTTTTCAGCACCGGAAGTATCCCTTGGGTTCGGTGCAGATGGCGTATCAACCCCGGTTGCCAACCCACCTGTCATTGCCTTGATAAAGGCTTCTTGCTGCACCCGCATTGCTTCCATACCTGGCATCGAGGACATTGGGTTGGATTTGCCCATGTTTTCCAGCATTTTGGATTGGCCATCTCTCAGCAATTCAAAACTGGCCTGCAGAAACTCAGGAACAACACTTGTCGCTTGCGTTGTATAGCTGCGCACAAGATCAGTAAGCACGTTTATCGGCAGAACATTTTCGCCACGGCTTTCGTGTTCTGCAATGATTTGAAGAAGATACTGCCGTGTCAGATCATCACCTGACTTTAGATCAATAATCTTAACTTCACGCCCATCTCGAATAAATTGCGATATATCTTCCAACGTCACATAATCGGACGTCTCTGTATTATAGAGTCTCCGGCTGGCGTAGCGTTTAATCAAAAGCGAATTATCGGTCTCAGCCACGCGAGTATCCTCCCAAAAATGCAGCGCTGCAGCATAGCTTAGACATTTGGCAAACAAAAAGAAAGGGCGAGCCAACTAAGGCTCGCCCTCGCAAATCGCACCCTTCACAGGGAGGACGTCCAGGTGCGGAAAGTTCAGTCTTATTTAGCGGTCGCTTTTTTAGCGGCGGCCGTAACGTCGTCTGTCGCTTTTTTAACGGCCTGCGCTGCATCTTCCTGCAGGTTTTTACCGGCCGACAGCATCAACTCAACTGTGTCCATTTGAACCTTTTTCGCGATTTCCGCGAAAGCAGCCATGTTTTCGGCGGCAACTTCTGCGTTTGCAGATGCGAAATCGGTTGCTGCTTTTGCGTAATCGGCAGGCTCAGTTTTTGCTTTGGACATGTCTGTCAGTTTTGCCAGAGTTGTTTTTGTCCATTTGCTGGAGATCTCAGCAGATTTTTCTGCTGCGTTCAGAGCAACGCCTGACAGTTTCTCACTCAGAGCTGCTTGGTTTTTGAAAGCGTCTTCCATTGCTTTTGTGTCAACAGGGAATGCGCCCATGATGTCTTTTACGGAAGCGTTGAAGTCTTGTGCTTTAGCCATTGGTCAAATCCTTGATATACGGTGCGGTCAGTGCCGCTGTGTTTTCTATTGATATCCATATACATGCTGCACTGCAGCATTTCAAGTATTTTTTCTGCACTGCAGCATAAAAATTCGAACCCGCTTTAGACCACAAAGTCAGCCGTTTGCCTTACGTCGAACGTATGTACCTGGCGCAGGTGCGATTGGCGGATGTTTCGAATCACCAGGGCCTCGTGCGGCAACCTTCTTGCCAGATCGCTTACGTAACCATGTTTCCCACCTTGGCCACCACGACCCATCATTAAAAGTAGCACCCTCTTTCCAGGTGTCAGGACTGCCTTCCATATCG
>Ga0209344_10005790_pt1 | contig 10480 bp, 10 predicted proteins | sample Cruoilmetagenom6_FD_187293 | JGI IMG/M metagenome (GOLD analysis project Ga0209344, IMG submission 187293) | Oil polluted marine microbial communities from Coal Oil Point, Santa Barbara, California, USA - Santa Barbara Oil Seep Sample 6 (SPAdes)... | ecosystem: Environmental > Aquatic > Marine...
ATTTTAAGTGCGTCCTACCGACTTCCCAAAATTGAGTTTCACTAATAAAAATAGACCTTCGGCCCCCTCCTTTAGGAAAGGGCCAAGGATCTTATATTTTAATTAAGATTAAAAGAGGCCCCAATGGTGAATACAAACTGATTGTGCAGTTTTTCAGCCGGTGTTAGGGTATCCGTATTATACTTTGCCAGTGGGGCGTTTAATTCGGAAAATACACCAAAGCCATCGCTAAAAAAGTAGCGGATACCCAAATGACCTCCAAAATTTTTAAGACTTAAGTCCAACCCCGGATAAATATCCACATTGTCCCCCAATTGAAAAACACTGCCCAAATTGGCATTGAATCTTGCCTTTAGGTCTATTCTGTCCCCAAAATCGGCATCGATCAATTCTACCACCCCCAATACATAGGAAGACGCCAGGCCAATTGAAAAGTTCTCGCCCAAACCGTAATCATACGTCAATACAATTCCGGTACCATTTTCCTGAAAATTGGTCCCTATCTGAAATTTCATATCTTCCTTACCCTCAAAAGCCTGTGCACTAACAGAGGACACGGCCAAAACAAATACCAACCCAAGCAATAATTTTCTCATAATTAACTTCATAATAGATTTTATTTAAAGGGGACAAAGATATTCCTTTCCTTAGATAATACGCTTAGGACAACTGTTTATTTGTCCTTTCTATGGCCTGTTCATTTTTCCAGTCTATCCACTCCTGACCTTTTAATTTTCGCATAATATTATCGTAATAGCGCATCACCAATACATTGTAGAACGCCCTTCCCAAATTCACCGGATTTCTTGCCATTGCCCTTAAGCTCATAGAAAAACCCGGGCTTATATATTTCATGTAGTGCCAATACCCTTCGGGCATATACAACACCTCCCCATGTTCCAAACGGGTTTTATACCCTGAGGCGTGTTTTAATGCGGGCCACTTTTCATAATCGGGATTGGAAAAATCTATGCTCTCATGGGTAATCAACGAATGTGGCACCTTATACAGGTACTTGTTTTCGGACTGGGGGAATAGAATAATCTCCTTTATTCCTGCGAAATGGAAATGGAAGATATTGGCAAGATCAATATCGTAGTGCATAAAGGTATGGGAATCGGCACCACCAAAAAAAAGCATGGGCAACCCCTTCATTAGGTTAAGACCAAAATCAGGGAACGTGTAATCCTTTTGAAGCTCTGGAACCTCCTTAAGAATATTCCATAAAAAAATGCGATATTTTGTAGGCTCCCTTTGCAAGAGGTCCAGGTAATCGGACATTTTCATGGTAGCATGGGGCTCGTTAAATCCGTCCTCATGATGTACCGGCCGGTCATCATAAAGTGGAACAATTTTGTTGCCGGCCACCTGCCTCATATATTCAAAATTCCATTTGGAATAGGCTGGCCATTCTTCAATGCACTTTTCCAGTACCACTGGTCTCTGTGGTCTAAAATAGTCATTGAGAAACTCTTCTTTGGAAATATTAGCTACCCTTGGAATCTCCTTTAAGTTCAATCTAGTCTGGTTGTTTAAGCTAACAAAGTTAAAAAACCTAAAATAAGTTACCTTACAATTTTTTCCAACAAAGGATTACTCTGTAAGATTGGCCTTCTTTTTAGCGGCCTCGTTCCTGTCTATAGTATGGCCTGGCCTGGTCCATTTTGGCTTTTCGCCTTTGGCTTCGTACCGGGAATCCTCGGCTTCCACGGTTTTTGGCTGGGAAACCTTGGTGAAAGCTTTTTGTGGGTTTAGCCCCAAAAGTTTAAACATAGCCATATCCTCGTTAACGTCCGGATTAGGGGTTGTCAACAATTTATCCCCGGCAAAAATAGAGTTGGCACCTGCAAAGAAACACATAGCCTGACCTTCCCTGCTCATTTGCGTACGCCCTGCGGACAAACGGACCTGGGTTTCCGGCATAATAATTCTAGTAGTGGCTACCATACGCACCATATCCCAAATAGGAATCGGAGGTAGGTCTGCCATAGGGGTACCTTCAACTGCCACCAAAGCATTGATCGGCACGGATTCCGGTTGTGGGTCCAAAGTGGAAAGGGCCACCAACATACCTGCCCTATCTTCCAAAGCTTCTCCCATACCAATAATACCTCCGCTGCAAACGGTAACATTACTCTTACGTACGTTGTCTATAGTATCCAAACGATCCTTAAACGCACGTGTAGAGATCACATCTTTATAGTAGTCCTCTGAAGTATCCAAATTATGATTATAGGCATAGAGTCCGGCTTCCGCCAAGCGATGCGCCTGGTTCTCGGTAATCATTCCCAAGGTGCAGCAAACTTCCATATCCAGCTTGTTAATGGTACGCACCATCTCCAACACCTGGTCAAACTCGGGTCCGTCCTTAACATTTCTCCATGCAGCCCCCATACACACCCGTGAACTTCCGGCTGTTTTGGCACGCAAGGCTTGGGCCTTCACTTGGGAAACGCTCATAAGATCATTGCCCTCCACCTTCGTATGATAACGAGCGGCCTGCGGACAATATCCACAATCCTCAGGGCAGCCCCCCGTTTTAATGGACAGCAAGGTAGATACCTGTACCGTATTGGGATCATGGTTTTCCCTGTGCACGGTGGCCGCCTCATAGAGCAGCTCCATAAACGGTTTGTTGTAAATATCCAGTATTTCCTGTTTGGTCCAGTTATGTCTTACTTCGCTCATACTTTTTAGTTCTTGGGGCTTCCCCCGACTTCCTTCTCCTGCAAGGTGTAGACCTACAAGGTCGTGAAGACCTTGCAGGTCCTTCTTGTAGGTGTTAAAGGAAGTCGGGGTCGGGCTTTTCGCTATATCTTTTTCAGTTTACCCTCGCCAGGCTCGGTAAACACAAAAAGGATGCCGCTGCAATCCCTAAGCCAACATCGATTTAAGCGTCAAAAATAACCTATAATCTGCAGAAATTGCAAAATTCCATTCCCTTTTTAAAAATTGTAAACCATCTACTTAGAAAGAATTGGGGCAAGCCTTTAAAAAAAACCTGCAAGATCCATTGGGCCTTACAGGTTTTTACATTGGACAACAGGAGGGATTCCCACTCCTATCTGTCCGTTAACTTTCTTCATTTTTCCCAGCTTCAGTCCCTTCCACATCACCCTCCACCTTCTTTCCTTTCAAATACTCCGGCAACTGCATTCCTGCCATATTGAACATTTCCTGCAAGGGGGGAACGGATTTGTACATGCCTGAAATAAAGTTGGCCGTAGAACCCTTGCCATCCTCTGTCTTGGAACCAGAATCCCAAACGGTAACCTTATCTATTTTAATATTCTTAATGGCCTCAGCTTGTGTCCGAACCAGTTCAGGTAATTTGTCAGCTATCAATAACAGGACCGCATCCTTAGGGTTATTCCCTGCAGCCTTTACAATTTCATCCAACCCCTGTGCCTGTTTGGTAAGTACTTCCAAGAGTCCTTGGGCTTCCGCCTGGGCTTTGAACAAAATGGCATCCGCTTCTCCTTTCGCCCTTCTACGTATCCTCTCGGCTTCTGCTTCCGCGTCTATTTCCACTTTTTTCTTGTCTATCTCCGCTGGAACCACAATATCGGCCATCTGGGAACTTCTGACCCTTTCGGCCCTCGCCAATTCTGCATCCTTCTCTGCCGCATAGGATTCTTCCAAGGCCTTTGCCGATTGCACCTTCTCAGCGGCAATAGCTGTCCTCTCGGCCTCAGCCTCCCTCTGACGTCGTAGTGAATCCGAATTGGCCACTGCTATTTTGGCCGTATTCTCTCCTTCCACAGCCTGTGCATTTGCTGCCGCTACCTGGGTACGTTGGTCCTGAACAGCATTGGCTTCGCCGATGGAGCCATCCCTGTTTTTCTCAGCTACCGATTTTCGGGCTGCGTTAATAGCGTGTGCTGCAGCCTCTTTCCCCAATGCCTCAATATATCCCGATTCATCTACTATATCGGTAATGTTCACGTTGATCAATTTTAGACCAACTTTCTTGAGTTCGGATTCAACGCTTTGGGAGATATTGGTCAAAAACTTATCACGGTCGGAGTTGATTTCCTCTATGTCCATAGACGCTACAACCAAACGTAACTGTCCAAAAATTATCTCTTTCGCCAAATCCTGTACCTCCTGCATCCCTTGCCCTAATAATCGCTCTGCAGCATTTTGCATAATTCCCGGTTCAGTAGAAATTCCAATGGTAAATCTTGAAGGAACATTCACCCTAATATTCTGTTTACTCAAGGCATTCACCAAATTTACTTCAATGGAAATAGGGGTAAGATCCAAAAATTCATAGTCTTGGATAACAGGCCATATAAAGGCAGCCCCTCCATGGATACATCGGGCAGAATTTCCTGTACCCACTTTTCCATACACCACCAAAATTCGGTCGGACGGACATCTTTTATACCTTCTTATAAAGGATATTACGATAATAAAAAAGAATAGAATAGCAAAACCTACGGCAAGCAATGAGGCACTTCCGCCCAACTGTAATGGCAATAAAAGCATATGGTTATTTATTTAGTAATTCAACAATTAATATTCCGTTATCCGTAACTTCTTTCACCCTGATAACATTACCCATCACCAAATCCATATCTTCATCGGTCAAGGCGTCCAATTCTCGCAGGGACCCCTGCACGGTAATACTTACCTTTCCAATCTTTGATCTGTTAGCGCCTAAAGTAAGATATACTTCCCCAGTCTGGTCCAGTGCATTTTTTAATATAAGCGTACCACTACTTTGAAGTTTCCCCAAATAATAAAAAAGTCCGGCCATGGCCAACATCATCAATAAACCACAAATTACAGAGATCAAAACGGTCAAACCTTTGGACACCCCCCCTTCGAGACAAGCAATTCCAGACCAACCAAAAATGGTCAAAAACCCAATAAGGTTTTTAAAGGATAAAAATTGAAACCCTATTCCTGTATCTCCTTCTATCTCTACATCAACATCACCATCCACGGTATCGGAATCGCCACCCAAAAAAGTTAACACCAATAGAACAACGAATATAACCGACGATATTCCGGCCACTGCCCAATAAATTTTCTCAAATAAGGATAAAGGCTCGAACCATTCTTCCATGTTGTTTTCCAGTCTTGGTTAGTTAGGGTAAGATAGTAACTTTTATGGATTATCATTGGAATCCCAACTACATTTTGTAGACAAAATATTCACCGGGTCAAAACCCATAGCAAACATTTTGGGGCTACTTCAATATGTGCTGGTTGTTAAATCCGTCCTATGAGGACACTCACCGCATTCCCACCAAAGCCCACTGCGTTTACCATTATCCTATTGATCTGTTTTGGAACGGCATCGTGCTTCACATATGGCACTCCTATAAACTCTTGGTACTGCAACATCAACACTGCCAATTCCAAACTCAACATTCCCGAGGCACCAAAAGAATGTCCAAGCTTCCATTTATTGGTGGTCAAAGCCGGCATGTCTTTTCCAAATATTTTTTTAATGGCCGCTACTTCGGACAAATCGCCTTTTATGGTTCCGGGAGCATGCAATACCACCACATCCACCTCCTTGGGATCTATCCCCTCCAAAGCCATTTTCATAGATCTTTGAAAACAGACCGCATCGGAGGAAATGCTAATATTGTGTTCCAATATTTCGGTAGCGTATCCCAAGCCTTCAATACGGGCAAGGGCATTTTGGATATTGCCTTTCTCCAAACAGGCCATGGAGGCCGCTTCGCCCAAAACCATGCTGTTCTGTTTCTTGTCCAGGTCCAAAGCTTTACAGGGAAACCCTTCCGATTCGCTCGGATCATACCTGGAATACACCTTTAAGGCCTTCATCTGTGCAATGGTAAAGGGTGTTAAGGGCGCCTCGCTACCTCCCACCAAAAATTTATTGGCCATGCCACTTTTCAGCCATGCCACCCCGTTCAGCAGGGAATGCAGGGCAGTGGAACAAGTAATGGAATGTGATATTTCCGGGCCTTGGGTCTGTAAATCATGGGCCACCCAGGAAGAAATATTTCCCAAAGTCGTAGTAGGCGAGGACAAGGTAGAAGCCTCTCCATTTTGGATAAATTCGCTATGGTATTGTTCAAAAAGTCCCGTAGCACCCCTCGAAGATCCAATGTTTACTCCAAAATTGCCATCCTTCCAACCCGCTTGGGCTATAGCTTCCCTAGAGGCATATATGGCATATAGTACAGAAGGATCCAAGTTTTTATACTTGGAATCCGAATTTTTTAAATCTAAAATCTTTATTTGTGCATCCTCCGTTAAGGCTGATCCCCAAGCCGCTACCGTGCCATAGTTTTTCTGTTGTAAAAAATGGTCTGGACGTTTATAATTTTCCCAGGCCTCCTTCAAGGAAGTGCCCAAAGGGGAGATAGACGATAAGGCCGTGATATAAATAGGTTGGTTCTGCATGGGTTAAAAAGAATTAAGAACTTCCTTTATACTGTTGTAGATTTTTTGCATTTGCTCCCTAGTGGTGATATAGGGCGCCAAAATGTAAATAGTGTTGCCTAGAGGTCGAAGAAAAACACCCGAATCCATAAAATGCTTAAACAGTTTATCCCTAACATTGCCATAGCGTTCCATGGTAATATTGAGGTCCAGCGCATAGATTATCCCTGTTTGCCTGGTAGCTGCTATCTTGGGATGATCCTTTATTTCGGCATCGAACCCTTGATGCCATTGTATTATTTTACCAATGTTTTTTTGAATCACATCCGAGGTCAGCAATTCAATTCCCGCCAAGGCCGCGGCACAGGCCAAGGGATTAGCGGTATAGGTATGGCCGTGAAATAGCCCCTTTGCAATATCATCGCTATAAAAGGCATCGTACACCTCCTGGGTACAACTGGTCACCGCCATGGGCAGCATTCCCGCCGTAAGAGCCTTGGACATACATATGATATCTGGCTTCACCTCCATATAATCGGAGGCAAAATGTTTTCCGGTCTTCCCGAAGCCCGTCATCACCTCATCGGCAATAGCCAATACGTTATGGGATTTTATCACTTTCAGAATTTTCTCCAAATGTTCTGCCTTGTGCATTTTCATGGCTGCCGCACCCTGCACCAAGGGTTCGTAGATAAATCCGGCAATGGCATCCAGATTTAGGGTATTTTCCAATTCCTGCAATAGATTCCCAATATTGTCATCCGTTGGAACAGGAATCCGTTTTACATCAATAAAATAATCCTCAAAAGGGCCGTTATATACGGACAAACTGGAGACGGACATCGCCCCGAAAGTATCCCCGTGAAAACCATCGTCAAAAGCCAAAAGAACAGCACGCTTTTGCCCTTTATTATGATGATACTGTAAGGCCATTTTTATCCCAATTTCGGTTGATGTGGAACCGTTATCGGAAAAAAACAATTTTTCCTGATTGGAAGGGAGCAAAGTGATCAACGCCTCCGAAAGCGCAATGGCCGGTTCATGGGTAAATCCACTAAAGACCACCTGATCAAGTTGTTGCATTTGTTGGTAGACCTTAGCTATTATGGCATCATTACAATGTCCGTACATACAGGTGTACCACGAGGAAATTCCATCTATATATTCCTTGCCCTGCTCATCGTACAATACTGCCCCTTTCGCTTTAACAATGCCAAGCATTTTGGGGTGCAGTTTATGTTGTGTAAGCGGGTGCCAAAGGTGCTTTTGATCTCTTTCCGAAAGACTTTTCACTTGGATATCCTTTTTAAATAGAAGTACAAAGATGGGGAATAATGACTAAAAACACTATCCCGATCCCAATTCATTTTTGGGGGATAATCAGACCATGATCCCTATTGGAAATTAGAAAATATTTTATCGTCCAACGATATTACAAAGCCATTAAGGCAGGACGCAGTTCTTCTGCGTATTTCCTAACCACCTCCTTGGTCAAGGAAGCTTCCTGACCAATTCTCCCCAAGACAGGGACTCCTGTAATTTTAGTAATAATATCCTCAGAGGCGGTGTTGGGCTCCCCATTAAAAAGTACGGCAACATCATAGCCCTTTAGCAAGAGCCATTTAATGGTCAGAAGGGAATGATTAATGCTTCCCAAATAATGCTTCACCACAACTATAACATGATACGTTGGCATAATAATATCCAATATGGTATCGGAATCATTTAGGGGAACCAATACCCCACCTGCACCTTCTATTACCAAATGGTTCTCCGTTTTGGGCTCCGTTATTTTATTGTGGTCTATATAAACCCCTTCCAAAGCAGCGGCCGCATGTGGACTAATGGGCGCTTTTAGGGAGTAATTGCTTTTATGTATTACCGTTTTGGTATTTGAAATTAATTTGGAAATTGTTTCGCTATCAGAATCGTCCCCAGTCTGAACGGGTTTCCAGTAATCTGCCTGCAAGGCTTCGGCCATAACTGCCGAGGCGATTGTCTTTCCTACATCTGTTGATATTCCTGTTACAAAAAATTGTTTCATTCTAGCTTGGTTCTGTTATAAACTCACAATTTAGACATTTATACTTTCTTTTTTCAAAAAATGGAAAAAGTTTATAAAAAATCCCTTTCCTGTTATAATAAAAGGTATTAAACCTCAGGGCAGGCCCTGAACCCAGATCCCGCCGAAAAGGGCGGGATTAGTTCAACTTGCAATTTTAAGTGCGTCCTACCGCCTTCTCAAAATTGAGTTTCACTAATAAATCTCCATTCTCTGAGCATTGCAATTGGGACAACTCCTTAAATTTCCTTGGTCATCCATAGCATAGGCCCTAACTTCATTATAGATTTCCGTAGCCTTTTCCTTATCTGAATAATACACCTGTAGCTTCACTCCGCCTATGGCATTGCTGATGAGGGGGTCGGAATTGAGGGTGTTCTCATCCCTTAGAAATACAGGGATACCATCGGACTCCAACCGTCCTTTTAGTATTTGAACATCGGCTACAAACTCAAAGGCAGCTATGGTATAAAATTCTGGGGTCATGTGCTAATCAAATAAATTGGCCAATATTAAAAGTACGTCCTCAATTTCATTTTCGGTATTAAAACTGTGCAAACAAAATCGCAATCGCTCCTGACCTTTTGGTACGGTAGGGGAAAGAATGGGTTTTACATCATAACCCTTTTCCTGCAACCGTAGCGACCATTTTTTTACCTTTTCATTACCTTCCACCAAACAACAATGCACCGCCGAATTACTGGGAATAAAAAAGGGTTTTAGGTCATGCTGCTTCAATTGATCCTTAAAAAAGTTGATATTCTGTCTAAGTTGCATTTGCCTCCCACCTGATGTGGGCAAATGTTCGCAAGCCGCTAATATCGTCGCCAACGAATGTGGGGGCATACCCGTAGTATAAATAAAGCTACGTGCAAAATTTACCAAATAACTTTTAAGTGCATCGCTTCCCAAGATGGCAGCACCATGGCAGCCCATTGCCTTGCCAAAGGTGACGATCCTGGCAAATACTTTATCCTGCAATGCCAGCTCATTTAACAAGCCCTCCCCCCTTTTGCCAAATACCCCAACAGCATGGGCTTCATCCACCACCAAATAGACCCCTTTGGAAGCACACAATTCGGCCAATGACTTTAAATCCGGAGTATCCCCATCCATGGAAAAAACAGATTCCGTAACCACATAAATATCGGAATCTACATTTCTTTCCTGCACTCGGTCTATATGGCTACCAAGAACTTCCAGTTGGTTGTGCTTAAACTTGTGGCTTTTGGCAAGGCCCATCCCAATACCATCGCGGATACTGGCATGGGAGAGCTCGTCATAAAAAACAATGTCTGTACGCTGTGGCACGGCACTAAAGAATCCTATGTTGGCATCATATCCGGAATTGAAGACCAATGCCGAATCGGAACCAAAAAAATCCGCCAACAAAACTTCCAACTCACCATAAAGCCCTTTATTACCCGTTAACAGCCTGGATCCTGTAGCCCCATTGGCTGTGATTCCTCTCTTTTCCAATATACTGGAGGCATTTTTAAAAATGGTCTCGTTTTGGGCAAACCCCAAATAATCATTGGAGGAAAAATCGATCAAACCATTTGGCAAGGGCAATTTCCTAAGGGCGTTACCGGCCTGTCTTTTGGCGAGTTTAGCTGTTAATTTATTTGGTAATTCCGTCATAATACAAATGTAGCATATCCTGTATTTATATAGTATATTCGTTTATACAAAGCCCTATAAATATAATAATACGGAATCTTGTCCTTGGCCAGGTTCCACATCAATAAAAATGTACCGAAATCAGATTGTATGAAAATCAATATTCTAAGCCTCCTTATTCTAAGCTGTTGTATAAGCCTGCAAGGTCAGAGCAACAGCTACTCCATTTCCTTTGAAAATGCCGTTCATCACGAAGCTGAAATTACGGCCACATTTCCTTCCCTGGATCCCGGCCCACTTTCCGTACATATGGGCCGCTCTTCCCCTGGACGCTATGCCTTACACGAATTTGCAAAAAATGTATATAATTTTAAGGCAACGGACAGCCAAGGAAAACCCTTGGACATCCATAGACCCAATCCCTACCAA
>Ga0209344_10005791_pt1 | contig 10476 bp, 11 predicted proteins | sample Cruoilmetagenom6_FD_187293 | JGI IMG/M metagenome (GOLD analysis project Ga0209344, IMG submission 187293) | Oil polluted marine microbial communities from Coal Oil Point, Santa Barbara, California, USA - Santa Barbara Oil Seep Sample 6 (SPAdes)... | ecosystem: Environmental > Aquatic > Marine...
GGAAGAAGTTGGGCAACAGTTTAGTGTGACCCGCGAGCGTATTCGTCAAATTGAGGCGAAAGCTCTGCGTAAGTTGAAGCATCCAAGTCGCTCCCGTAAGCTACGGTCTTTCTTGGATACGTAAATTTAAGTTATTTCTATTTGATAAAGCCGTCCAATTTGGACGGCTTTATTTTTATGGGAGCTGGTCTTGTTTAGGTTGGCTAATCGCGTTAGCATGAGTGCGTCTTATGGTTCCCACGTTAAATGGGTGAAAAGGGAAATTGGTCCGCTAATGCTGAAGCCAATACTGCCCCCGCAACGGTAGGCACGTGAATCTGTCATATATATCCACTGGTGTTAACCGGGAAGGAATGGCAGCCGATTTAATCAACGTGCGAGTCCGTATACCTGCCTTATGACATAATTGTAACGTCACTGTTCGGAGGGAACATAGGATGTGCGCTTAATTAAGAGTGTTTCATTTTTTCTTCGTCGGTTGACCAACGATGCTCGGGTGTGAGCATCACTAGGAAAAATTATGACTAAACTTACTTTTGTTTTTATGGCGCTTGCAAGTGTTTTGCGCCTTATCCCTCATCCGTTTGGTATAACGCCTTTTTGCGCAACTGGGCTTTTCGCAGGAACGCAGCTGAATAAATGGAAAGCGCCACTTTATATGATGCTAGGCCTTGCCATCGGCGATGCCATTATTGGTTTTTATGACTTTCGCGTGTTGGGCTTTGTTTATATAGGTTTTCTTTTGTGTCCGATCATCGGGCGATTGCTGCTGTCCGCTGATGCAACAAACACTAGGCTAGCTGGTGTGGTTGTTATTAACGCCACCGTCTTTTTTATTGTCTCAAATATCGGAAATTGGTGGGCGTTTCATCCACATACCCTCGAAGGGTTGGTCACTAATTATATAAATGGTTTGCCTTACTATGCCGCCGCTATTATTGGTGACCTGTTTTATAGCCTCCTCATTTTCAGAGGGTTTCAGCTCCTGTCGCCGCTTGCTGCGGCTAAGCAAAAGACGGTCAGTTCATGAAACCGAGTAAAAATACTGACGAGCTATGTTATCCATTCATATATGAAACCTCCTATCTTTGTGACTTTGAGGCGATAACCGATGAGCTGTGTAGTACGCTTGGCTATATTCATACGGTGGCGGGTGAGGCGCACGCTGACATCCAAAGTGACATGGAGATTTTGCAGCCTCTATGTTGGCACTTAAATGGCTCTATTCGTGGTCAACTCGCCATATCCAAGGATGATATGAGCTGGTTGTTATCGCGTATAAACCATTATAGGGATGGTCTTGAGGGCAGTGATCGAGGCTTTTTTCTGCCACGTGGACCTGAGCCAGTTCCGCAGTTAAACATGGCGCGGTCTGGTACAAAAAAAGCCATAAGAGCAATGGTTAGGGTCGAGCAAGAAGGCAAAGAGGTCCCTGAAATTTTAGGTTATTTTACCAACGCAATGTGTAATCTGTTCTTTTTTATGACTTTGATGGTAAATCAACGAACAAACACACCGTACGTTGCGTTTGAGAGCAAGAGCTACTGCCAAGCGGGCAAATAGGACGCGTTAATCTTTCGTACAGACTAGATGATTAAAAGGGGTAGATGAAAATTTACCCCTTTTTGCATTTTGGCTGGGGACCAAGTAGGCTTGTTGCGAATTATGGAGTTTTAAATGCTTATGCGCCGCTTACCAATGGTATTATTGCAAAGTCTGCTACTGTTCATTTTTGTCAGCGTACCTTCGCTTGCGCAGTATTACGGGGAGGTGCCGCTGTTTCGTGGTAGTCGCGGCAAAGCCCTTGTAATGGTGAATGTCGATAACCGTGGTCGCTATCCCTTTATGTTGGATACTGGCTCTGAGTTTACCGTAGTCTTGCAAAACCTTGTTGATCAGTTGCAGCTTTCGCCCGCCGTGGGTAAAGGCCGCACAATAGGCACCGGTAACGGCACAGTGCGCGCCCGCGCTTATAATATCGGTGAGCTTTTTATCGGTAATATGCGTATGCCAACACCCAATGCCATCGCGCTGCCAAACCGCAAAGACCAGTCTTTTAAAGGCGTGTTGGGTGGGCCATTGTTTAAGGATGTTTCCGCCGAGTTTAATATGGATGATAAGAAACTACGTATCTATAACCGTGGGCATGCCTTTGATGAAAGTGAATGGCAAAAGCTCAAGGGCACTAAGATAGATAAAACCTATTTTACGGTGACCATCACAGTTGAGGGTCATGAGATAGCAGCCTTCGTTGACACTGGTGCTGAGAGAACTTTCATCAACGCGGAAGCCTCGGCATTGTTAGGCGTCAATGATGGTAGTAGATCAACCACAGACGTGGGCGTGACGGGCGGCGGAAACAAAACCAGCACAGCCAAAGTCTTTCAAGTTGCTTCTTTTACTTTGGGTGATCATGATCTGGAAAGCCGTAAATTATACAGCGCTGACCTGCCATTTTTCAAATCTATCAAGCTATATGACAAGCCTGCCGCCATATTAGGCATGGATGTTTTGCAGCATTTTAACTTTATCGTGGATGCCTCAAATGCACGGATGTTTTTAAAGCCCCGCATCGGGATTTATCCAAGCTACGATTAAGCATCGACCTATTAAAAAAGCCACGGAGAGAGTGATCCCGCCGTGGCTTTCGTGTTTTTAAATGGCTTACTGCGCCATCGGTCCGCCGTAGGTATGGAAGGCTTTAATCGCTTCATACAGGGCATGCACATCCATTTTATCAGAGACAGCATAAGGCGTGTGGATGGACAGCACCGGCACACCAAAGTCAATCGTATCAATATTATACTTCGAGATTTGATTGCCGAGCGTACCACCGCCACCGCGTGCCACTTTATAGGTGCTAGTTTGCCATGCGATGTTGTTAGCGTCCAAGGAGCCACGGACCCATGCGATAAACTCTGAGTTCGCGTTGAAGCCTTTACCGTAAAGCTTGATGTTGATGCCTTGTCCAAGCTTAGGGGCGTTGCCAGCTTCCCAAGCGCCAGGGCTCATTGGGTTCATAGCAGGGTTTACGTCCATAGAAAGTGCTTTAGACTTTCTAAGCGTGCGGGTTAGATCAGGTTGGCGATATTTGCTGCCCATTTCTGCGTAGAGCATCTCGCCGATCATGTCAGTGAGGTAGGTGGAGCTAGCGCCTGTTACGTTGTTGTTGCCGCTCTCTTCATTGTCAGCAAGATAAACAATCGCAGTTTGGTCAGGCGTGCCAAGGTCAAGTGCGGCTTTAATGCCAGCATAACCAGATAGGCGATCATCTTGGCCGTAAATGGCCATTAAGCGACGATCAAACCCCATGTCGCGCGGTGGCATAGCAGGCACGAGTGCAAGCTCAGCAGACACAAGGTCAGCCAGGTCGATGTCATATCTGTCCTTTAAATGTGCTTCTACCCATTTCTCAGCTTTGCCAGTTCTATGTGGGCCGTTCGCCACGATAGGGTCTAGCTCTTCGTAGGTGATAACTTCTCTTGCTTTGCGGTTGTTGCGCGAGCCTGAGATATGTGGTGACACATCAGGGATCATCATGATGGGATCATTTGGGTCTAGGCCAATAGAAATATCAACGGTGGTGCCATCAGTTTTGTCGACGCGGCCCATAAGTGCGAGCGGTATGTTAGTCCATTGGTAAGTTTTGATGCCACCGTGATAATTGGTTTGAAACAGTGCAAAACCAGACTTACCGTATACAGGGCGCCCTTTAAGTTCTAGGCGTGGGCTGTCGATGTGCGCGGCGCTAATACGTACGCCGTCACTGACTTTGTTATTACCGCCAATAATTAGCATCATCGCGCGGTCACGGTTCACGTGATAATATTTTGTACCAGCTTTAATTTTTGTGCCAGCTGTCCATTCAACAAAACCAGCCGCTTTCACAAGCTTTAAGGTCTCAGTAACAGTAGATAGCTCAGTGCGTGCCTTGTTCAAGAAGGCCTTGTAGCCTTCACTGTGCACGGTTACCTGTTCCATTCTTTCACGTGAAGCCCCGTCCCACGCGCTTTTACATGCGCCTTGGTTGCAGCTTGCTTCTTTTTTGGTGTCTGCTTTCGCACCGTCTTTAGCAGCATCTTGTGCTGTAATTGGTGTGGAAAGTCCTGCTAGTAATATTGTGCTAGCGAGTAATAATTTACGCATTCTATATCCCCTCATCTCTGCGTTAAGTAGGCCCCATTTTCCTACCTTTCTTTCGCTTCGCAGATTAGGCGTGATATCTGCGTGTGACAAGCCCTCTTGCAGAAATCTGCGCAATAAGCGCATAGTTCTTTTAGCCAAGAGGCTTGAGACTAAACGAAAGATATAATGCGTGACCTAAAAGGGGTGTTTATGTCCGATATTACCATCAGAGAAGCAACGATAGAGGACACCGTACTCATTGGTAATTTTATTCGCGCGCTGGCAGCTTATGAAAAATTGGAACATGAAGCGGTAGCAACCGACGATGATATTCGTGACAAACTGTTTGGTGAAAAGCCGCAAGCAGAGGTAATTATCGCTGAAGACGCGGGCACGGCTGTTGGCTTTGCGCTGTATTTTCATAACTTTTCCACCTTTTTGGGCAAGCAAGGCCTGTATTTAGAAGACCTGTACGTGAATGAAGTGGCGCGCGGTAAGGGTGCAGGTAAAAAAATGCTTGCGCACTTGGCAGATGTCGCGGTGTCACGCGGCTGTGGTCGCATGGAGTGGTGGGTGCTTGATTGGAACACACCATCCATTGATTTTTATCGCTCACTGGGCGCTGACGCGATGGAAGATTGGACTGTTTTTCGCCTCCGAGGGGATGCACTTATCAAGCTCGCTGCCGAGAATGACTAACTTTCTTTGTTTTATGTGTTTTTTTACTATTTTTCCGTTGAGGCTTTTGCTAGATACAGGGTCCGTGGTTGGGGCCTGTAGCTCAGTTGGTTAGAGCCGTCCGCTCATAACGGATTGGTCGGGGGTTCGAATCCCTCCGGGCCCACCACGGAAATATCCTACACTCGGGGGAGTAATAGGGGTACCAAATGAATAAAGCAGAACAATACAGCGCAGTGCACAGCCAGATAATGGCAGTGCTTGACGGCGAGAACAACATAACCGCTCGGATGGCGACGGTGGTGTGTTTGCTGCGGGATATGTTTGGTGCGCGCTATTTTTGGACAGGTTTTTATGTGGTGGACCCGCTGAACCCTGCCGAGCTAGTGGTAGGGCCGTATCAAGGCACGCTTGGTTGTTTGCGTATAGCGTTTGGTCGCGGGGTTTGCGGGTTGGCAGCAGCATCTAAGGAAACACAAATCGTTGATGATGTTCACGCCCACCCCAATCATATTGCCTGTGATAGTAACTCCGCGTCCGAAATTGTCGTGCCTGTGACTGATGCAAACGGTGCGCTTATCGCAGTGCTTGATGTGGATAGCACGGAGCTTGCAGCTTTTGACGAAGTGGATAAAGTAGGGTTAGAGCGTATTTGCCGCGATGTATTTGCTAAAATCTGAAGGGGTTAAATCATGAAATATCTACACACGATGGTGCGGGTTAGCGACCTTGATGCTTCCATGGCGTTTTACTGTGATGTGTTAGGGCTAAAAGAGATGGGTCGCTACGATGTGAAGGCTGGGCGGTTTACGCTGATTTTCCTAGCGGCAGAAGGCGACGAAGAAGCACAGGTGGAGCTAACCTATAACTGGGACAGCGAGCCATATGAAGGCGGTCGTAACTTTGGGCATCTGGCATACGCGGTTGATGATATCTACGGCTTTTGTCAGCATGTGCTGGACAGCGGCGTGACGCTAAACCGCCCACCAAGGGACGGGCGCATGGCGTTTATTCGCTCACCGGACGGTATTTCGGTGGAGCTGCTACAAAATGGTAAAGCCCTTGAGGTCATCGAACCGTGGGCATCAATGGAAAACGTGGGAGAGTGGTAATGAAGAAGGTTTTAATAGCTGCGATGTTGACATGCTTCAGCGTGAACCCCTTGATCGCGGATGATCATGCTAAGGTCGATGAAAAGAAAGCCATTATGAAAGTTATCGTTGGCTTGTTCGATGCCATGCGGGCAGCTGACGGCCCAGCGCACGGTGCGCTGATTGCACCGAACAGCCCAATGGACCGCGTTAAAGGCGACGGCACAGTAAGTCGCGGTGTCTCAACCGATTGGACCAACGGCATTGCAACAATGGAGGCTGGTGCGGTTGACGAGCAGTTACACGATGTGAAAATCCTCATTGAAGGACCGCTTGCGACGGTTTGGGCTCCCTTCACACTGAACGTGAACGGTGAGCTTCGTTCCTGCGGAGTAAACCAGTTTACGTTAGCAAAAGGCGAGAGTGGTTGGCAGGTCGTTTACGGTATCGATACCCACACCCCACAGAAATGTAAAAAATAAATCGTAAATTTCAATATTTTGTCTTAATCATCTACGGGATGGTGTTGAGGCTGTATAGGTTAAGTAAGTAGGGTGTTTTGATGAAAATATTGCATAAAAATGTGTACTGGCTCGCGCTTGCTCAGGCTTGTTTCTTGGGTGCTAGCATGACGGTTGTTTCTTATAGTGGGCTGGTCGGTAAAATCATCGCGCCGAGCGAGGCGCTCGCGACCTTTCCTATAGGCTTTGCTGTCGTTACCACTGCGATGACAACAGGGCTCTTTTCAAAGCTGATGGCGCGTAAAAGCCGTAAGTTTGGCTTTTTTCTAGGATCATCGCTCGGTGTAAGCGGTGCACTTATCGCTTCCTTCGGTGTTTACTTGGCGAACTTTTGGCTCTTTTGCTTCGGGCTTATACTGACGGGGTTATTTTTAGCGAGTGTGCAATATTACCGCTTTGCAGCGATCGAATCCGTGGCACCAGAGGATGATGCCCGTGCTGTGTCTACAATATTGCTAGGTGGTTTGCTTGGTGCGCTTGTTGTGCCTTATATCACTGGTCTTTTCATGGATGCCTTTGCGCCAGATATTTACATAGGGGCTTATCTATTCGCTGCGTCTTCAATTTTGTTAGGGATTATACCGCTTACTCGTTTCAAGCCTTTGGTGGTGCCACATGACAGCGAGGAAGTGGACAGCGACACTGAGGCACGTAGTTTAAAGGATATTATTAAGCAGCCTGTTTATATAGCAGCGGTGATGAATGCAGCAACAGGCTATGCCATGATGAGCTTTATCATGACCGCTAGCCCACTTGCTATGGAGCAGCACGGCATGGGGCCTGACGTCTCGCGCTATGTCATTCAAATGCATGTGTTCGCAATGTTCGCCCCAAGTTTAGTGACAGGATCGCTCATTAACCGCTTCGGGGTGACCAAAGTTTTGCTGGCGGGCCATGCCTTTTTCATCATGGCTTTCATCGCTGCGCTGAGTGGTTTACAGCTTGGGCATTTTTCCGTTTCGCTCATCGCCCTTGGGGTTGGTTGGAATTTCTGTTTTGTGGGTGGTACTACGATGTTACAGCGTGGCTACCGCAAAAGCGAGAAAGCCAAGGCACAGGGCCTTAATGAAACCATGGTCTTTTCCGCTCAAGCCACCGCGGTCATGGCATCGGGCTATCTATTACACTTATTTGGCTGGGCGCGGCTTAATCAGGTAGCTATCGCGCTTTTGATGGTTACTATTTTCGCGACAATGCGCTATGCACTGTCTAAAGATAGACTAACCGACCACTAAGAGGACAGAAAAACCATGCTACTTGTTTTATCGCCGGCCAAAAAGATGGATTTTGAGACGGACACTATGCGCGCAGCCCACAGTGAGCCACGCATGATGGCTGACATAAAAATATTGGCGAAAAAAGCAAAAACGCTGAAAGAGCATGACCTTAAAGCGATGATGGGTATCTCTGATAACCTAGCCGCGTTGAATGTTGCACGCTTTAAAGCCTTTAAAACACCCTTTACAACGGCGAATGCCAAGCAAGCGATGGATGCCTTTAAGGGCGATGTCTATGTAGGGCTAGATGCAGAGACACTCGGTGATGAGGCTGCCGCTTTTGCACAAAATACAGTGCGTATTCTGTCGGGCCTATATGGTTTGCTACGCCCTCTGGACCTCATTCAGGCTTACCGCTTAGAGATGGGTATTAAGTTCGCAAACGAGCGCGGCCCAAACCTTTATCATTTTTGGGGTGATAAAATCACTGACCTGATCAATGAAGACTTAGGGGGCGGCGAACTGATTAACCTTGCCTCAGGTGAGTATTTCAAATCGGTAAAAGCGAAAAACATCAACGGTACTATCATCACACCAGTGTTTAAAGACGTGAAAAACGGTGTGGCTAAGGTCATTTCCTTTAACGCGAAAAAAGCGCGTGGCTTTATGGCGCGTTACATTGTAGATAACCGTATCGATAAAGCCGAAGACCTGAAAAAATTTACAGTGGGCGGCTATATCTATCAAGCCGACATGAGCGATGAGACCACATGGGTTTTCTTGCGACCTGAAGCCGCTTAAGAAAAGAAAATCGCTATGGCACCGCCTATTTTAACCCTAAAAGACATCAATCTACACTGGGGCGCTGACCCTGTGCTGGACGAGCTTGAGCTTGCTATTGGCAATAGTGACCGTATCTGTTTGTTGGGCCGTAATGGTGCTGGTAAGTCCACGCTGCTAAAGCTAATAGCGGGCCTCATAAAACCAGATGATGGTAAAATTTGGATCCAGCCTGGTAGCCGTATTACATACCTAGAGCAAGCCCCTGATGCCAGCGGCTATGAAACGCTTCATGATTTTGTTGTCTCTGGCCTACCGGCAGACGAGCAGGACCAAGACTACCGCGCGGATACACTCCTTATGGAACTTGGTGTTGCAGGCACGGTGGAAACAGCGTCAGCATCTGGTGGAGAGCTGCGGCGTGCAGCGCTCGCTCGTGCTATGGTCGGTGAGCCTGATCTCTTATTGCTCGATGAGCCTACCAACCACCTTGATATCGCAACCATTGAGTGGCTAGAGGGTTACCTGCGCAGTTGGCGTGGTGCTTTTGTGATCATTTCGCACGATAGAACCTTCCTTAAAAACCTAACCAGTGCTTGCCTTTGGTTGGACCGCGGTAAAGTAAACCGCTTAGATGGTGGCTTTGACAAGTTTGATGCTTGGCAAGCCGAGTTGCTTGAGCAAGAAACGCTCGCGCGGCATAAATTTGATCGTTTGATTAAGGAAGAAGCCCGTTGGTCGGTGGAGGGTATTTCTGCACGCCGTAAACGCAACATGGGCCGTATGCGTCGCCTCGCTGACATGCGCGAAGAGCGCCGCAACCAAATTAAACAAACTGGCAGTGTTAAGTTTCAGGTTGAGGGCGGAAAAAGCTCTGGTGCGCGGGTGTTTGAGGCTAAAGGCATTTCAAAAACCTACGATGGCAGAACCTTGTTTAGTGATTTTTCCATGCGGATTAGTCGCGGTGATAAAATTGGCGTGATAGGCTCTAACGGCGTTGGTAAATCTACCATGCTTAAGGTGTTGATGGGCGAGCTGGAACCTGACACAGGCAATATCCGTCGCGGCACCAACCTACAGCCCATCTGGATTGACCAAAAACGAAGCGCGCTGGATAGTGCCACTACCGTTAAAGACACGCTCACCGGCGGTCGCGGTGACTATGTGCAATTTGGTGAGCGCTCGGTGCATTTTGCCACCTATATGAAAGACTTTTTGTTCGACCCGTCGCAGGCCAAGCAGCCTGTGTCGGCGCTGTCGGGCGGGGAGCGCAACCGCCTGCTGCTCGCGGCACATTTCGCCAAGCCAAGCAACCTGATGGTGCTTGATGAGCCAACCAATGACTTGGATATGGACACGCTCGACCTGTTGCAAGAAGTGCTGTCGGACTATAGCGGTACTGTGTTGCTGGTCAGCCATGACCGTGACTTTTTGGACCGTATCGTAACCAGCTCTATTGTGCTTGAGGGTGACGGCACTGCCATTGAGTATGCTGGTGGTTACTCAGATTATATCATGCAGAAAAAACAGGCCAAAAAAGAGCAAGCAGCCGCAATCGCTAGCGATAAGAAGGTCTCTAAAATTGGTAAAAGCAAACAGAACAAAAAGCGCGGCAAGTTAAGCTATAATGACCAGCGGTCTTTGGACAATCTACCTGCTGAAATTGAAGGTTTAAATACTGAAATAGCCCAAATTGAAGCGGAGCTTGCTGACCCTAAGCTCTATAGTAGTGACCCGGATGGCTTTAGCCGTCTGAATACCAAGCTCACCCAGACCCAAGAGACGCTAGAAGGCAAAGAATTGCGCTGGTTGGAGCTGGAAGAGCTCAAAGATCAACTAGGCAGTTAAAAAGCCTTAAAAAATCGCCATTTCCCTCTGTATTTGTCGCTGTGTCATGCTATAGATAATGAAATATTTATTGCTATCTAAAGAGGGATGACCATGGCAGGCCACAGTAAGTTTAAAAACATTCAATATCGTAAAGGCGCTCAAGACGCTAAACGCTCCAAAATGTTCTCAAAATTTTCACGAGAGATTACGGTTGCAGCGAAGATGGGCGATCCA
>Ga0209344_10005792_pt1 | contig 10475 bp, 8 predicted proteins | sample Cruoilmetagenom6_FD_187293 | JGI IMG/M metagenome (GOLD analysis project Ga0209344, IMG submission 187293) | Oil polluted marine microbial communities from Coal Oil Point, Santa Barbara, California, USA - Santa Barbara Oil Seep Sample 6 (SPAdes)... | ecosystem: Environmental > Aquatic > Marine >...
CAATCCCGATATCCTGCGCAATCCGGAATCGAATTATTTCAGGAAAAACACACCTGCGGATGCCTTGGGAGGCGTAGCCGAGCAAGACAGCGAATCCGCACCACAAGAGTCTTCAGGCTATTTTCGAAAAAATAGCCTGGATGAAATGACCGTCGGCCGCACCGAAAAACCGGTGCCCGGCGCCACGCCGAAAAAGCCCGACGATCCGATCGTCAAACGCGGCAAAGTCGGCGCCGGCAGCTACGAGGACCCCGCCGATGCCGCCCGCCAAAAACGCCGTCCGGGCAAGACCGGGCGTCCGGGACGGTAGGGAAGGGCGTGAGGTTGAGGTTGTTAACCCGAACGCAATGTCTTGTTACGCACACTGTACGGTGCTACGTATCCCTTACAGTCCCGGTGAACGCCGAACATTTAGGCTGCTTGAAAAATGAACCGACAGAAAATTTTACCGCCTTCGGATTTCGGAGAACTGTTCACATTTATAGCGGATTATCCTGACGCTGAATTTGGCGAATTGGTTTCCGGTCTGAGATCTAGCCCTAACTACTTGATAGATCGCGACTTTGCGCTTGATCTAGCCAAGAGGGTCGGTTTGAGCCTCTCTCAACTGGCGACAATTATTTCACGATTGCAATATTTGTACGGCAATATTTCACCGGCAATATTTGATACCGAGCTTCCACGTGAGGACGTGGTTAGGCAGCTTTTGGAAGAGATAAAGGAACGTCATCCAGAAGAATCTGAAATCGTAATCTCCGAGCATCTGGTAAAGCGGCTAAGCAGGCTTCTTGAGCCTTTTCCGAGTAATGAAAAAGATGAAAAAATTGAGAGATTGAAAGCAGGGTTTATCGATTCCGCTTTTGAATTTGCCACGTTGGTCGATTTGCGGCCCTTTTTCTCCGAAATGGAGGATGGTACACCAGGCAAAATTGAAGGTTATCTACCAACTACTCAGCTGCGTTTTAGAACTAACTCGGAAGATTCTGCGCGCTCGGAAGTAATAGTGAATTTGACTGAAGAGGATTTGAAGGAGCTTATCAAAGTGCTGGATCGCGGGTCGAAGAAACTTGAAATAGCCAAGGAAGCGATTGCGCAGATGGGAGGGGTGTTAGGTTGAATCATCTTGCTAGGCAACAGGCCAACACAATGGGCTATTCGCGGTCGTATTCTGTAGCTCCCTCGTCAGAACTCGATCATTTTTTGGGTGACCTCTCATCACAGGCAAGAAGCGAAGTTGTAGTTCCAGTGGGAAATGAGAGGATGAGTTCTTTCGGTGTAGTAGTTCCACAAAATTCCTATACGAAAAAAGGAAGCCACTATGATAAAGGGAGCCACTATCATGATGCCGGTTGGATTCAGGTTGTGCTAGGTGAGCTTAACCCACGCAGTGTGCATCAAAAGAGTTCGCTGTTCCCAAAGCGGCGAATTCGAGCTGGTTCGGTAGTGCGACAAGCTGCAGGGGACGCGCAAGTTGTTAGCGTTTTCGGTTCAGTTGTAGAAGCTGAGCGGCCGGCCAATGATTTCGAACAGAAAATGTTGCCTCTAAATGGACCTTTTTCTCCTTCGATAAAGCTACTGAAATTGTGGATTTCGGGCCTGAATAGCCATCTGGATGAAGGTTTGGAGGATCTGCTTGATGGTGAGCTATTCGATCTTGAAAATGATCAGGAGCGCTTGCTTGGAGAATTTGATCGTCGTCTTCGTGACGTCATCATTAAATACGCCTTAATGAAGAGCTATGAGCAACAAGTTGTAAAGCTAAGTATAGCCGGTAGATTTTCGAACATGTTTATGAGTGCTGTATATGATAAGTTCTTAATTAGGCTTGACCAAGGAGGAGAATTCTTTTCGATGCTGTCTTCCGAGCTAGCGGCGTGGCTAAAGGAAGGTAGCGCGCTAGAGGGAAGTTGGGGAAAGCTGTTTGTAGACTTTAGCGGCGATTTTGTGTTGAAGACAGAAAAGCCTAAGAAAAAGGTGATTAAGGGCTTTCGTAAAGCCGTAGTTGATTAGCGAAAATGGCAAGGTTTCGGTTAATTCAGATTTCTGATCTTCATTTCGGCGAGCAAGCATACGTAACGAACGCTGTCATGAAACTCAGAGAAAAGAAGGGTTCTTTTTTGCCTGATGTTGAGGTTGCGCGTGCTTGGGCAGGGCAGCCGAAAAGAAATCGTATTCTGGAGCTTGACAGCCACGATGACAGTGCTGCCTTTGCAGTAGCCAAATTTTGCTACGATAATCGAGATGCGGCGGACGCTATTTTGGTTACAGGGGACATTGCTTGCACCGGACGAGACAAAGATCTTTCTGTCGCCCATCGTTATATCACCGAGAAACCTAAAAGGTATTTTTATGATTCCAAAGGGTTTGGGTCTCTCGGGCGAGCTGAGTTGATAAACCTACTAATGGCAGGAAATCATGATCGCTATTCGAATTTTCTTGCTCAACCAGGAAGCGGCAACTTTGAGAAATATTTTGGTCGATTTGTGCCGGAGCATGAACGAGTTTATTTGAAGAAGATATCAAAAGATGGCTATAGAGTTGGTGTTGTTTTCGCTGACTTTACATTGAGATCATCTGTTGATGTGGAGAATTTTTTTAGTCCAAGTGGACTTGTAAGTGGAAGGTATGGGCAAGGGCGAGTATACGAGGATCTGTTGTCAAGGTTAGAATACAAAACATCGGAAGCTCGAGGCCTAAGCTGGACACCCGCATTAACCCACTCTTTTGATCACGTTTTGGGTCGGCATTGCGCAAAGGCATGACTTTTTGCCCCACCGTTACCCCGGCAGGGCCTTTTATCTGCCTTTCGACGGATTCATGGCGCAGTTGTGGCTCGTCTTTCGTGGAAGATCAGACGATCAAAGTTGTAGGCGAGATTTGCAAGGATCAGTTTTGCCTCAGCCCGCGCCAGGCCAATCGTACGTATGAACAATCCAAATCGGTTCTTCTGGTGCGCAAACACATGTTCCACCGCTGCACGGATTGAGGATTTCTTCGCGTTGGCGCGCGCGGTCGCCGCAGGCATCGGTTTGCCTGCTGGTTTGCGACGGTGGATTTGGCTGACGAACATTTTGTCTGCAAGCCACCTCTCATTTTTCTTCGAGCGATAAGCCGAATCTGCCCAGACATTCGAGCCTGTGTTGTCGGTGCTAACGACATGTTTGAGTTGTCGGCCATCGGCTTGAGAGGCTGACGTCACAGCACTCTCACGGATGAAGCCAAACCGTCTGTCGATTGAGATATGCGATTTGTACCCAAACACCGGAATTGCGATCATCGGCAGCGGAGTTCCGTCAGGACGGTAGCGAACCTTGCCACCGATTTTCAGGGTCCAGCGGGCGTCAACATCCTTCTGTGCCGCCTTGTTGGGCTCATCCTTCCAGATTTCACCGGCTGACTTGCCAGCCTTGATCGCTGCCTTCTCATCCTCGGTGTTGCGCTGTTTGGGGGCTGGAACCAGCGAGGCGTCGATGATCTGGCCGGACATCGGGATGTAGCCCTTCTTCTGCAGTTGCCAGTCGAAGGCTTTCATCACCCGTTTGAGCGTGCCAGTTTCAGTCAGTTTGTTCCGGAAAAGCCGAATGGTGTTCTCGTCTGGAGTGGGTGCGCCCAGATCGAAATCAAGAAACCGCATCCAGGAAAGCCGGTCACGGATCATGAACTCCGTACGGGCATCAGACAGATTGTGTTGAGCCTGCAGGATCAGAGCCTTGAACATCGACACGGGATCAAACGGCGGACGCCCACCCTTGGCTCCATCGCTGTAGCCAAGTCCTTCAACCAGCCAGCCCCTGAAATATTCAAAATCAACTGTCACATCCAGAACCTCAAGCGGGTCGCCGTGCTCGCTCAGCTTCTCAAGGTGTTCCGAAAGTCCAAAAAGTGACTGCTGCTTCATCAAATCCCCCCCCCAAATTGCTGACCGGGCGAGTGAATCACAAAATGCCGAACAAGGGGAGGTTAATGCGGGTGTCCAGCTCGATTGGGGGAAGGATTGTAGCCGCCGACGCCATGACGACCGCCGAAAGACCGAATCCCGCAAAACCACGGATCAGCCCGGCCAGGAAGACTGCAGTTACAACGATCATCATGCCGGCAGGAGAAAGCCCGGTAAGTTGCATCAAGGTGGTAATCAAAGGGGGGACTGCTCCAATAGGCAAGGGGTCGGTTTCAAGAGTAATACGGCATCGATTCGCTCCCATGTATTTCGGGCTTGATGGTCACGAAGGATGTTTTTTAGGTAACTCTCATTAAGGAAACTAAAAATTAACATGAAGTATGTATTTCTTTTCAATTATATCTGGCTCTGATTAAATAATGGCGTTTTGATGTGTTGAAAGCAGTATTTTTACGGTTGAAGCGTCTTGTTTCAGTGCCTTCCGGGGATGCCGAACTGCTCAAGGCTCAGTTTGAGGTTTTCTCAAACCAGGTGCCATTGATGTACGCCATTGTGCTGGTCAATGCATGGGCACTTTCCTTCATTTTCATGTCGAGGGCGCCTGTATGGCTCTCGGTCTGGATTCCAGGCGGGCTGTCCCTGATATGTTGCGCACGTCTCGTCGGATGGTGGCGTTCAAGACACGTTGTTCCTTCGCCTGAAGCTGCCCGCAAAGCGTTGACCCGAACCAATCAGTTCAGCTTTGTCCTCACCGTGGCCCTCGCCACCTGGGCCTTGTCACTTTATCCATATGGCGATCCCTATGCGCGTGGCAATATCGCCTTCTTCATTGCCATAACCGGCCTCGGTGTCATTATCTGCCTGCAGCAGTTGCCCTCTGCAGCATTCATTGTCGCCATCGTCATCAACACTGCATTCGTGACCTATTTCACCCTCGAGGGAATGACATCCTTCATTGTCATGGCGATCAATCTGGCCTTTGTATCCATTGCATTGCTGCTGGTTGTGACAGTGCAATTCCGGCACTTTTCCAGCGCCGTGAGCGCTCGGGCCAAGCTTGAGGTGGCCAATCGGGATAACGCCCGTCTCGCCAATCTCGACAGCCTGACAGGCCTGCCCAACCGCCGGCAGTTTTTCACGCATCTTGAATCAGCGTTTTCAGAACCGATTGGCAAGCGTCTCGCAGTCGGCATCATCGATCTGGATGGCTTCAAGCCGGTCAACGACCTCTACGGTCATTCGGTTGGTGACAGTCTTCTGAACGAAGTTGGGCAGCGTCTGTCTGACCTGGTGGACAGCCGCACGCATATATTCCGGCTTGGCGGCGATGAATTCGCCCTGACGGTAACCGATTGCCCCGATGATGCGGAACTCCTCGTTTTGGGAGAGAAAATCTGTGCGGCGTTGCGCGCCCCGTTCGTATTGAGCGAAGCAACTGTCCAGGTGTCCGGCTCAATCGGTTTCTCGGTCTATCCCGAGCTCGCCAACGATGTGCACCAGCTTTACGAGCGGGCGGACTATGCCCTTTACCAGGGCAAGCGGACCAATCGCGGCCATGCTGTGTTGTTCAGCACCGAGCATGTCCTTGCCATCGAACAAACTCACCAGATCGAGCAAGTACTCAGCAGAGCTGATCTGGATTCCGAGCTGACCGTCTTCTTTCAGCCCATCATCGATATTCAACGTGAACGGACCGTGGCTTTCGAGGCGCTGGCACGCTGGAACAGCCCCGAACTGGGACGGGTGTCCCCGGTTGACTTCATTCCGGTTGCCGAGCGGATCGGCCTGATCAGCGTCCTGACCTGTGCCTTGCTGAAGAAGGCGCTTGCTGCAGCCTGCAATTGGCCGGAGGACGTCCGACTCTCGTTCAACCTGTCGACCCACGACATCAGTTCATCCGATGGTGTGGCGATCATCGTTGGCATCATTCTGTCCAGCGGCATCGATCCCCGGCGTGTGGATTTCGAGATCACCGAAACGGCGATGATGTACGATTTTAGCCAGGCCAAGTCGTCCATTGAAATCTTCAAGGCGCTGGGCTGCGGAATTGCTCTCGATGATTTCGGAACCGGCTACTCAAGCCTCAGTCAGCTGCACGCATTGCCGCTGACCAAACTCAAGATTGACCGCAGTTTTGTCTCCGATCTGCACAAGAACCCGGCCAGTTACAAGATTGTTAAATCATTGCTGGCGCTCAGCCATGACATGGGACTCAGTTGCGTCATCGAAGGGGTCGAGACTGACGAAGAACTCGACGCATTGAAAAAGCTCGGCGGGGTGTTTGTACAAGGCTATTTCTATTCGGCCCCGGTACCTGAAGCCGAAATTGCCGCTTTTCTTCCCGGCGCTGAAACCTCCCGCAAGACTGGATAAGGCCACTGCATCCGGTACTGCGCAGGGGCACTTGCTGTTGGCAGAGAAAAAATCCGGCCTTTAGCGCTCACCCGGCGGTTCAATGCGCTCAGGAGTTCACCGGATCAGGCTGACAGCTTTGCGGCGGCCGGTTCAGACTGACAAATCTTCTTGACCACTCCAGGGATCAGCAGGGCAGGGGCAGGTCTGGAAAAATAGAACCCCTGGATCGCGTCGCAGCCCATTTTCCTGACGACCTCCACTTCCTCGCGGGTCTCTGTTCCCTCAACGACAATGTTGAATCCGAGACCACGACCAAGCTCCAGAATGCCGCCCAGAACCTTTTGTTTGCGAATGTCAGTGTCGATGTCGGAGACGAAGCTCCTGTCGATTTTCAATTGGTCAAACGGTAACCGGTTGAGATAGCCTAGCGAAGAATAGCCCGAACCAAAATCATCCAGTGACAGCAGCACGCCAAGCTCCCGAACGGCGGCCAGAACACCTTCGATGCGCTTCTCGCTGTGATCGACAAACACGCCTTCAGTGATTTCGATGCAGATTTCGTGCCCGGACAGGCTATGGCGTTTCAGAGCATCCTCGACCACGGTAACAAAGTTGGGCTGCCATAACTGGATTGGCGATACGTTGACGGAGATGTGCTTGAAATCGAATTTGGCTTCGCGCCATTTCGCCGCCTGTTCGCAAGCCAGGTCCAGGACAAGTGTTCCCAGTTCGACGATCTGCCCGCTGGCTTCGGCTATCGGAATGAAATCCACCGGAGAGATCGGTCCATCCGTCGGGTGGGTCCATCGCGCCAAGGCTTCAAGCCCAGCCAGCTGATTGGTTGACGGATTGAACTGCGGCTGGAAATGGATTTCAATTTCGCGCTCGGCAATGGCAACTCGAAGCATGCGCTCCATCCGGATATGGTTCTGGAACTCGTCAAGCATTTCGGAGGAGAAGAACACGGCGCGGTCGCCGTCCACCTTGGCCTTGCGCAGCGCCAGCCCGGCGTTTCGATGCGCCTCATCGGCGTCATTGGCATCATGCTGCAGCAGAACGATTCCAATCGAGCCCTTCATGTGGATTTCGCCGGAGTTGATGCGGAACGGCTGATGGATTGCGTTCAGCAGGTCCTCGGTCAGCGCGGAAATCTGGTCAGCCGAGCTGCCGTCACCGATCAGAAGCGTGAAGTGATCTGCGGCCAGACGCGCGATTTGCGCGTGGTTACCTACAATCTCGGTCATTTTCGAGGCCACGGCTTTGAGCAGGCCATCGCCTGTCGTCTGCCCGTAGACGTCATTGATGTGCTTGAAATTGTCGATGTCGAGATGCAGCAACGTCCATTTGCGTTTGCCCGACAGACTTTCGCTCATTGCCTTGTCAAGGTCACTGAGATAGCGACCCCGGTTGGAGAGTCCGGTCAGAGTATCGGAATAGGCCAGGTGTGCCAGCCGGCTCTTGAGGATGACGACCCTTTGAAGCCCTTGTGCCAAGGCGCCAATTTCATCGTGCCTGTTCTTGTAGGGAACATCGCCGGAGTGAATTTCCGCGGCAATATCTTCGGCATATCCCGCCAGTTCCCTCAATGGCCTGAGGTCCCGGCTCATGCTGAACGCACCGAACAGCGCAACCAGAATGACGATGAGGACAGCCGCAACAATGATCTGCGTCCGCAATTCGTTCCTTGCAGAAACCAGATCGTCGACCCAGCCGACGTCCACTGCAAGGGCCCCTGCGATTGACCCGGTCGCGGCCTGTATAGGGGTGAGATAGGCCAGTCGCATGCGCCCCATCACGGGCACTTCTCCCAAATGCGGACGGTTGTTGATCAGATTGTCATAGGCCGGGTGACCTTTGCCGATCGACATCGGCGGCGGCATTGATCCGTCCGGCTTGCGGAAGGTCGTGGCGAAGCGGTCAAATGCCTTTGTCTCCGGGTTGAGCCTGAACAGGTTGGCAGCGCCCTGGTTGATCGAGCCGATCTCTTTGAGCAGCGCATCGTGCTCGTCCCGGAAAGCGAGTGCCGTGTCAGCGGTGGGGCCTTTGAGCCGGATGGCCTGCGGCTTGCCGTCTTGATCCTGCACGGCAACAAACTCAGCATCGAGCTGTTCTGTAAAAAGAGCTGTTGCTGCCCTTGCCGCGCGGTCAATACGGATTGATGAGTTTGTCGCAGTAACCTGATAAAGTTTGGCGTAGCCAAGGGTCGCGGTAATCAGAATTGTGACAGAAACGATTATAACCAGCCGCGTTGTAATCGTGCCGGTAATGCCTGTAAGCCATGAAAAAAAATTCGGCACGGGTCATCATCCCATCAAGAGTATATAACAGGAGCCCAGATGTAGTCCGCAAAACTTGCGCGAAGGTGAAGCAGTAAGCCCAAATCTTGTGCATTTCCCGGTCATGGTTTCTGGAGAATCGGGCGCAGGACCGCACTTTTCCATCCAGAAGCCACTGTTTGCAGCGGTCAGACTGCGGCGCGGTAAACCTTCGAAAGGACGCACGCACACTATCGTTCAAACGGATACGTTTGTACGCGCCAGATGACAGTGCCGCGCATCCTATGGGATGCGGAATGGTCGCTGCAACTCTTTGAAATGATATGTGTCCGTTGTTGTTCAAATGAATACATTTGAACGCTACATGTTTCAGAACGCCAGATCAGCAACCACAGCGTCAAGCACCAGCATCCCCGCCGGTGTACAGCGGATCCGGTCCATATCCATCTGTTCGATCATGCCGTGATGGATCAGGAAATCGGTGCGGTCGGGATCAAGGTCGCGGCCAGCCAGAGCGCCCCAGCGTTTCAGATTGATGCCCTCGCGCAGCCTCAATCCCATCAGCAGCAACTCGTCGGCCTGCTCTGCGGCGGTGAGTTCGCTGGTTTCAATCATGCCGTGGCCGTTCTCTGCCACCAGCTTGAGCCATTGCTCAGGCGTACGCTCGGTCGCCGTGGCGATCTTGCCGCCGGGTGTCGACAGCCGGCCATGGGCGCCGGGACCGATGCCCGCATAGTCGCCATAACGCCAATAGGTGAGGTTATGTCGGCTCTCGGCGCCGGGGCGTGCGTGGTTGGACACTTCGTAAGCCGGCAATCCGTGGCTTTCGCACACCTGCCGTGTGAGCTCGTACAATTCGGCCGACAACTCGCCATCGGGAACGATCAGTTTGCCGGCCTTGTGCAATCCGTAAAACGGCGTGCCCTCTTCAATCGTCAGTTGGTACAGCGACAGATGATCCGCAGCCAGCGAAATGGCTTCTTCCAGCTCCAAAGCCCATGCCTGCGGCGTCTGGTCAGGCCGGGCATAGATCAGGTCGAATGACATGCGTGGAAAGATGTCTCGCGCCAGTCCGATGGCTTTGAGTGCATCAGCCCGGTCATGCAGACGTCCGAGCCGCTTCAGATCGGCGTCGTTGAGCGCTTGCACACCCATTGACACCCGGTTGACCCCGGCCTGGCGGTAGCCGCGAAACCGGCCGGCCTCGACGCTGGAGGGATTGGCCTCAAGCGTGATCTCGATGCCGTCGGGCACTACCCATGCATCGCGCACCGCATCGAGAACGGCGTTGACCGTGTCTGGCGACATCAGTGACGGCGTGCCGCCGCCAAAAAAGATGCTGGTGACCACCTGGGGACCTGAAAGCAGCCGCATGGCGGCAATTTCCTGCCGGAAGGCATTGACGTAGGCCTGCTGGTCGACACCGGCATGCCGGACATGGCTATTAAAATCACAATAGGGACATTTGGCTGCGCAAAACGGCCAGTGCAGATAGATCCCGAACCCCGGCTTGCCGGTGTCGGGTGCAATATCGACGGATGCGCTGGCGGGGAAGGGGGGCTGGTTCATGCTGTGGTTACGCCGAGGCGCTGCTCTGCGAAAAGCTTAAAGGCGCGCGCACGGTGCGACAGCGCGGTCGCCTGTCCGGGTTTCCAGCCATGTTTCTCTTCAGCCGCCATTTCGCCAAAAGTGCGAGTGTGGCCATCGGGCTGAAAGACCGGGTCGTACCCGAAGCCGAGCGCCCCGCGCGCCGGCCAGACCAGCACGCCGTCAGCTTCGCCGCGAAAGAAGCTGACTTCGCCCTCGGGCGTTGCCAGACACAACACGGAGACGAACCGCCCGGAGCGTTGCGCATCGCTCAGAGCCCCTCGGGCCTGAAGCGCATCCTCGACTTTCTGCATGGCCATCTGGAAGTCACGGCTACCGTCTTCCATCGTCGCCCAGTC
>Ga0209344_10005793_pt1 | contig 10475 bp, 12 predicted proteins | sample Cruoilmetagenom6_FD_187293 | JGI IMG/M metagenome (GOLD analysis project Ga0209344, IMG submission 187293) | Oil polluted marine microbial communities from Coal Oil Point, Santa Barbara, California, USA - Santa Barbara Oil Seep Sample 6 (SPAdes)... | ecosystem: Environmental > Aquatic > Marine...
GCTTTTCACCGAAAACCTATCTTCAGGAATTGCTACATCACTATCAATCTTTGAAGGACCATCAAGGCGAACAGGCCCTGCAACTGGCTTAGGGAGCAGTGTCGAACCATACACCTTCACTACACACCGTAGCAGGACGTCCGCAGTGAAATATTGTATAGGTGATGATGGTTTCGGCTTTGCGGTAGACATGCGGTTTGTCGATGGCATCGACGGCCTTGCTCAAAGATCCAGTCAGGAATCTTTGGCCGGCATGTAGCTTTTGATTGGGTGCAAGCGTCAGGTCTGCGCTTGGCAAACCCGGCCCGAACCCGCCAGCACGGATTACAATCGGAAGCGCAGCAGGGTGATATTTCAGAAACCCTCCGCCAAGCGTGATCCGGTTTATCGCAGCGATCTTCAGGAACTCGCCAGTATTGGTTCGCACCATATCGCCTTCGCGCAAGGTCTGGGCATAGACTTCGCCAAATGACGTGGTGATCCGCGACATTGGGCCAAAGCCGGTGATATGGCTAAGCTGACTCGCGGCCGAGCCGGTCGCGCGATCAGGGCGCGACCGGCCAACTTTAAAACGACGCGGCCCGGCAGCCACGTCAACACTGGCTACATTCCCACTCATTACACTCTCAGCACTCGCATTCTTATTCATCATTTTACTCACTGGCATTCTAGTACTGGTTACGTTTTCACTCGGGCTTCGCGTTTGGCTCAGACGACATCAAAAACCTTTTCGTTGCCCCACCGGGTTTGCGATCTGCGGCTCCTTGACCGTTCACTACACCCTGTATTCCGGGTGGTTCGGGCAGGAATGTGGCTACGAATCTTTCATCACGGCGCGATCTGGAAAACTTTGTGGCCGCCCCATTTGCTAGTTGGAATTCACCAATTTCCAAACCCTGTACAATCTTACAATTACACACCGGCCCATGCTACTTTTGCCGCTTTTTGGCGGCTACTGTTTCCAACACTTCAACGGTTCTTTCAGAACAGCGGGGATTGAATTGTGGCAATTTCGCTAAAATTCAACGGTTCCAATTTAAGGAACAAATTGTTTCCATTGAATTTTTTTTGGTGGGAAATCTGCCACCAGAGTTTTATTGAATTTTTGAGCCAAATCCGAAGGAAAATGACGCCCCCAAAAAGGGAATATCCCAAGGCGATCCCGTTGTTCACAAAAAAAGGCGGGCCGATTTGGCCCGCCTGAATTTTTCAGATGAATTTGGTTGGTCAGTTGCCAGTGGCAGAATCTATGCCAACGGTGACAGCCGGGCCCATTGTCGAGCTGATCGAGATGCTCTTCATATAGCCGCCCTTTGCTCCGGCAGGCTTGGCTTTTTGAACCGCATCAATAAATGCGCGCACATTTTCAACCAGCTTACCTTCGTCAAAGGACGCCTTGCCAACGCCCGCGTGAACCACACCGGCTTTTTCAGCCTTGAACTGCACTTCACCACCTTTGGCGGCTTTGACGGCAGCCTCGACATCCATCGTCACCGTGCCCACCTTCGGGTTCGGCATCAGGTTTCGCGGCCCAAGCACTTTGCCCAGACGGCCAACGATCGGCATCATGTCAGGTGTGGCAATGCAGCGATCAAATTCAATCGTGCCACCCTGAACGACTTCCATCAGGTCTTCGGCACCAATGATGTCAGCGCCAGCTTTTTTGGCTTCGTCTGCTTTTGCGTCGCGCGCAAACACTGCCACGCGGACGGTTTTACCGGTGCCATTTGGCAAGGCAACCACACCGCGCACCATCTGATCCGCATGCCGTGGGTCAACACCAAGATTCACCGCAATCTCAACAGTCTCGTCGAATTTTGCTTTGGCGTTGCCTTTAACCAGCGCAACCGCTTCTTCAACTGTGACGCCGGATTTGCCAGCAAAGGCTTCGCGCGCGGCAGTCGTACGTTTTCCAAGTTTAGCCATAGCGATTATCCTTTCACCTCAATACCCATAGAGCGGGCAGAGCCCAGAATGATCTGCATCGCCGCGTCGATATCATTGGCGTTCAGATCTTTCATCTTGGCTTCGGCGATTTCCTTGACCTGTTTGCTGGTCACGGAACCCACCGTCTCACGGCCCGGAAGTGAAGCGCCGGATTTGAGCTTGGCCGCTTTGCGCAGGAAATAGGACGCAGGGGGCGTCTTGATGTCCATCGTAAAGGACTTGTCCTGATAATAGGTAATCACCGTCGGGCAAGGTGCGCCCGGCTCCAGGTCCTGCGTCTTGGCGTTAAACGCCTTGCAGAATTCCATGATGTTGATACCGCGCTGACCAAGCGCCGGACCCACGGGTGGGGACGGGTTTGCTTGTCCTGCTGGTACTTGCAGTTTCATCGTACCTGCGAGTTTTTTGGCCATGTGGCCTCTCCTTTTTCACCTCAGCAAGGCATCGCGATGCCCGCTGTCTTCAGTTTAGTGGTTCGGCCGGTCACGCGCGCGCGCCGATGCCTCCCACGATTTACCCCGGAGCTGATCCAGGGGTCACGTCACGCTAGCCCTGTTTGGTGACTTGCGTGAATTCCAGTTCGACCGGGGTCGCCCGGCCAAAAATTGATACGGTCACTTTCAGACGCTGATTTTCTTCGTCCACGTCTTCGACCATGCCATCGAAACCCTCGAACGGGCCATCCGACACAGCGACCTTCTCTCCCACTTCAAAGTGGATCAGGGTGCGCGGCGATTGTTCGCCTTCCTCAACCCGGTTCAAAATGGCGTTAACCTCGGCGTCGCGCATTGGCATCGGCTTGCCCATAGCGCCCAGAAACCCGGTAACCCGGTTGATCGAATTAATCAGGTGATAGCCCGGATCAGTCATTTCCATCCGCACCAGAACATAGCCGGGCATAAAGCGGCGCTCGGCGGTCACTTTTTTGCCACGGCGCACTTCGATGACTTCTTCGGTGGGAACAAGAACTTCTTCGATCTCGTCCTCCAGCCCGGCGGCAGCGGCATCATGTTTGATCTGCTCGGCGATCTTTTTCTCGTAATTCGAGAGAACGCTCACCGAATACCATCGTTTCGCCATCTGCCTTAGCCCTTGCTTTGCCCGGAAAAATCACCGGATTATTTCAATCTTTCAAGCGGTTGAACCGCAGTGTCCCGAATAAAAGCGGCGTGCCACTCGAATCGAAGCACGCCATGTCGGGAAGTGTCGCCCGAATTACAGGCGAATATGACTTAATTCAAGCCCAGAGGTTCGTCTGTTTAGCCAAACAACCCCAACAACCCCTGCAACCCGGTGCGGATCAGCAGATCCACCAGAAAAAAGAAGATCGCCGTCAGTGCGGCCATGACGAATACCATGGCGGTGGTCAGCATAACCTCGCGGCGCGACGGCCAGACAACCTTGGAAACTTCTGCCCGCACCTGTTGCACAAACTGAAGCGGGTTCATTGTCTTTGCCATGTTTCAAAATCCGTATGTTTAGTGTGAGGGGCAGATACGCGCTTTGCCCGCGCAATTCAAGCCTGATGGGATCGTAACACTACCTGTCAGGCAACATCTTCCATATGGCCGCCCAAAAACAGCTGCCCGACTTTGGGGTCGTTCAGTATTTTTTGCGCATCATCATGCATCCGGGTTTGCCCCAGTTCCAGCACCAACCCGAAGTCGGATGTATTCAGGGCAGCTTTTGCGTTTTGTTCCACCATCAGGATTGTGACCCCCTGTTCGCGCAAGCGCTTGAGTGTCTCAAACACTTCCAAAACCAGGTTCGGCGAAAGACCAATGGACGGTTCGTCGACCAAGATAAGCTTTGGGTCCAGCAACAAAGAACGTGCAATTTCCAGCTGTTTTTGCTGCCCGCCCGACAGTTCAACCGCTTTGCGGTCCTTGAATTCGCGTAGCACAGGAAACTGATCCATGACTGTTTCCATCCGGCGCCGCACGCCGTCCTGATCGCGCGACGTGATGCCCCCCATTTCAAGATTGTGCAGCACAGAAAGTTGCGGGATCACATTACGCCCCTGCGGAACATAGGTAACACCGCGGGCAATCATCTGCGCCGGCGTCGATCCGGTGACGTCTTCGCCGTCAAAAATAATCTGCCCCGAATGGATATTCAGCAAGCCGAAAATGGCCTTGAACACGGTGGACTTGCCGGCGCCGTTTGGCCCGATGATCGTTGTGATCGAAGCGGCGGGAACCTTGAAACTTGTCCCGTTCAGGATCGTTATCTTGCCATACCCGCCATAGATGTCGTTCAGCTCCAGCATCTCATGCCCCCAAATAGGCTTGGATGACAAGCTCATTGGCGCGGATTTCATCCGGCGTGCCCTCGGCGATAATTTCGCCACCTGCCAGCACTATGATACGGGTGCAAAGCGACATCACGAATTCCATGTTGTGTTCAATCACGACAAAGGTGGCGTCATGTTCCTGATTATAGGTCAGCAGCCTGTCTTTCAGGTATTCCAGCATCGTCAGGTTCACCCCGCCCGCCGGTTCATCCAGCAGCACCAGCCCCGGCCCGGCCATGAACGCCATCGCCGCGTCCAGCAGCTTTTGCTGACCAAAAGACAATGACCCGGCTTCTTCTTCGCGCAAATGATCCAGCTTAAAGAACTCAATCAGTTGTTCGGCTTCATGGGTCAGACCGGCATCCGATGCCCCAAACAGGCGCGAAAACATCGTACCGTGATGTTCTTGCCCTGCCATGATGATATTGTCGATCACGGTCATTTTCGGAAAGACCGAAAGTTGCTGGAACGTGCGTCCAACGCCCAGTTGGTTCAGCTTGTAAGACGGTCGGCCAGCCACCGATTGGCCATTTACATAAACCTCGCCGGTATCAGGGGAAGACTGGCCCAAAATGCAATTGAATAGCGTGGATTTCCCCGACCCGTTCGGGCCGATAAGGCCCAGAATTTCGCCCTTATGAACCTCAAAGCTGACATTCTGGACCGCTTTGATCGCGCCGAAGGATTTTGAGATATTGCGCACGCTCAACACGTCGGACTGCATGTTCATAGCTGCGCGCCTTGCTTCAGGTCGCCGCGTTCAACACGTTGCGGGCGCATGCGGTCGACCAGCTTTTTGCCCAAACCAAACAGCCCGCTTGGCGAAAACACCATCAGGACAATCACCATCAACGCGTAGATTATTAGATAATAACCTTCGGTAAAGCGCAAAACCTCGGGCAAAAGAACCACAATCGCGGCCCCCAGCATCGGGCCATAGAAATACCCCGCACCGCCGACAACGACCATCAGCAACAGCTTTAGCGAATGCACCAGCGCAAAAGATCCTGGCTCGATGAATTGCACCAGCGGTGCCATGACCGCACCCGCCAACCCGCCAAATGCCGATCCGATAGCAAAGGCCAGCAGGGTCATACGGCTGGTGTTGAGGCCCAGAGAATTCGCGCGTATCGGGTTTTCCCGCAGCGCTTTAAAGGCCCGGCCCCAGGGTGAGCGGATGATCCACGCCATGGCGGCGGCGGACACCAGAAAGCAGACCAGAGCAAAGTAATAGAACGGCAACTGCTTCATTGTGCTGAAGGGCCCGAATTCTGGCCGCGGTATACCAACCAGACCGAATGAACCGCCGGTCAGCCATTCTTCATTGCGCAGCACCAGAAAGACCAGTGTGTTGAAGGCAAGGGTCACAAAGGCAAGAAAATGATGTTGCACCCGCAACGCCGGATAGCCGAGCAATAGGCCAATCACAAAACAGGTGGAAACCGAAGCGGTAGCGGCAAAAATCCAGTGAACACCGGCCATGGTCATAAGTGCGGTGATATAGGCCCCAATTCCCATGAAAGCCGCCTGAGCAAGACTGACCTGCCCGGCATATCCAACCGTCAGGTTCAACCCCATCGCCGCAATCGAAAAGATCAGCCAGGAACACAGCACATAGACAATGTATGTTTTCTGCCCAAGCGGAATGGCAATCAGGATCGCAATACCAATTGCAAAAAGAAGAACATGGATCGGCTTCATACGGTCCGCCCTTCTGATGTGCCCAACAGGCCCTGAGGCCGGAACATTATAATCGCGATAAGCAGGATCAGCGGAACTGCCGCCCGATATTGCGCAGACACATATACAGCCGACAGATTGTCGATCACGCCAATCAATAGCCCGCCAACAAGCGCCCCGCGAATTTGGTTGAAGCCCCCGACAATGGCCGCAATGAACGCGATCAGGCCCAGCGTTTCGCCATTGGAAAACTTAGCCAGATAGATGGGCGAAATCAGGACCGAAGCGATGGCCGCCAGCGCTCCGTTAATCAGGAAGGTATACATCACCATGCGTTTCACGTTCACGCCAAGGATTTCGGCCACTTCAGGGTTTTGTGCGGTGGCTTGCATACAGCGCCCGGTGCGGGTGCGTTGCAGGAACAATTGCAGCCCCAGTATAGCCGAAAAGGAAACCACCAGGTTGGCGATATCCTGTATCGAGATTGCAGCGCCAAAAAAATGAACCACCTCTTGGGGAAACAGCGACGGAAACGGCTGACCCTGAGCAGAATAAAACTCTTTAACGCTTTCCTTTATCAAAAGGCCCAAGGCGATCGTTGCAATGATCAGCGGCAATGCACCATGTGGCAGCATCGGCTCGACGATCAGCTTTTTGAAAACGGCGCCCAGAAGCAGGATTGATAGTCCAAGCGCCAGCAGCACGGCCACCCAAAGCGGGAGGCCCAGATATCCGACGCCCGCCAGGACGAAAAAAGCGGGCAGCATGACAAACTCGCCTTGGGCAAAGTTAATTGTCTGGGACGCCTGCCACAACAGGGTAAACCCAACCGCCGCAAGCGCATAAATCGAGCCGGCCGACAAACCGGAGACGATAATCTGAAGAAACTCGGCCATACCGCCCCTAGCGAGTGAAGTAGCAAATCACGTTGCGCAAACCCAGAAACACCAGAGCCCGCGCAACGTGCATTCTGTTTAGTTCGCAGGCAGGACTTTGGTAATCTTCTGCTTGCCATCGACAACTTCGACCAGGAAGCTCGCGCGCGAAATTTCGCCCGTCTCATCCCAGCACACGTCCATCAGAACGCCCGGATAGGTCGCTGCATCAAGGCACAGGCCATGCATGGTATCCGCGAATTTCTGACGATCAAACTCGCCGATCATTTCGGTGACATACTTGACTGTATAAGTGCCGATATACCCCTTGAGAGCATTGTGATCCGGACGATAGCCGAAACGGGCAGTGAACTTTTTGTCGATTTCCTGAATTGCCGGGATTGGCGCATCAGCCGTCAGGCCAACATGGCCAAAGGCACCGTTGGCAGCACCCCCTGCAAGGTCAATGACCTTTTGGGACAACAGAACTGTGTCGCCGGCTTTCGGAATATCCAGCCCTTGCTTTTCAGCTTCGATCAGGAAGCGCGCGCTTTCCTCTTCGGTCAGATAGGCAAAAACCGCTTCAGCGCCCGAGTTCTTGATTTTCAAAACATCGGCGGCGAAATCTGCCTGTGCCTGCTCGCTGGGAACATCGGCAACGATTTCAATACCAATTTTCTCGGCAACTCCGACAAAAGCATCATGGCCGCCCTTGCCAAACTCTGTATTAGCCCAGGCGATGGCAACCTTGGTCACACCCAGATCGTCTTTCAGGTAAGAACCGATTTTCGGCATACCCTTTTGCGCACCAAAGGCCGTGCGAAAGATATAAGGGTTACCTTTTGCGGTAATTGTTGGCGATTCTGAGCCGGTCAGCTGTGGGTAACCGTTCTGCATGGCAACCAGCATATTCACTACGGTGGAAGATGAATAAACCGTGCCCATCAGAACATAAGCACCGTCATCGATCGCCTTTTGCACCATTGCACGCGAATTCTGCGGATCAGTCTGGCTGTCGTATTCCATCAGATCGATTTCGCGACCCATGATGCCACCAGCGGCATTAATCTCATCGACGGCAAGCTTGATGCCGTCATTCCAAACAGAGCCAGCGGCCGCACCAGCGCCTGAAAGTTCGGCAATATCGGCCAGCTTAACCGTCTCGGCCCAAGCCGCTCCGGCGCTCAACGTCGCCGCGAGGGCCACTGTAGTCGTTAGGTTCTTTAACATTCTTTTCTCCCTAGTTTGGTGTCTTTCGACATTTTCAGTTCGGCCCCGATTACGGATATTCGACCAAATCTCGATCCCGGACATTCAGCATCGTCGCCCAGCCGAAGATTCCAGTAACTTGTTGCGCACAGCTTGCCGACGCGATGAAATTTCTGAAAGATGCTGGGATCCGCTGAAAACACACCGATCACCAGTTGGTCTGCAAGATGCGCAAGCTGATCGCACGACCTTAGGCCGGTATGGTATTGATTATCGGCACTCCCCCTTGCGCGACCGGACCACTGCAGATCAGAAACAGTCGCCCGCCAACATATGGTCAGGTATCCATTTACAACCTGCCTTTTACCCACAGTCAACCCAATGAGGCGGGCCAGCGCAAAACAACCGTATTTCGATAACGCCCAATAGCCGCGCAGTAACTGGTAGGACTTAAAAATCCGAATTAGGCAATCGCATTATTCGCTCTCATACCCGTGATAATTGACACCCTGAAGCCAGGAAATATTTCAACTAGGGGCATATCTGACACGACCCCGTTACGACACATTAATGTGTCAGCAAACAGTTCCATGCGGATCGACCCGCACCTCACGAAGACCTCTCGCATTCCGGATCAACCTATCATTCGGGCCGCTCGTGTTGTTGAAGCAAGAAACATTGGGGTTTCATCGCCGTTATCGTCAGCGGTGCGACCGGGGGAAAGTGAAGTGGACCACCTGCGATCACATTCAACCCCAACTCCGCGTGAGTTTCCGTGTCCGGATACGTGATTTCCGTTTGGTCAACCGGCTGCCTAACTCTGTTGGTGTCGGCGAGAGAAGCCAACACCTTAACCCAAACGAAACCCTCGAAAGGAACACGTCATGAAAAGCACTATCACACTCGCAGCCGTAGCTCTTATGACCGCAGCAGGCGCAGCCTCAGCTATGACGGACGCTACTTCAACAACCGTTCATGAAATCCAAAGCTACGCACCCAACGCCAATGTTGCCGCGCTTAGCAATGCGCAGATCCAGCAATTGTTGTCGGTCATCCACGGCGGCGATAGCGAAAGCGAAGTCAGTGGGTTCGTAAGTTCGTTTTTTGCGAGCGCAAAATAATCGGTTTGGGACTGAGCGCAAACAAGAGCTAATTACCCCATACCAAACCAATAACGTCACCGGATGCTTTTGTATCCGGTGACACCAAATACCGAGAGCCGCCTATTGGGTGGCCTTTCGATTGGGACAGTCTGGCAAAAAGATAATGGCGCGCGACGGTAACATGCGGATTTGCCGCCCGACGAAAACCACCTAATTTTTTGGGAATTACCTTGCACAAACTGCAAAGCCCGTTGGCACTTCATGCAAGCGGTCTTGGCAGGGGTTGAGGGACTCGAACCCACGACCTTCGGTTTTGGAGACCGGCGCTCTACCAACTGAGCTAAACCCCTTGAGACCGGGACCGGCAATAACGCCGATCAGGGCCATATGCAAGGCTTCCCCTTGTGCAGTACCAGGATTATAGGGCAAGAAAGGATCAACAAATCTCAGGCCTCAGATCGACGTCAATGAAACTCATCAAGCGGCTCAAAATCTCCAATGTTTTCGCTGCGATTTTGGCATGGCCGGTGGCCGGATATGTGTGGTTTTGTTTCGTAACGACCCGCTGGCGGTCGGAAGGCTTGGATGAATTGGCCGAGGAACTTAAAAAGGGGCCGGTCATTTATGTTCTTTGGCACAATCGCGTCATGTTTGGCCCGTCGGCCTGGCCGAGCAAGCTTGGCCAATTGTTCACCTTGATGGACCCGTCACCAGTTGGCCAAGTCGCAGCGCGGGCGCAGGCGATTTTGGGGATGAAGCCCATTTCGATGAAAGCAAATGCGTCAAATTTTGCAGCGTCGCGAAAGATATTGCAGGTTATTCGCCAAGGTCATTCCATCGGCATCGCAGCCGATGGCCCTCGTGGCCCGCAGCGCGACGCAAAACAAGCGGCGTTGGAATGGGCGCGCGCCTCTGGCCGCCCGGTATTCATTTTCGCATGGTCCGCAAAACGCGTGGCGCGGTTAAATACATGGGACCGGCTGATTATGCCTGCACCTTTCACCCGTGGCATCTATGTTTTCCGACGGTGGGACGTTGCAGTGCCAAGAAAGCTGGCTGCCGATGAGTACATCGATTTACGGAAATCACTCGGTGCACGCCTTGATGAGGTCGAGCAAGCTGCAGATACCATTACAGGCCTGACGCCAGAGCATTGAAACCTGCCTAACTTCCGGTCGGGTATTTGATAAACAATAAAAGGCCACTCTAGGGCGGCCTTTCAAAGTCCTGATCGGAATGTATTATTCGATGACTTTTGACACGACCCCTGATCCGACGGTGCGGCCACCTTCGCGGATCGCGAAGCGCAGCTTTTCTTCCATCGCAATCGGCGCGATCAGTTCAACCGTGAATGACACGTTGTCACCA
>Ga0209344_10005794_pt1 | contig 10475 bp, 11 predicted proteins | sample Cruoilmetagenom6_FD_187293 | JGI IMG/M metagenome (GOLD analysis project Ga0209344, IMG submission 187293) | Oil polluted marine microbial communities from Coal Oil Point, Santa Barbara, California, USA - Santa Barbara Oil Seep Sample 6 (SPAdes)... | ecosystem: Environmental > Aquatic > Marine...
ATAATGCTCAATATGTTGAAACTTTTCCCAAAACCGGCCGTTCGTTTGCTGGGTTGGCAATGACTGCAGCGCAGGCGTTCTTGCCGTTCGCTGCACTTGCACCAACGGCCACTTTTGAATAATTCAAGAGCACGCTCTCCAGCAAACTAGGCCTGAAAGTTCTACAGCCTGTTGGTCAAGCGAGAATTCACATCGGCGGGTGTTCGCATTTGCTCAAGAATGGATCTGCTCATGCCTGAGACAATCGCGAACCCTATGGCAGACCGTTTACGTGCCCTCATCGCGCGAGGCGAATTGATAAAAATGCCTTGCTGCTTTGACGCGCTTTCAGCGAAACTGATCGAGCAAGCTGGTTTTGATCTAACTTTTCTATCTGGTTTCGGTGCTTCGGCCTCGCGGCTAGGCGCACCTGACACCGGGCTCATGAGCTATGGCGAAGTCCTAGATCAAGCACGCAACGCAATGCATCCGCTAACAATCCCTATGATGGCGGATGGTGACACCGGACACGGAAATTCGATGAATATCATGCGCACAGTAACAGGATTCGCGCATGCTGGGTGCGCGGCCGTCATGATCGAAGATCAGGTCGCTCCAAAGCGATGCGGTCATACCCAAGGCAAGAGTGTCGTCAGTCGTTCCGAGGCGATCGAACGCATCCACGCCGCGGTCGAAGGACGGGCGAGCCACGACATCTTGATTCTCGCCAGAACAGACGCACGCCGAGAGCACGGGCTTGACGAAGCCCTGGCTCGGGCAGAGGCGTTCGCCAAAATCGGTGCCGACATTCTTTTCGTTGAAGAGCCTTATTCGATTGAAGAAATGGCTACGATTTGCAGATCCATCGACGGTGTTCATATGGCAAATATGCTTGAAGGCGGGCAAACGCCTATCTTACCACCTGCTCAACTCGAAGAACTGGGATTCTCAATCGCCGCATATCCAATCACGCTGCTTTCTGCTGCGATGAAAGCGATGAATGCCGTCCTTTCGGATCTCGCAGCGGGACGATCAGCGAAAGAACATCTACTAGACTTTGCTGAACTACGTGAGCAGATTGGTTTTGACGACTATCACAGAAAAGCGAGCGCGTTGAGTGACCGCGCGCAGTAGTACTTGGCATACTCACTGTGCTAAGATTACCGCTGGGCGAATTTGGAAATAACTCTGCTAGCCATTAGCTGCAGGAAGTCGCCCGTATTTGGCGAACGGGCTGCCGACAAACCAAGTACTGAACGTCGCGATTTCTCGATTGTTGCCGTCTAGTCTGAGACTCTCATCATCTAGCGCCTCGCTTAGACTTCGGTGCCCTAACCAGATCTCAACCAAAGCGCGCATGCTGGCTGTAACCCAAAGATCGATCTCGTGGCCGGGGTTTTTCACGCAGATGTCGACCTCTGGTCCATCAAACACGAGCCAATAAAACCGCCGGCTTGATGGCATGCCGGAAAGTTGAAACTCAACAACTCGGCGCCCTTCAATATGGTTGTGATTGGTCATAATCGATTGCCGCAACTCCCAAAACATCGCATCGGGGTCTAAGTTTTTCGAGTCGGTAATCTCACGGCGCAACCACTTCTGGGCCCAGAGGCCCATCTTGTCCAGAACCGGAAAAAGTTCTTGTCCGGCTTCGGTTAGTTCATACACATTTCCGCGCCCTGTTTGCGATGGTGACTTTGTGATGATCCCCGCGTGTTCAAGTTCCTTTAGTCGCCTCGATAATAGTGCGGAAGACATGCGAGGAACGCTGTCCTGAATTTCGCTGAAACGGGCCGCCCCGCAAAAAAATGCTCGAAGCAACAGTGGGGTCCATCGCTCGGCCACAACTTCTGCGGCAACTGAGATTGGGCAAAACTGTCCGTATCCTTGTGTTTCGGTCATGCAAACAAGTTAAATTGAGAAACTCGCAACAACAACTTCAGAATCTGAAGTTCCGAGATGCGAAATTTAAGTGTTATTTTACAGATGCTTACGATTTAATTTATTGAAGAGTAATAATGGATTCGGGCTTCAAAACAGGTGTTTGGCTTTATTTCCTGAAGTTGTTCGAATCGTTTCAAGCAGGGATTGTCGGCTCATCAAAACCAAGTAACAGGAGCTTAGAATGCTGAAATCAACTAAAACCCTACTGGCCTTGGCCGCAATCTCTGTGTGGCAGGCCCCTGCAATTGCCGACCCGGTTCGCGAAGTTACAGTCCGAACTCATCCGTCCCAAGGCGAAGTGAGCCAAGTGGCGGATGCATCGGCTCGACTTCTCACAGATCCGACTGGGGCCCATGTAAGCATGCAGACCAATGGTTTGATGCCGGGCAATGTATATACACTTCTGATGGCGGTCATAAACAAGCCCGGCGCATGCCCAGTCTTGCCTTGCACACCCAAGGATGTGCTTGGACGCTCTGACACCGTCTTGTCCGACGTCGCCTATGCTGGCGGTGTGGTCGCCACGAGAAACGGTCACGCAAATTTTGACTATTACCAACCGTTGGGTCAATTTCAACAAGGGTTTTTCGAAAACGGCCTCAGCACAACTGAAGGCGTCGAAATCCATCTGATCTTAAATGATCACGGCCCACTTATTGAAGGCCGCGAATTTGAGATGCTGACCAGTTATCGCGGCGGATGCAGCGATGAAAGCATCCCGGGCCCGATGCCTTTGACCGCGCGCGCTCAAGGCCAGTCAGGACCGAACACCTGCCGGATGGTTCAGTTTGCCCAATTTGTTCCGGACAGCCCCGCTTCATGAAGGCCTGTGCCTGCGAAAAACAAGCCAACTGAAAATATGCCTATCAAAATTAGAGGAAGATTGTCATGACCATTGATCTAAACGCAATTGCAGCCGAGCTCTTGCCTGAATTTTCGGACAGAGCTGCAGAGTTGGATGCGACAGACGGCTTTGCTTTAGAAAATTACAAAGCGCTTCGTGCAAGGGGAGTATTTTCTGCCTTGCCGCCGGAACAATATGGCGGCGGCGGAGCAAGCCATTCACAGATGTGTGATTTTATTCGCAAGATCGCGCATGCTTGCCCATCGACGGCCCTATCGCTTTCCATGCATCAACATCTGGTTTCCGCCGCGATCCTGAATGATGCGGCTGGTCGACCTGGCCGCAAGCTATTGGAACTGGTTGCCGGGAAAAACGTCGTTCTGGTCAGCACCGGGGCAAATGACTGGTTGGAATCCAACGGCGAAGCAAAAAAGGTAGACGGTGGGTTTGAAGTTTCGGGCTTCAAGCCGTTTGGCAGCGGTTCGCCGGATGGAGACGTGATCGTGACATCGATTGCGTATGACGACCCGGCAGAGGGGCCTCAGGTATTACACTTCCCGCTGTCGCTAAAATCAAAGGGCATTTCCTTTTTGGGTGATTGGGCAACGCTTGGTATGCGGGCAACCGGTTCGCAGACAATCAAGTTTAAGAGCGTGTTTGTCTCTGATGAAGCAATTGTAATGCGCCGCCCGCGTAGCGGCTTTCATCCGGCTTATGGTGTCATCCTTGGGGTCGCGTTGCCGTTAATAATGTCGGCCTATGTCGGCGTAGCAGAGGCAGCGACATCAATAGCACTTAAAAAGGCCAAGACGCGCACCGGTGATCCGGTCACGCCGTTTCTGGTAGGTGAAATGCACAATTTGCTGACCACAGCGCAGCTTGCTCACGCAGATATGGTACGTATGGCAAATGATTTAGATTTCACGCCAAGCATCGAGTTGGCAAGCGAATTCCTTGCCAGAAAAACGATTTGCGCCAACCATGTTATCGCCGCGTGCGAAAAGGCAATGGAAGTTGCGGGTGGCGCGGGCTTTTTCCGCAAATTGGGGTTGGAACGGCGCTTACGTGACGCACATGCAGGCCAATTTCACCCACTACCGGAAAAGCGTCAGCAGCTATTCACTGGCAAGCTGGATATGGGCCTCGATCCGGTCGCCTGATGACCTGCGAACGCACATCCTATCATCCTCAGACACAAGAAAGGAAATGTCGTGGAAAATCGCATTAATACAGGCATACAGCGCAGCACTTTTATAAAGGCCATGAGCCAAGTTGCCGCCACCGTAAGTGTCGTGACGACAGGCGGCCGCGCCGGTCGGTTCGGTGCCACCGTTTCGTCTCTTGTTTCAGTCTCGGCCGACACAGAACGACCGACCATACTCGTTTGTCTGCAGGTCTCTTCAAATGTCGCATCTGCCGTGTTCGAAAACGGCAATTATTGTGTCAACGTACTAGGGCGCAATCAAGCACGGATTGCGGATGTGTTCGCCGGTCGAAACGGATTGCAAATGGACGAACGGTTTGCCCAGATTGATATGGGGAGCGGATCAACAGGCGCGCCTCGATTGAAGCAGGCCATCATGAACATCGATTGCCAGGTGTCACAAGTCACCCGCGTCGGATTACATGACGTCGTTTTTGGCGAGGTTTGCGCGATTTCATTCCAGGGCCAACAATCACCGCTACTTTATGCCAACCGAAACTATGCCTCGCTTCAGCCACCGCCCGCTGAACTGAAACTGAACGCGGCTTAAATCAACCCATATTATGTTTGCCAAAACAGGAGAATAAAAATGCTTGATAATCAAAGCATAAGCATCGAATTGCCATATTTGAACAATCCCATCCTAGCACCTATGCGTGAGCGGCGGATCACTTCTGGTGAGCAACTCATAGCCGAGAACATCATTGCCTTCACGTTCCGCCCTACTGTCGACGCCTGTCTGCAACTTTGGTTCGGCAAATCCCATGACACGGACGCCGACATCTGGCAGCGGTTTGAGGGCGATGTTGATCGGGCATCACGTGGAGAACTCGATCACTGGGCGACGGCTGATGATAACCCACGCATGTTTCTTGCCCTTATCATTCTGTTGGACCAATTCCGTCGAAATATGTACCGCGAAAAGGCAGATATGTATGCCGCTGATCGGCGTTGTCTAGATTTGACAAAAAGCGCGTTTCAGCGTGGTCTGATAGACAAACTCAGCCTCGTCGAACGGGTCTTCCCGTGTCTTGTTCTAACGCATTCGGAAACTGCAGAAGATCAATACCTTTGTTTGACCGAATGGGCCAAAGTGGAAGCCCAATTATCGCCAACCGATCCTCTGAGAGTGTTCCGTGAAGTCTTCCAACGACACGTATCTGTCGTCGAGAAATATGGAAGATTTCCACACCGCAACAAATTGCTTGGACGGGCTTCTACGTCGAAGGAAATCGAGTTCTTGAGTGACGCGGATTTCCGCTTCGATCTTCCGTTAGTGAAAACAGAAGACGGCAGTTTTTCGTTTCAGGGAGAACTAATTGGACACGAGGTAAATAGTGCCAATGGCCTTCGGACTGACCTAGTCTTTGAAGGCTTCGACGCTGCACTAACTCGGGTCGAAAATGACATTCGCCTGAAAGGGTACTCAAACGTCGAAAACATCGTCCTTCGAAAGTTCATCGTGGAACGCAATATGCCTACTATTGGCGGTGCAAAATATCGTGAGATCAAAACTCGGATCGACAAATCCAATCAGGCACTTGAAAAGTTGTGGCCACGTATCGCTTGGCAAGAAAGTTTCGTGTGCAGTGACAGGACCTACTGTGTGTATCTGGCCGATTGTGAACAAACATTACATGATCATGCATTGCTTGCGGATATGCCGATCGAGGCAGTCAACGAAGTCAAAAGCATAGTTGATCCTAGGGACTTCCATCGAGACATTGCCCATTTGTAGTTCCAGATAGTCGACCTGTGTCCCGCGAAAAATCCCGTTCGTTGAGCATTTGGATAATTCTCCAAACTCTTTGGGTTCTGTGATTACCTATGTGGGCCCAGATGAGGTTTTCGATTTTACAATGAATGTAGTGGAGTAAGACATGATATGCCGTATATGGAATACGGAACTGGATAAAGAAAAAGTTGGGGACTATGAGGGCTTCGCTCGCGATGTTTCTCTGCCAATGTTTTGCGACCATAGCCGTTTACACTTCAAGCGTTCGATCTCACCCAGTGCAACACTTATGATATTTCGGTGCCGCCATGTTTCTGGGCCGTCTAGATGCCGGAAAAAACCTTTCTCGCGCCATTCGTGGTTTGAATGTCCGTCACGAGATATCTTCAATTGGCTTTCGAAGGATTGCAGGGGCATTGGGAGGGCGACCTGATCGTTGGCTCGAACAACAGCTACATCGCCACACTGGTCGAGCGTCATTCCCGGTTTGTGATGCTGGCAAAAGTAGAGAACAAGGACACCCAAAGTGTTATCACGGCCCTGATCAAGCAGGCCCGCAAGCTGCCCAAAGAGCTGTATCGGTCACTGACATGGGACCGTGGATCTGAGATGGCCGGTCATGCCAAGTTCACAATGGCTACTAAGATCGACGTCTTCTTTTGCGATCCGCAGTCACCTTGGCAACGTGGAAGTAATGAAAATACCAACAGGTTGCTTCGCCAATACTTCCCCAAAGGCACTGACATATCAGGGTTTAGCCAAGCCAAACTCAGCGCCGTCGCTCGCCAGCTCAACGAGCGACCCAGAAAAACCTTGCAATACCAAACCCCAGCAGAGAAATTTGAAGCATGTGTTGCGGCGATCAGTTGAAACCACAGGACAAAGCCGTCGTTGCCCTGGAGACCGATTTTCCAAGCAAGTACACACTATAGTTCAGCAGTAAATGTGTCCTCCAAGATATTTGACGCCATTGTCACATCCAAAAGTGACGACACGTTTCCCCGATCCGAGTTCAACTGCGAGGTCTATGGCTGCGCAAACATTCAGGCCCGTAGAGCCGCCACCAAAAATGCCCTCTTCCCGGGCAAGACGACGGCACATCTCGAAGCCTTTGTCTTGGTCTACAGTACGCACATCACTCAGAACTGACTTGTCCAGAAAAGGGGGCGCAGGAAACACAGCAATACCTTCGACCTTGTGTGCCCCCGATTTTCCCGTCGTCAAAAGTGGCGACTGCAAGGGCTCAAGGGCAATGACTTTTGGTTTAGCACCACACCCATGCATTCCATCAAGCGTTCCCATCATGGCTGCACCCGTTCCAACAGCGGCACAAAAAACGTCAAAGTCACCGTCAAGCGACCGAGCGATTTCCTGTCCCATCGGAACATAGCCCCGTCGAACATCAGGTGAGCCAAATTGATCTGCATAGTAGTGCGATGGTTTCTCAGACAGAGCGAGTGCCCGCTGTTTCATGCGTTCTGCAAGTTCGTGGGTAATTTTGCCATCAACGCTTTTCTCAACCAGAACCTTTGCGCCGAACGCCTCCATCGCCTGCTGCTTTGACTTAGAGAAAGCATCCGAAAATACAGCGATGAACTTCAAACCCATCACGCCGGACACAAATGCTAGTGCAGTTCCGGTGCTGCCTCCCGTGAATTCGACAACCGTGTCACCCGGGGAGACGTCACCTCGCGCTAGGGCCGCCGACAGCACCGAAATCGCCATTCTGTCCTTGTAGGAGCCGGTCGGGTTACCTCCTTCGAGTTTTACCCATACTTCGGCCGCACCTTCGGGAACCAGCCTTCCAAGGCGGACAAGCGGTGTATTTCCAATAGCGGCTAAACCGCCTCCTGGGTATTCCATCGAGAACCTCCTGCGCAACTGTCAGTCGAAATGGACGGTGAGTGAAGCACAATCATCGAGTGGTTCTTGTTTGGTGCATCAGAAGTGCTGTCTGGCACGCTGACGTTTGTGCTTTTTCAGTGCGATATTTTCGCCGTTCAGAGTTGGTGATTACGCCACCAGTTTTTTCTGAACAGCAAATGGACTAAGCCCAAGCCACGTTTGCATTGTCTTGGCAATTTTGCGCGAACCCGTGAATTCGATGCGCTCTTTTTCGGTAGCAACGTCAGTTATCCCCATCCAGATTGCGGTCATCGTCCGAAGGTCGGTCGAAACATACAGGTCAACTTCAAACCCTGGATCTGCCCAACAGAGATCAACTTCTCCGGCAGGCTCGATGACCAGCCACCAATCGCGTTTGCTCGAAGGTAAGTCGTGATACAGAAACTGTATTACGGTCCTTACTTTTGGTAACGGTTCCGGATTTAGGTTCCGGCGCATGTCCCACATCAGAAGAGAGGGATCGAGGTTCTTTAGTGAAAGAGATGACTCTACCCATTTTTGACCCCACATCCCCATGGCGATTACAACTTCGCGAAGGTCTCTACCAGAATCGGATAAATGATATTCGAAAACTCCCCGCTCGGTCGGGACAGGTTTTCTTTCAACAATACCAGCCGCCTCCAAGTCCTTGAGCCGCTGTGAGAGAAGCGTTGGAGACATCTTGGGCACTCCACGGCGCAGGTCATTAAATCTTGTTGATCCTGCAATAAGTTCACGCATTAGAACCATAGTCCATCGGGTGCATAGCACCTCCGCGGCCATCGAGAGTGGGCAAAACTGTTTGTAGCTGGCTTGTGACATAGGGCCTCCAGTGACGTTTCTTTGGCAAGACTAGCGGGTTAATTGCGTCTGCCTAGTCCAGAAACTGTATTACCCGATCCAGTTTCGTGACTAGAAGCGCATGGCTGCTTTCAGACAGAGTTGTTCCATCTGCCGATGCAAATTCTGTGTCGCCCAAAAAAGGAGAAAAACTATGAGCGTTTATCTGATTGCCGACATCAAGGTTACCGACGACGGCTGGGTCCCCGAATATGCTACCCACGTTCACAAGCTGGTGGAAAAACACGGCGGTAAGTATCTTTCGCGTAGCGGCAATATCGATACACTTGAGGGCAGTGCAAAAGACAGCACATTGATCGCTATTCTTGAATTTCCCTCTCGTGCGGCTCTCGATGGGTTTGCCGCGGACCCCGAATACGCTCCTTATGGCCAAGCACGTCAGGCGGGTAGTATCTCAAATTTTCACGTTATTGACGACACAGATATCGCGGGTGCCATCCCTTATCTGAAAGCGGGATAAAAACAATTCATCACGGATTGGGCCCTGTTTTGCCCGATCCATTTCTACCAATTTTCAAACTAAATAAATGACCACAATGGGGTGTGGTTTCAACTGATCGCTGCAACACAGGCTTCAAATTTCTCTGCTGGCGTTTGGTATTGCAAGGTCTTTCGAGGTCGCTCGTTGAGCTGGCGAGCGACGGCGCTGAGTTTGGCTTGGCTAAAGCCTGATATATCAATGCCTTTCGGGAAGTACTGTCTAAGAAGTCGGTTTGTGTTTTCGTTACTCCCGCGTTGCCAGGGTGACTGCGGATCACAAAAGAAGACGTCGATGTTAGTCGCCATGGTGAACTTCGCATGACCGGCCATCTCTGAGCCGCGATCCCAGGTCAGCGACCGATAGAGCTCCTTGGGCAGTTTTCGCGCCTGTTTGATCAGGGCGGTGATGACGCTTTGGGTGTCCTTGTTTTCCACCTTTGCCAGCATCACAAAACGGGAATGACGCTCGACCAGTGTGGCGATGTAGCTGTTGTTGGAGCCAACGATCAAATCACCTTCCCAGTGCCCCGGGACAGCGCGATCCTCGACTTCAGGAGGGCGTTCACTGATCGGCATCGCATCCTTGATCTTGCGCAACTTCAACCCTTTCTGGGTCGCGTGCCTTGACCGTCGAATGGCACGCGGGCTGCGCAAACACTCCTGTAATTCCTTCTTCAAAACCCCGCGGGTCTGCACATAAAGGCTCCGGTAAATGGTTTCATGCGACACGCGTTGCTGCTCCTCGTCCGGGTGCTTGCGCTTGAGCCAGCCAGCAATCTGCTGCGGTGACCATTTCCGACGCAGCTTGCATGCAATCAAGTGGCACAATGGATCGTTGAAGGAGAGCTTACATGATTTGGGCCGCGTTGCGCAGTCCCAGGCCCGCTGATCTGAGCGTGCAGCCCGATAGGCCTGACGTCCACCATTTCTGCGAACTTCCCGGCTGATTGTTGAAGGCGACCGTTTCAGGTTTCTTGCGATGAACCGAAACGACTGCTGTGCGACCAACCCGCGAGATATCTCTTCCCGCTCGATCAGGCTCAAAGCATATTGCGACCGCTTTCGATCAGGCGGCCTGATCCCACCAAACTGCGCCAAATGCGGGAAGATCGAAGACGACGCACGATTGAAGCGCCGACCAATCGAACTCATAGACTCTCCGCGCTGCCACCGATCCCACATCTCGGATTTCTGTTTGTCCGTATAAAACGTCCGTGTACGGTATTTCATGATCAACACTCCATCTTTCCAAAAAGATTAAAGTGTTGCGCTGACCCGTTGAAACCGCCGGGACAAAACGGACGTTCGCCGCAAGCTGCACCAATGACCGCTTTCGTGTTTTGAGCGATTCCACATTCCACATTTGGGTAGCGTATGGGTAACAAAGAAGGGTGTGGTTGAATGTGGCGGCTTGTGTTTGCATGTGGCGGTATGCAGTGCAGATATCCAATTAAGCCAAAGAGTTGATGTGGTTCAAGGTGGCGGCTCGTGGCGTCCGGTGGCGATCTTCGGACCAAATCATAATCCGCGTGTCGGGGGTTCAA
>Ga0209344_10005795_pt1 | contig 10475 bp, 5 predicted proteins | sample Cruoilmetagenom6_FD_187293 | JGI IMG/M metagenome (GOLD analysis project Ga0209344, IMG submission 187293) | Oil polluted marine microbial communities from Coal Oil Point, Santa Barbara, California, USA - Santa Barbara Oil Seep Sample 6 (SPAdes)... | ecosystem: Environmental > Aquatic > Marine >...
GTTTTGACAGGAAATTATAAGCCATTCTTTTAAAAATGAAAAGACAAACTCTTTGTAGAAGATAAGCTTGAACTTATGAAAGTAGACAAAAGCAAAAAACCATCTGCATTGTAGATGGTTTTTATATCTAATTCTATTTATAGTTTGAATTATAGTGTTTTACAAAACTTTCTTTAAAATAATGGCCTCAGTTCTGTAAATAATTCGGTTTTTCAAGATTTGGATATTCGGTTATTCAATAATACGATAAATGTAAATAATTAATATTGAAAATATTATAGTAAAATCCTCCAAAATGAACTGGTTTTTTTCTCATTGTGAGTAGTTGGAAGTGCTGCAGCAAGATGTCAGGGTGAGCGAAGTCGAACCCCTTTATTAGAAAGATGTTGCTTTATAAAACACAACATTTCGACTCTGCTCAGTTTGACAGCGGGATACTATTTGAGAAAACAAATGTCGGGCTTAGTGGTATTATACGCTTCCTTGCTCTTCGCTTAATATTTATTTTTTGGTTATAAACTTTACTATAAAATAGCATTGCTTTTGAAAATTTAACATTCAAAAGTGGTTGATATTCAAATATTTACTATATTTACAATTGCCCTTATCAACATATAGATAGTGGCTGAAACTCTCCTCTTTTTAAGCATTTCTGCTTTTAATTCGGCAATTACTTCCCGATTGGTTTCTTACTGAATAATTGTTTAACTTCAAAATTCTAGTAAAATGACCGCAAAAAAAATTATTAGAACTAAGGCGACCCTAAAAAAGTCACCTGTCGCGAAAGCAGCCACTTCTAAAGTAACGGCTGCAAAGAGAACAACCAAGCCGGTTGTGAAGACCAGCATTGCCCGCCCTAAAATTGTGAAACCCGGAAAGCTTTCCGCATCCACAATCCAAAAGGTTGGGACCATTGCCCAAGTGAGGCACTTTAAATTTACCGAGGAAAAGCCGATGCGCTTTGACCCCAAAAAAATTAACGCCCATGTTTTTAAAAGAGGCGTTAATGCCCCCAAAAACATTGAGTTTGTAATGGAACCTACCGAAGGCGATGTGGTGCTTTTTCATCCAACCCCAGGCTTTACCAGTCAAAAGTCGCCATTGGCACAACTTTCCATTTGGGTTAAAATCTATAACACAGGAACTGAAACAGTAGATCTGGACAAAGTGGTGCTAGAATACAAAAAAGGCAACACCACCGTTAAAAAGGATGTTTACTTGCCCTCAGACAAACTTGTTATAGAGCCAGCCCATTACGCAAGCTGGCAGAATAGCCGCGAATACCATGAAAATGGTGATGTGGTTTTCTTGGAAGCCCCATTCCCCAACAAGGTGAAGTTGAGCTTCCATTTTAAAAATTACAGTGGTGCGCTCTCCGTAACCAAAAACCTAAAACCTTATTCCTATGCGCTCGCCCTGCCTTTTAGCAAGGCTGACTTTGGCGATGAGGAATATGTGTCTGGCTATTCCATGCACGGTGGCGGAAGCCAAGTGTTTGCGTATGACTTGGGAGTGGAAGCCTATAAGGACAAAGCTTGGCGTGGCCTATTGCCAAACAAGGACGGCAGTAAAAACGAAGACTATCGCATCTGGGGCAAACCCATCAGGGCGATGGCAGACGGCACCGTCCTCCATTTTGAGAACAACATTCCCAACAACTGGAAACCCGATGGTTCCGACGAGGGAATGGAAAAACAAAAAGCAGAACTTTGGGGCTCCTTTGCCCATGGCGGCGCAGGAAACCATTTATTCATCCGCCACGGTAACGTTGTTGCCCTATATGCACATATGCAGAAAGGATCAGTCACTGCTTCCTTGTTAAAAAAGGGAGCAAAAGTTAAAAAAGGCGCCCTTCTTGGGAAGGCTGGTAATTCGGGTAACTCCAGTGGTCCTCACCTCCATATACATATTAAGGAATATAAAAGTGATAGCGAACCAGATAGCGGAGCTTTTAGACCCTTGCTATTCAACACTGGCTATACAATAGGGAAGGAGTTTTACAAGACTCCTAAATCCAACATTAATTGGTCCAAGCTTAACAACCAGGGCATTCCGGGACAAAAAAGCAAGGCCTGTTTTGTGTCCATGGAGCATCCTTACTGTGAGTACCCCACCAATTGGGGCGAGGTATCTAAACATGGTGTAGCCAATAGTAATTATCAAGAGGAATTTGACAAGATTTGGACCTGTGGCTATTATCCCGTTTGGGTGGATGGTTTTGATGTAAACGGAAAAACATATTTCAATGTTATCTTTCGTCCCTCAAAAAATGTGTCATGGGTAGCCCGTCATAATATGGACGGCAAGAAATATCAAGCTGAGTTTGATAAATGGGTCAAGGCTGGTTATAGGCTTATCAATATAAATTCCTATCTATTGAGTGGCAAGCTGCGTTATGCGGCCGTCTGGAAAAAAGACAGTTCCGTGAAGTGGATGGCCTATCACGGGCAACTGCTTGCTTGGCACGAGGCCAATTTTGAAAAGCACCACAAGGCCGGATGGGTCCCCGCAAACGTTTCCTGTGTGCATATAGGTTCCAAAACCTATGTTAGCGCACTTTGGGAAAAGAAAAAGACAGGCGGGTTTTACCTGCGTCCAGACATGACCTTGCAAGTCTTTAAAGATGCCTTTAAGGACTATACCGATAAAAAGAAGTTCAAACTCGTTTATCTGGATGCCTATGTAAAAGGCGGCAAACCCCGATTGAGCGGAATCTGGTACAAAAATGCACCAGATTATAACTCCTGGTGGGAAAAGCACCACCTCTCTGGCGCGCAATACCAAACCGAATATACCAGTATGCTTTCCAAGGGCTATCTCACCCGCTGTGTAGCTGGCTATGAAGATGGCGATAAAGCCCACTACGAAGGTATTTGGTCTAAATAGTATTTGTGATTATACCTAGTTTCTTTGAACTGCAAAAGAAAGCATGCTTTTTTTCAATGCAAAGAAATATACCCATAGCGCTTCTATCTTCCGAATTTGAAGTGTATGCTCCTCCCCGTATGAATATACATTTAATGGAGTAAGCCCAAAATCCATGATAAAAAAGAGTAGGCATTAAACTAAAAAAAAGTAATCATGGCAAAAAATCCTGAAGACTTCAACAGAAAATTCAAGATCTATGTAGATTTTGAACGACCACCCGAAATAGAGCTGCCTCTTATTGGCTTTCTCTTTAATTGTAGGGGAATATTGCTGCAATGGCAATATGTGAAAGACAATATCCTGGAGTTTAATCTTGACAAATTACCTCCTGGAAATAGGAATCGGAAAATAGACCCTGAACAGCTAAGGCTTTTTATTGCTCCAGCTTCCGATAAAAAAATCACTCGCGTTAAAACTACGCAGGAGTTGCAAAGCTATAAGGCCTATGAACCAATCTTAAGGCTGAACGATAACAATGTATTGGACATATTGCCCATTCCAGAGGGGCTATCAATCTTCTGGATTAAATGTAAATGTCGCATAAGTGGAAAAGTGTCAAAATGGTTCAACTTTGGCAATGGTTGGGAAGACCTGCCCGTATGCCGGGCGCGGGTACATATCTGTGAGGTTGACCCTATCTTGTTTTGGATCCGTAAAATACCTGATCACATTATCGCCAAAGTACCTGATGCTGTATTAAATCCAAAATTTAAAGTGCCCATTCCCATTCCAGACCCTGGCCCTTATCAGCGGATTGAACGTTTTCCAATGATGAGTGGAGGGCTGAACGAAGAGAATATTTTCAAGACGCAGTCCCTTCCGGAAATGCGCAAGGAAACACTTTCGCTATTACCTGAATTGGGTCCTGAAATAAAACAACAGTTTGCCTCTGGCAATTTGAATGTTATTAGGGATACCATAGTGAAAAACTATGCGCTATTGCATCCATGGTTCTGCTTTTGGCCTTGGTGGTGGCCCTATTTTTACCGTTGCCAGGAATTGGCAGTAGTAGAAACCAATACCGCTGGTAGGTTTGAAAAGAATATTTACTACAACTGCTTTGGCGATAAGCCTGATATTTATATCTGGGTGGAATATATGATAGACGGGGTATGGACTACGGTTTACAAACCGCCCAAACCATGCAATATCCATTGGAACTACGTCTGTGGTACCGATATCAATATCCACTTGACCCATCCAAGGGTAGCTGGCGATTGCTGCTGCGATTGCGAGCTTATTGGCGAAGATGTATGGATACGCACTTTGGGCCATACCAGTGTTTCCCATATAAAACAGGGGCATCAAATGTTAGCGCCTCCAGGCCAGAGCGTAGCCTATGACCGTATTGGTCTTACCGATGCGGGCGCAGCGGGCGACAGCTTCCTGGTTACAACGGTAGATGATTACAAAAGACCGTTTGGCGGAAGTCCTATCTTAAGAATGGGCTTCGGACCGGCCCTGCCGAACGCAAATGTTTACTATTATCGTTGGAGCTACAGCCAACGTGCGAATGCTGATTTGGATTTTGTAGGTGATTCCTATAAACCCTTGCCTCCCAAAGGCGGGGAAGTAAGAAAGGGGTATCAATATCGCTATAAGGATGCCAATGACGACTGGCAATGGGCACCGGAAAGTAAGAAGCTTGGACCATTTACCGTAGGTCCAAATGATAACTTGTACATCATTCCGCCAGAAGAGCCAACCATGGCGCCTTTCAATGTGCCTGCAGACTCTCATCCGCATTGGCACCAACAGACCTATTATATGGATACCATTCAGTTTGATACAACTGTTATCCAGAATTTTGAAAATGGTCTGTATGAGCTGAAATTGGAACTGTTTGACCAAGCGGGGAACTTATTGCAGAACATTCCAAAAGCTAACTTTAAGACCCCAAGACACGACGATGCAAGGTATAGCGAGAATGCACCTAACGTCCTTTTGGAAAATCCTACAGCTACGAATGCAGATGCCTTCAATATGCTCATAAGGGTTGACAATGGCCAGTGCGTAGGCGATATTTACACAGTAAACGTTAATGGCACGCCTGCATCTTCCAACTGCTGTGGTTTTGTGAAGTATAAACCCGAAGGCGTAGAGGCAGTACTTGAGCTATCCTTTAAAGCTACCCATCCTACCGATTTTGCGGAGTTTAGCTTTGGAGTAGTAAAAGGAACCTGTGAAGGGTTCTCAATAGCCAATGCAAAAGGGATGGTTATAGACAGTGCCTCTGGCTATACCTTAAACACAGCAACTGGTGTATACAGCAGGAGCTTTACCCCTATTGAATTACTGGGTGAGTGTTATGAAGATGGCGCTGGAAAAGCTGCCTTTGCAGAAACATTGCATATAATTTCTACGGCTACGGATGGTATATCGCGTGTTGCCAGAGATTATGGCAGGACAGTTGCATTTGCACTGGAGCCATAGATTGATGTAAATCAATTAGCCAAAAAGCCCGTAGATTTTTTCTATGGGTTTTTTTATAAGTAAAAGCCCTCCTACGCTTTGCTGAAAAGCGCAAAGCTTCGGAGGGCGAAGGTGGAGCCGGAGGGATTCGAACCCTCGTCCAAACAAGCAATTATACTGCCTTCTACATGCTTAGTTTTCATTTAGGTTTTCGAGAGATTGCCGGTCGAAAACTACCAACGCACTCCTTATCTTTACTTGAGCTTCACAAGAGCATCAAAGCCCTACTCTTGCTAGGTTTACTTTTACGAAGCCACTATATCAACCGCCGCAAACCAAGGCCGTTGAGTGACTTCCTGCTTGCCCACCTTGTGGGCCGAGGCACATCCTACTATGATTCGGATTATGCAGCTAGGGCGTAGTTATTCTCGCCGTTTAAAAAGTGTGAAATATGAGATTAACGAGCTATATCCCAGCGCTCGACATGCTTACAATACAATTAGACCCGCTGTCAAAACCAGTCGGCCCCTTTTTTTCAATGAACAATTATTAATTACTATTTAGCAATTAGCAATGAACTCGCGAAGATACATGAAAAACCATATCTTTGCCACCACAATAATTACTCAAAAAATATACCAAATGCCCATAACCTTTGCCATAATCAAAGAACGCAAAAACCCGCCAGACCGTCGTGTGGTTTTTTCACCAGAAAAGTGCCAAGAAGTCATAAAACAGTTTCCCGATGCAAGGATAATTGTTGAGGCTTCAGATATTCGCATTTTTTCAGATGAAGCATATCGCAATGCAGGCTTTGAGGTGATGGAGGATATTTCGGCAGCAGACGTAATGTTGGGTGTAAAGGAAGTACCTGTGGATGCCTTAATTCCGAATAAAAAATACTTTTACTTTAGCCATACCATCAAAAAGCAGCCTTATAATCGTAAGCTTTTAAAGGCAATGCTTAATAAAAATATTGAAATGTTTGATCACGAAACAATTGTCAATGCAGATAGACATAGATTAATTGGTTTTGGTTATTACGCGGGTCTTGTGGGAGCATACAATGGCTTTAGGGGATTGGGCTTGCGCGATAAGTTGTTCACACTTCCAAAAGTGGAAACCCTTCCAGATTTGGATGCCGTGAAAAGCGAATTGGATAAAATCACCCTTCCGAATATAAAAATGATTCTTTCTGGAACAGGAAAAGTGACAAGAGGAGCTAAAGAAATTCTGGATCATTTAAAGATTCGTGAAGTTACTGATGCTGAATACCTTTCCAAAGATTTCAACGAGCCGGTGTATTGCCTAATAGATGTTTCAGAATACAACAAACGCAAAGATGGTGGCGCTTTTAACAAGGAAGAGTTCTACGAAGATCCCAAAGATTACGAAAGTGATTTTATGAAGTACGCCAGAGTGAGCGATGTTTTCTTTACAGGTCACTTTTACGGGAATGGTGCTCCCTATCTTTTCACAAGGGAGGATGCCAAAAGACCAGACTTTAAAATAAACTTGGTGGCAGATATTTCTTGCGATGTGGATGGTCCTATCGCTTGTACACTTCGCGCTTCAACGATTGCGAATCCTTTTTATGGTTACGATCCAAAGAGTGAAAGTGAAACAGCTTTTGACGCTCCTGGAGCTATTGCTGTAATGGCAGTAGATAATCTGCCTTGCGAGTTGCCGAAGGACGCCAGCGAAGGTTTTGGCGATATGTTTTTGGAAAACGTAATCCCCGCATTTTTTAATGGTGATAAAGATGGAATTCTGCAACGTGCCAGAATCACGACAGAAGATGGAAAACTTACGCCCAGATTTGCATATTTACAGGATTATATAGAAATTGCGGACTGATAAATTAACTTTTCATTAACAATTCATCTCTAAAGTTATTGACCCTAAAAGAAGATTAGCAATTGTAACTGGAGCCGCTTCTGGCTTGGGTTTTGAATTAGCCTTACTGTTGGCTAAAGATAACTACGACTTATTTTTAGTAGATGTTGATGCCGAAAAACTTCAACAGGCGAAAGAAGAAATAACAGCTCTTTATCCTTCAGAAATCCAATTACTGCATAAAGACTTGAGCCAACAAAATGTCTCGGAGGAAATATTCCAGGCACTGGATGGTAGAACTATCGATGTGCTCATCAATAACGCAGGTTTTGGAATTTTCGGTAGTTTCAACGATACCGATTGGGAACGGGATGCAGCTATGTTAAACCTGCACGTTATGACCACAACCCATTTAACCAAGTTGGTCTTAAAAGGAATGGTAGCTCGTGGCAGGGGAAAAATACTTAATATGTCTTCCTTGGCAGCCTTTCAACCAGGCCCTTTGATGTCTTTGTACTATGCATCCAAAGCGTATATCCTTTCCTTTTCCGAAGCTATTGCCAATGAATTGAAAGGCACCGGAGTTACGGTTACCTGTTTATGTCCCGGCCAGACGAAAACCTGTTTTCAGGAAGTAGTTTCCAATGGGTCCAAAGCATCAGAGAACAAGATTAAGTTCAATATTGCCTGTCCAAAGGAAGTTGCCGAATATGGCTACGAAGCCATGCAGAAAGGAAAAGTTGTGGCCGTTCCCGGAAATTTCAATAAAATCCTTTCCAAGTTACCACGCTTTGTTCCAAGACGCACTGCCACGGCTATTATACGCAAGATTCAAGAGAAGAACCGGGACAATCAGTAGTCGGTTTTCTGTCGTTAATATTCAATTTTCCCTTAAATTCTCTTTAACTCAATAGGCTCGTTGGTTTGGATTTTTACCAGCTCGGCAAAAAACTCTTGTAATGATTTATAGGCTTCTGGCGCAAAGCTTTGATTGTTTAGTTTTACACTCAACCTAATGTTTATTTTGTTACTCGAAACATCATAAACTACTGATAATTCGCCGTCATTTTCAGGAAGTTTCAAAAGCTTGTTGGCGGGGACCTTCACGATTTCGTATTGGTCTTTCATATCTATGGAAACCAAATAATTGTTCATTATGGGAAATCCAAAATTTATTGGGTACAGTCTTTTTTCTGTGGTAAAAGGATTCTCAGAAAAATAAGTCTGCATCAAAAAAGGATAAAGAAAAAGCTTGTCGCCAACAGCTTGTTCGTGCAGTGAAATATCATAGCTTTCTTTGTAAGGTTGCTCTAAATCTTTTTCATTTTCCATTACAAGGTTTGTAATGTCCAAGCTTTCATTTTTGCTTTGTTTTCTTTTAATGATTTCATCTTTTCTGAAATCATTATTTTCTTTTCGTTTATCAACTGAAATATAGCCCGTGGAAACCTCGTTCACCTTTCCTGAAAAAAGTCCAGATTCATCGGAAGAGAGTTGCATATTTACATAGTGCATGTTTTTAGCGATGGGCGCAATGGGTTCCCAATAGCTTCCTTTTTTGAAATCCATCACACGGCCTTCCACATTCAAATCGCGAAAGGGAAGTATGCCAAATGGAGTGTGCTTGTCTGTGGCGTCAAGCAGGTATTTTTCGTTGTTTATGGTTAGGAAAACTATGGCATAATTAAAATCAGTAAGCACGGGATATTGCTTGGTAGGCAAAGAATTTTCGCGAGTGGCGATGAGCATAATTTTGGCATTAAGGCCTGCGGCTTCCAGCGCGTTGATAAGCCCCAAATTGATTTCAGAACTGTTTCCCGTTTTCTTTTCAAAAGCTTCTTTTACGCGAATGTCTTGCAGAATCCGTGTTTCTTTATTCCAAGCCATTTTTTCCTGAATAAAATAGTAAACAGCCTTAGCGCGCTCGAGCTCATTTGAAACTGAAGTTATTGAAGCGGGAAGCTGTTCCTTAAAATAACTGGTATATTTCAGTTGGCGTCCCAAATCTTTATCATACTGAAATTCATGATCCACATCATCCCAAGATTGGGAATATGTGGTTCTACTTTCATCTATATGAACAACATCCCGGAGTTCAAACTTCATTGAGGGCATGTAATTGTTTTTGGAAAGCATATATTTTTCCTCCTTAAACGCAGGAACATTTTTCATTGCATAGGTTGCAGATTCACAATCAGCCGCAAGTTTAAAACCTGGAAGGTGGAAACAATCCAGTTTTATTTCGGCGTGGTTTACATCCAGTTTTCGGTCGCCATAAAGCACTCTGTTGTACCTATAGTTCCCAGGAATTTCAGTGTGAAGTTCAGAATAGATGGTTGGTATATCATTCATAAAAGCCCAGCCACCAAGATTGAAAAAATAAGGGGTTTCCAAACGGTAGGTATATTCCAAAATACTGCCGTCCTGGACATTGGCAAAAGTAAATGTTTTAACGGACCAGTGTTGTCCTTCCTCAGTGTCAAACACTGCATTTTCGCCCACATATACTTTAGATTTGCCATTATGGGTAAGTGCTTTAAAATCCTTTATATTTTCCTTCACCTCATTTTCACGGTAATAGGGGATTCTAAAAGTGGCATAATCAAAGTTTTTGGCATTAAATACCTTTATTTTTCTGTGAACTTCCTTAAAGAGCCTGATGTAACCATCGGCGGCGTCCACTGTGTAGTTTCCTCTCTCGTATAGCACCACGCCAGCAGCTTCTGGATCTAAGGAATAGCTGGTCATTGTAAATTCCTCGTTCAGAGGTTCACCAAAGGTGTGTATTCTTTGTGTTTGAGAATAGCAAATAGATATTAGGGAAAAACACCCTAGGAAAAGTAAAGTTTTAAAATTCATTCTATTTCTTTTTTAAAATAATGGATTCTTCTTTCAACATTGTTACCATAGTGCCGAAAAATTCTTTTAAAGATGGGTAAGCATCTGATGGAAAACGATAGGCATTTAGTTTCATATTGAAGCGGATGTTTATTTTGTTGTCTTCAGAAACATAGGTAACCAAACACTCACCGTCGTCGTTCGGAAGTTTAATGGTTCTGCTTTTTGGAAGTTGTTCAATGTCATAGACATTCCCCAAATCTATAGCTATTAAATAGGTGTTTGTAAATGGAAAACCGAAATCCATCGGGTAGCTGCGCTCCTTCATTTTAAAGGGATTTTCAGATATATAGGTTTTGTTGAAAAAAGGATAGAGAATCACTTTATCGCCAACCGTTTCTGGTTCTATGGTTACACTGTAACTTTCTTTTAACGGTTGCTCTATTGTGTTGAGGTCTTCT
>Ga0209344_10005798_pt1 | contig 10469 bp, 7 predicted proteins | sample Cruoilmetagenom6_FD_187293 | JGI IMG/M metagenome (GOLD analysis project Ga0209344, IMG submission 187293) | Oil polluted marine microbial communities from Coal Oil Point, Santa Barbara, California, USA - Santa Barbara Oil Seep Sample 6 (SPAdes)... | ecosystem: Environmental > Aquatic > Marine >...
ACCCCTTCAGCACGGGGGGTGGTTTGACGAATCTGTTGCTTGAGCTGGGCAAGCATGGAGTTATTCTGAAGCATGAGCTCAATCAGTTGGCGAGAGTTAGGCTGCCACTATACGGATTCCCGCAGGCTGCGCCAATTGCCGCTATGCGATGTTCTCTTTGTTCTCAATTTATCAACGACCTACATCCTCCCTGTCAGTCTTGTAATCGCCCTGTTGGCAGTGGGGGTGGGGCTGTTTGATTGTTGTCGTTGATAATTGGCATTTGATTGGTATTGTTTTTTGTCTATATTGGTATTTAATTGGTATTGTCTATCGTATGGAGATATCCATGGATCCACGCTTTACCCACCTGCGCCTTGACCCGCAGGGTGCGACACCGCTCTACCAGCAGTTAGCCCGTCAGTTGGAGCATGCCATCGAGACAGGCGCTTGGGAGACCGGCGAGGCGCTGCCTTCAGAGCGGAGCTTGGCCGATACCCTCAATGTCTCGCGTATTACCGCGCGTAAGGCTTTGGATTGTCTGGCTGAGCAGGGGCTCATTCGTCGTAGCCGTGGTTCTGGCACCTTCATCACGCCGAGACTTAATCAGTCGTTAACCCGATTGGTGAGTTTCACCGAGCTACTGACTCAGCGTGGTTTTACGCCAAGTTCTCAATGGTTAGAGCGCAGGCTGGCAACCCCCAACGCGGAAGAGAGTATGCGTCTTGGTTTGGGTGCCGATGCCCAGGTGGCGCGTCTTAAGCGTTTACGCTTGGCTGATGAGGTGGTGATGGCGGTAGAGGATAGTTGCCTACCTGTCTCGGTGCTGCCCGATCCTCAATCAGTAGAAACGTCTCTCTATGCGGTACTGGAAGCCAGCGGTAAGTCAATGGCTCGAGCCCTGCAGCATGTCACCGCCATCAACGCTGACGCAGAGCTAGCGGTGCTCGCCGAAGTGCCAGAGGGGCAGGCGCTGCTTAAGATCACTCGGCTAGGGTATCTGGCCGATGGCACGCCAGCAGAGCTTACGGTGACTTACTGCCGCACCGATTACTACGACTTTATGGTCGAACTGACTCGCTAGGAGACGTTATGCAATTTGGTAATATCCTGACCGCCGAGGGCTGGCGCCTGGGGGAGATTCACTGGGCAGGGGAGCGTATCAAGCGTATCAGCGGCGAGCCGGTAGACCCTGATTCCAACGATCATCCTCGCATACTCCCCGGCTTTATCGATTTACATGTGCATGGCGGTGGTGGCGCTGACGTTATGGAGGGAGGCGAGGCGCTGGCTACCTTGGCCCGCACCCATGTTCGCTTCGGAACCACTCGGCTGCTGGCCACTACCATGACGGCGCCAGATGACCACATCAGAAGGACGCTGCAGGATATCGCGGCCTATATGCAGGCACCCGCGCCTCAGGCAGCCAAAGTACTGGGAGTGCATCTTGAAGGGCCTTATATCAACCCTGGTAAGTTAGGCGCCCAGCCAGCCTATGCCCGGACTGGGTTGATTGAAGAGCTAGACGAACTTTGCAATCTGGCGCCGATTCACTTGATTACTCTCGCTCCAGAACTCTCCGGTCATATGGCACTGATTCGCCACCTCAGCGAGCGCGGCGTACGGGTGCAGTTGGGGCACACTCTGGGTAGCTATGAAGAAGGAGTCGAGGCGCTGGCTCATGGTGCCTGCGGATTCACCCACCTATTCAATGCCATGACCGGCCTGCACCACCGTAAGCCAGGTATGGTGGGAGCCGCGTTGGCCCATGCCCAGTATGCCGAGCTGATTCCCGATCTGCTGCATGTTCATCCTGGTGCCATCCTTACCGCCTTGCGCTGCATCCCCAATCTCTATGCGGTCACTGATTCCACCGCTGCTGCTGGCATGCCTGACGGCGATTACCGCCTGGGTGAGCAGACCGTCACCAAATGCCTAGGTGGGGTACGTTTGGCCGATGGCACCCTGGCCGGTAGCACGCTGACCATGGATCAGGCGCTGCGCAACTTCGTCAGCCTCGGGCTTTCGCTGGCTGAGGCGTCTGACCGCCTATCTCGCTTTCCCGCTGATTTTCTAGGGCGTGACGATATTGGCCGCCTTGCGGAAGGTGCAACGGCTGATCTGGTTGTTCTTGATCCTCAACTCCAACTCCAAGCGGTCTTCGTGGAGGGCCGCTCTATCCACGGAGATTCCTAATGTCCTTGATGCTCGATGAAGCTCGCAGCGCCCCGGAACTTATTCGGGAACAACTGCGACGTAATGCGCCCACGATGGCTGACTTAGGCGAGCAACTGCGTCAGTCGCCGCCCGTTTCAGCGCTAACTGTGGCACGCGGAAGCTCCGACCATGCCGCTAGTTACTTTGCCTACCTGTGCATGAAACAACACGGCATACCGGTGGCCTCGCTGCCGCCTTCATTGACGACACTGGCCAAGGCCCCCTGGCGGGCTAGTGGCCATCTGGCCCTGGCGGTCTCCCAGTCAGGGCAGAGCCCTGATTTGATTGCTACCCAGCAGGCGTTAGCGACCGGCGGTGCCCGTACGTTGGCGCTGCTCAATACGCTGGAGTCACCGCTGGGTGCAGCCAGTGACACTGAGATCCCTCTCCATGCCGGGGAGGAAAAGAGCGTTGCGGCCACCAAAAGTTACCTGGCGACCCTCTCTGCCATGGCTCAACTACTGGGTCACTGGAGCGAGGATCGCAGCTTATTAACCGCCCTAGAGGGATTGCCAGAGCGCCTGGAAAAAGCGCTTGAGCAAGATTGGACGCCTGCGGTAGAGGCATTTCAGTCAGCCGACAGGATGATGGTCATTGGCCGGGGGGCTGGCCTGGCGGTTGCCCAAGAGGCGGCGCTGAAATTCAAAGAGACCTGTGCCATTCAGGCCGAGGCCTTTAGCGGAGCAGAAGTTCGCCACGGCCCGATGGCGTTGATAGGCCCTGGCTACCCAGTGCTGGTATTTGCGCCGCCGGGCCCGGAGCAGGCCGGGTTGCTAACGCTGGCTGAATGGTTAGAGGGCGTCGGGGCGCAGGTATTGCTAGCAGCCGATGCGAGCGTGGCTAACCGCCAACTAACGTTGTTGGATGCGGGCCACGACGACCTTCAGCCGCTGTCCGTTATCCAAAGTTTCTACGTCATGGTGGCAGCCCTAGCGGCGGCCCGAGGTAGTGACCCGGATCGACCTCGGCACCTTAACAAGGTCACCTGCACCCTTTAATAGCTGATAGCTAATAACAACGACAAAGCGGGAGTCTTCCCATGTCCGATGCAAGTCAAACCCTAACCCTTTTGGCACCCATAGAGGGGGTGGTTATACCCCTCAACGAGGTGCCTGACCCTGTTTTCGCTGGCTTAACGCTAGGCGAGGGCATTGCCCTCGACCCTCTCGGCGAGTGCCTGCATGCTCCCTGCGACGGGGAGGTAGTGCAGTGTGCCCGCACTCGCCACGCTCTGACGCTGCGAACCGACGCTGGTTTAGAGCTGCTGATTCACCTGGGACTGGACACGGTGGAATTACAGGGCCAGGGCATCGAACTATTGGTGGCGGTGGGCGACCGAGTCCGCGCCGGTGAGCCACTGTGCCGTTTTGACGCCGATGTATTGGCGCTAGGCGCCTCTGCGCTGATCACGCCCATAGTGGTCACTGAACCCGCTGGCTGGCGCCTATTGCCGCTTCGCTATGCCAAGGGGGAGCGAGTTGCCCTAGGCGAAACGCTGATGGTGCTGACGCGCACCTCAGCGGAGCAGGGCGAAGCCGCAACGACCAAAGGCCCATTAGTGGAGCGTTGCATAACGCTTGCTCTCGCGGCAGGGCTGCATGCCCGTCCTGCAGCACGGCTAAGAGCCATCGCACGGGAGTACGCTGTTAATTTGGAAGTGCACCTTGAGCCAGCGGCAGAAGGTGCTAGCGCGAATGCTGAAAGCTTAAGTGCGCTAATGAACCTTGGCTTAGTCGCAGGCAGCCCTTTGCGTCTGATTGCTCAGGGCACTCGGGGGGAGGCCGCTTTGGACGCAGCTGAAGCGCTGCTGACGACTCCCGAAGCCGAGGAGCACGCCGCTGGGACAACCCAGGCGGTACCGACCCAAGCACTTGAGAAAGAACTTGAGAAAGAACTTGGAGCAGGAGAGCTGGCTGGTTTGATCGCCAGTCAGGGCTTGGCGACTGGCCCGCTGGTGGTTTACCGCCCGCCACTACCTAGCGTGCCTTACGACGGTGAAGGTGAAAGCGTCGAGTTCCCACGCCTTAAACAGGCGCTGAACCGTATCGGCGAAGACTTAGCAAAGGCAGAGGCGCAGGCAAGACGTCAAGGGAAGATCGCCGAGGCGGAAATCTTCGCCGCCCATGGCGCCTGGCTGGAAGACCCGAACCTCGCAACGGCGGCAGAGGCGCGTATCGGTGATGGCCGCAGTGCTGGCCAAGCTTGGCGCGAGGCGTTAGACGTTGAAGCCGAGCAGCTTGCCGCTAGCGGTAATGACTTGATGGCCGCCCGCGTCGCGGATCTGCGTGACCTGCAGCGACGTGTGATGGCTGCGCTGAGTAACGACCATCAAGAGGCAGCGCCTGAGCTGCCCGAAGGCGCCATCTTGGTGGCGGAGGATTTAACCCCTTCGGAGTTGGTGGCCGTGGCTGACCAGCACCCCGCGGGGCTTTGCCTTGCTGGCGGTGGCACCACTTCTCATGTGGCTATCTTGGCGCGGGCACGCAGTATCCCTTGTCTAGTGGCCATGGGGCAGGGGCTATTGGAAGCAGCTCATGAGGCCTCCCTTGAAAGCGTCACTCTAGATGCCGAGAAAGGCTGCTTGGCACTGAAGCCAACGCCGATACAGCTGGCCGAGATGGCTGAGCGGATTGAGGTTCGCCGTCAGCAAGCCGAGACGGCGAGGGCGGCAGCTCATGAGCCAGCCATTACCTTAGACGGACGTACGATTGAGGTGCGCGCTAATATTGGTGGCGCCGAGGAAGCGCGCCTAGCGGCAGCATCAGGTGCCGATGGCGTAGGCCTGCTACGCAGCGAGTTTCTGTTCCTTGAGCGAGATAGCGCCCCGGACGAGGAGTCTCAGTGTAAAGAGTATCAAGCCGCTTTGACGGCTTTAAACGGTAAGCCAGTGATTATTCGCACGCTGGATATCGGCGCCGACAAGCAGCTTCCTTATCTGCGTTTGCCAACCGTGCCTAATCCAGCGTTGGGAGTACGCGGCGTGCGTCTTTGGCAAAGCCAGCCCAAGCTTTTGGAGACACAGCTACGAGCGTTACTGGGTGTTACCCCGTTGAAAGCGCTGCATATTATGCTGCCTATGGTGAGCGAGGCCGCCGAGCTACGCGAAGTGCGCCAGCGCTTAGAGACGCTGGCCACTGAGTTAGGGCTGAGTGATCGGCCGCGTTTAGGGGCCATGGTCGAAGTGCCTAGCGCCGCACTCTGCGCTGCCAGTATTGCCGACGAGGCGGATTTTCTTTCCATTGGCACCAACGACTTAACCCAGTACACCCTAGCCATGGATCGTGAAGATCCAGCGCTTGCTAGCCGGGCTGATGTCCTACACCCGGCGGTACTGCGTCTGATCCAAGCGACGGTCGCTGGCGCTGGGGGCCGTTGCCCGGTCGGTGTATGTGGTAGTGCTGCCAGTGACGACCTGGCCGCTCCTTTGCTAGTGGCTCTGGGGGTCGATGAGCTCTCAGTAGAGCCAGCACGAATACCGATGGTGAAGGCTGTTTTGCGCCGTCTGGACACCGCTGCCTTGGCAGCCAAGATTCCCGAGCTACTGGCTCTTCACGACGCTGCCGCGGTGCGTCGGCGCCTCGGCGAACTGTTGGCGCTTAACGATGCAGCTCCATTAGCCACAAGTTCCACAACAACAACTCCCCTCGCGAGGTGCTGATATGCCTGTCATGACCCTTGGATCCCGTCTGATGGGCGGTCTACAGCAACTTGGCCGCTCCCTAATGCTGCCGATTGCCGTTCTGCCTATTGCTGGCCTGCTATTACGTCTAGGCCAGCCAGATCTACTCGATATCGCCTTTATCGCTAGTGCGGGTGAGGCGATCTTCGCTAACTTAGCGCTGATCTTTGCCATTGGTTTGGCGGTGGGCTTTGCCAATGACAGCAATGGTGCAGCGGGTCTGGCCGGTGTCATTGGTTACTTGGTGCTAGATGCAGTGCTGAACTCTCTCAATCCAGAGATTAATATGGGGGTGCTGGCAGGCATTATCATCGGCAGCGTAGCGGGCTTGCTTTATAACCGTTTTCACACGATCCAATTGCCCGACTATTTGGCTTTTTTCGGCGGGCGGCGCTTTGTGCCTATTGTTACAGGTCTTACCGCTGTGGTTCTCGGAGTGGCCTTTGGGATAATCTGGCCGCCAATTCAGCATGGCATTGACTCTTTAGGCCAGTGGTTGATCGATGCCGGTGAGCTAGGGCTGTTTGTCTATGGGATGCTCAACCGCCTGTTAATCGTTACCGGCCTGCACCATGTGCTCAACAGCTTGGTATGGTTTGTGTTTGGCAGCTTCGAGACGGCATCTGGGGCGATTGTCACCGGCGACCTCAACCGCTTCTTCGCCGGAGATCCTACCGCAGGTCGTTTTATGGCGGGCTTTTTCCCGGTGATGATGTTCGGCCTGCCAGCCGCAGCGCTGGCCATGTACCATGCAGCGCCGAAAGGACGACGTGCACAGGTGGGCGGTCTTCTGTTATCGCTGGCATTGACCGCTTTTCTGACCGGCGTCACCGAGCCCATCGAATTCACCTTTATGTTCCTGGCACCGCTTCTCTATGGCTTACACGCGGTATTAACCGGTATCTCTGTAGCTCTGCTGCACTGGCTTGACGTTAAACTGGGCTTCACTTTTTCCGCTGGGGCCTTCGACTTCGCGCTCTCGTATGGGCTTTCTACCAACGGCTGGCTGATGTTGCCGGTAGGGTTGGTCTACGCTGGCATCTACTACACAGTATTTCGCTGGGCGATTGTGCGTTTCGACCTACCAACGCCGGGCCGTGACCCAGAGACAATAGCACCCGTTGGGACGGAAGCCGCTCCCAGTGAGCGAGGCCCTGCCTTCGTTGCCGCTCTGGGGGGCGCAGCAAACCTGCAAAGCGTTGGCGCCTGTACTACTCGGCTCCGCTTAGTATTGGACAACCCTGATGCTATCGACGAGGCGGCTCTCAAAGCGCTGGGCTCTCGTGGCCTGCTCCGCCTTCAGGGCGGTGGACTTCAGGTCATTGTAGGGCCTATCGCCGACGCTGTAGTTGATGATATTCGCGCCGCACTAAGCGCCACTGGTAAGGAACCGGAGCAACTTGCTGAACCAGGGCCGCCTAATGCCGTAGCCTCCTCGGCAACTGCCATAGAGCCCTTAACACCTCAGAGTCGTCAGGCTTGGCAGCAAGCGCTGGGCGGCGAGCGCAATGTGCATAGTGCGACGGCGGTGGCATCCACTCGGCTGCGCTTGGAACTAACCAATGCCTCTATGCTAGACGAGAGGGCCCTGGCTAGCCTGGGAGCCCGCGGCGTGCAGCGACTGGAGCGAGGTGTGATCCATGTCATCTTGGATGAACAGGCAAAGGCGGTAGCCTTGGGGCTGTCATCCCATTGATGTTGCCCAATGGCCGAACCCGCGAGGTGGAGTGGCCATTGGGCCTGGCGTCTAGCCGGTTGCGGCTAGGCGCCCCAGGAATCAATCGGTTAAGCTAAAGCACCCATACTCACGGAGCGCGCTATGACACCTCGCCTGATTGTTTCTGACCTGGATGGCACCCTATTAGGCAGCGACCACACCCTGCACGAAAGCACCGTTGAAGTGCTGAGAGCATTGGTAAAGCAAGGCCACCATGTAGCGCTTGCGTCCGGTCGGCACTATCACGATATGAAGGTGTTTCGCGATCAGTTGGATATACCAGCGCACCTGATTAGCACCAACGGCGCCTATGTTCACGACCCGGAAGATACCTTGCTGGCGGCTAACCACCTTGTGCCTGAACATGCAAAGACGCTGATCGGTCTTCCGCGTCCGCCCCAGGTGCGGCTTAACCTTTATCGCGAAAGCGGTTGGCATATTGATTCAGAGGCCCCGCACTTATTATCACTTCACGCCTCCACAGGGTTTGGTTATGAAGTTGTGCCGCCCGCGCAAATGGACACTAACGGCGTAGGCAAAGTGCTCTATCTCGGTGATCCAAAGGCGCTAAAACTGCTAGAAGCCCAGGCGCAAGAAGCTCACGGTGACGCGCTGCATATTACCTACTCCACGATTGATTCTTTGGAAATCATGGCCGGTGGGGTCAACAAAGGTGTGGCGCTGTCATCACTACTGGAACGGTTGGGCTTAACGCCCGCCGATTGCCTAGCGTTTGGCGATAATCTTAACGATACCGAAATGCTCGCTTTAGCAGGCGAGGCCCAGGTAATGGCCAATGCACACCCTGCGCTATTTGATCGCGTCACCGGCGCTGAGCGTATCGGTCACCATGGTGAGGCCGCCGTTGCCCAGTGGTTGAGAGGGCGGTTTGGGCTTTAAGCGCCAACGATCGCGTGGCTTTCGTCAACAGTTAGCGCTAATGCAACCTTGGTCGTAGCGCTATTGCTACTGTCCAGCCCCTCGACCATCATCAAGGCCCAATAACGACAATAGCGTAGGGCTGAACCCGCTGCGATGACGACAACCCCTGCTACTTTGATTGTGGTCGACGATGACCCGGAAATTTGTGAACTGCTCGCGGACTACCTGGGGCGGCACGGTTACCGGGTATTTACGGCGGACGGTGCGCAGGCGTTGCATTCTCTGCGTGCAGAACACGCCCCCGACTTGCTGATTGTCGATTTAATGCTCCCCGGTGACGACGGCTTTACCATCTGCCGCGACGTTAGAAAGCACAGCGATGTGCCGATAATCATGCTCACCGCCAGTGCCGATGAGACCGACCGCATTCTGGGTCTGGAGCTGGGTGCTGATGACTACTTGGGCAAGCCGTTTAATCCCCGCGAATTGCTAGCGCGCATTAAAGCGGTGTTGCGCCGCACCCGTAGCGCTCCGCCAGAGTTGCCTGCGGGGCAGGCGCGCTGGGTCAGTTTCGGCAATTGGCAACTCGACCGCATGACCCGCGAGCTGATTGACCTGCAGGGCGAGCGCGCCGCGCTTTCAGGGGCTGATTTTCAGCTATTGCAGGTGTTTTTAGAGCACCCGGCGAAGGTACTCACTCGGGATGATCTCTACGCGCTTACCCGTGGGCGGGATGCACCACCGCTTGACCGCTCCATTGATGTCCACGTTTGCCGCCTGCGCCAACGGCTGGGTGAAGATGCCCAGCACTCGCAGTTGATTCGAACGGTGCGCGGGGCAGGCTATGTGTTAACCGCCCAGGTCGATGCATTAACGTGAGAAGCGTGGAGTGGGCAACCATTCGTCGATGGCTGGCCCGCTGGCTGCCGGCTTCGCTGCGCGGGCGCTTTGTGATCATCATGATCGCCGGAGTGCTGGTCGCCCAAGGGGCCAGCTACGCGATCTGGACTTCCCAGGTGCGTTCCAGCCACCTGGCACAGCTTGATGAACTGTCCACCAATATGGCGTTTAGTATCGCCTCCACCATGAAGTTTTTCCGTTCACTGCCCGTTGACTACCGCCATATTGTGCTGGATCAGCTGCGAAATATGGGCGGCACACGCTTTTTTGTTAGCGTCAACGAACGCAGGCTGGCCATCGACGATATCGGCTCGGGGCCGGAAAAACAGGTGGTAGTGAACAATGTGCGCTCGGTGCTTACCCAGCAGCTCAATATTGACGACGTGATTGTCGAGTTCTCCCGCCCGGAAAACCTGCGAGTGCTCAATAACGAAGTACTGCTTTACGACCTACCGCCCCGCTGGGGGCAGCACAGCCTGCTGATGGAGCCACTGTCGCCGCCGATTTTAGTGGTTCAACTGGAGCTTGCCCCAAACACATGGCTGTATGTGGCCACGCTGCTGGGCGTACCGGATATTTTCAGCGGCTATCGCTGGCTCTCTGAAGAGCGTTTGCTGGTTGGGCTGCTGGTGCTGTTGAGCGTGCTGGCGCTTTCGCTATTGGGCATAACCAGCGTGACCCGGCCATTGGCGCGGCTTTCACGGGCAGCGAATCAGCTGGGCGATGATTTGGATATGCCGCCACTACGGGAGAGCGGCCCTAAAGAAGTGGCCGCCACCGCCGCGGCGTTCAATCGTATGCAGCGGCGTATTCGCGAGCAGATTGAGGAGCGAGAACGGCTGTTTTCGGCGATTTCCCATGATTTAAAAACGCCGTTAACCCGGATGCGCCTGCGCGCTGAGATGCTTGATGACGACTATCAGCGTGAGCGTTTTTGCGCCTCGCTGGATGAGTTGGATAGCTTGGTTAAAGGCGCCTTGGCATCGGTAAAAGGCCTGGATCTGCACGAAGAGCCGACGTCCGTTGATCTAACGCACCTGATCGAAGAGTTGGCCGAAGAGCTTAGCCTTCAAGGCGGTAAGGTCACTATCGAGA
>Ga0209344_10005799_pt1 | contig 10465 bp, 8 predicted proteins | sample Cruoilmetagenom6_FD_187293 | JGI IMG/M metagenome (GOLD analysis project Ga0209344, IMG submission 187293) | Oil polluted marine microbial communities from Coal Oil Point, Santa Barbara, California, USA - Santa Barbara Oil Seep Sample 6 (SPAdes)... | ecosystem: Environmental > Aquatic > Marine >...
AGAGCACTTCCTTGGTAAGGAAGAGGTAATGGGTCCGATTCCCATAGGGGGCTCGCTCATCCCGTAACGGGATGATGCGGCTGAGTAGCTCAGTTGGTGAGAGCGCACGACTCATAATCGTGAGGTCGCGGGTTCGAATCCCGCCTCAGCTACAGTTCGCCCTTCCTTCGGCCAGTTCATCAGCCGACCGAATTTACGTCCTGTTTACAGCCCCGGAATCTTGGCGGCCGTTTCGTGTCGGTGGCTCTGCCAGACTTCAGCGAACACGATGGTTAGCGCACTCGATGGCTACAGCGGTTCGGTAGGTTCATGTCCAGAAATGATGCTCGACTGACGAGCGAATTCTGCCTGCGTGTGCCGGTCATTCGCACCGAGAGGTTGTTGGTGCGCTCGCACCGTGTCATGGATGCCGAACGCTGGCATGAGATCCAGTCGAGTCCACACGTGCGCCAGCACACGGCTTGGCCGCAGCTCACACGCCGGGCCGCCGTGCGCCAGCTGAGAGCAAGAACGCGGCAGACCCAGCTGACGCGAGTGAATGATGTGCTTGCGCTGGCGATCGAGACTGACGGCGAATTGGTCGGAGAGATCACACTTCAGTTGAGGTCGCTAACAACGGCGACCCGCTGCCTTGAAATTAGTTGGGTTATTCATCCTGCACACCAGGGGCGGGGGATCGCCTACGAAGCGTTGCTCCCGGTGCTCGTCCAGGTTCGAGCCAACGTTGAAACGCTGCTGCTCGTGGCGGTAGTGCACCCGGCCAACACCGCATCCGTAGCGCTGGCACGCAAACTGGGCCTTCAGCCACTTGAGGGCACAGCCGACCGCACAGTTTTCGTTGGCAGGAACAGAGTGCGCTGACCGCAGCTATTCGCTGAGCGTCGTCAGCGAGCACCCGGTGTACGCCCCAACACCCCCGCACTCGGCGGCACCGTGCATAATGGTGACTGCGCTCAGCGGTTGAGTGCGGATGGCGGTCATGGAACCTCAGGATGAGAAGTCGAGTGCGCAGTTGCGCGCGCCGAACATTCGCGATGTCGCCCGCCTGGCGGGAGTGTCGTATCAGACGGTGTCGCGGGTACTCAACGACAGCCCGAACGCACGCGACTCCACTCGCCAGCGAGTGCGGGCCGCGATTGACGAGCTCGGCTACCGCCCCAATCAGGCCGCACGCACTCTCGTTACCGCTCGATCCCGCACCATCGGTGTGCTTGCCCAGCAGTCCCACCACTACGGGCCAGCGACCACCATTCAGTCGATCGAGCATGCTGCGAAAGAAGCTGGTTACCGGCTCAGCATCACGAACGTGTCGTCGAACGATCAGCATGCGATCAAGTCGGGGCTCGACTATTTGCTGAGCCAGTCTGTTGAAGCGATCGTGTTTTTGGCTCCGCAGGGTCGTGCGCTTGACGCGATGCGAGCGCTTCCCGTGAGCGTTCCCCACTTGGCATTGCACGCGACGAACGTTGATGGCCGACGCAGCATGTCTGTTGACCAGCAGGCAGGCGCTCGCCTCGCCACCCGCCACCTCATCGACCTTGGTCATACGGAGATCATGCACATCTCTGGGCCGCAAGACTGGCTTGAGGCCGAAGCCCGCATGCAAGGCTTTCTGGATGAGATTGGTGAAGCCGGTCTGCGAACGCGTGCGCCGATCCTGGGCGACTGGAGTGCGCACTTCGGCTACTACGCCGGTCTCGAACTATTGCGGGTGCGCGACTTCACCGCAGTCTTTGCCAGCAATGACCAGATGGCACTGGGGCTCATGCATGCGTGCCGCGAAATGGGTTTGAGCATCCCCGGGGACATCAGCATTGTCGGTTTCGATGACATTCCTGAGGCTGCCCACTTCTATCCACCGCTGACTACGGTGCGGCAAAATTTTGACGAGATTGGTCGCCGCGCGATCTCAATGCTGCTTGCCGGATTACGCAACGATGTCTCCGCTGACGATGGCATTGTGCATCCCGAATTGATCGTGCGGGAGTCAACCGGTCGACCTTAGTGTCACCCTGTCAAAATTTTTTATTGACAAATGTGACCGTTTCGCATGTACGATAGCCAGCACAATGTGAACGGTCACATTTCGAATGCCGCAGTACAGACAACGGAGTCCCGAGTGAGTATTTCCCCCAGCGACCAGTACGTGGTCGGAATTGACTACGGAACGCTTTCGGGCCGCGCCGTTGTCGTTCGAGTCTCTGATGGGGAAGAACTCGGCACTGGAGTTCACGACTACACCCATGCGGTGATGGACACCGTCCTCGCCGCCACGGGAGCCGCCCTTTCCCCCGAGTGGGCGCTCCAGACCCCCTCCGACTACGTCGATGTGTTGAAAAACGCGGTGCCTACCGCGCTCGCTGAGGCAGGCATCGATCCCGCGCACGTCATCGGAATCGCTACCGACTTCACCGCCTGCACCATGGTGCCGGTACTCGCCGATGGCACCCCACTCAACGAGTTGCCCGAATACGCTGACCGCCCGCACGCCTACGTCAAACTCTGGAAGCACCACGCGGCGCAAGCCCAAGCAGACCGCATCAACTCGCTTGCTGCTGAACGCAACGAAAGCTGGCTTTCTCGCTACGGCGGCCTCATCTCGAGTGAGTGGGAGTTCGCCAAAGGCCTGCAACTACTCGAAGAAGACCCCGAGCTCTACGCTCGGATGGACCACTGGGTCGAAGCCGCCGACTGGATCGTCTGGCAACTGTGCGGTCGCTACGTTCGCAACGCCTGCACCGCCGGCTACAAAGGAATCCTGCAGGATGGCCAGTACCCGAGCCGTGACTTTCTTGCCGCGCTCAACCCCGACTTTGCCGGTTTCGCCGAAGAAAAAGTTGCTCACGAGCTCGGTGAACTTGGCCAAGCAGCAGGCACCCTCACAGCAGAAGCCGCCACCTGGACCGGGCTTCCCGAAGGAATTGCCGTCGCCGTCGGCAACGTCGATGCCCATGTCACCGCCCCCGCAGCGCGAGCAACGCAGCCGGGCCAAATGCTTGCCATTATGGGCACCTCAACCTGCCACGTCATGAACTCGGATGCCCTCGCTGACGTGCCCGGAATGTGCGGTGTCGTCGACGGCGGCATCGTCGCCGGCCTCTACGGTTATGAAGCGGGACAGTCCGGAGTCGGAGACATCTTCGCGTGGTTTGTGGAAAACCAAGTACCGCAGAGCTACGCCACTCGCGCCGCGGCAGCAGGGCAGAGCATCCACGAACTTCTTACCGAACTGAGTGCTGCACAACCGGTCGGCGGGCACGGCCTCGTCGCCCTCGACTGGCACGGTGGCAACCGCTCAGTGCTCGTCGACGCCGAGCTCAGCGGCGTAGTTTTCGGCACCACGCTGGCGACTCGACCAGAAGAAATCTACCGCGCACTGCTCGAAGCAACCGCGTTCGGAACTCGCACGATCGTCGAAACGTTCGGCGCCCACAACGTGCCGGTCACCGAATTCATCGTCGCCGGTGGCCTCCTGCGCAACCCCGTGCTCATGCAGATCTACTCCGATGTACTGCGCATGCCCGTCTCCACGATTGCCAGCGAGCAAGGTCCGGCGTTGGGCTCCGCAATCCACGCCGCCGTTGCCGCCGGGGCCTACCCGAGCGTGCTTGACGCGGGCGAAGCCATGGGGCGCGTCAATGTTGCTACCTACACGCCGGATGCGGCATCCGCGGATGCCTATGACGAGCTGTATGCCGAATACCGCCTGCTGCACGACTACTTCGGTCGCGGTGGAAACGATGTAATGCACCGCCTCAAGAAGATTCGCCGGGAGGCACTCGCATGATTACCTTTAGCCCTGAAGTTCAGGTATCGATTGCTCGTATCCGGGACGAGGTCGCGCACTTGCACTCTGAGCTCACTCGCTATGGCCTCGTCGTGTGGACAGGCGGAAATGTGTCGGCTCGGGTGCCCGGTGCTGACCTGTTCGTCATCAAGCCCAGCGGCGTCTCCTACGACGACCTTTCGCCCGAAAACATGATTCTGTGCGACTTGGATGGCAACGTGATCCCGGACACTCCCGGCTGTGACCGTGCGCCGTCAAGCGACACAGCGGCGCACGCCTACGTGTACCGAGAAATGCCGGAGGTCGGCGGTGTTGTGCACACCCACTCCACTTACGCGACAGCGTGGGCTGCCCGCGGCGAAGCCATCCCGTGCGTTATTACGGCGATGGCCGATGAGTTTGGTGGCGAGATTCCGATCGGCCCGTTTGCGATCATCGGTGACGACTCCATCGGGCGCGGTGTTGTTGAAACGCTCACCGGGCATCGCTCACGTGCAGTCCTCATGCAAAACCATGGGCCATTCACGATCGGGTCCAGCGCCCGTGATGCGGTCAAGGCAGCGGTGATGGTCGAGGATGTCGCCCGCACCGTGCATCTCGCGCGTCAGGGTGGCGAGGTCATCGCCATAGATCAATCCGCGATCGACTCACTCTTTGATCGCTACCAAAACGTATACGGTCAGGCCCCTCAGGGCGCCCTTGCCGATAGCGCCACCGACGGAAAGGCAGCCCAGCTGTGAGCAACCGGAGTATCGTCCCCAACCTCGCCAGCTACGAAGTCTGGTTTTTGACCGGAAGCCAAGAGCTTTATGGTGAAGAAACCCTCAAGCAGGTAGCCGAGCAGAGTCGCGCGGTTGCTGACGCGCTCAGCGCAGCGGCAAACGTTCCCGTTACGATCGTGTGGAAGCCCGTGCTGAAGGGCTCAGACGCCATCCGCCGCACGGCCCTCGAAGTTAACGCAGCCGACAACGCGATTGGCGTCATCGCGTGGATGCACACCTTCAGCCCCGCCAAGATGTGGATCGCAGGCCTCGATGCCCTGCGCAAGCCCCTGCTTCACTTGCACACTCAAGCCAACGTTGAGCTGCCCTGGGCGGACATCGACTTCGACTTCATGAACCTCAATCAGGCCGCTCACGGCGACCGCGAGTTTGGCTACATCCAGTCTCGACTTGGAGTTGCACGCAAAACTGTTGTTGGCCATGTGTCTAACCCTGAGGTGCTTTCGAACATCGCCACGTGGACTCGTGCCGCAGCAGGCTGGGCGGCGAGCCGTTCGCTCAAACTCGCTCGCTTCGGTGACAACATGCGCTTTGTGGCGGTGACCGAGGGCGACAAGACCGAAGCCGAGCTGCGCTTCGGAGTTCAAGTAAACACGTGGGGTGTCAACGAACTTGCGGATGCTGTCGATGCCATCCCCGCCGCGGACGTCGACGCTCTCACCGCCGAGTATGAAGAACTTTACGACGTTGAACCCGAGCTGCGTCGTGGGGGAGACCGGCACGAGTCGTTGCGCGACGGCGCAGCGATCGAGCTGGGGCTCCGTTCATTCCTCGAAGCTGGCGGATTCTCCGCCTTCACCACTAGTTTCGAAGACTTAGGCGCGCTCAAGCAGCTTCCGGGCCTTGCCGTTCAGCGCCTGATGGCTGACGGCTACGGCTTCGGCGCAGAGGGCGACTGGAAGACGGCCATCCTTGTGCGTGTCGCTAATGTGATGGGCGCTGGTCTGCCCGGCGGTGCAAGCCTCATGGAGGACTACACCTACCACCTCACGCCCGGCGAAGAGAAGATTCTCGGTGCGCACATGCTTGAGGTGAGCCCTAGCCTGACGACCGCTAAGCCCAGCCTCGAGATCCACCCGCTCGGAATTGGTGGCAAGGATGACCCGGTTCGTTTGGTGTTCACTGCCGACAGCGGTCCCGCGGTTGTGGTCGCTCTAAGCGACATGCGTGACCGCTTCCGTCTCGTGGCAAACGTCGTCGAAAATGTGCCGCTGGATGAACCAATGCCGAACCTGCCCGTTGGTCGCGCCGTGTGGAAACCCGCCCCTGACTTCGCAACCTCCGCCGCAGCTTGGTTGATGGCGGGTGCGGCCCACCACACGGTGATGTCGACCGCGGTAGGGCTCGAAGTGTTTCGCGACTGGGCGGAAATGGCGGGAACAGAATTGCTCGTCATCGATGAAAACACCACCCTGCCCGAGTTTCAGAAAGAGGTTCGCTGGAACGCGGCGTATTACCGATTAGCACAAGGAATCTAACAAGCTTGCCGAGATCCGTCTCGGAAAGGGTCCGCTTCGTTGTCGAAGCCGGATCGCACGCACCACAACTGACAATGGTGTCCGATTGAAAGGAAACACAGTGAAGAAGAGAAGAATAGGTACGCTGCTCGCCGCGGCTACCGTGCTCGTGCTCGGTCTCTCGGCGTGCTCTGCTGCTGGCGAAGATGGCGGCGGCGAGAACGGCCTGATCGGCGTCGCAATGCCGACCAAGTCGTCTGAACGCTGGATCGCCGATGGCAACGCACTCAAAGAAACCCTCGAAGCTGAGGGCTTCAGCGTCGATCTGCAGTACGCAGAAGACGACATCCCCACCCAGGTTTCACAGGTCGAGAACATGATCACCAAGGGCGCCACCGCTCTGATCATCGCCGCGATCGACGGCACCACGCTCACCAACGTTTTGGAGCAGGCTGCAGACAGCGACATCCCGGTCATCGCTTATGACCGTCTGATCCGCGACTCTGAAGACGTTAACTACTACGCCACGTTCGACAACTTCCTCGTCGGACAGCAGCAGGCAAACACCCTGCTCAACGGTCTCGGACTCACTGAACTCGATGGCACCCCCATCGATGGAGCACCCACCGGTCCGTTCAACATCGAGCTGTTTGCTGGTTCGCCTGACGACAACAACGCGACCTTCTTCTTCAACGGTGCAATGGATGTTCTCCAGCCGCTGATCGACGACGGCACGCTCGTTGTTAAGAGTGGCCAGACCGAATTCAACGCAGTAGCAACACTGCGCTGGGATGGCGAAGTTGCTCAGAGCCGCCTTGAGGACATCCTCACGGCAAGCTACTCCGACGGCAGCAAGGTCAACGCCCTGCTCTCCCCGTATGACGGTCTCTCGCGCGGAATGATTTCCGCTCTCACCGACGCTGGTTACACGGTCGGCGACGGATGGCCCATCATCTCGGGTCAGGATGCTGAAGTTGACTCCGTCAAGGCAATCCTCTCGGGTGAGCAGTACTCCACCATCTTCAAGGACACTCGCGAACTCGCGAAGGTTGCAGCTCAGATGGCTATCGCCGTTCTGGGTGGAGATGAGCCAGAAATCAACGACACCTCAACGTACGACAACGGCAAGAAGGTTGTTCCGTCGTACCTCCTCCAGCCTCTCGAGGTTGTCAAGGAGAACGTTGAAGAAACTCTCGTTGACTCGGGTTACTGGACCGCTGCGGAGCTCGGCCTCTAAGGTGAGCCGCACATAACAGCGATTCTGCTGGTGGTGAGGGGCGTGCTCCTCACCACCAGCATCACTCCCGCATCATGCTCGATCTCCACTCTCGACAAGGAAGCCGAAGCCAGTGAGCACCAACATCTTGGAAATGCGTTCCATCACCAAGTCTTTTCCGGGCGTCAAAGCGCTGCAAGACGTCACCCTCGAGGTGGCCCGCGGTGAAGTTCATGCCATTTGTGGCGAGAACGGCGCCGGCAAGTCAACGCTGATGAAGGTCCTCTCCGGCGTGTATGCCCATGGCAGTTACACCGGCGACATCGCTTTCGAGGATGAGGTCGTGGAGTTCAAAGACATCCGTGACTCGGAGTCGAAGGGCATCGTCATCATCCACCAGGAATTGGCGCTCAGCCCTTACCTCTCTATCGCGGAGAACATCTTTCTCAACAACGAGGTTCGCGGTTTCGGCGGCCTCATCGACTGGAATAAAACCAACAGCGAGGCAGCCAAGCTGTTGGCTCGCGTCGGGCTCACCGAGAGCCCCACTACTCGCGTTCTCGACATTGGTGTTGGCAAGCAACAACTCGTTGAGATCGCGAAGGCGCTTTCGAAGCGCGTCAAGCTTCTCATCCTCGATGAGCCAACAGCCGCTCTCAACGATGACGACTCGGCCCACCTGCTCGACCTGATTGTGCATCTCAAGGGTCAAGGAATCACCTCGATCATCATCAGCCACAAGCTCAACGAGATCAAGCAGATCGCCGACACGGTCACGATTATCCGCGACGGTAAGGCGATCGAAACGATCCCGAAGCAGGATGTCAGCGAAGAACGCATCATCAAAGACATGGTGGGGCGTGACCTTGAGCACCGCTACCCCGACCACACGCCGCACATTGGCGAAGAGGTGCTGCGGGTCGAGAACTGGACAGCTCACCACCCTCAAGATGGCACTCGCGTGATCGTCGACAACGTGAATATCAACGTTAAGAAGGGCGAGATTGTGGGGATTGCGGGGCTCATGGGCGCCGGTCGCACCGAGTTCGCGATGAGCCTTTTTGGCCGCACTTATGGTTCCCGCATCAGCGGCAAGGTCTTCAAGTACGGCAAAGAAATTCAGACGCGCACGGTTGCCGAAGCGATCGAAAACGGTATCGCGTACGCGACCGAAGATCGCAAAACTTACGGGCTTAATCTCATCGAAGACATCAAGCGCAACATCTCCATGGCCTCCCTCGGCAAACTTTCGCGCTTCGGTCTCGTCAACGACAACGAAGAGTTCAAGGTTGCCAATGAATATCGCGCATCCATGAACATCAAGTCGCCAACAGTGCTGGCACTTGCAGGCAAACTTTCGGGCGGTAACCAACAGAAGGTTGTGCTCTCGAAATGGATTCAGGCTGACCCTGATGTTCTGATTCTGGATGAGCCAACTCGGGGCATTGACGTTGGTGCCAAGTACGAGATCTACACGATCATCAACAAGCTTGCCGCGCAGGGCAAGGGCATCATCGTGATCTCGTCGGAGCTGCCAGAACTGCTCGGCATCTGCGACCGCATCTACGCCCTTTCAGAGGGGCGCATCACGGGGGAAGTCCCTATTGCGGAGGCGACCCCCGAGTCGATCCTCAAACTCATGACCATGGAGGCGCCCCACTAAGGGCGTCCAGCACTGAAAACTTCTGCACACTCACAAGGAGCACAGCGACATGACTAACAACCAGAACCAGGTGGCAGCGAAATCGGGGACGATGCCGTCCCGGGCCGCTGTTGCGTTCAGCCACGTGCTGGCAGACCTCGGCAAGAACGGAATCTTCATTGCGCTTGTCGCCGTGATCGTGCTGTTCGCCTTCCTGACCGATGGCATTCTGCTTCGCCCACAAAACATCTCCAACTTGATCGTGCAGAACGGGTACATCCTGATTCTCGCGATCGGTATGGTGATGGTGATCGTCGCCGGTCACATCGACCTCTCCGTCGGATCGGTGGCCGCCTTCGTCGGCGCCATTTCAGGAGTCTTCGCCGTGAACATGGCGCTGCCCTGGTACATCGCGATCTTCCTGTCGCTGCTCGTGGGCGCCCTCGTAGGTGCTTGGCAGGGATTCTGGATCGCGTATGTTGGCATACCGGCGTTCATCGTGACGCTTGCCGGAATGCTCATCTTCCGCGGTCTCGCACTCGTGGTGCTCGGCAACGCCAACATCGGTTCGTTCCCCGCCGAATACCGTGCGCTCGGTAATGGCTTCCTCACCGACGTGTTCGGAGAGTTCCCGGTTGATCCGCTCACTATGGGCCTCGCATTTATCGCGGTGGTGGCGTTCATCGTGCAGCAGGTTCGTACTCGTCGCGGACGCCAGAGCTACAGCCAAGAGGTCGAGCCGCTGGCCTGGTTCGTGGGCAAGATGGTACTCGTCGCCGTCGGAGTTGGCTTCTTCGCTTACGCACTCGCCACGTTCAAGGGTGTGCCGATCACCCTGATCGTGCTTGCTGTTCTCGTGATGATCTACGGCATCCTCACCAACCGCAGCGTTTTCGGTCGCCACATCTACGCGATCGGTGGCAACCGTCACGCGGCAGAACTCAGCGGTGTGAAGACTCGCAAGGTCGACTTCTACATCTTCGTTCACATGGGCGTTCTCGCAGCGCTCGCTGGCCTCGTCTTCACCGCGCGACTCAACCTCGCAGGTCCCAAGGCTGGTGACGGCTTTGAGCTCGAAGCGATCTCGGCGGCGTTCATCGGTGGAGCCGCCGTGCGCGGTGGTGTCGGAACAATCGGTGGTGCCATTATCGGTGGTCTCATCATCGGTGTTCTTAACAACGGAATGTCGATTCTCGGAATCGGCATCGAATGGCAACAAGCTGTCAAGGGCTTCGTGCTTCTACTCGCCGTCGCCTTCGACGTCTTCAACAAGCGCCGCGCGGGTGGTCGCGAAGCGTAGAGCTGCATCATGCGCACAACACGCTCGTGAGTACGGCGGGGTCGACCATAGCGGTCGGCCCCGCTGTTGTGAGTGGGACAGTGCTAACGTGGCAGCCACCGTCGAAGGGAATATCCCATGTCAAAGAAGACCTATTCTCCAGAACAGCAAGTAGAGCGGCTACGGATCTACAACGTCGTGGCGGGCAGTCTGCACCTCGTTCAGGCGATCGGATTCGCGATCGTACTCACGATGCTCGGCACCCAAGTGCTCTTCGCTGTGACGGCGGACTACCTCGCGGG
>Ga0209344_10005800_pt1 | contig 10463 bp, 9 predicted proteins | sample Cruoilmetagenom6_FD_187293 | JGI IMG/M metagenome (GOLD analysis project Ga0209344, IMG submission 187293) | Oil polluted marine microbial communities from Coal Oil Point, Santa Barbara, California, USA - Santa Barbara Oil Seep Sample 6 (SPAdes)... | ecosystem: Environmental > Aquatic > Marine >...
GACAGCGCATAGGTCATCAAAGCAGAAAGAATATCATATTTCTTGGTTGCCGCATCACGCCCGACAGGTCTACTGGCCAACATTGGGCCGTTCCTTCCTATATTTGACCCAAATAGGATCGCTGCCTAATTTCCCGACTCATTATCGATCAGGTTTAACTGCCTATATACATTGAAACAATCCAAACTCAACGCTGTTTCTCAATATTGAAGTATTTGCGTCCAGTTATCCGATTCTGTCAAGAACTCTGTTCAGCGCACTGTAACAATTAAATCTTAAAATATATAAATATTAGGTAATATTGGTAAAGGGTGACATCCAGCATGTCCCCCTATTCGCTATAGATGTCCCCCTATCTGTAGTTGAAGACTAATTCATGTCCCCCTATATATGTCACTATCTCGGCCTCAGTTGCCATTTCCCCGGTACATTCCAGCGCGAATCGCCATTTTGTTAATCACCCTGTATTCCTTGTGTTAATTAAAGACAGGTATGTTTCAAAAATTATAATATTACCTTTTGCATTTTTTGCAAATAAGACGTAATTAAAAAAAATATAATAATTAACGTCCGAGGCAGGCAATGTTTGATCACAAAGATCTTCAACAACTACATGAGCAATCCCTGAAAATGCAAAGCTGGATCAGGCAGCAGACTTTTAGTCCGGAAATGGAAAAGACTTTGCGCCGGTTTTCCAGCTGGGAAGTTTCCGAACTGATCCTGAAGATAAATCAGTCCACATTTCGCGGTCGCTTGGCCGCTGATCCGTCTTTACCGGATGGTGAAGTCGAAGTGGACGGCCGCCAACGCTGGTATAGTCTGGAAGAAATTAACGAATTGCGCCGCCGTATGAAGGTGAACCGCAAGTCCCTTATGCCTTACCGCCCGGCCGGTAAACGTGCTTTTCGCGCTGCAATTGCCAATTTTAAGGGTGGTGCGGGCAAATCTACAGTTGCTTTGCACTTCGCGCATGCTTCCGCGCTGGATGGATATCGGGTTTTGGTTGTGGATTTTGATCCGCAAGCAACTTTATCGCACAGTATGGGATTATATGATGTGGCTGAGGACCATACGGTTTGGGGGATTATGGCGCGGGATTTGATCCGCGAAACCGAACGTATGAACGCCTCTTCAGTTGCAGCAGCCAGCGGAACCGCCCTGCCCCAACGCAAATTGCCGACTTCCATTCTGGGCCTTGGGTTGGACGAATTGCGGGTTTCGGACTTCATTAAACCCACAGCCTGGCCCACGATCGATATAATACCGTCTTGTGCCAATGCAGCATTTGTCGAGTTTGCGTCAGCGCAATATCGGCACCTGAACCCCGAATGGTCCTTTTTTGCAGCTGTCAGCCGTTATCTGGATGCCATTCCAGATGACGCTTACGATCTGATCATATTCGATTGCCCGCCTGCTATTGGTTATCAGTCGATGAATGCAGTATTTGCAGCTGATATGCTTTATATTCCATCTGGCCCTGCGTATTGGGAATATGACAGTACAACCAGTTTTATCGGGCAACTTTCAGAAGCATTAGAGGATTTAGCAGAAGGTTTTGACCAAACCTTCCCCGCGGGGAATATGACTTTGCCCAAGGCATTTTGCGATGTGCGCTTCTTATTGACCCGTTTTGAACCCGGAAATGATCTGCATCAGGCGATGTACAGTGCGTACCAGAAAGTTTTTGGTGACCGTTTGGCTGTACACCCGATTGAACTGACCCGTGCGGTCGAGCAATCAAGCAGGTTTTTAAGTTCGGTCTATGAAATTGATTACCGCGATATGACACGCGAAACTTGGCGCCGCGCACGGGCAACATTTGATCGCGGTTATGAAGAATTCAAAACCTCGATCTGCGAATCGTGGGATAAGCTGGAGGGTAAGAGATGAGCAAGAAGCGTCGTGTATTTGATATAGATATGCCCGAAGACGAAATCTTCCCCGCGGGGAAGATCCCTGAAGATGACCCCGCCTTGGAAACCAAATCCGCATTTGGTGTCGGGTCAAGACGTAGGGGGCCGATGGCCTCGGCTATTACCGAAAACGCTGAAAGCCTGAAGCAACGGCAAGCAGCAGAACAGCAAATCCGTGCCGAGAATGATCAACTGGCGCATGAATATGTGAAGCGCAAAGCGGATGGTCTGGTGATTGATATGATCCCGCTGGAACAAATTGTCAGCGAAAAGCTGTCGCGGGATCGGATGGATGGTCTGGACGAGGATTTGGATGAACTGATAGATTCCATCCGTGAAATAGGCCTATCAAATCCGATACGCGTACAAAAGCGCGGTGACGGGCGATTTGAGCTGGTGCAGGGTTATAGGCGTCTTGAGGCCTATAAGGCGCTTCTGAACGATCCTGGGGGCAGGGAGGCCTATTCCAGCATCCCTGCGGCGGTTATATTCGGCGAAGAGGCTTTGGATGTTCTTTATCGCAAGATGGTTGATGAAAATCTGGTGCGCAAAGATATATCATTCGCTGAAATGGCGAGTTTGGCGATCAAGTATGCAAAGGATAACGCTACTGAATGTAATGATCCCGATAAAGTTGTGGCTATTCTGTTCAAATCAGCCGGATATCAAAAGCGCAGCTACATCCGCAGTTTTATCGGATTGATGGAACGGCTTGGGAAAACAATAAAATTCCCTGCTGATATTCCAAGGGCTTTGGGATTGGCGTTGAGCAAACGCATTGATGCGGATAGTTCTGTTGCAACGCAAATTGAAAATGATCTGCTTGCCGCAGGGCCGAACCGGCTGGCAGAGGAAGAGCAGGCAATTTTACGCCGTGCGGCCGGGTTGGAAGTTGATAAAAAACCTTTCCCCGCGGGGAAGGTCGGTGTAAAGCCGCCGCACCGGGCTAAAACGGTCTTTAATATTGCGCGGCCAAATGGCACAGTGAAATGTACGGCAACCGCAGGAAGGCTGGAATTGCGTCTCGCCAAGGATTTTTCAACTGTTGATCGCGTTAAACTTGAACAAGCAATCCGACAACTTCTGGCACAAATTGAGTAGAAAAAAATGTTAAATATCAATATGTTACGCGTTGTTATTTGCAGGATTACCAATGCATAACAAACTTAAAAAAACACCGTTAAAGTTTCTACAATACATCCCGATCTGGATTTTTCTTAAGTTGGGGCGATTAATGTCGTTTCGCATGCGGGGTGCGTTCTTTGCAAGCATGGGCGGATTTTTGGTCCCGCTTATTCCGGGTTCTCGCAAGCGTGTATTGAATGGGCTGAAACGGGTTTTCCCGGATATTTCAGACACAGATGCGCTTGTACTTTGCAAGCAAATCGGGCGAAGCGGTGGCCGTACAATATCGGAAATATTGTTCAATGATATCTATAAAAAACACAGCAAGCTTTTTGATGCAAAAGGGCCGGGGTTAGATGTTTTGCGGAAAGCTAAATCAGAAGGTAAAGGTGCAATAATTGTATCAGCGCATTTTGGTCAATGGGAAGCTATACGACACTATTTGAAGTCTTTGGATATGGAAACCGGTGCGGTTTACCGCGAGAATAGCAACCCCTGGTACGAGCAGGATTTTCTGGAGGGCATCAAACATGGTGGTGAACCTATTGTTGCCAAAAGTGCCAGTGGCAACATGCGTATGGTTAAACATTTGCGTAATGGCGGGTTTTTTGCTTTGCTGGTGGATCAGAAATTTCAAAGCGGCCACTTAATGCCGTTTTTGGGCCATGATGCACTAACGCCTACAGCAGCCGCCGAATTGGCGCTGCGTTATGATTTACCGCTGGTGCCGGCATTTGGAACCCGGGATGAAAACGGGCTGAATATTCACATTGATTTTGAAGACCCGATTGCACATACGGACGCGCTAACCATGACGCGAGAAGTGAATGACCATATCAGCGCGCGGATTATGGACAAACCCGAACAGTGGTATTGGTTGCATAAACGCTGGGAAGATACGTATCTGTATGAAAATATCCACGGCAAAAAATCTTGATAGATGTGGACAAAAAGGTGCGGGTGTCTATTACGATTACATGTATAAGCGAGGGCAGAAGGGCAGGGGTATATGACTGATAATCTGGCAAAAATCGGGGCAGATGTTTTAACAATTGAAGCTGCTGCGTTAATTGCGTTGGCCGAAAGCCTGTCTGAACCCTTTGAGCAAGCTGTTAAGTTGCTGTCAGAAGTGCAAGGGCGTGTTGTGCTTTCGGGTATGGGTAAGTCAGGACATATTGCACGAAAAATAGCGGCAACGCTGGCCAGTACGGGTACGCCTGCGCAGTTTGTACACCCCGGTGAGGCAAGTCATGGTGATTTGGGGATGATCACCAAGGCTGATGTTTGCATCATGTTGTCAAATTCAGGCGAAACTGCCGAATTGGCAGATGAGATAGCCCATGCCAAACGCTTTAAAATACCGTTGATTGCAATTACCAAAAACGCGGACAGTTCGCTTGCGAAAGCAGCAAATGTCGCTTTGATCCTACCGGATCAACCAGAGGCTTGCGGCATCGGGATGGCGCCAACGACATCAACAACAATGCAGCTTGCGTTGGGCGATGCGCTTGCGGTGGCCTTGATGCGTCTGCACGGGTTTGACCGGGACAGTTTTTTGGTCAACCACCCGGGCGGCAAGCTGGGATCACAATTGCTGAAGATTGAAAGCATCATGCACACGGGTGCGGCTTTGCCTGTGGTTAGCAAAACCACCCCGATGGGCGAGGCTTTGCTGGAAATGACAGCCAAGGGCTTTGGTGTGGCAGCTGTTGTGACGAACGGTCAGTTGATGGGGATTATCACCGACGGGGATTTACGGCGCAATATGGACGGGCTGATGGATCGTAAGGCGGGCACTGTCGCGACCATGGGGCCGTCAACCGTGACGCCTGATATGTTGGCGTCGGAAGCTTTGGGAATTATGAACCGGCGGTCTATTTCCGCGTTGATGGTGGTGGATCGGGCAGGGGCCCTAAAAGGGCTGTTGCATATCCATGATATTTTAAGGGCAGGCGTTGTATGAAAACAGCAATAGTCATACCTGCACGTTTTGCGTCTACACGGTATCCCGGCAAGCCTTTGGTCGTATTGAACGGGCCTGATGGGGCAAAGTCGCTGATTCAGCGCAGCTGGGAAGCGGCTATGGCTGTTGCCGGTGTGGATGCGGTTTATGTGGCAACCGATGATGATCGGATCAAAGCGGCTTCGGAAGCATTCGGGGCTAAGGTTCTGATGACACCGTCGAGCTGCGCCAATGGCACGGAACGTTGTGCCGCTGCTTTGGATGAAATGGACAGCGAGCCTGATCTGGTTGTGAACCTGCAAGGGGACGCGCCATTGACGCCAGCGTGGTTTGTATCGGATCTGATTGCGGGGTTTGATGCGGATCCATCCGTTCATGTCACAACACCCGTTTTGCGTTGTGATTTGCAGACTTACCGTAATTTTGTCGAGGATCGCAAACAGGGTCGTGTTGGCGGGACAACGGCTGTTTTCGACGCGCATATGAACGCAATGTATTTTTCCAAGGAAGTGATCCCATACGTGGGGACGGAATTGGTTGAGGGTGACGAAACTCCGGTGTTTCATCATGTGGGCGTATATGCTTATCGGCCTGCCGCCTTGCGGGAATACGCCGGTTGGACTGCGGGGCATCTGGAGACGCTTGAAGGTCTGGAGCAGTTGCGGTTTATGGAACGTGGATTGCCGGTGCGCTGTGTGGAAGTAGACGGGCAGGGCAGGGTGTTTTGGGAATTGAACAATCCCGAAGATGTGCCGCGTATCGAAGCGGTTTTGAACGAAGGATGAATGAGATGAAAACGGTTACAGCGGGTAATTTGAAGATCAGTAATGAGATGCCTTTCACGCTGTTGGCGGGGCCTTGTCAGCTGGAAAGTCTGGATCATGCGCGGATGCTGTGCGAGCGCACGCTGGATGCCTGTTCAACCACAAATACGCCTTATGTGTTCAAAGCAAGCTATGACAAAGCCAATCGCACCAGCCTGAAGGGCATGCGCGGTTTGGGAATGGAAAAAGGGTTGGAGATACTGGCCGCGATCAAGGACGAGTTCAGGGTGCCTGTGGTGACGGACGTGCATGAGATATGGCACTGCGCCAAGGCGGCTGAAGTGGTGGATATTTTGCAGATCCCCGCGTTTCTATGCCGTCAAACCGATCTGTTGCTGGCAGCGGGTGAAACGGGCAAGTGCATCAATGTGAAAAAGGGGCAGTTTCTGGCACCGAACGACATGGCGAATGTGGCTGAAAAAGTGGCCTCAACCGGCAATGAAAACATTATGCTGTGTGATCGCGGTACCAGCTTTGGTTATAATATGCTGGTCAGCGATTTTCGTTGTATCCCGATTATGGCCGAAACCGGTTATCCGGTTGTGTTTGATGCCACGCATTCTGTGCAGATGCCGGGCGGGCAGGGGACATCATCAGGGGGTAAACGCGAGTTTGTGCCGCCACTGGCCACGGCGGCAGCAGCGATCGGGGTGGCGGCTATTTTTATTGAGACCCACGAAGATCCGGAGAATGCGCCAAGCGACGGGCCTAATATGATCCCTGTCGATCAGATGCGGAACCTGATTGAGAAACTTTCGGCGCATGATCGGTTGGCGAAGGGGTTGTAGTGCAGGGAAATAAATGAAATTTACACCATATGATCCAAGCGATATTGAAGAGATTAAACAGCTTTTCACCAAGACATTTTCTGATTCAGAAGGGCAATCAGAAGGTTTGGTGATTGGAAATTTAGTTTTTAATTTAATGACGCGAACTGATGGTGGTGATTTTTGTGGTTTTGTTGCCACTGAAAATCAGAACATCATCGGCTGTATCTTTTTTTCAAGGATGACGTTTGAAAATAAGGTTGAAGCATTTCTTCTGTCACCGGTCGCAATAGTGACAAGCTGTCAGGGAAAAGGCATTGGCCAGCAGTTGATTGATTTTGGTCTTAACGCCCTGAAAGAAAGCGGTGTTGAACTGGTATTTACCTATGGTGATCCTAATTTTTACACGAAAGTCGGATTTCGCAATATTACTGAAAAAGTAGTTAAGGCCCCCTTTAAATTGACCTATCCTGAAGGATGGCTTGGTCAATCATTGGGTGGGGATGAAATAGAACCTATTAACGGCAATTCGCATTGTGTAGATGCATTTAATAATCCTGAATTGTGGTAATAGTCTTGGGCCTATGCGCCAAAGTTATCATTGTTGACTGCTGACATTCTGTTGTCAGTAGGGCTATGTTAACTTCAAGGTTATCGGGGGAGACATTCATGGGTATTCAAACAACGAAATTAAACGGATCTTTTAAGCAGTTTATCGCACGGCAAAATATGTTTTTTGTGGCAACTGCAGGGCCTGAAGGGCGGGTTAATCTTTCGCCTAAAGGATTGGATTCGTTGAAAATTATAAATGATAATCAAATTATCTGGCTAAGTGTTTCGGGCAGCGGGAATGAAACAGCAGCGCATGCTTTACAAGACCCGCGTATGACACTGATGTTTTGCGCATTTGAAGGCGATGCTTTTATATTGCGTGTCTATGGGGCAGCACAGGTTGTTTATCCACGGCATACGGAATGGGATGCGCTTTATGGTCTGTTTCCAGATTATGCAGGGGCGCGCAATATCTTCAAGCTGGAGATTGATCTGGTCACAACCTCTTGTGGGACGGGCGTGCCTGAGATGGCTTTGGTGCGCCCCCGTGCGGATACCGAGCTGGTGCCCTGGTATGCTGATATGGGCGAAGATGGTGTTGAGGCGTTTTGGCGCAAGAAGAATATGGTTAGCATTGATGGGGGGCCTACGGGTATTTTTGATGACGATAATGGATGTTGAACGGTTAAAAAAGTTTGAACGGTTTAAGGCTTTGCACTTCGCAGAAGGGGCTTTTGTGATCCCCAACCCATGGGATGCGGGAACGGCGCGCATTTTGACAACGCTGGGGTTTCCGGCACTTGCGACTACAAGTGCGGGCTATGCTTTTACGGTTGGGCGCAGAGACTCGATGGCAGGGCTTGGGCGCGGTGAATTGCTGGATAATGCAAGAACGATTGTGCAGGCCACGGATTTACCGGTGTCGGCTGATCTGGAAGACGGTTTCGGGGCAGCGCAAGAAGACTGCGCGGAAACTATTCGTCTTGCGGTTCAAGTTGGATTGGTTGGCGGTTCTATCGAGGATGCCACGGGTGATCCTGATAAACCTATTTACGGGCTGGAACATGCTGTTGATCGCATTCGGGCTGCGGTTGATGCCGCACATGGGCAGTCTTTTTTACTGACCGCACGGGCTGAAAACTATCTGTGGGGGCGGCCTGATTTGGCAGACACAATCAAGCGGTTGCAGTTGTTTTCAGAAGCGGGGGCAGATGTGTTATATGCCCCCGGCCTGCCTGATCTGGATGCAATAAGAACGGTTTGCCAAGAGGTTGATAAGCCCGTGAATGTGGTGATGGGTTTGCAGGGTGTAAACTATTCGGTGCGCGAATTGTCGGACGTTGGTGTGAAACGCGTCAGTGTTGGTGGATCATTCGCGCGGGCGGCATTGGGGGAAATGATACGGGCCGCCAGAGAAGTGTTGGAACAGGGAACTTTTTCGTATTCCGACAAGGCAATTTCAAGCAACGAAATCACCCGGATGATGTCCGGTGTTTCGTTAGAAGATCGCCATTGAAGGCAATAACCGGCGGTATCTATTTCACCTGAATTTGTTCCCGTGCAATGATCGTTTTGCCTTGGCCAAGGTAATATAGCAGCTCGTAGGTGCCGGGCTTTTCGGGCATTTTAAGGCGCAGGGGTGAGCCATTACGCGTATATGTGTAGGTCAGGTATTTTTGTGCACCAACCTCGGCCACGCCGATATAGTCGTTTTTGTAATCCGGCCCTGTCCATTCAATAAGTGCCGGTTCAGAAGCAAGTGCGTCGCCAACTAGCGTCAAGCTTGCTTCTACACTTTCTACAGTTATTTCACGGCTTGCAAGGATCTGATCCGGGCTGCCATTAGCGATATAACGGATTTCGTATTGTCCGGGCTTTGTTGGCATAATGACGCGTAGTGGTGAGCCTTTGTTGGTATAGGTATAGTTTATGTATTTGTTGGCTTTTTCGCCGATTTCTGCAACTGCAATATAATCGTTTTTGTAGTCCGGGCCCTGCCAGTTGACCAAAAACGGTTCGGCTATTTTGGCTGTTGGTGCAAAGTCCAGTGACGCATCCACAGATTCTACCGTAATCGTTTGTATGGCTTTGATCGTTCTGTCCTGACTGATAACATAGCGCACTTCGTATTCGCCAGGTTCCAATGGCATGTTCAGGCGAAGCGGTGAGCCTTTGTTGGTATAAGTGTAATGGATAGAGGGGGTTTGTTTTGTAGCCACGGGCGTGGGTTTGGCAACATCAATATAGTCATTTTTGTAGTCCGGCCCGTTCCATTCCACCAGTAAGGCTTCGCCGGCTTTTGCAGTTGGGGGAATGTTGATGGATACATCGACCGCGACAACCTGAATTTCATGTGTTGCGATGATCGTTCTGCCTTGGGACACTACATATCGAATGACATAATTGCCCGGTTCCGTGGGCATTTGCAGGCGCAGCGGTGAGCCTTTGTTGGTATATGTATAATTAATTTCGCGGGTTTGTTTCGTGGCGACAGGTGTAGGCTCGGCCACATCGATATAGTCGTTTTTGTAGTCCGGGCCTTGCCATTCGACAACGATGCTTTCCCCGGCAGTTGCAATGTCAGGCGCAGTTATCGCGGCGGTGACATCGGTGACGGTTATTGGGTGAGTAGCCAGAACTGTGCTTTTTTGCCCCATAATGTAGCGGATTTCATAATCACCGGTTTCGGTTGGCATTTTCAGTTTCAAAGGTGACCCTTTGGCGGTGTAACTGTATGCCTCGTAGCGGCTGTTTTTCTCACCTATTTTGGCAACTGAAATATAATCGTTTTTATAATCCGGCCCGGTCCATTCAACAATAATATCGGACCCCGCGGTTGCGGTATCCGGTGCTTTTAAAGTGGATTCAACAGGTGTTGCGATAATGTTGCGTGTTGCAAGGGTTTTATTGCCTTTGCTTAGCCAGTATCGCAGTTCGTATTCACCAGGTTCCGGCGGCATCAGAAGCCGCGCGGGTGTACCTTTGCTGGTGTAAGCGTAGTTGATGTAGCGTGACGGGCGTTCACCGGCTTTGACAACGGTTATCAGGTCGTTTTTTTCATTCGGGCCTGTCCAGTCAACTGTTATGAACGCGCCAACGGGCGATTGATCAACCGCATTAAGGGTGGCTTTGGGAAGGTAAGGGGGGAGTTCGACATTGAATAGGGTATTGGTGTTTTTATTGACGCCAACGGTCAGTTCACCGGTGGCTTCATCGGTTGTGCGCAATACCTCGGCTTTGTATTTCCCGGGCAGTAGCGAGATTTCAATTTCGGGCATGCCTTCGGGGTTAAGGATAACTTCGCCTGTATCGGTATTGG
>Ga0209344_10005801_pt1 | contig 10460 bp, 7 predicted proteins | sample Cruoilmetagenom6_FD_187293 | JGI IMG/M metagenome (GOLD analysis project Ga0209344, IMG submission 187293) | Oil polluted marine microbial communities from Coal Oil Point, Santa Barbara, California, USA - Santa Barbara Oil Seep Sample 6 (SPAdes)... | ecosystem: Environmental > Aquatic > Marine >...
AGTTCCAGGCCGGCACGGGCAGGTTCCAGTGATGTGAGCGGGTCGAACACGATCCAGCCCTCTTTGCCTCGAATAAACGTGAGATTCGCGAGATCCAGTCCACGGACCTGGTAAATGCCGTCGGCGACCTTGTAGAGTCCGGTAATCTGGTTCAGCCAGCCTTGACGCTTTGTGGATGGATGAACCGAATCGAACTCGCGGTCCTCGGCAAGGAACTCATAACGTTTAACGTCCCAGGCGACATGACCTGCGTCTGCCTTGACGATCATGGAATTCAGTGGCGCGATAAATCCCTTGCGTGCTTCATCAAAATCGCGCGTGTCTTCGAAGGGCATCGATTCGCGCGCCGCCTTGATGACTGCCAGTGTGTGTTTCGATGGTGCCTTGCCCATGGGGTGAAAGTGTTCGTCGACGGATTTCGCATAAGGTGGCTCCTCACCTGCTGCGCCGCCCGCGGCCCATACCGTTAAAGGCAGGGCGAGAGCGCCCAAAAAGGGCAATAAAAACTTTGATTTCTTAAATCGTTCCATTTGATAGATCTCCATATTCAAGTTTCATACAAAATTGCGGAGGCACTTTGCTTTTTTTCAGCTTAGTTCAGCCTACAGAGTAGATATGCCAGATAGGTAAGTCTTGAGAGAGTTATGAAGTTTCTGGTAAATATCTCAAGAAGGCCGGCTTCTTATGTGTAACTCAAGGTGATAGGTCAAACGGAAAAAATAATGGTGCAACGATGAGTGTTACCAGCCAAGTCAGCAAGGTTAGCGGAACGCCTACTTTCACAAAGTCCATAAAACCGTAACGCCCGGGCTCAACCACCAGGGTTACAACCGGGGTTGATATTGGCGTCATAAATGCGGCGGAGGCGGCAATCAATACGGCAACGGCAAACGGGTAGGGTGAAACACCGAGTGAGTCTGCAGCAATGATCGCAATGGGCGCAACCAGCACGGCGGCGGCGGTGTTGGACAAAAACATACCCAGTAGGGCTGTCAGGAAGAAGATCATGGTCAGCATCACACCAGGGTTTGCATTTCCGGCGCTGTACATCAGGGCGTCCACAATGATCTGGGTGCCCCCGGTTTTCTGCAAGGCATCCGCCAACGGCAGCATGCCTGCGACCAGTACGAGACTACTCCAATGAATGGCGCGGTAAGAATCCTCCATGGTCAGGCAGCGCGTCATGACAGCCGTCATTGCTGCCATCATGACTGCTGCGACGACAGGGACGATCTCAAACACCGTGAGTAACACCATTCCGGCAAGAATGGCGAGAGACAGAGGCTTGCGACGATAAGCTGGAATAAGCTCTTTATACTCTGTGGGCATCTCCAACACCACAAACTCATGATGCATAGACTGTAACGGCTGAATGTTTGACCATGGACCAATCACAAGTAAGCTATCTCCGGCCGCCAATCTTATGTTTGTGTAATCAGTCATGGGTTTGCGGTCCCGTCGACAACCAGCCACCTGGAGTTTGAAACGTGATCGAAAACGGGCTTCACGTACGGTCTTGCCAATCAGCCCCGAATCAGGATGAACCAAAATTGCAATTGCACCCAGCTCCCAGTGCATTCGCTGCTGGTCCCGCTTGGTCGGCACGTGCGATGTCAGCACCTGTTCCTCTAAAAGTCGTTTGTGGTCAGATGTCTGACTGATGACGAGTAAGCGGTCATTCTCTTCTAGCCTAGTATATGGCTGTGGCGATGCTGTTCTTTCCTCGCCTGTTCTTGTCTTGCGGGTGATTCCAAGAATTCTGACACCATAACGGGCATCGAGCTTTGCCTCCATGACGGTCTGGCCGACTAATGGGGAATCAGCATTGACGATAACGGGCTCACAGATTTCGTCAGCACAGAAATCCTTCCAGAGTTTCTGGATTGATCGATTGCCTTTTTGTGTTGTCATTTCCAGGTTGTTGCCGGTGAGAAGCCTGCGACCGAAAAATAGAATATAGATGATGGCTACGGTCAGGATGATGAGACCAATAGGGGTAAAACTGAAGAATCCAAAGCCTTTGTAACCGGCCTCCCTCAGTTCTCCGTGCACCACCAGGTTTGGCGTTGTCGCAATGAGTGTCAGCATGCCGCTGATCAGAGCTGCGAAGGACATCGGCATCAACAACCTTGATGCATTAAGGCGGGTCTCTGCTGCAATTCGCAATACGATTGGAATAAAGATGGCGACGATTGCGGTTGAACTCATAAACGCGCCCATCAATGCAGCGCCGATCATAATCACCACCAGCAAACGGGTCTCACTGGTTCCTCCCCGTTTGAGAATGATGTCACCCATCGCGCCAGCGACACCGGTGCGATCCAACATTTCACCGACGACTAAAAGGCAGGCAACCATGATAACCACAGGGTTTCCAAAGCCCGCCAATGCCTCTCCCACAGAAAGTACGCCACTTAGCATCAGTGATAACACGACCAACAGCGCAATAATGTCAAAGCGGAACCGGTTGCTTGCCATCAAGGCAGCAGTGATACCAATCAACGAAAAAACAAATATGGTTTCACCCGACATAAAGTACGCTCATCAATTCAGATGGTATGAATGCTAACACCAAATTTCTTGGCTTGAGGAAAGCTTCAAAGAAGCTTCAGCACTTTTTCATGATTGGCTTACCTGGTTAAGAGACGATCATTCCTCCTAATATTTTCTGAACAAGGACATATCCATGCGAATTCTATTTACTCTTTTCACTCTGATACTGATTTCCAGCGCATTGCAGGCCGAAAACAGTGCTCCTGTGGTCGACCGGGTTCTCTCCCAGGAAGAACAGGCAGCCTTGACACCAGAGGATATTCTGAACGCCCTCAAACTGGGTAACCATCGTTTTTTGTCAGGTGAGGTTACCAGTCGTGATCACTCCGTACAGGTCCGTTTTGCTGCGAAAGGTCAATTCCCCAAGGCAATTGTCCTCTCTTGCGTGGATTCCAGAATCCCGGTTGAAGACGTCTTTGATCTCGGCATCGGTGACATATTTGTAGCGCGTGTGGCCGGAAACTTCGAAAACACGGATATCCTCGGCAGCATGGAATTTGCCACCCGAATTTCAGGTGCCAAGCTTATCCTTGTCATGGGTCATTCGGATTGCGGTGCGGTACATGCCGCTATTGATGGCGCGGAACTGGGTAATATCACTCCCATGTTGGAGAATATCCAACCTGCAATCGATTCAGTGGCTGACTACGAAGGCGAGCAGACCAGCTCGAATTCTGAATTCGTGCATAAGGTCACAGAACAGAATATCCGGCAGAGCATAGAAGATATCCGTAGTCGCAGTCCTGTGATCGCTGAAATGGAGAAGAATGGTGAAGTGCAAATCGTCGGTGCACTTTACGAAATGTCCAGCGGTGTGGTTACATTCATTCATTAAACCCATTGAATAGAGAACCCGTGCAATGAAGATCGGATCTGTAGTTATAATTCTGGCCATCATGATCGCCGGTCTGGCGACCCATGCGGCGGTCGCATCCGAAGTTCATGACGGTACGGACTTCAAGCCAGCACCCGACGAATACGATTGGATACAGCTGACATCTGATGAATGGTTAAAGGGTGAGCTCATTTCTCTTTATGAGGATGAGCTTACCTTTGAAAGTGATAATCTGGGACGTCTCACGCTGGATTGGGAAGACATCAGGTACTTTCGCAGCCATAACAGCCACCGAATCAGCATTCATGGGCTGTCATCGATGTCGGGACAGTTAGAAATTGATGCGGACTCTGTCAGATTGGATATCAACGGTGACATCCAGAAATTTCCGCGTTATCGTCTGGTTGCCGTAACACCTTCGGCATACAGGGAGTTGGATAACTGGCGCGGCAATGCTGTGTTTGGCACCAATATCAGGCAGGGTAATACTGAAACTGTCGAATTTAACCTGTTGGGCAGCCTGGAGCGGCGCACACCGCGCTCGCGTGTCAATCTTGACTACATCGGTAACTTTAACGAAGCCGATGGTGAGCAGGTTGCCAACAATCACCGACTTAACGGCAACTGGGACCTCTTCAGCGGTAGCCGGTTTTTCTGGCGCCCGGTGATTGCGCAACTCTACCGGGATCCCTTTCAGAACATCAAGCGTCAGGGCACCTTCGAAACGGGTCTCGGTTATGAACTAGTCGACGATTCAAAAACTGAATGGCAAGTCACCGGTGGGCTGGGCGTGAATATTATGCGCCACCAATCGACTGAACCGGATGAGCCGAGTAGTGAAACTTCACCTGCACTTTCCCTGGGGACCAATTTCGAGACTGAGTTAACCTCATGGATGGACTTTATGCTTCTCATGCACATGACCTTTCTTGACGAAGAATCAGGAAGCTACCAGCACCACATGCTGACCACTCTGTCCACTGACCTGGTTGGAAATTTTGATGTGGATGTCTCGTTAATCTGGGACCGTATAGGCAAACCGCAGCAACGTGCGGATGGTTCGACCCCTGAAAAAGACGACTATCGACTTATGATTGGCCTGGGTTATGAGTTTTAGGAGCCCGGTTTAAGATTCCGTAATAACAGGGCTACCAGCGCGGCCAGGGGCACCACAGTAAGACCGTAAAATATTGGCACTACCAGTATTTCAGATCGTATCTCTCCCGGGAAGCTGATCAGAATGATCGTCATCGCCAGTGGCACATTCTGCAAACCCGTTTCCAACGACACTGCACGGCGCTGCGGGTTCGTCAAGCCCAGCAAACGCGCGCCAAGGTAACCCAGCATAAAACCAATCGGGCCAAGCAGGAATCCGGCTAGATAGACCGATGGGTCCATTTTCAGAATAGCATCGGCTTCACGGTGAATGTTACTCGCGATAGCCACAGCAACAAGCAGCAAACCAGATGTGGCACCAGTAAGCTCTGCGCGACGAGCCCAGAGGAGACTATACCTGCGTAACGTTACACCCAGCCACAGGGGAATCAGAATGATAAGAAGAGTGGCAAAGATCCTGGCTACTGGGATGGTGAGGCTGTGGTCTCCAGACGCGTTAAGAAATGGGGTTGTATAGACAAGTAACAGCAGGGGGATCATCAAAAAACCGATCAGCGTGGAAACCACCGTCATTGAAATACTGAGTGCAAGGTCACCACGACCAACGTAACAGAAATAATTCGACAGAGCCCCACCGCTGGAACAGCCCAAAATGATCAGCCCAACGGCCATTGCAGGTGAGAGGTTCAAGCCAAGTGCCAGCAGCATGGCAATCAGGGGCATCCACCCATATTGGCTGGTCAGGCCGATTAACACTGGCAGTGGTCGTCGAATAATCTGACGAAAGTGGTCAGTCCTGAGAGTCGCACCCATACCCAGCATCAGCAGGCACAATGCTACAGATATCAGAATGGTTTCCATTTCCGAAAGGGCCATAAAAAATTGCGCGTCATTTTTGAAGCACCCAGTCTATCTGCTTTGAGGACTGATTGGCAGCCCGGTTTTTGACAGCTGATTTACTCGCGCATCGGCTCCATCGCTCCAACCTCGAAAGGGTTCAGCTTCCATTTATCCGTTCGTTCGTTTGTCATGAGATTCCTCTTCCAAAATTTCACCGGCGAACTCAATGACTTCTGGAAATGAGTCGAAACGTGTCGTCTTGCCAGTGTCGATATGCTCGACACGACCATGAAAAATACCGGCCTGTGGTTGAGTGGCATCACTGAAGCGGAGCAGGAAAGTCTGTCGACTGGGCAGATATTCCACGTCACCCGACTCAGAGCCCGGTTTTTTATCTTTTTCCATTGTTATTCTCCTGTGGTGAAGGTCATTCCGGTACTGACATCCAAAGGCTTGTCGGGACGGATGGAATCCATGCTGATATAATCTATGTTCACTCCTTCAGAGTCTTGAAGTACTCGTGAAAAAGTTTTGAAGGTTGATTAGAAACGTGAGGTTAAAACCTTGATTGGCGTTACAAGCATCGGGTAGGGAGTGAATCGGTTTTGGACTTGACCAAGGATGAAGGGGTATTTGAGTTTGGTGGTCTGCATATTGATCCGTCAGCCGAACGCCTGACGGTCAACAACCAACCGGTAAATTTGCGCCCCAAAATCTGGGCTTTATTGAACTACATGGTAGTTCGACCGGGGGTCTTACTAACCAAGGACGAATTGATGGTCGCTTTATGGGGCGACCGGATCGTAACCGAGGCCAGCCTGAACCAGGCCGTGCGTGAATTGCGCAAAACGCTGGGCGACGATGCCCGCTCACCTAAGTTTATAGTAACCGTTCACCGACGTGGTTTTCGATTTATAGGCGGCATTGGGGAAGACGACAACTCCTATCAGCTGCAGCCCGACCAATCTGATGTGCCCAGCCCGGGTAGGACAAAACTATTCGGACGCCAAAAGGAATTGGTTCGCATGGGTGAGCTGTTGAGGCAGGCCACCAATGGTCAGCGCCAGTTGTGCTTCGTGACCGGGGAACCGGGCATTGGTAAAACCATCTTTGTTAAGACATTTTTGGAATCAATTCCCGCCGGGGAAGGTATTACTGTACCTTTCATTGGTCGGGGACAATGTGTCGACCAACTTGGAGAAGGGGAAGCCTATCTGCCGATACTGGAAGCGCTGGATCGGTTGATTCGCGGCCCAGGGGGAGAATTGGTTCAGGAGCAATTGAAGCGTTACGCTCCCACCTGGTTGATGCATTTGCCCTGGTTAATGTCTGCCGCTGCTTCGGACTACGAACCCCAGTTGGTCATGGGGAATTCAACCAGTATGCTGCGCGAGTTTTGCGTTTTCTGCGAAGCAATAGCCACAACAACTCCCCTGATTCTTTGGCTGGAGGATCTACACTGGAGCGACCACGCGACCATAGAACTGTTGGGTGCCCTGGCACGCCGGCCTGAGCCATCCCGGATTCTTGTGCTGGCCAGTTACCGGCCGGTGGAAGTCGCATTGAATGACTCCCGGCTACGCCACCTCAAACAGGCCCTCGTGCAGCAGAGCAGTGCCATCGAACTACCCCTTGAACCACTCTGGCCGGACATGGTGAGTGAGTATCTCGCCGATCATTTCGAGGGTATCGACCGATTAGAAGAATTGACCGACGTTATATACGAGACAACCGACGGCAATCCACTGTTCGTGGTGACTCTCGCCAACTACCTGACCGCCAGGCAAATACTTGTCCGCGAGCAGAACAATTGGACCGTCACCGAGACCATTGAGTCGATTAGAAAACAAAGCCTGAACAGCCTTAGAGGTATTATTGAACTGCAGCTACAACAGACGACGGACGAAGAACAGTCACTGCTCGAATCAGCAAGTATCCTGGGTGCGACATTTTCCGCCCGCGCGATCGCCAATATGTTGGCGCAAGATCCACACGCAGTAGAGCAGGCTTGCAATAAACTTGCGAAAAGTAACCATTTGCTTTTGCTGGCCGGCACCGTGGAATGGCCTGACAGCCGCTTAAGCCAGCGCTATGAATTCATTCACGATGTGTTCCGGCGGTCGCTGTATGATGGTCTCTCGCCAGCCAGACTCCAGCAGCTACACCTGCGCGCGGGAGAGTCTTTGGAAGAGGCATACAGGGGGTGCAGGGATGAGGTCGCTGCGGAGCTCGCACTGCATTTCGAATTAGGCCGCGATCCCAGGCGCGCCATCAAATACCTGCAAGCGGCGGCCATACAGATCCAGCAGCGTGGTGCAGCCGCTGAAGCCGCTTTGTATCTCGAGCGAGCGTTGGCACAGGTCGCCTCGCAACCACCTACGACTGAAAACAAAGAGTGTGAGCGAGACCTCCGCCTTAACCTGATGCGCTGGATGTTTTTTACCTGGAGTGGTCTCACGGCCGCAAAGCGCGGAGACAATCTGCAGCGGGCACTGATACTGTGTGATGAACTCCAGGATAACTACAACAAAACACCCTTGCTGTCGCTCAAGTTCGGATCCCAAACTATTAGCGGAGATATCAACAGTGCGAAGCAAACCCGACGCCAATACTGGGCTGCGGCTGAGAATATCGACAATCCCGTATTACTGTCCCATGAACCACTCTGCTCGGGACTCTGCGATCTGATTTCGGGGAGGCTGCATAGAGCACAGGAACACTTCAATCGATGTGTTGAGATGCTCAGGGACGAGGATCTAAGAGAACCGATAAATACTTTCGGTCATGATCCTGCGGTAGCATCGCTGGGATTCTCCTCGATTGCGGTATGGCTACTGGGCTTTCCCGATGAAGCCCGGCGCCGTGCCAGGCTCGCCATGACGCGATCAGAAGCAATAGGTGTTCCTCTTGGGCTGGTGAACGCGCTGGATATGGCCTTGTCCGTGGAGCATTTTCGTGATGACCTGGAGTCAAGCCTACCTCTGGTGAACGCACTTGACGAGTGTATGGCGCGACTTGACGTGGAATACACTTATTCTCGACAGCTTGCTGCCCGCAACTGGATCCTGCTAAGAGGCGGAGACGCAAGCTCTGCCATGGCTGGTATGCAACGGGACATCGACAGGGTCAGCGCAGCAGGACACGGCATTTTTTATAGCCTGATGTACAACACGCTTGCCGAGGCCTGCCTCGCGACTGGTGCGGTTGAGGAAGGCAGGGAGGCAATTGAGCAGGCGATGCAGATCGCTCACAAAGGCGAGCGGGTGCTGGAGGCCGAATCGTGGAGGCTAAAGGGAGAACTGCTGCGGGCCGAAGGAAACAATGAACAGGCAGAACAAAGCTTTCGAAACGCTTTGACAGTTGCGGGTGAGCAATCTGCCCTCTCCCTGGAATTGCGTGCCGCGAACAGTCTCGGCAGACTAAATCTGGATACAGGTCATGCTCCGGATGCCGCTGAATATCTGGCGAAAACTCTAGAGCGATTTACTGAAGGGTTTGATGCACTCGATTTGCGCGAAGCGGGGTCGATACTGAAAAATCTGGCGTAAGGCAGTCGCTTACCAGTTTGCCGTTAAGGCCAGAAACGGCCCGTGATAACTGAGTTCGGCTCCTCCACGCCAATCACCGCTGTCGACCTCTGCATTAAGTGCAAATATCTGGTAATTGAGGCTGATTCCCATGTTCCTGAAAGCCTGGAAATTTACACCTACAGAGCTGTTCCAGATACTACCGGAATAATCACCAACACTGACGTCCAGCCAGTCAAGACGTGCCTCCAGTAGCCAACGTTTTGAAGCTGAGTAATAAAACCAGCCCCCGATATTCGGCATTGGCGCACCGGCGCTCACATCGCCGCGTTGAAACCCTGATGGAATATCATTGACCAAGGCCTCGCCTTCGATAAACGCGCTCAACTCAAGCCAATGGAAACCGAGCCCAAGGCCAAATTCATGTCGCGGCCCGTAACTGATCTTGCGTCCAAAAAATGCACGGATGACCGAGTTTTCAACGCCTGCATTGACGAAGCTCCCTTCCTGAAAAACCAGGTTTTGCCACTCGACATCTTCCAGTAAAAGCGCCCCGCCTTTTGCATTCACCCGCCAGGCCTGTCCCCACAGTGACCATTTCTCTCCAAAGTTCCAACGGAATGTGAGAGAGGCACTGACATCATCGTCATCAACGCCCAGCACCTTATCGAAATCGATTTCCTCCTCCGGGAATGAACCATCAGCGCCCAGTTTGAAAGCCTGTTGACGGGCAAAAGCGCCCACCGAAACTTGGAATCGATCTTTGAGCCAAGCATGTGTTTCACCAGATTCCTGAGCCAATACCTGTACCGGAGTACCAAAAATAAGGGTGACGATTAGTAAGAATGTGCTGGCGGTAAAATGAAATTTAAGCACTTGAAATACTCTTATTTTATCGCGTAATGTTGGTCAAGGAATGCTCTGAGTTGTTGAGCCCAGTCATTGAATATACGCCGTCCTTCCGCCCTGTTGGCTACCCGGTTATTCCAGCTAACCGTACCAGCGCCACCGCGTGCGCGTTGTCGGTCAGTTGCGCGGCCAATAACTTGGCCACTTACCGCATCAAATAGTTCAATGTAAAGCGTGGCTTCCCCTGAGGAAGCGGTATAGTTCTGTGAACGACCGGAGGCCGCCACATCTGGTGACGTGATATCAAGGTTGATAATAGCTGGCCTTAAGATCAAAACATCGTAATCAACCTCGTCCACGACCTCGTAACCATCATTCATCTGCAGATTCTGGGTAAAGACTTGTCTGAAAAATGCAGCAGTATCAGCCCTGATTCTTGTCATATCACGTGCATTGATATTGCGGCCCCTGCGACGGTTCTGATCACGTTGCCAGTTACTGCGAAATGCGACATGTGGCTCCAGCAGCATCACACGGGTATAAACGCTGAAATCCACGTTAGGGTGAATGTATGCGGTCGTACCCTGCGCGTTTTCGACAGCCATTAGCCCGTCGAAAGTGAGTCTTGAAGTCTGTTGTGCACATGCAAATTGCGCGAAAACCGGACACGATAAAATGAGAATAAGCAGCAAGCGCAGCGTTTGATCTGGAGCCTTTATGGCGGGTGTGCATGATGTCGG
>Ga0209344_10005802_pt1 | contig 10459 bp, 6 predicted proteins | sample Cruoilmetagenom6_FD_187293 | JGI IMG/M metagenome (GOLD analysis project Ga0209344, IMG submission 187293) | Oil polluted marine microbial communities from Coal Oil Point, Santa Barbara, California, USA - Santa Barbara Oil Seep Sample 6 (SPAdes)... | ecosystem: Environmental > Aquatic > Marine >...
CAATTTCTTCTCCATATTTTTCACTTGGAAGCCCAACAACCTGCACATCTTTTATTTTAGGATTTGTGTATAAAAATTCTTCAATTTCTCGAGGATATATATTTTCACCTCCACGAATAATCATATCTTTTATTCTACCTGTTATTTTACAGTATCCATCTTTATCCATAATGGCAAGATCACCGGTGTGAAGCCAGTTATTGGTATCAATGGCATTTTCTGTAGCTCCTGGATTTTTGTAATATCCTGTCATGACATTATATCCACGACAGCAAAGCTCTCCTTGCATCCCAGGCTGAAGTTCATGGTTTGTTAAAGGATCAACTATTTTAACTTCTACATTTGGCAAAGCTCTTCCCACTGTGTTTACCCTACGTTCAATGGAATCTGTTGTGCGAGTTTGAGTAATTACAGGTGATGCCTCAGTTTGACCGAATGCTATAGTTATCTCCTTAACTCCCATACGAGTTATGACTGCTTTCATGATCTCCACAGGACAAGGTGAACCTGCCATTATACCTGTACGCAAACTTGATGTATCGTATTTGGTATTTTCCATTTCCTCAAGTTCTGCAATAAACATGGTTGGAACTCCAAGAATAACTGTACATTTTGAAGCCTGAATCATTTCAAGAACATTTTTTCCGCTAAAAATGGCTACAGGAGCCATTTTTGCCCCTGAAACCATGCATAACAAAGTTCCTATAACACAGCCAAAACAATGAAAAAATGGAACAGGAATACCAACACAATCCTGCGGGGAAACCCCTAAACATTCACTGGCACTATAGGCATTACCTATTAAATTTGAATGACTCAGCATTACACCCTTTGGAAATCCTGTGGTACCAGAAGTATACTGCATATTAATAACATCATCAGGCTCTAAAGATTCTATTCTTTCCTTTAATTTATCATCGGATATTTTTTCCCCGACTTTTATAACCTCTTCAAGATTAAACATTCCTGATTGTTTTTCTTTTCCCATATGGATGAGGTTTTTAAGTTTGGGTAGTTTTGCACTTTCAAGTTTTCCAGGATCACTATTTTTTATTTCAGGACACACATCAGAAACAATTTTTATATATTCATCAGGCTCTCTTACACCCCCTACCATAAAAAGAGTAGTTGTGTCTGACTGCTTCAGCAAATACTCCAGTTCAAAATTTCTGTAACTGGTATTGACAGTAACAAGAACTGCTCCCATTCTTGCGCTGCCATATTGCAGATAGACCCATTCCGGGATATTATTAGCCCATATGGCAATATGCTCGCCTTTTTTTATTCCCAAAGCCATCAACCCTTTTGCCACATTATCACAAATCCTTCTAAACTCATTAAAATCATGTTTTATTCCCAAACAATGATATTCAAGGGCCACACAAGTTCCAAACTGATCAGCCATAATATCTACCAAATCGGCAACCGTTGTTTTACCTATCTCAATATGAGAAGATTGCATCTTCTTGCCTCCAAATTTTATAACCATTGAATTTATTTAATAATAATAAAAATACATAAAAATATTACAAAGTAAAAATATTTTTATGTGTTGGGATTTTTTTAGCTTGTAATAACTTCTTATTAAAATTTGCCAAAACAATTGATAAGAAAGTTATGAAACAGTTTAAAATATTTGTGATTAAACGTTTTTACAAAAACTCTTTTCTTTGCAGGTTTGCTGGATTTTGCATACACTTTTTCCAGCTCATTACATGCCTTGTCAAAAGCTTTGCTGTAAATATATGAAAAAGCTGCTCTTCGAGTGGTAGCTATACCTATGTCTGCTGCAATTTTCCAGGGTGAGGCTCCTCTGGTTAACCGATAGATATTTACAGGCCATTTCAGCCAGTTGTATGTTTTATAAGTTTTAGAAACTACATTCCTTACAGGATAAGGGACTATAATATCAGATAATTGTTTTGCCCTTAATAAAGTATCCACACGTATTTTATAAACATGTTTTAACAAAAAAGATTGTTTTCCATTTTCAACAAATGTTATCCATGACCTGAGCATATCAAGCAAAGACCCTATTTCTGCTTCTTCCAATGGAGCATTAGACTGAGGAAAATATTTTTTTGATATAATAAAAGCTGCATCATTAACTGAACTTTTTAATTTGCTGAAAGTGGGCATTGATGTTACTTTTAAGCTTGTCCCAAGCAGCTTACGCCTAAGCATCAATATTCGTGGATCAACAGACGCATCGCCTATGTTTTGCAATCTATCAAATTCTTCAATATCGATGTACGACTCTTCCAGATTATCCTCTGACAGGTCAATATCTTGTTTGCTGTAAGCTTCAATGGCAAGTTTTCCAAAAAAAAGATACAAATCAACCATTAAATATTTTGAAAGTGTTACAATGGAAAGGCGATTGGAAAAATATATAACCCAGGTAAAAGGATCAGGAAAAAAAATAATTCTAAAAGCTAATAATTGCTGTATTTTCTTCTTGTTTTGCATATACCATTTAAAAAGTCTGTACCTTGAAAGCTTGATATAACTTTGGCGCACCTGGTTTATCTGACGAATATTAACAGATTTTAGTCTTTTTACACCAGGCTGTTTTAAAATGAGATCAAACCGATCTAATGATTTTTCAAGACTTATAAGCAAATGAGCAACTGTAATTTGAAATTCAGGATGTTTTGACTTTTTATCGTAACACGCGGCAATTGAACGAATATAATTTGGCAAAGTTTGAAGATCACTTATCTGTGGTGCAAGTGATTCCAGAACCTGATAACATTTATTTTCTATAATCTTAACAGAATCTTTTGTTGCTAAAGAAGAGTTGGTTGAAAACTGTTTCAGATTCTGAAGCTCTTTTTTTAAGTATTTTCTCCATAAAAAAATTCTATTAATTTTAAACAAATAAATGCAAACGAATAATAACAGAATAGATGACAAAAAAGTTAAAAAAATATTTATATAAAAATGCCACTGCATTGCAAAATACTTTTTGTAAAAAATTCACAAACTTATGAAAACAAATTTCGCGTTTATAAATCTTTTGTTTTTTTATAGTTATTAAATACGTTGTATACGACTTACAGGTTTAATTGCACTTATAGAGTCAATGGTATCATTTCTAATGGTTTTTTTATTTATTTCTGCATATTTTTTATATATGTTGCTGTTTGTTGACATGTAATTATTTCTACTGCAAAAATTTGCATGCTTGTCTTGTTTTTTAGACCACGTTTTTAAAACTTTTTCAAAATCCTGGGAAAAGCAAAAGGCATTGCATCTACTATCTCTATCTGGCATATCGCATTTCTTATCTTTAACAAGATTATTTTTTTTCCAGTTTTTTTCTGCTATAAAGCAGATATTATTGAATACATCAGAAAATAAATGCAGTACAGCTTTAACAAGAAACAACCATAAAACTTTTTTAGATACATCTCTTGCTTTACTTTTTTCCGACTTTGGCTTGCTGTTTAAACCCCTGGCCTGGCTTGATAAATTCTTTTTTATTTCAGCATATGCTAAATTGATTTTTTTTAGCTTCTCTTCACAAATTGCTCTTTGCTTCGGGTTATTTTCGTGTAAATCTGGATGCAATTTCCTAACCAAAATATTATATGCTTTTTTTACATCATCATATGATGCCTTTTTATCAAGGTTAAGCATTTCAAAAAAACAAATATTATCCATGAATAACAGATTACCTAAGCTTATAATGGCTATAACATATTAAAAAACAAACTACAAACATCAAGGCTAATTAATCTCTCATCTTGCTGTTGCTCAGGAAGATGGCTTTTGGGCAGGAAAAGCTAAACTAAAAAACCTTTTTTTAACTGAAGAATATGTAAAAGCAGATCTTTTTCTTTATCCCTTGAACCTGCTGTTATCATTTCAAATGTTCTATTTACACGTTCTGAAAGTAAAGGATCGCTTTGATCTGAAAGTGTGGTATAAATACCTGAGCGTTGACCAAGCTGGAAATTTAATCGCTTCTCATAAGACAGGCCTTGATATGATTTAATTATATTTATTATTTTATCTTTATCTTCAGGAAGCTTGCCGTCCACTTCTCTTAGCAAATTTTCAATGTGATCACTAGCCAAATAACTCGTCACATCAAGCTTTTGGATCAGCTCTTTTATTTCCTCTACAGTCTCATCATCTGAAAGCAGCTCGAATTCACCAGATGCCCATTTTTTGTATAAAGGGATATCTTCGCGAATAGCAAGACTTCTCAAACGAATATACCCTGGATTTATCTCATTTAATACTCTTGCAGTTTCACATGCATGCTCTTTTGTCCAGCGTTTTCCACCTAAGCCCGGAACAATATAAGTACAAAGAGAAACCCCGGAGTCTACAGCATTTCTACCGCCTCTAATATGATATTTTGAATTAGTACCTTTTTTTACATACTCCAAAATTTCATCACATCCACTTTCAAGACCCACATGCAGACGCACAAGTCCTGCAGCGTGAATCTGTTTCATCTCATCCAATGTTTTTTTGGCAGCTGTCTTGAGTCTCCCATATGAAGTTATACGTTCAACCTGAGGAAATGCTTTCTTTATATGCGTAAGGACTTCAACCATATCCGATGTTTTCATTATTAACGAGTCTGCATCCTGCAAAAAAATACTTTTTTCTCCAAAATATATCCACTGGGCAACAACACGAAACCCTTCTGTGGGAGAGTTATCATATATAAATGCTGCTGCTTTTGTTATATCATTTTTAAAGGCAATATGTTGTGAAATGTTTTTTATCTGATCATAAATATCTTTTGCCGCGTCTATATCTCTTTTGATTTCCTTTACTGATCTTAACTCAAATTTCTTTGTTCTATGACTTGAACAAAATTCACATCTGTGCCAGGGGCATCCTCTTGTTAAGCGCAAAAGCAAAGAGCGTGCCTCACTGGGCGGGCGTGAAGGGCCAAGTTCAAAGGATACTGGTCTTAATTTGATTTTATACGGGGAATCTGAATTATAATTTTTCATAAACTATCCAAGTTAAATTTTACAATGCAATCTGCACAATGATAAACAAAATTACTAACTTTCAAAGGCTAAAATATCCCTACAACGCAACTTAGCAGTATACGTGCTATATATTGTGTGTTGGTTAAAGGTAAAAGCAGCATACTGTATATCAATAGCCTAAATGTTGTTGCAGGAAATAGTTCTGAAATATAAAATATAGTTAAACTTACCACATGAAACTTGATATATCAATAATATAGAGTATATTAGATTTAGTTTTATTTATATAATTAATGATAGATTATTGATTTGTGGAGGCAACTATTATAGATGACAATAAAAATGTAGTAATCATTGGCGGAGGAATAAGCCGGGCTTTCAGCTGCAAACAATCTGTTTAAAGCAGGAATTAATGTTCACCTGATTGAAATTTTCAGAAAAACAGGGTTGAAAATAAATAACTCATCGGTTTCGAAAATGGCTAATTGTACAATTCCACTTCAGCTTTGATTTGTATGTATTTATGATAACTAGAAAGTTAGCTTCTCCTCATATTTTATATTTGTCAATAATAAAATTATGGATAATATGGTTTATGGTTTTTAAGGAAGCTTGTATTAAAAAAAAATTATACTTTGTTTCCTGCTGAGTAAATATTTCTTTAAACGTGCTGCGAGGTAAAAAACATGAAAAAACGTGTGGTAGTTGTCGGTGCGGTCGCATTAGGGCCAAAAGTGGCGTGCAGGATAAAACGTATTGATCCTTTGTCCGATGTTTTATTGCTCGATAAAGATGATCTTATTTCTTATGGAGGCTGTGGTATTCCGTATTATATTGGCGGAGATGTTGATAATATCGAAGCTTTACGTTCAACAAGCGCCCATGTTATCAGGGATAACAATTATTTTCAAAATGTCAAAGGTCTTAAGGTGCTGACCAGGACAGAGGCAATTGCCATAGATCGTCCCAATAAAAAATTAAAAGTTCGCAATCTGGTAAATAATAAGAAAGAGGCGATAAAATACGATAAACTGGTTCTGGCTACGGGTGCTACCCCAATAATACCTCCCCTGCCGGGGATTGACCTGCCTGGAGTTTATGCCATATCCAATTTGCATCAGGCCAGGGATATAAAAAATCTGGTCGCAAAGGGCCAGGTAGAGAAAGCTGTGGTTATTGGTGGTGGTGCAATAGGGATTGAAATGGCTGAATCCCTTGCGGATCTTTGGGGGGTTGAAACAACTCTGGTGGAGATGATGGATCAGCTCCTTCCAACGGCAATTGGAAAAGATATGGCTCTCCCTGTAAAAAATCATATGGAAAAAAACGGGGTCAGTGTACTCCTTAATGAAAGAGTTAACAGAATTTTAGGAGATAATCAAAATGGAGTTCAAGGGGTTGAAACTTCTACATCCACAATACCTTGCGATCTTATAATTCTTGCTGTGGGAGTCAGGCCGAACTCAACTCTGGCAAGACAGGCCGATTTGGCAACAGGTATGCATGGCGGAATTTTAGTTGACCAGTGTATGAGAACTTCAGATCCTGACATTTATGCTGGCGGTGATTGTGTTGAAATACCCCATTTGGTGAGTGGTCATTTTTTGCCGATGCCCTTAGGCTCCCTTGCCAATCGTCAGGGAAGAGTGATCGGAACAAATATAGCCGGAGGAAGTGATCATTTTAAGGGTACAGTTGGTACTTTTTGCCTTAAAATATTTGAACTGGGAATTGCAAGGGGAGGATTGACAGAAAAACAAGCCAGACAGGCAGGCTTTGATCCTGTTCATACAGTTGTGGTGCAGGCAGACAGAGCTCATTTTTATCCTGATATGCAACTGATGTACATAAAATTAATTGCAGACCGCAAAACTAAAAAGGTTTTAGGTATTGAGGCGGCCGGCCAACAGATTGATGCTGTTAAATCCCGAGTGGATGCAGTAGCTGTACTTTTGGGGCAAGGGGTGGGGCTTGACGAAATTGCAACACTTGAAGTCGGTTATGCGCCGCCATTTGCTTCGGCTATGGATATTGTAAATAATGCTGCCAATTCTCTGGATAATATTATCGAAGGATATCAGGTGCCCATTGATGTTATAGATTTTTTAAGGGAGTTAAAAGAAAATAATGCCATGGTGTTAGATGTTCGAAGTTCTGTTCAGGCCGCTCCTTTTGTTGAAAAATATGGTGATCAGTGGCTAAATATTGATCAGGGAGAATTAAAATTACGAATTTCGGATATACCAAAGAATAAACCACTTATCTTAATTTGCGGTTCAGGCCCTCGTTCCTATGAAGCTCAGCTCTTTTTACGAAGCCAGGGGATTTTAAATGAAACTAAAAATGTACAGGGTGGAATTGGAATGGCCCTGTTTAGTGATCCGGAATTTGCACCTGAAGGTTATTCATGATTCATTAGTGCGTAAAAATCGTAACCATTTCAGCTGCGCTGATTACAGACATGCTTCAGGTGTGATCTGAAGCTATACAAATCACTGAATAGTTACTAAAAATCTATTAAAATTACGAACTTATTTTTGTGCAAACTCTAAGGGAGATGATTATGAAAAAAAAAATAGGAGTATTGTTGTCTGGTTGCGGAGTTTTTGACGGTGCTGAAATACACGAAGCAGTTATAACACTTTTGGCTCTGGATAGAGAAGGAACTGAGATTATTTGCATGGCTCCTGATGTAGAGCAGGTTCAGGTAGTTAATCATATTACCCGGGAACCGATGGATGAAAAACGGAATGTTCTTGTTGAGTCTGCCAGAATTGCCAGGGGTGAGATAAAAAATTTAAAGGATGTAAAAGCCTCACATGTGGATGCCCTTATCATGCCCGGGGGATTGGGTGCTGCTCAAAATTTGAGTGATTTTGCGGCCAAAGGCCCTGATGCGGTTGTTCATCCGGAGGTTTCCAGGATTCTTCAGCAAATGATATCAGAAGGTAAACCCGTTGGGGCAATTTGCATTGCACCTGCGACACTGGTAAAAGCTGTTGCCGATAAAAAACCTGAAGTAACCATAGGAAATGATTCTGGTACCGCTGCTGCGCTTGAATCCATGGGGGCTAAACATATAGAACGCGCAGTAGATGGTATCTGTGTTGATGAGAAAAATAAGCTTGTCACAACACCTGCGTATATGCTGGGGCCTGGAATTAAAGATATAGCTTTGGGTATTGAGAAGCTGGTTAAACAGGTTGTGTCCATGGCTTAATAAATTGCTGTTAATGGAAAAAATTTATTTATAGAATTCTGAAGTGCCCTCAAAATTAAAACTGTCGTGACTTTATACTCGATGATAAAATTTCTAATAAAACAGTTTAATTTAGCTGGCAGAATGTTTTTTTAAACTTTCAAATATTTAAACCTGAATAAGTTTTTGTAAAATTTTTAGAAAAAATATTCTGCCAGATTCCTGTATTAAACACAAAAATTTAAACATCGAGTATATCCTGGTACTCATTTATTACCGCCCATAACACCTTTTTTTTCGTCAATCCAGCCTATCTGCATTCAATTTGCTTTTTTTTATTGACAACCTGTTATCAAATTTATTATATTCTACCAATTGTTTGGTTGACAGCCAATGGCATTATATTTGTATTTGCACCTTATTAAGCATAGACCATTTGTACATTTTTTTGTATTAACTGGATTATCAAAAAAGCTGTTTTTTCTACTCAACACAACTTTTTTTATTATTCGAGGTATGTAATGAATGGATTAAAAACAATTTTTATAATTTTTTCGCTTTTAGCCTTTATTTTTGAACATGAAATTTGCATTGCAGGTACAACAACAAAACCCAAATACATATGGAAAATGGCTGATGTTGCACCAGATGGTGTTGGATATTCAATATATTTAGGAAAGACCTTTTCAAATAAAATCAATAAAGTAACAAATGGCGATATCAGACTTATTTGGTATCACGGGTGCATAATGGGTGATGAAGAAGATTATATTGCAAAAATACGTATTAACCAGCTTCAAGGCGCTGGTCTTTCAACTGGCGGATGCCTTATGATATGTCCTGAATTCAGCGTTCTTCAACTGCCTTTCCTTTTTAAAAATTTTGATGAAGTAGATTATATAAGAATAATGATGAGACCAAAATTTTCAGAAATGGTTACAAAAAATGGGTTTAAAATGCTGCTTTTGGTAGACCAGGACTTTGATCAGATATATTCCACCAAATATGAGATGAAAACTCATGAAGATTTTAAAAACAGCAAATTTGTAACACATGCAGGCTTTCTTGAATATAAAATGGTTAAAGCCCTTGGTGCAAGTCCGATTCCGTTAGGTTTTCCCGAAATTGCTTCTGCCATGAGAGCAGGTGTAATTGACGCAGGCATATGGCCTCCTCTTTGGAACCTTGGAACACAGCTTTATACTCTCACAAAGCATGTAAACCCATTAAAATGGAGATATTCTCCAGGCATCGGAATAGTTTCACTTAAAGCATGGAACAAGCTGCCTGAAAAACATAAAATTGCAATAAATAAAGTATTAAGGCAATTGGAAGTAGGCTTAAATACAATGTCTTCCAGGTCAAACTCAAAAGCATATAAAGCTATGATAGATTATGGCCATTTAAAAGAAGTTGTAATGTCTAAAGATGAAATTGAGGAATTTAAAAAAAATCTGATGCCCATATGGAACGAAGTAAGCGGAAAAAAATTTCCTAAAAAATTGCTTGATGAAGTTATATTTCATTTAAACACTTACAGAAAATAAAATAGAGTTTAGTTGGTATAATATGCAATACAAAATAGAGTTATCTACCGTCTTATTGGTTGACAAATAGCTCCAATATGTTTAATTGATGCATACTACATAATAATTTTGATAATTTTATATATTTATTTTTTATACTAAAAAAACCGATTACTGCCAATTTAGGAGGCACAAAAAATGAACTATTTAAAATTACTTTGTCTATGGTGCATATTATTGTTATTTGCTCTTACAACAGGAATCTGTGATGCAACAATTCGTTGGAAAATGGCAAGTGTGGCGCCTGAGGGAACTGCATATGCTGTTTATTTTAAAAAAAATTATACAAATACAATCAAACAGATTACAAATGGCGAAGTTGTAATGGACTGGTACCAGGGCTGTGTTATGGGAGACGAAGAAGATTATCTTGCAAAAATGCGAATAAATCAGCTCCAGGGTGCTGTTATGTCAACAGGCGGGACTCTTATGGTTTGCCCTCAAATGGCTGTTCTCCAACTTCCTTTTTTGTTTAATGATTTTGATGAGGTGGCATATGTAAGAGATAAGATGAGATCAATATTTTCGAAAATTATAATCAAAAACGGATATAAACTAATCATGTTTGCTGATCAGGATTTTGATCAGATCTATTCAACCAAGTATCCAATGAACAAGATAGAAGATTTTGCCAAATGCAAAGTTGTTAACCATGCAGGTTTCATGGAAAACAAAATATTAAAAGCTCTTGGAGCATCGCCAATTATTTTAGG
>Ga0209344_10005803_pt1 | contig 10459 bp, 10 predicted proteins | sample Cruoilmetagenom6_FD_187293 | JGI IMG/M metagenome (GOLD analysis project Ga0209344, IMG submission 187293) | Oil polluted marine microbial communities from Coal Oil Point, Santa Barbara, California, USA - Santa Barbara Oil Seep Sample 6 (SPAdes)... | ecosystem: Environmental > Aquatic > Marine...
ATCTGGTCATGGCCGACAACTTGCCCAGTCCCAGCGTGCTGCTGGCGGATCGCGGATATGACGCCGACAGCATCAGGGCGAAAATGGAAAAGTGCGATGTGCTACCGGTCATCCCAATGCGCAAATCCCGAAAGAAACGCATCGGCGTGGACCGTTCGCTCTATCGCCTGCGCAACCTGGTCGAGCGGTGCTTCAACAAGCTCAAGAACGCCAGGCGTGTCGCAACACGCTACGACAAGACTGCCGAGAGCTTCCTGGGGTTCGTCGACATCACGTCCATCCGCCTTTGGCTCCGCCATTTGTCAACATGACCTAAGGTGTTTTGCATCTGATCCGAACCGCATAGCAGACGCCTAACACCCACAAGATTGAAAGCGCGTGGGACCTTTGCCCACGGCCTGCTCCGGAAAAGTCGCAAGGGGTTCAGTGCGTGATGTACCGCGCCAGTGTCATTCTTCGTCGTCGGCTTTCTCTAGCTCGGCCGGTGTCTTGCTGCCCGGGTAGACCAGGCCTGCGGAAATCACCAGCTTAGCCGCGTCCTCGACCGTCATGTCCAGCTCGATCACGTCTTCGCGCGGGATGAACAACAAAAAGCCCGAGGTAGGGTTCGGTGTGGTGGGCAGAAAGATACTCATCAGCTGACCGCCGGTTTCGGCCTTGCGCGTGATCTCTCCCTTGGCGGTGGTCGAAATGAACCCGATGGCCCAGATACCCTTGCGCGGATACTGGACAAGGCAGGCTTTCTCGAACGAGCGTTCGCTCTGCGCAAAGATCGTCTCGGCGATCTGTTTCACCCCGGAATAGATCGAACGCACGACCGGCATGCGGCCCACCAGGGATTCCGCGAACCTGATCAGCGATTTTCCGATCAGCCCCTTGGCGATCCAGCCGACAATGATCGTGAAGACCAGGAAAAAGATGACACCGATGCCGCGCAGGTTAATGCCGATATATTTCTCGGGGCTGAACGTATAGGGCACCAGCGGCAGCACAACACCATCCACCCAGCCAATCAGCGTCCAGATCAGCCAGATCGTCAGCCCGACAGGCGCGATGACCACCAGACCGGTGAGAAAACTCGCGCGCAGCCGCGCCAGCAATCCGGGGCGGCGTGGGATGATCGGGTCTTCGTCGAAGGGTGTGTTCATCGGGCCTATTGTTCCATCAGACTGCCGTTATCTAAGCGTAATTGTCGCAGGCGGCAATGGGCAGGGGTGGGGGCAACCGGACAATATGGCCAATGGCGCCTCCGCTGCGCCCGGCCTGCGATCAACTGTGCCGCGCCGCGATGCAAAGGGCGATTTCCGCGGCAAGTCGTGCGTTGTTCCGGACCAGCGCAATATTGGCAGCGAGCGACCGGCCTTCGGTCAGCACGAAGAGGCGATCTAGCAAGAAGGGCGTCACCGCCTTGCCCGAGATTCCGCGCGCGGCAGCGTCCTCCGTCGCCTGCGCGATGAGCGGGGCGAGAACCTTTGCCGGGATTTCATCGGCAGCCGGCACCGGATTGGCCACCAGTTGCCCGCCGGGCAGACCCAATGCGGCACGCGCCAGATGTGTCGCGGCAATCGCGTCCGCGCTGTCCATGCGTAGCGGTGCGGGCAGGGTCGAGCGTGCCGACCAGAAGGCGGGCAGATCATCCTGCCCGTAGGCGATGACCGGAACGCCCAAGGTTTCCAGCACTTCCAGCGTCTTGGGGAGATCGAGAATCGCCTTGGCACCGGCAGAAACCACCGTGACAGCGGTCTGCGCCAATTCCTGCAGATCGGCAGAGATGTCGAACGTGTGTTCGGCACCGACATGCACGCCGCCGATCCCGCCGGTCGCGAATACGGCGATGCCTGCCTGTGCCGCGGCGATCATCGTGGCGGCCACGGTGGTGGAGCCGGTGCCGCCAGAGGCCATGCACACGGCCAGATCGGCCCGGCTGAGCTTGCGCGCGTCCGGAACCTGCGCCAGCCAGTTCAGTTGATCAGGGGACAGCCCGATAAGTAGCGCGCCTTCGATTACCGCGATGGTGGCCGGAACCGCGCCCGCCTTACGCACGATATCCTCAACCGCGCGCGCGGTTTCCAGGTTTTGCGGATAGGGCATGCCGTGGGTGATGATCGTGCTTTCCAGCGCAACGATGGGAACCCCGTTTTCGCGCGCGGTTCGGACCTCGTCGGACCAGTGCAGTAGACTCATGTGGCTATCTCCCCGGAAACAAAGGTGGCAGCGGCATCAAGCGCGTGGGCCAGCGTGGTGGCATGGTCTGCCTGTCTGGCGACATGCCCCGTTTGTGGCGCGCCCGCGCCCCCGGCACAAGCCTAGTGGGGCACCGCAAAGGTCAGCGACGCCCAGAGCGTTTCCCAAACCGCACCGTGGGCCTCGGCTACGGCCGGCGCGGGCACGCGCAGCACCACATTGTCGAGCAGGTAGGCGTGCCCCGGCCGTACCGGAATCTGTGCAATGCCGGCATCATCCGTGCGGATAGTTGTTACAACGACAGTGCCATCCGGCGCGCGCTCGAATATCTCGACCTGCGCATCGGCGCGTGGCGCATCCTGATACAATACCTGAACCGGCAGCGGGCCGGTTTCGCTGCGCGTATAGGGGTTTTGGAGGGCGACGATTTCTATTTCCAGCCCGGTGGCGCGGTCTGCCCCCATACCTGCACCGATCGCGATCAGGCTCTTGGCGTAGCGGGTGTAGACTTCGGTGAAATCCGCGTCGGGTAGATCACGCGCCCGGTGCCGTGCCTGGATATCCGCAAAGCTCTTGTGCTCGGCAAACTGCGCAAATTTCTCCCACGTCTTGTAGCGTACTTCGCTGGCTGTCGATTGGTAGGTCAGCACCATCAATCCGGCCTCGGGCGCCGCCAGGTTAAGTGCCGGATTGTCACCCGCTCGCCCGGTAACGGGGGTTACATTGCCGCCCATGCGCCAGTCGAACCGGATGATACGCCGGTCGAAATAGGCCAGCGTGATGCCCTCGAAATGCTGCCCGTTGCGCAAAGATGCGGTCAGCGGCGCACCGGTTTCGACTTGAAACTCCTGCGGTTCGATCCAAAACTCGTGTGCGACAGCGGCGCGCGGCGCGGCACCGGCAATGAGCAGGCAGGCGAGCAGCGTGAACATAACATTTTTCATGAAGACCAAACTGTACTGGCAGGCGGCCCTGTCAAGCCTGATCGTGATCTGGTCGCTCTGTACCGCGTCAGCGCATGAGGTGTCGCCCAGCATCGCCGATCTGACTATCGGGGCCGGGACTGCGGTGCTGGAGCTTCAGATGAATGCCGAGGCTTTCATCGCCGGGATCAATCTGGATGACGTCACCGACACCAATGAGACAGACCTGTCGGATCGTTACGATACCCTGCGGGCGCTGCCGCCCGAGGTGCTGGCAGAGCAGTTTCGCGCTGTCTGGCCTGATCTGGCCATCGGTATCGCACTGCGGGCAGGGGCGGATGCCATTCCGCTGAGCCTTGAGCGGGTCGAGGTCGATCAGATCGGCAATACAGACCTGCCGCGCCGGACCACGCTGACCTTGCAGGGTGCGGTGCCTGTTGGGGCCTCTACGCTGGTTCTGGCGTGGGGCGCGGGCTTTGGCGAGCTGGTGCTGCGCCAGCAGGGGGTGGCAGAGCCCTATACCGGCTATATCAGGGGAGGCGCGCAAAGTGACGAGATCGCCATTCAAGGTGGCGGCGCACAAAGCGGTTGGCAGGCCTTTGCGGGATACGTTCCCGTCGGTTTCGATCATATCCTGCCCAAAGGGCTCGATCATATCCTGTTCGTGCTTGGATTGTTTTTCCTGTCGGCACGGTTGGGGCCGTTGTTGTGGCAGGTCACCGCCTTTACGGCGGCGCACACGGTGACGCTGGCGCTGGGCGCGCTGGGCTGGGTCAATGTGCCCGGCAGCATTGTCGAGCCATTGATCGCCGCCTCAATCACCTATGTCGCGGTCGAAAATATTCTGGCGCGCGGGCTGACCCCTTGGCGGCCTGTCGTGGTGTTCTGTTTCGGGCTCTTGCACGGGCTGGGCTTTGCCAGCGTGCTGGGCGAGTTCGGCTTGCCTCCGGATCAGTTCATCCCGGCGCTGATAGGGTTCAACGTGGGCGTCGAGTTGGGGCAGCTGACCGTGATTGCGCTGGCGTTCCTGGCGGTCGGCGTGTGGTTCCGCAATAAGGATTGGTACCGCGCCCGGATCGCGGTCCCGGCGTCATGTGTGATTGCAGCTGTCGGGGCGTATTGGTTCATGGAGCGTGTCTTCCTCTGAGGTGCGCCGTGCCGTAAAGGCATATAGCGATACGCGCCCCACGGCCTGCGATGACTCGGTCGGATCGCTTGCCTCTTGCGCTCGGTAAAGGGCCAGTCTATACGCGCCGCACTAGAAATCCGCAGGTACGGGCGGGCCAATGGGGGAGACATCCCTGTTTGTCCACCGGTTGAGGCATCCGCCTCTCTCTCCGTACCGAGGCGAAAACCGGAAAAGGAAACGACATGGCTCTTCCCGAGTTCACCATGCGCCAGCTGCTTGAAGCCGGCGTTCACTTTGGCCACCAGACGCAACGCTGGAACCCCCGCATGGGCGAGTTCATCTACGGCGCGCGCAACGGCATCCACATCATGGATCTGACGCAGACCGTTCCCATGCTGGACGCGGCACTGAACGTCGTCCGCGAGACAGTCGCCAAGAACGGCCGCATCCTGTTTGTCGGCACCAAGCGTCAGGCGGCAGCACCCATCGCCGAAGCGGCCGAGAAATGCGCGCAGTATTACATGAACCACCGCTGGCTGGGCGGCACGCTGACCAACTGGCAGACCGTGTCGAAATCCATCCACCGTTTGAAAGAGATCGACGAATCGCTGGAAGGCGGCGCCGAAGGCCTGACGAAGAAAGAGCGTCTGGGCATTGAGCGCGACCAGAGCAAACTGGAAGCATCGCTGGGCGGCATCCGCGAAATGGGCGGCGTTCCTGATCTGCTGTTCGTCATCGACGTTAAAAAAGAAGCCCTGGCCGTTGCCGAAGCCAACAAGCTGGGCATTCCGGTCGTTGCTGTCGTCGACACCAACTGCTCGCCCGACGGGATCGATTACATCATCCCCGGCAACGACGACGCGGCCCGTGCCATCGCGCTCTATTGCGATCTGGTCAGCCGTGCGGCGCTGGACGGTATGTCGGCCCAGCTGGGCGCTGCCGGTGTTGATATCGGCGCGATGGAACAGGCCCCGGTCGAAGAGATCCTCGAGCCTGCCGCAGCAGAAGAGCCCGCGGCCGACGCAGCCCCCGCTGCGGAAGTGACGGAAGAGGCCAAGGCGTAACGCCAAGGCACCCCGCCGCGACACTGAAAACCGAGGGGGTGGCAATCGCTGCCCCCCATCCGATTTGAATTCTGAGGAGAGCCACAATGGCGATTACCGCTGCAATGGTAAAAGAGCTGCGCGACACCACCGGCGCCGGCATGATGGACGCGAAAAAGGCACTGACCGAAACCGACGGCGACATGGAGGCAGCTGTTGATTGGCTGCGCACCAAGGGTCTGGCCAAAGCCGCCAAGAAATCGGGCCGCACCGCGGCTGAGGGCCTCGTGGCCGTCAAGGTCGAAGGCGGACGTGGCGTCGCGGTCGAAATCAACTCCGAGACCGATTTCGTTGGCAAGAACGCCGAGTTTCAGGCGATGGTCGGTAGCGTCGCAGACGCCGCCGTGAACGCCGCCGACATTGATGCGCTGAAGGCCACCGATCTGGGCGGCAAGACCGTCGAAGAGACCATCACCGCCAAGATCGCCACCATCGGCGAAAACATGTCGCTGCGTCGGATGGCGTCGGTGACCGGTGATGCCGTCGTGTCCTATGTCCACAATGCCGCCGCAGACGGCATGGGCAAGATCGGCGTTCTGGTCGCGCTCAAGGGCGATGAAACTTTCGGCAAGCAGGTCGCGATGCATATTGCCGCCACCAACCCCGCCGCGCTCAACGAGGCGGAGCTGGATTCGGCCGTTGTTGAAAAGGAACGCCAGGTTCAAATGGATATCGCTCGCGAGAGCGGCAAGCCCGAGCAGGTCATCGAGAAGATGATCATGGGCCGGATGAAGAAATTCATCGCGGAATCCACGCTCATGGGTCAGTCCTTTGTGATGAACCCTGACCTGACGGTCGAAGCGGCCGCCAGGGAAGCAGGCGCCGAGATCACCGGGTTCGTCCGGCTCGAAGTCGGCGAAGGCATCGAAGTCGAGAAAGAAGACTTTGCCGCAGAAGTCGCCAAGACCGCCAAGGGCTGAGCCTTCGGCGTGAGACCGTGAATTCAGGGAGCGGGCCGAAAGACTCGCTCCTTTTCATTTTGAGCCGGGGGCTTGCGAGGGCGAGCCCGAGTCTTGCATTGCCCTTTACGGGCCAAGTCCGCAGGACTCGGTCTACACCAGAGCAGCCGCCACCACAGATATCAAATTGAAGGACGTGTAGCGCACACCGCGATCCTGCGGCGATTTCCCCGCTTCGAACCTCACCGGTGCGCAATCATCTCTTGTTAGCTGACCTTTTTCTTCCGCCGCCGTAGCGTTGTCAGAACCGCGACACCCGAAAGCAGTAGAAGTCCCCCGGCCGGCAGCGGAACGGCAGACAATGGGGTCGTAACCACTGTGAGGCTTTGATTCCCAGGAAGGGCGGTGACGAATATCCCGGTCGATATTCCAAGGCTGGCAAAGTCGCCGCCTACGGAAGCCTGCCCGAATAACTTGGTGCCGCTCGTATATGCGTCTGGCAACTGGATTTGAATATTGGATCCATTACGAAAAAAGGCGACTTGCCCGCCCGCATCGAAAGATCCAAACGAAATCGCGCCTGTACCGAAAGGTGTCAAAACACCGGAAAATTCATACCTATCAACGTCGCTCTCAAACGGTGTCTCAACGAAAACCTCTCCATTCGACGGCAAAAAACCATTCACATCGATGCTGTTGGAGAGGGTTAACACCGAACCAAATGAAGAAATATCAAGGCTTCCTTCGATCGTGAGAAGAACATCAGTATTGCGTTCCGAAAGCGTCGCAATGACCGAAGCTTGGGCAACTGTCGCAGTCAGCACCAACGTAAAAACAGAAATTAGATACTTCATCAAACTACCTCCCAGCTATGTATGTATCGATATCCTGCTGTTTTTAGTAGGCGCTGTAAAGAAGGTGCACCATTTCAGGCAGGAGGAAACCGGTTTCGCGTCAAATATCCAGTGTTCTTGGGGGAGGGAGGTTAACAATCCGGTGATTTTCAGATCATTGTTTCGTTTTCTGCCGATTGGGGGTATCCGGCCAAAAACGATCCCCAACATCAGTGGCCTCTGCTCGGCATGAGTGATTTGCGTACGCCAAAAGGCGTGATCCGGCATCGGTCAATCGCGCGAAAATACCGGCCTTTGCCCCCCGAAACCGCCCTTCACTCGTTCGGCGCCAAATGCCCTGCCAGCGCCTCCATTGCCAGCGGATAACCCGCAGCCCCAAAGCCGCAGATCACGCCAACCGCAACCTTGGAGATATAGCTGTTGTGGCGAAATTCCTCGCGTGCATGGATATTTGAGAGGTGAAGCTCAACCACCGGAAGCGCGACCGAGCTGATCGCGTCCATCAGGGCCACGGATGTGTGGGTGTAGGCGCCCGCGTTGAGGATGATCCCGTCATGCACGCCACGTGCCGCGTGGATATGATCCAGCAGCGCGCCCTCGCTGTTTTCCTGATCGAACGCCAAGGCGATGTTGAGTTCCTGCGCCTTGGCGCGGCACATCGCCTCGATATCGGCAAGCGTCGTGGAGCCGTAAACTTCGGGCTGACGGGTGCCGAGCAGGTTAAGGTTGGGACCGTTCAGGATCAGGATCGATGTCATTTCACGCCTCTTTGCCTCAGTCTTAGCTCGCAGCCCGCGCGACTGTCGAGCCGCCTTTGCAAGGGCGCGTCGATTGCGCAGGGCGCTGTTGCGCCGCCGCACTGGCCGCCAAACTAAAGAATACGTAGGGTAAGCGGCGGAAAGTGTCGCTGCACCCTTTCCTTGAGCGGCGTTTTGATCTTTGTTAGGCGGCAAGTCAATCAGGAGCCGAAGGTGCGGCGCAAGCACGCGTCCGGCAATGTCATTTAAGGGGAGACAGATGATGAAATCCAAACTGATCGCAGCGGCGGCTTCGGCCCTGACGCTCTGTTCGGGGACGCTGGGAACAGCGGCACTGGCAGGCGCACATATGAGCGATGTGAAGGTCGGCATGATCACGACGCTTTCGGGCGGCGGTGCGGGCCTCGGCATTGACGTGCGCGACGGCTTCATGCTGGCGGTCAAACTGGCCGACACCGGCCATATCGAGGTGGTGATCGAGGACGATCAGCGCAAGCCCGACATCGCCGTGCAACTGGCCGACAAGATGATCCAGTCCGAGAAGGTCGATCTCCTGACCGGCATCATCTGGTCGAACCTGGCGATGGCAGTGGTGCCCTCGGCGACCGCGCAGGGGAAGTTCTACCTTTCACCCAATGCGGGCCCATCGGCGCTGGCGGGCAAGGGGTGCCACAAGAACTACTTCAACGTCGCATGGCAGAACGACAACATGCACGAAGCGGCGGGCGCCTATGCCAATTCCGCCGGTTACAAAAATAGCTTCATCCTCGCGCCAAACTATCCCGCAGGGCATGATTCACTGACTGGCTACAAGCGACACTATACCGGCGCACTGGCCGGCGAGCTGTTCACCCAACTGGGGCAAAAGGACTATGCCGCCGAACTGGCGCAGATCCGCGCCAGCGGTGCGGACAGTGTGTTCTTCTTCCTGCCCGGAGGCATGGGCATTTCGTTCCTCAAGCAATATGCCGACAGCGGCATCGACCTGCCCGTCATAGGCCCCGCATTCAGCTTTGACCAGGGCATCCTGCAAGCCGTGGGCGATGCGGCCCTGGGTGTGATGAACACCAGCCAGTGGAACAAGGACATCGACAACGCGGCCAATAAGACCTTCGTCGAGGCGTTCCAGGCCGAATACGGTCGCCTGCCATCGCTCTATGCGTCCCAAGGCTATGATACGGCCAACCTGCTGATCAGCGCCATGGCCAAGGCCGACATCCATGACCAGGACGCGTTCCGCGCGGCGCTGGAAGAAGCCGATTTCGAAAGCGTGCGCGGCGATTTCGCCTTCGCGCCGAACCACCACCCGATCCAGGACATCTATGTTCGCGAAGTGATCAAGGAGGGTGACGTTTATACCAACAAGATCATTGGTGTCGCCCTCGAAGATCATCAGGACGTCTACGGCGCAGACTGCAAGATGTAGGTCCATTCGCCCCGGCGGCAGCGCCGCCGGGGCCCATAGGTTTCCCCATGACATTTGTCTTATTCGCCGAACAGGTGCTGAACGGTGTTCAGCTGGGTGTGATGCTGTTTCTGATGGCGTCTGGCCTGACGCTTGTGTTTGGCGTGATGGGCCTGATCAACCTTGCGCACGGCTCGCTCTACATGGTCGGGGCCTTTGCTGCGGCGGGCGTGGCGGCGGCGACGGGATCGTTCCTGCTGGCGCTTTGCGCGGCGCTGGCTGCGGCTGCGGCGGCGGGCGCCATCGTCGAGATGCTGGTCATTCGCAGGCTCTATGCGCGCGACCACCTCGATCAGGTGCTGGCAACCTTCGCGCTGATCCTGATCTTTTCCGAAGGCACGCGCTGGGTTTTCGGGTCCTTTCCGCTCTATCTCAACGTGCCGGCCTATCTGGCGGGGCCTGTGACCTTGCCGGGCGGTATCCAGTATCCGCTCTACCGGCTGTTTCTCATCGTTGTTGGCCTGGCGATTGCCGGCGGTCTCTACCTGATGATCGCGCGCACACGGCTGGGCATCCAGATCCGCGCCGGTGAAGCAGATCGCGAAATGATCGCGGCACTTGGTGTCGATATATCAAGGCTTTACACAATTGTCTTCGCGCTCGGCGCGGCGCTTGCCGGATTAGCTGGCGCGCTGGTGGGCACCATCCAGTCAGTGCAGGTCGGCATGGGAGAGCCGGTGCTGATCCTGGCCTTCGTGGTGATCGTGATCGGCGGCATCGGCTCGATCAAGGGCGCGCTGGTGGGCGCGCTGTTGGTGGGGCTGACCGATACGCTGGGCGGCGTGCTGCTGCCGCGCATATTTGCGACATTCATGGACAATTCCGGCGCGACATCCGCCGGGTCGGCGGTCGCCTCGATGCTGATCTACCTGCTGATGGCCGCTGTCCTCTTTCTGCGGCCGCGCGGCCTCTTTGGTGGTGCGGCATGATTGCTGAGAAATACTTTAACGCCGCACTGCTGGGCGGGCTGGCGCTGATTGCGTTCTGGGCCTACGGCGCGGACGAGCCGTTTACCATCACGCTGCTGACCAAGGTAACGATCCTGGCACTGGCTGGTGTCGGGCTGAATATCGCGTTGGGGCAGGGGGGCTTGATCAGCCTCGGCCATGCAGTGTTCTTTGGTATTGGCGGCTACGCGATGGGA
>Ga0209344_10005805_pt1 | contig 10457 bp, 10 predicted proteins | sample Cruoilmetagenom6_FD_187293 | JGI IMG/M metagenome (GOLD analysis project Ga0209344, IMG submission 187293) | Oil polluted marine microbial communities from Coal Oil Point, Santa Barbara, California, USA - Santa Barbara Oil Seep Sample 6 (SPAdes)... | ecosystem: Environmental > Aquatic > Marine...
CACAAGATCAATGACTGGATGAGCGTTTACGCAATGGCCGTGAACGAAGAAAACGCAGCCGGTGGTCAGGTCGTGACCGCGCCCACAAATGGTGCGGCCGGAGTTGTTCCTGCGGTTATCCGTTACTGGCTGGATCACGTACCCGGCGCATCTGACGACAAAATCGAAGACTTCATGTTGACCGCGTCCGCCATCGGCGGATTGGTGAAATTCAACGCGTCAATCAGTGGCGCAGAAGCCGGATGCCAGGCTGAAGTTGGTAGTGCGGCTGCAATGGGCGCGGCCGGTTTGGCCGCCGTTTTGGGTGGCACGCCCAAACAGATCGAAAACGCGGCGGAAATTGCACTGGAACATCACCTTGGAATGACATGCGATCCCGTTAAAGGACTCGTCCAGGTACCGTGTATTGAACGCAACGGACTAGGTGCGATCAAGGCAGTATCTGCCGCAAGCCTGGCCATGCGAGGCGATGGTACGCATCTTGTACCTCTTGATTCCTGTATCGAAACCATGCGTCAAACCGGTGTCGACATGAGCGAGAGGTACAAGGAAACCTCGCTTGGTGGGCTTGCCGTCAACATACCCAACTGTTGATGGACAACGCGAGCCGAACTTCGCTTGGTATCTTGTTGATGGTCGCCTTTGCGGCACTTGCACCTATCATGGATACATTCGCCAAATTGATTGGTGATGCATTGGCCGTTGCATTGGTTGCCGCGTCACGATTTGCCATTCAGGCGGCGATCCTGTTTCCAATTGCTGTGTTTATGGGATGGCTACATCGTCCCGGTGCCGTAGAAATCGGACTACATATGTTGCGCGCTACGCTTCTTCTGGTTGCCACCGCATTCTTTTTCTTTGCGCTGCAATTCATGCCAATGGCGGACGCAATTTCGATCTTCTTTGTGGAACCTTTTATCCTGATTCTTTTGGGAAGTTTTCTTTTGGGTGAACAAATCGGACCACGTCGCTACATTGCCTGTGTGATCGGTTTTTCCGGCGCGTTGTTGATCATTCAACCGTCGTTTAATGAATTTGGCGCTATAGCGATGGCTCCGCTGTGTACCGCACTTATGTTTGCGCTCTATCTGATCTTGACACGTCGTATGGTCACGCGGATGCATCCGATAACATTACAGGCCTACACTGGTTTTGCCGCACTGGTCGTCGCGGTCCCCATACTCTGGGCGTTTAATGGATCCGGAATTTCACAACTTGATCCGTCATGGCCAGAAATGCGGGAACTTAAATTCCTTATCGCATTGGGCCTGATTGCAACGCTTAGCCATGTCTGCATCAGTTTTGCATTGTCACTGGCGCCAGCATCCCTGTTGGCCCCGTTGCAGTACCTGGAGATCGTTAGTGCGACCCTTCTCGGGTTTTACATATTTGGGGATTTGCCTGACACCTATACGTTTTTCGGTATCGCATTGATCGTGCTTTCAGGGCTCTATGTGTTTTTCCGCGAACGCCAACTTGGCCGCAAAGAACGAGCGGAGGCTTAGTCAGTCCTGCCAACGCGCATTGCAGGCCTGTAACGACCGTGCGACTTCATCCAGAAAGCGTAGTGGCAAGATCACCAGTAATTTCGGTGCAGTGACGGCCAAGTCGACGTTACCTAAGGCCATGTTGGACGTGCCGATCTGTCCGTCGGGTACAAAATTCAAACCGTTGATCGGCCACTTCAGCCCATCCGATACTCCCTCAACCGCGCCGAGAGGAAACAACGAAACCGGGCTTCCCTTCGTCAATTGCAATCGCATTGATGGAGGCGCCAGAAAAACCACATCATCGCTTCCAATAAGAATGCAGCGCTGGTCAGGATGGCGTACTAATGAGTTGCAAGCAGCCAATTGGTGATCCAACCGTGCACCGCTAAATCCAATACCGACAATGAAAGGCGCGGAAATGTTGCGAAGGCACTTATCGAAATCTGTACTGTCTTGTTCTGTTACTTCGTGAAGCTGACCCGAAGGAATTCGTTCGCGCGCTTCATCGCTGATAGAATCGAAATCTCCTATCACTGCTTCGGGTGTTACACCAAATTGCAAGGCGGCGTCCGCGCCCCCATCTGCCGCTACAACCCGGGGTGCAAGCGCCATTGATGCCTCGAAAGCCGACCGGGAAGCCTTGGCACCACCGATCAATGTTATCGGTTCTTCAGCGCGAACAATCATGCAATTTCCCCCGGATTACCCCATTTTAACGAAACAGATCACATTCTAGTCACGAAATGATACGTTAAAGTTCTAAGAATCGGGCGCCTTTCGACGCGCCCACTATGGTAAACACTGTCTTTGCAGGCAAAGCAAAGCGAGCATCAAATGGTAAGTACAAGTAAAATTCTCACGGTTTCGTATGGGACCTTCTCGTGTACCCTCGAAGGGTTCGACGATTCTTTTGACACGATGAAAGCCATCGCGGAGTATTTCCGCGACTTGGCTTCCGATGATCGATACTTTGGAGCCGAACCCCCGACACCAGATGCCGAAATGCTTGCAAAGATTGCAGAGCGTGAAATTTCGCGCCGCGTTGAAGCCAGCGAAGACAACGGAAAATTCGTACTTCGCGCCGAAGACACCGCATCCTTGCCCGCCATTGAAGGCGCGCCTGAGGTTGCACAAAGCTCTGCTGCGCCTGCTGCTCGCGACGTGGCAGAGTCTGAATTCTTTCCCGTCGTAGAACCCAAGGCAGAACAGCCTGCCCCGATTGCGGAAGACCCAAAACCAATTGCGGAGCAACCCGAACCGGTTGTCGAGCAGCCGGACCCAGAGTTTGTTGATGAAGCCATCATCGACGACCCAATCGGGTTGAGAGAAGATTTCGTCGCGGGCGACGAAAGCAACATCGAGATCGAACAGCCGGACGACGTTGCCGGATCGAATCCTGATCAGGAAAGTGTCGCCGACAAGTTACGCCGTATACGTGCAGTTGCTTCGCCGGCGAGCATTCCATTCGAAGATGATAGTTTTAACGAGGACGAGCACGCCCAGGATTTCCTTGGATCAACCGTTGCTGACCTTGATGCGGCTTTAGCAGAAGATGACGCCACCGAAGTTACAAAAACGCAAGTTCATCAGGAAACCGTAATTCCGGATGACACATCATTTGAAGATGATGACGAAGATATGCTTGCCAGGCTCCGCGCCACCGATACAGTCGAAGAACCGCAAATCGACACACTCTCTGAGGAAGTCGTTGCAAGCGGGGATTCGAACTCTGCCCCCGACATTTCTGACGACACCATTGAGGAGTTGCTGCGTTCCCATGTCGAGGACGTTGATGAGGATGAATCCGTAACAGGTGAAGTTTCTGTTGTTGCAGCCGAAGAAGCCACCGATCAAGATACTGAACTTCAAAATACTGTGCTTACTGAAGGCGATGAAGAAGGCGCGTCAACCGAAGACACCCTGGCCCAGTTGATGGCAGACGCTCTAAGCGAGGCGGAACAGCCAAAAGCAGCAGAGCCAGATGCCCAGGTCGAGGATTCGGGAGAAGAATCTGACATTGCAAGCATCGATCTGACGCAGACCACCAAGCCAGAAACCAAAGCCTCGGATGCGGACGTTCCCACCCCTGAAAATCAACCGGTGAACGCACGTGTCGTCAAGATTAAACGCAGCGATTTGGAGGCAGCGGTTGCAAAGGGTCACATCGAGGAGGATGGCGAATCCACGCTTAGCCCTGAAGATGAAGCCGAGTTGCAACGTGAACTGGCCGAGGTTGAAGCCGAACTTGCAGGTGCAGTTGCACCAAAACCTGATACCAACGACGTGGTTGAGATTGAACCTCAAACGGCAGAAGAACCCGAACATGACGAAACGAATGAACCCGTGGCTGAAGCCGAGCCAGAGACCAATTCAAAATCCAAGTCCAAGCGTGAGAAAAAGTCTAGGTCTGAAAAGCGCACAAAGAAGATCGAAACCGGTGATACCGACAGTCAAGCCGCGCGTATCTTTGACGATGCAGACACACATCTTGAAGAACCAGAATCTCATGAACGCCGTAGTGCGATCCAACATCTGCGTGCCGCAGTAGCCGCGACCAAAGCGGAAAAGAACGCCGGTGGCGAAATGCAAAAGGACGTTGATCATGAACCCTATCGTCTTGATCTGGAAAGCGCTGTACGCCCGCGCCGAGCCCGCCCCAAGTCATCGGGCCGGTCCGAACGCCCATCAACCGGTAACCGCCCTGCGCCGTTGAAGTTGGTTGCCGAACAACGCATCGACAAACCTAAGGACCCCGTGCGCCCGCGCCGCGTATCCCGCGCAGATTTGATGGGCGAAGAACCAACAATCACTCCATCCGCAGATTCGGCCTCGAATTTTTCGGAATTCGCGGATCAGAATGGCGCGCGTAGCTTGCCTGATCTTCTGGAAGCCGCCGCAGCTTACATGTCAGATGTAGAAGGTCGCCCGCAATTCTCGCGCCCGATGTTGATGCAAAAGCTGAAAGAAATCGGCGAAAACGAGTTTTCACGAGAAGAAGGCCTGCGTTCGTTCGGCCAGTTGTTGCGCCAGGGCAAGTTGCAAAAGCTTAAAGGCGGACGGTTCACGATCACGGATGAAACGGAATATCGCCAAGCCGGTTAAGCCGGAGCAATTCAAACAGATGCGCGCTCGTTCGAAAATTCGGCGGGCGCGCATTGCGTTTTAGCCGCATGTCTTTCGATGCAAAATAAGGGGAACAAACAGCACGCTATCCCCTTTGCAATCCCGATTGGCCATCCTATATTAGGCTTGTCTCGTAAGAGACTATGGACATAAACGCGCTCGTAATAATCGGATCGGACCCGGGGGCGGTACCCGGCGACTCCACCATAACCCGTTCATTTGGCGGTCTTGGGGTCGAAATAGGATCGACGAACGCCTAAAGGGGTTAGCTTTGTTTCGGCTGTCTGCCACCGTTATCGGCGAAGAAAGTACAATTGCAAATGACAATCGTGCTCCAGTAGCGATGGCCGCGTAAGCGGTCGGAGAGACTGAAACTTAAGCCCTTATGCCTAGCCGCGTAAGGCGGGGTTCGCAGGCACCTGGCAACAGAAGCCTGCACTTCTCCCTAAACGATATTTCTACCATTTTGCCTGACCGGTTAAGTTGTGTTATTTGTTACAGCAGTAGCCAATCGTCTGTGGGAGAAACAAATGAACAAGTGCGAAATGATGGAAACCTGGTTTCAACGTGTCTGGCATGAAGAGGATCTGGATGCCATCGATGAGATGATGGATGCAACTGTGTCGGTGATTGGGTTGCAAAAAACACCTCAAGTAGGGCCCGGTGTTTTTCGCGTGTTTGCGCAAGCGCTTCTCGTTCACATCAAAGACATTAAAATCACCATAGAGCAATTCGTGGAACAGGGCGATTGGTGTTCAATGCTGATGCATATCTCAGCAACAGGTCGCGACACGGGAGCGCCAGTTTCGTTTTCTGGCCTGGCCATGGTGCGTATCGTGAACGAACGGTTTGCCGAGGCTTACAACTATATAGATTTTATAGAGCTTTACGAACAGATTGGCGTCATGCCCAAAGACACCATGGCGCGTTGCCTTGGCGGCACCAGCCTCACCTAAAAGCACGTTTACAGGTGAGGCGAACCTGTGCACAGGGCGCCGGATTGACAAACACTATCACGGCATGGGATATCGCATCTATGGGGCTTATCTGCGACTGCCCCGTGAGGCTTTGGCCCAAAGTCGCATCCCTGTCATACCCCAGAGGATGCCATGCCTGCGCCTAATGAAATCACAACAACCCAACTCAACCGTTTGATCGGAACCCCCGATTGCCCCGTCATTGTCGATGTCTGCATTGACGATGATTTCAACGCTGACCCGCGCTTGATTCCAAGCGCATTGCGCCACCCACACACAGATTTGCCCGGATTGGCCGAACGTCTGAAGGGGCGCCCCTCTGTTGTTGTTTGCCAGAAGGGCAAAAAACTTAGCCAAGGCGTGGTCAGTTGGCTCCATGGTCAGGGCTTGAAATCTGAATTTCTGGCTGGCGGGAACTTTGCCTGGCGCGATGGCGGTTTGCCATTGGTCGAAACGAAGATTGTCGCGTTTGATGCAAACGGCCAAACCCGGTGGATCACACGCCACCGGCCCAAGATTGATCGCATCGCATGCCCTTGGTTGATCCGACGTTTCGTGGATCGCAATGCTGCGTTCTTTTTTGTCGGCCCGGCCGAAGTCGAAGCCGCTGCAAAATTATTCAGCGCAACACCTTTTGACGTCGAAGATGTGGCATTCAGCCATCGAGGTGATCACTGCACATTTGATACGATGTTGGATGAATTCAACCTGCACACCCCTGCTCTTGACCGGATGGCATTGGCCATTCGAGCGGCAGACACCAACCGGCATGATCTTCATCCTGTGGCGGCTGGTTTGTTGGCAATATCAGTGGGGCTATCCAGACAGTACCGCAACGATCACGAACAACTTGATGCCGGTATGCATCTTTACGACGGGCTTTATCGTTGGGCGCGCGACGGGTTTGAAGAAGGGCATGATTGGCCCTCGGTGCGAGGATAAGCCAATGACCGTCAATATGAGGGACTTCTTAAGAAGCTTCGGGCGCATTGGATTGCTATCGTTTGGCGGTCCGGCAGCGCAAATATCCTTGATGCATGACGAATTGGTCGATCAACGCAAATGGCTGAGCGAACAACAGTTTCTGGGGGCGCTATCGTTTTGCATGCTGTTGCCGGGACCAGAGGCCATGCAATTGGCAACCTATGCAGGATGGCGCATGCGCGGCATCCCGGGGGGATTGATCGCAGGTTTGTTGTTCGTCGTACCTGGTGCGCTGGTAATTTTATCGCTGGCGTTGATCTACGCCTGGTTTGGTCAGGTTCCTTTGGTCCAGGCATTGTTCATCGGCATCAAAGCCGCTGTTGTGGCGATCGTGATCAAAGCCTTGTGGTCCTTATCCAAGAAAGCCCTGAAGAAAAGTAGCCACCTGATGTTGGCCGCACTAGCATTTTGCGCGATGTTTTTCCTGTCCATCCCTTTTCCCGCAATAATCTTTGCCGCGGCCTTTTGGGGGTACATATCGACACACGTCACGTCGGACCACGCAAAGACGGCAACCATAGATATTCATTGGTCACAAACCTGCGGAACCGTTGTGTTGTGGGCAGCGATCTGGATTGCACCGATTGTTGTTCTGTGGGCCATGGACGCGACATTCCTGTCGTCTCTGGCGCTATTTTTCAGCAAACTGGCCGTTGTAACCTTTGGCGGGGCTTACGCGGTGCTCGCCTACATGACCCAAGCCGTTGTCGAAACACATGGATGGCTGAGCACGGCACAAATGATCGATGCACTTGGTTTGGCAGAAACAACACCTGGCCCGCTGATTTTGGTGACCGAATTTGTGGGGGTTTTGGCCGGGTTCAAACAAGACGGTATTGGCCTTGCCGTCGTGGCGGGCATTTTAACGCTTTGGGTAACCTTTACGCCATGTTTCTTATGGATTTTCGCGGGGGCCCCTTATGTCGAATGGCTTTTGGATCAGCCGCGCCTAAAAGGCGCGTTGGCCGGGATATCTGCGGCCGTGGTCGGGGTAATCCTGAATCTGTCGGTGTGGTTCGCGCTCCATGTCGTGTTCGCGGATGTAACGCGCGGCCAATTTGGTGCGGTTCCTGTATGGGCTAGCTTTTCACCATTGGCCGCTGGTTTTGTCGCTTTCGCGGCCTTGCTGTTGCTGGTGTTGAAGGTTCCCATGATGACATGTCTGGCTGTTCTGGCTCTGGCATCAGGAGGCATTCATCAATTGATGCCATAAGAGCCGCCAGAGGGGTTTTGTTTTGCTCCGAATCCCCTATGCTCGGGGCAACAAAACGGGGTGTGAAATGTCTCGAACGATTGACTACGGAAATCTGATGCATAACGCTATGCGCGGACTGATCCACGAGGTATTGGTGGACGTGCGAGACAATGGCTTGCCCGGTGCTCACCATTTTTTCATCACCTTTGACACGACGCATCCTGATGCGCGTCTCGCCGAATGGTTAACTCAGCGCTATCCCAGTGAAATGACAGTCGTCATGCAACATTGGTTTGATGATCTGGAAATCACGGAAGACGGGTTTGGTGTCACTTTGAATTTTGGGGACGCCCCTGAACATCTTTATGTTCCTTATGATGCAATCCAGACGTTTGTTGATCCGTCCGTAGAATTTGGCCTGCGATTTGAAACCCCTGAGGACGAAGACGAAGATGAGGATTTGCTTGCCGGTCTGGACAGCGACGAGGAAAAGGACGAAGCGTCCGAAAAAGCTGAGGCAGATGTTGTGAGCCTTGATAGTTTCCGCAAGTAGTCAGCATTTTCACGCGCAATCAGAGACGTCCACTAACGCATTGTGCCTCCTGCAAGATTGAATATTTCGTCACGTCAGGTAAGAGATGGTGCAACCTGATGAGGAGAGCCTGCAAATGACTGCCACCCGCACCGAAACCGACAGCTTTGGTCCGCTTGAAGTTCCAACCGACAAGTATTGGGGTGCACAGACGCAGCGCTCAATTATGAATTTTCCGATTGGCTGGGAAAAACAACCCGTTGCAATTGTTCGTGCACTTGGCGTCATCAAAAAGGCCTGTGCGCAGGCCAATATCGAGTTGGGCAAACTGGACGAAACTCGCGGCGACGCAATCATTCAGGCCGCAGGCGAAGTTATCGACGGAAAACTTGATGACAATTTCCCCTTGGTTGTCTGGCAAACCGGATCTGGCACGCAATCTAACATGAATTCCAATGAAGTTATCGCCAACCGCGCGATTGAGATTCTAGGTGGTGTTATCGGCTCCAAAGACCCCGTACACCCCAACGATCACTGCAATATGGGACAAAGTTCCAACGACACCTTCCCGACCGCGATGCACATCAGCGCCGCTATGACGGCGCATGACATTACTTTGCCCGGACTTGAAAAACTGCATGCCGCGTTGAACCAGAAGGTCAAAGGTTTTGACGGAATTATCAAAATCGGCCGCACGCATACTCAGGATGCAACACCATTGACACTTGCACAGGAATTCTCAGGTTACACCCATCAGGTGGCTATGGGCATTCAACGCATAAAAGACGCTTTGGGCCGTATTTATGAGCTGGCACAAGGCGGCACTGCCGTGGGTACAGGCCTGAACACCACCAAAGGGTGGGACGTGATGGTTGCTAAAAACATGGCAGACATCACCGGCTTGCCGTTTGTCACAGCCCCCAATAAATTCGAGGCTTTGGCCGCCCATGACGCGATGGTTGAAATTTCCGGCGCTTTGAAAACTGTTGCCGCATCGCTGTTTAAAATCGCCAACGACATCCGTCTGCTTGGGTCGGGGCCACGTTGTGGCCTTGGTGAATTGGTTCTGCCGGAAAACGAACCCGGCAGTTCGATCATGCCCGGCAAGGTGAACCCCACCCAATGTGAAGCCCTTACACAGGTGTGCGCGCATGTTATGGGCAATGATGCCGCTGTTGGGTTTGCAGGATCGCAAGGCCACTTTGAACTGAACGTGTACAAGCCAATGATGTCTTACAACGTGTTGCAATCCATGCAGTTAATCGGCGACGCATGTTCGGCCTTCACCGACAACCTCGTGGACGGATTGCAGGCCGATGAAACCCGAATAGACAAGCTGATGCGGGAATCCCTGATGCTGGTCACGGCACTGGCCCCTGAGATTGGATATGACAACGCCACGAAGGTTGCCAAGACCGCGCATAAGAACGGCACCACCCTCAAGGAAGAAGCAATTGCCCTTGGGTTCGTAGACGCCGAGACATTTGATCGAGTTGTGCGCCCTGAAAACATGGTTGGTCCGAAATAATGGTCGAACCGGTCAATCTGAACCGGTTTCGCAAAGCAAAAGCACGGGCCGACGCAAAGGCCCGTGCCGACGAAAATGTCGCCCGATACGGCCGCAGTAAAGCCGAGCGAGATTTGGACAAGTCCCGTACAGAAAAAGTGAAGCGTGACACCGACGCGCATAAGCGTGAGCCATGAGCCAACGCCCCGAAAAACGGTCCCTTACGTTACGTGGGCATAGAACCAGTGTTTCTCTGGAGACAGAGTTCTGGCAAGCATTTCGCGATATTGCGACGGAAAAAGATGTTCCCATCAATGCCCTCGCTGCCACTATTGACGAAAGCCGGGGTGTAGATCTCGGTCTTGCATCTGCAATCCGTTTGTATGTCTTGCAATACTACCAAAGCTTGGCGAAATAGCGCCAAGGTGGTTACGTGATATGTGGACAATACCCCCTGAGCCGGGCACTGTCGGCCCCTGTGATTTGAGGTCTCAATATGCCCCCACGCAAAATCATCCTTGATACTGATCCCGGACAAGACGATGCCGTCGCCATTATGCTGGCATTGGCCAGCCCGGGCGAGATTGAAGTGCTGGGCATTACGACCGTTGCGGGCAACGTTCCGCTGCATGTTACATCAGATAATGCG
>Ga0209344_10005807_pt1 | contig 10453 bp, 6 predicted proteins | sample Cruoilmetagenom6_FD_187293 | JGI IMG/M metagenome (GOLD analysis project Ga0209344, IMG submission 187293) | Oil polluted marine microbial communities from Coal Oil Point, Santa Barbara, California, USA - Santa Barbara Oil Seep Sample 6 (SPAdes)... | ecosystem: Environmental > Aquatic > Marine >...
CATGCCTAATGCTACATTAGATAGTTTGAGCGCATAGAAATAAGAAATCCAATGTGCTCCCATAAAAAAGGCGCTTAGCATAAAAGGAAGCCTGTCTTTTTTAGAATGAAGCTTTAGATCTATTTTTTTATACCTGCAATACGCAAAAAGGATTATAAAAGCTAAAGCACTCCGCCACCAAATGAGTATTTCGGTAGGCATATCTATATATTTACCTAAAACACCAGAAGTACTTATAAAGCAAGTTGCTAACGTAAGTTCTAATAGATGTTTAAAGTGGCTATTCTTCATTTAATAGTAATGTATGCTTTGTGTTAGCAATTGCAATGGCATCCTTTTTTTGCTGCCATATATGGCAAAAAAAGATTTAATGAAAAGTGCGACCTCCTTTTGCTTATTAAAAAAGCAACAGGAGGTAACACCCAAATACTATTTATTTAGTTCTGTAAAATAGTGATAGAAATGAGGAATAGTTTCAATACCTTTTAGGTAATTCCATACGCCGAAATGCTCATTTGGTGAGTGAATAGCATCGCTATCTAAACCAAATCCCATTAAAATAGTTTTACTTTTTAATTCTTTTTCAAACAAAGAAACAATAGGAATACTTCCTCCGCTACGTTGCGGAATTGGCGTTTTACCAAAAGTATCGGTATATGCTTTACTTGCTGCTTTGTAACCAATACTATCGATAGGTGTTACATAACCTTGTCCGCCATGATGTGGTGTTACTTTTACGGTCACGCCTTTAGGAGCAATGCTTTCAAAGTGTTTTTTAAAGAGTTGGGTGATTTCTTCCCAATCTTGATTTGGTACTAAACGCATCGAAATTTTTGCAAATGCTTGGCTTGCAATTACGGTTTTTGCACCTTCACCAGTGTAACCTCCCCAAATTCCGTTAACATCTAAAGTTGGTCTTATCGAGTTTCTTTCGTTGGTAGAATATCCGTCTTCCCCGTAAACAGCTTCAATATCTAACGCTTTTTTATAGTTGTCTAAAGAGAAAGGTGCTTTTGCCATTTCTGCTCTTTCTTCTGTACTAAGTTCTTCTACATTATCGTAAAAACCAGGAATGGTAATGTGATTGTTTTCATCATGTAAAGAAGCAATCATTTTGGTTAATACGTTGATTGGGTTTGCAACTGCACCACCATAAAGACCAGAATGTAAATCTCTATTCGGCCCCGTAACTTCTACTTCTACATAGCTTAAACCACGTAATCCCGTAGTTATAGAAGGAGTGTCTTTGGCAATCATTCCAGTATCTGAAATTAAAATAACATCGTTACTTAGTTTTTCATGGTTTTCTTTTACAAAATCGGCAAGACTTGCACTACCAACTTCTTCTTCCCCTTCAATCATGAATTTCACGTTACAAGGCAATTGATTGGTTTGCGTCATAAGCTCCATTGCTTTCACGTGCATATACATTTGTCCTTTGTCATCACAAGCACCACGAGCAAAAATTGCGCCTTCTGGATGTAGTTCTGTTTTTTTGATAACAGGTTCGAATGGCGGAGAATCCCATAAGTTAATTGGATCTGGTGGTTGCACGTCATAATGACCATAAACGAGCACGGTTGGCAAGTTTTTATCTATAATTTTATCGCCATATACGATAGGATATCCCTTCGTTTGACAAATTTCTACGTTTTCACAGCCTGCCTTTTCCAGACTGGACTTAATTTCGTCTGCTGTTTTTAAAACGTCCTTCTTGTATGCGGAATCTGCGCTAATCGACGGAATCTTAAGTAGTTCTATTAATTCGTTTAAGAATCTATCCTTGTGCTGATCGATATATTTTTTAATGTCTTTCATAATAAAATTGCGGTTTTTGTAAAAGTACAAAAAAGGGGAATAATTTTCTTTATTTAGATGTTATGAATATTAAAAGTATTGTTTATATTTGCAATCCGAAATTATCGGATAAGTTGCAGGCGTGGTGGAATTGGTAGACACGCTAGACTTAGGATCTAGTGCCGCGAGGTGTGAGAGTTCGAGTCTCTCCGCCTGTACAGAGTAAAAAGCTTCAACATTATGTTGAAGCTTTTTTTTGTTTAGATATCTTTTTTTTTCTCCTTTTGCAACTGGTATTTCGCAGGTTTCCTGCGTTTTAAGTGCTAGTATATTTTCGATTTATCTTCTTTGTATTTCTTTAAAACATATTGCGTAGCTTTATAAAATCGATAAAAACGAATTTAAATGCTATAGAACGTTAATTATAGCCTAATGTAAAAGGAAGTGTTTTTACTTTCACCTAAAAGGAAATGAGAATATCGTATGTGTGTCGATTATCACGCAGTAATTTATGTTTTAAGAAGAAAAAGGTAAATATAGAAGTAAATATGTTGAAAGAATTGTGATTACAATGCGACAAAAAGCAAATAACACAAATGCTTTTGTTTTCCGATTTAAAACCATTACTGGAAGCGATTGTGCATTACGATTATAAAATCCACAAAATTATTTTGAGAAACTTTTATGCATCCGAAATTAAAATTGTTGTTAAATGCCTTTTGAAAGTATGCGAAAATGGATAATTTACAGCATATAGAAAACGAGAACTAGAAATAAAATTAAAAGAATACGCATTTTGGTAAAGACAATTCTAAGTACATTTCAAGAAGTCCGTTTACAAACGGAAGCTATTTGTAAACCGTTACAGACGGAAGATTATTCGGTGCAACCTATTGTAGATGTTTCGCCGCCAAAATGGCATTTAGCGCATTCTACTTGGTTTTTTGAGCAATTTATTCTTTCTAAATTTAAAGACAATTATTCCGTTTTTGATGCGGATTTCGCCTATTTATTCAATAGTTATTACAACAATGCTGGCGAACGCGTTTTGCGTCCTAATCGCGGTTTAATGACGCGACCAACCGTAAAAGAAGTGTATGCATATAGAAATTATGTCACTCAAAATGTAATTGCATTATTGAATGAAAATACTTCCGAAGCACTTTTAGAATTAGTAGAAATAGGTATCCATCATGAGCAACAACATCAAGAATTATTAGCTTATGATATTAAATATATTTTAGGGTATCAGCCTACATTCCCGAAATATGAAGACGCTTTTTTACTTTCCGAAGAAAAACAAAAACAAGAATTTATTTCTATAGAAGAAGGTGTTTACAATATTGGACATGCCAGAAAGGATTTCTGTTTTGATAATGAATTAGGAGTTCATAAAGTATATATTCATCCTTTTCAAATTTCAAATAGACTAATTACTAATGGTGAATACTTGGCGTTTATGAAAGATGGAGGCTATGCTAATTTTAATTTATGGCATGCCGAAGGATGGGATTTCATCTGTAAAAACAACATAAAAGCACCTTTATATTGGCACTTTACCAATGGGATTTGGAAGTATTATAATTTTAACGGATTAGAAGAAATTAATCCGAATTTACCAGTTACACATATTAGTTATTATGAAGCCTATGCCTTTGCCGAATGGAAAGGAATGCGTTTGCCTACCGAGTTTGAATGGGAAGTTGCTGCAGATCAATTAGAGTATGGACAGCTTTGGGAATGGACAGCAAGTGCCTATCAACCATATCCTAATTTTACAAAAGCAGATGGTGCTTTAGGCGAGTACAACGGAAAGTTTATGGTGAATTTACAAGTATTGCGGGGTGCATCCATTGCTACCCCAAAAAATCATAGTAGAAAAACGTATCGAAACTTTTTTCACGCCAGTTTACAATGGATGTTTTCTGGAATTCGATTAGTGAAAAAATAGGAAATACTGCATCTTACTAATACACCGTATTAATACCAACCACTTTAGAAAAACGATTACCAATATAATGAATACAGATTTTGCAAACGATGTAATTGAAGGATTATCATCTAAAAAGAAACACTTATCCTCTAAATATTTTTATGATGATATAGGAAGTCGAATTTTTCAGGAAATAATGAACATGCCTGAATATTATTTAACCGATAGTGAATTTGAAATTTTGTCGTTGCAGGCAAAACAAATTATTGAAGCGGTAAATTTTGATACTCCATTTAATATTGTAGAATTAGGTGCAGGTGATGGATTTAAAACGTTTAAGCTTTTAGAATATTTGGTAAATAATGAGATTGAATTTCATTATGTGCCAGTAGATATTTCGCAAGGCGCAATGGATTCACTTACCAAAAAACTGAAGGAGAAATTGCCAAACCTTTCTATTCATCCGCGTGTTGGAGATTATTTTGAAATTCTGTCTAAAGAAAATGTACAAACAGATATACCTAGTTTGCTATTGTTTTTGGGCGGAAATATTGGAAATTATTCAGAAAAAGATGCCGTAAACCTTTTGCAATTATTTAATGATAATATGAAAAAAGGAGATGCTTTATTACTTGGTGTAGATGTGAAAAAGAATCCGATAATTGTTCAAAACGCATATTTTGATAAGCATGGTATTACAAAACGCTTCAATCTGAATTTATTATTACGAATCAATAAAGAGTTTGATGGCGATTTTAAAGTAGATGATTTTGATTTTTATTGCCATTATAATCCAATAAGTGGCGATGTGAAAAGCTATATAGTTAGTCTTCGAAATCAAAAGGTAGCACTTAAAAAACTAGATGTGATGTTCGATTTTAAGTATGATGAATTGATTTGGACAGAATTATCCAAAAAATATAGTTTAGAAGAAATTGATGCACTTGCTATTAAAAGTAACTTTAAAGTGGTAAATCATTTTTTAGATTGCAAACACTATTTCACAGACACACTTTTAATTAAATAAACAAAAAAATAGTCCTTTGTCATTTGCATAAGCAACACTTGATTAGGAGTAAACGCCTAAATGTGTTTGCGGAAATAGTGTTATTTCGCACTCCTTTTTCTGGTCTGTAATTTCTGGGTTTCTTTCAAAAATATGGCAAAATGTTAAAGAAAGGAATAAAAGAAGTATTTTTGCAAAATAGTATACATTATAAAATTCGAGTTACATGCCATCAAAAAGAACAACTTTAGCTTCTATTGCGCAAGCATTAGAGATTTCTGTATCCACAGTTTCTAAGGCGCTTTCCAATAGTTCAGAAATTGGTGCTGCAACAAAGAAAAGAGTTTTAGAATATGCTAAAGCAAATAATTACACGCCAAATAGTTTCGCTTCCAGTTTTAGAAAAGGTACTACTAGTACTATCGGATTGGTCGTGCCTAATATTTTAAATCCGTTTTATGCTAAAGTGTTAGTTGGAGTAGAAACGTATTTAGATGATAATGGGTATAAATTAATTACCTCTATTTCTAATGATTTAATTGAGAAGGAAACAAAAAACATTTCTGTAATGTCTAGTGGATTTGTTGACGGATTAATTATTTGCATATCTAAAGAAGCTGAACAGAAAAGTGAGTACCAGCACATTAAAACATTAATAGATAATGGTACTCCAATAGTTATGTTTGATAGAATTTGTGATGAGTTGGAATGTGATAAGGTGATTACAGATGATTTTCAGGCTGCTTTTGATGCTACCGAGTTTCTTATAACCGATAGAAATTGTAAACATATTGTAATCACAGCGAAAACAAATAATCTACATCATTTAAACCTAAGAAGAAAAGGGTTTGAAGCGGCAATGAATAAGCATAGTGCTACTGTGAAATGTACGGTGATAACAGACGAAAGATCTAAAGGCTTAAAACAAAAACTTGGCGAACTATTAAAAGAAGATTCAAGTATTGATGGTGTTTTTGGTTTAAATGAAAAAAGTGTGTTGCACGCTATTTTATTAACTAATAAATTACAAAAAGAGGATAATGCAATTTCTATTGCAGGTTTTTGTAATGATATGCAATCAAAGTATGATGCTTCCCTTATTGTAATTAATCAAAACGCTAAAGAAATAGGTGTAACATGTGCCAAGCTTTTATTAGATAGAATAAAGAGCAAGGATAATACTAGTTTTCAAACAAAAACAATAGCTGTAAACCTATAGGTTTTAGTGATTTTAATATAATAAAAAAGCGCAATCAAGTAAACTTGTTGCGCTTTTTTGGTTAGAACTTAAATTCTATTTAGGGGTTAAAATTTAATTAGTTTAGTGGTACTTATTTGTTCTAACCTGTTTTTTACTTTTACTACATACATTCCTCTAGATAGTTCTGAAATAGTAAAAGTTGATTTTTTTGTAAAATCACCTTGGTATTCTTTTACTAGTTTTCCAGAGATATCAAATATTTGAAGTCCTGTAATATCTTTATTTAATTGAAATGCATTGTTTGTCGGATTTGGATATAAAGTTAAATCGGTAACTGTTTCCAAATCAGTGATGCTTAATGTAGGAGCGTTGTTTCCAAAAATTCTAAACTGTCCGGCCGGAATACTAATGGTTGTTACTGTAGATTCTATTGTCGTGTTTCCAGTTTCATCCATTAAATCATACCAAGTTCCACTTGTTGGAAAACTCGTGTTTACCGTTTGTGCAACCACATCAAAGTTTGCTAAAACAATAACATTTCTTAATGATGTAGTAGGGATAGAAGTATCAAAAATATCGATTCTTGGCGTAAGACTTCCAGAAGTAATGGTGTAGTCCCCTTCAAAAACAGGTTCATTTATTTTTAAATAATTCATTCTAGACCAATCGCTATACACTTGACTTCGAGTCGCATCTGTTTCCCAATTGTCTGCCCATTGTGGTTGTGGTTTTGTATCTAATTTACAATCGCCATCTGTTCCTCCAGGTTCATTTACCGTCCCATTATTACAAGTAAATATGGAGTTTTCCATACCTAATTCACCAAAATGCCATATCATTTTCGGACCAGGAATCGTTAAACTTACAGCGCCTAACGCAGACATTCTTGATATTGCTACATTTAAATCTGTTACATCATGAGAAGCATTGGATGCATTACCATATTGTAGGTTTTTGTACATTAAACGTTCTTCATCATGGCTTTCTGCGTATCCCATGGATCTAGGAGCATCAAAACCTCGAGCAATATGTCCGATGCCTTCAAAATTATTATCCGAATTATAGCCCATGGTTAATTGGTTATATGGTTCGGTTAGTTTTCCCCAAAGCATAATTCCTTTTGGTTCACTATCTGTAAGTCTATAGTTCGCCCATTCTGTTTCTTCTTGTGCGCTTCCGCCAAAACCTAAATGTTCGAAAATCACATAATGTGTTTCGTCTAAAGACCAAGAATAATCGGCATATTCTTTTAAAACAGCAACACGATCTGCTTGATATGCATTGGTTTGTGCATCGCTACCTGTTGCGTTTTGTGTGAATCCTTTGGTTAAATCCCAACGGAAACCATCAATTTTAAACTCTTCAATCCAGTGCTTTACAACACGTTTTGTATAGTCTTTTGTTCTTGGATTAGAATGGTCAAAATCGGAACCAACACTATAACTGTGTGCCGCTATTTGATTAAAATAAGGATTTTCGCTACTTGGTTCTCCCCAACCGTCACCATCTGCATCATCCATCCACATGCGTACCATAGGATTTCTTCCAAAAGCGTGGTTTAAGGCAACATCTAAAATTACAGCAATACCATTTTGATGGCATACATCTATCAATTCTTTAAACTTAGCCTCGGTACCATAAAATTTATCTAGTGCTAGATGAAAAGAAGTATTATAACCCCAGCTTTCATTTCCTTCAAACTCCATTACTGGCATTAGTTCGATGGCATTTACATTTAGGTTTTTAAAATAATCTATTTTATCTATTAAATCTTGAAAGTTTCTATCGGCATCGAAGTCTCTAATAAGCACTTCGTAAACTACTAAATCTTCTTTTTTAGGTTTTTCAAAATCGGTAACTACCCAAGAATATGGGGTTTGTCCGGTTTCTAAAACTGTCACTTCACGCTCTTGTCCGGCAGGATATGCTGGTAAGTTTGGATAGGTGGAAGCTGGAATCCATGGGTCATCAAAAGGAGATAATACTAATGTCGAGTATGGATCTGCAACTTTTACCATAGTTGGTGAGTTAGCTGCAGGCGTTTTATCAACCACCCAATATTGGTAGGTTTCAATTTGATTAGGAGTTAATCCTGTTAATGTGATCCAAAATTTATTATTTCTTGTCGGATCCTTTTTCATTGCATAGGTTGCATCTGGTTGCCAGTTGTTAAAGCTTCCTGCTACGTAAACAAAATCTTTTCCAGTTGCATATAAAACTAATACCGCTTCGGTATCACTTAAATACGTAATACCATCTGGATAAGATGTAGGCATTATAGCAATATTAGAACCTGGATCCACTAATGTAGAAAATTGCTTACTAATTGTAGTTCCACCAGCGGTAACCTCTAATGTGTAGTTTTGGTTACTAGTAACATTAGTAATTGTGTAGTTATAAGCGTTTATATTGGATTGTGTGTTTATTACAGTGCCATTCGCTTTAAGGACGTAGTTCGCGTTTCCTCCAATATTGGTTGCGCTAACTGCTAAGTCATCTCCAGAATTTAGAATCGTAGTAGAATCTGGCGTTGGCGTACTTAAGCTTACTTGAAAAGTACCAACTTCAAAAATGAAATTAGAACATCCGCTAGCTTTAAATTCTTGGCTACCATTTTCATTTCTGAAAACCATTCCCATTTTTGTAACATTCGCTTCTTGTGAAGCATTTAATCCGAAGTAGGTATTTGTGGTAAATGTAATACTCCAAGTTCCGTTGCCGTTATCTATCATTTCACCAACACCATCGTCTTGTCCCCAATTACCAATGGCACTAATTCCATATTCATCTGTATCATTTCCGACACCTAAATGCGCATATACTTTATTTGGGTTCGTAAATCCGTTACAGTCGGTAGCAGCACTATTAATGTCTACGGTAATGGTTATAGATTGATTTATTTCAAATGGATTTGGGCTAATAGTTACTTGTCCAAGCATACTATTGGAAAGCAATAAAGTAATTATAAAAAGGTAAATATTTTTCATATTAGTTGCATTTAAAAAGGGCTGATTATTCTATCAGCCCTTCATTATTTTATGGATAACGCTTACTGCACTTTATTAAGTGAATATGTGCCTGCAGCTAAATCTAATCTAACTCTATATAATCCAGCAGTAACAGCAATGTTATCTCCTCCTTGGTCTAAAGTACCATCTACTCCTGTGTCTCCAAAATCTGGATTCACCCATTCGTTGTTTTGTCTGAATTTAATTTCACCATCTAGTAACGTTGCAATTTCTCCAACTAGAATATCAGGATGAACTTCTGTTAAAGCGAAATCAGCACCACCATTACCCCAGTCATTATAACCAGAACCTACAATACCCCAAAGGTCTGTAGCTTCCATAGTGTAAAGACCATCATTGAAGTTTAAAGTAATCGTATAGTGACCAGCAGTAACTGCAATGTTATCTCCGCCTTGATCTAAAGTTCCATCCACTCCAGTATCTCCAAAATCAGGGTTTACCCATTCGTTGTTTTGTCTGAATTTAATTTCACCATCTATTAATTGTACACCAACTTTAAATGTATCTGTTGTATAATCGTAGTAAAATTTAGCATCCGGACCACCATTACCCCAGTCGTTATAACCAGATCCAACAATTCCCCAAGAAAAAGCTTCTATAGTGTATGTATTGTCATTAAGGTTCAGGGTTATTTTATAATTTCCTGCTGTAGTAGCGATATTATCACCACCTTGATCTAGAGTTCCATCTGCTCCTGTGTCTCCAAAATCAGGATTTACCCATTCGTTATTTTCTCTAAATTTAATTTCACCAGTTAAAAGTGCAGCATATGCTACAAAAATATTCGCTTCACTAGTCGTGTAAAATTGTCCGTCAGGTCCAGCATTACCCCAATCATTATATCCAGAACCTACAATTCCCCATGTGGCTTCTTCAATTCCAGAACCGTTTACTGGAGCAGAAGCAGGAGGTAAAACAATATTTAATACTTGAGGAAAAGAAACTAATTCTGGTCCGTCACCTGTAATACCCACAAACGCTCTAAGTCTAAAAGAAATAGATCCAGAGTTTAATTCGGGAGTTGCAGCATCGTTGTTTAAACCAGCTTCGTCTGCAAAGGTTAATAGATCACCAATGGTAATGGCTATTTCATTATCTGAAGTAGTACCAACTATTTGCGTATCTGTGAAATCCCCAATAAATGAACGTTGTAATTCATACGTTACATTTGTAGGAGTTTCAAAATCTGCATTGTCCCAAGTAAAGCGTTCTCCAATATTAGTAGAAGCTTCTGGTGTTAGTGTATATAGTTCTAAAAAGTCATTAGAGAACATAAAATCACCTTGAGGAGTAGCAGTAAAGACTAAGTCATCATCTTCTTTACAGGAGTTCAAGCTAACGATAGCAAGAACCATTAATACTAAAATTTTTAAATTTTTCATTGTTATGTTTTTTAAATTAATAACCAAGGTTTTGTGTTAGATTAGGATTTGCTTGTAAAGCGGTAGATGGAATAGGAAATACGTTGTATGTGGAAGGAATGGAAG
>Ga0209344_10005808_pt1 | contig 10452 bp, 7 predicted proteins | sample Cruoilmetagenom6_FD_187293 | JGI IMG/M metagenome (GOLD analysis project Ga0209344, IMG submission 187293) | Oil polluted marine microbial communities from Coal Oil Point, Santa Barbara, California, USA - Santa Barbara Oil Seep Sample 6 (SPAdes)... | ecosystem: Environmental > Aquatic > Marine >...
TTGCAATTGAGCATGCTTGCTGACAGCTTTGCCACGCTCGAAATATCGATGTCTGATTTATCTTCGAAAGCAGAACAGATTATTGATGATATCGAGATCAGGAAAAAACAAAGGCTCTCAATATACACTACCGGTGATCAATCAGCCAATCATGTTGAAGACAACAGCGAGACTGCGGCGGCTTTGATACCGATGCGCAACGCACTGATCTTCAGGCAGGATAAAACCCGAGATTTGTTTGATACCCTAATCTCCGAGTGGAAAAATGTTGATGTAGCATTTCGCCAGCATATCCAGTCAACTGATCGTTTTATCATGGGTGATAAACTGTTCAAGATGCATCATCAGGCTCTCGATACGAAACGGGTGTTAGAAGCTGTCACACTGGAAGACATGTCCTGGGCCGCCAAAGAGATATTTTCCCTGCTCGACAACACGTCGATTTCAAACGCCCATGCGCTTAGTCAAATTAGACACAAGATTGAAGCTGATTCCATAAAACAGGGTGAACTGATAGAACGGGTATTTTTCTATAATGTGTTGGCTCTGGCGGTGATTTTGCTGCTGGTCATTATCCCGGTTGATTTAATTATCAATCGTATGATCGAAAGACTGGCAAAAGAAAGAAACCGGGCTGCCGCTGAAAGTAAACGGGCAGCGGTTGCCGATAAGGCAAAATCCGAATTTCTTGCCAATATGAGTCATGAAATCAGGACGCCAATGAATGGTGTTATGGGCATGGCTGAATTACTGGCCAAAACCGATCTCGATGACCAGCAGAGAACTTATACCGATATCGTCGTCAAATCCGGGGAAGCGCTGCTTACCATTATCAATGATGTTCTGGATTTTTCAAAGATTGATGCCGGGCACCTGACTCTTGAAATGGAGCCTTTCAGTTTTGCCGAAGTGGTAGAGGATGTGGCCGCTTTGGAAGCGACCAGAGTAGCGGAAAAAGGTCTGGAACTGTCCGTGAGAGTGGCGCCGGATTTGCCTGCCAGTTTTGTTGGTGATTCGTGCAGATTGCGCCAGGTTGTGACCAACCTGATGGGTAACGCCATCAAGTTTACGGAAAACGGTCAGATCAATGTCGAATTGTCAGCAGAACTGGCACAAGACCAGGATGGGGCAGAAACATATGCGGTGACCTTCCGTGTCAAGGATTCGGGCATTGGTATCCCTGATGAGAGCCTGCTTAATATATTTGACAAGTTCTCACAGGTTGATGGTTCTGCCACCCGTCAACATGAGGGGACCGGATTAGGACTTGCCATTGCCTCACTGCTGATAAAACAGATGGGCGGTGAAATTACCGTTGAAAGTGAAATAGACAAGGGTTCTGAGTTCAAGTTCACCATACCATTGAAATCCCATGCTGATGGCAAGAAAATACCTGGCGTGCCGATGGATATTACCGGGGCGCGGGTGGTTATTGTGGATGACAATGAGGTCAACAGGTCAATACTCGCCGAACAGATGATAGGTTGGGGGCTGGATGCTGCCTGTTGCAGTGACGGCAGGGACCTGATTTCCATTCTCGGCCAGTTGCAAAAACAGAATATTGAAGTCGACCTGATTATTCTTGACTATCAAATGCCCGGAATGGACGGGGGTGAAGTGGCAAGGATATTGCGGGATGATCCGTTTCTGGCAAAAATTCCGATTATCATGCTGACCAGTGTCGATCAGTTGGAAGATGGGGCAACATTCTCATCGCTCGGTGTTGATGGTTTCCTGACAAAACCGGCGCGATCAGCCTATTTATTGCGCACAATCATAAAGGTGCTGGAGAAAAACCGAACCGGTAGTGACAAAGATCAAGTCAGCCATGGGGTTTCAGAGCAACCCGTATCAATTCCCCGGACATCGGTAGTCAAATTACCTGAATATAGGGATAATGATATGAACCATATTATTGGCAGGGCCGTTGGTCGAGACAATGCCGGCAATCGCGAAAAGGGCGATAGCGGAGACAATATCGATATCCTGCTGGCTGAGGACAATGAGGTTAACCAGATTGTGTTCACGCAAATACTGAATTCGCTGCCTTATTCGTTTGTCATCGCAGAAAACGGCAAAGAAGCGGTAGAAATGTACAAGAAACTGTCGCCGCGCATGGTCTGTATGGATGTGTCGATGCCGGTGATGAACGGGATGGAGGCGACCAAAAGGATCCGGTCGCTGGAAGAAGGAAGTATTGTGCATACGCCGATTATTGCGGTGACTGCCCATGCGATGACAGGTCACCGGGAATCTTTTCTCGCAGCGGGTATGGATGATTATTTGTCCAAACCGGTCTCTGCCAACAAGTTCACCGAGATGATCGAAAAATGGATGGTAGAGGATATCGCTGCCCGAGCCTGATCTCATTCAATCACAAATTGGCGTGCTTTTAATCAGACCATTGCTGTTTGGTGATATTGCACCAGGCTAAAAACGATCCAGGCCACGGATTTTAACCAAATTGTCCAATTATGATAATTTCCCGGGTTGTGCAAATTGCATTTTACCTACAAGGTTCGGCTTTGAAGCATCATTTACAATCGGTGATCGGGGGAGGCTAAATGCCTGCAAAACTGTCCATCAATCTCAATGCTGTTGCTATGCTCCGGAACCGGCGTGACTTGCCCTGGCCCGATCTGGAAAATTATGCCCGTCTGGCATTGGCTGCAGGTGGTCACGGGTTGACAGTTCACCCGCGACCGGACCAGCGCCATACGCGCAACAGTGACTTGCCGGTCATTCGCGCCCTGATAGATGATGAATTTCCCGATGCGGAATTCAATATTGAAGGATATCCGACTCCAGAGTTTATTTCGCTGACCCTGGCCAACCAGCCCGAACAGGTAACATTGGTTCCCGATGACCCGGATCAGGCAACTTCAGATCACGGATGGGATTTTGAGGCCCATGCCCAGACCCTGGCACCGGTCATTGCGGAATTAAAACAGGGTGGATGCCGTGTCGCACTGTTTTGTGATCCTGATGCAGACCGTGAGTCAGTGCGAATAGCTGCTGAAATTGGTGCAGACAGAATTGAACTCTATACCGAACCCTATGCCGCCTGTCTTGACAATCGTGCCGCAGCCCTGTCACAAGCCAGAATTCTGGCGCGTACCGCCGGATATGCGAAAGAGTTCGGCCTGATGGTCAATGCCGGGCATGACCTGACCGTCGCCAATCTGCCGCTTGTCGCAGAGGCAATTCCATATCTGGCGGAAGTGTCGATTGGCCATGCGATGACCGCCGCAGCGCTGGAATTTGGCATTCAGGGCGCTGTTAGACGGTTCTTGGAGGCGCTGGGTCGAGGGTGATTGCGTTCAGCAAATCGCGAACCGCCAATTTTGCGGTTGTTGGCTGTGGCCCGGCCGGTTTGTCAGCTTCGATTTTTTTAAGACGCCAAGGGCACCAGGTGACCCTGTTTGAGCGATTTGAACAGGCAAGACCGGTGGGCGCAGGCCTGATGCTGCAACCGACCGGCATGAGTGTCTTAAATGATCTGGGTGTTTTGGAAAAGGTGATCGCCAGTGCGCAGCGGGTCAATCGCATTCTGGGCACTGATGCCAAAAGCGGCAAGACCATCCTCAATGTTCACTATCATCACCTGGGCGCGGGTCGCTTTGGTCTGGGTATCCATCGCCACGCACTTTTCAAGACGTTATACGATGTGGCCGTGGATGAAGGGGTTTGTTTCGAATTTGGCAGGTTGATCAACCGTGTGGAAGTCACTTCGGCGGGGGTCAGGCCGATGACCGAGCGCGGAGAAAAACTTGCAGAACATGATTTCATTATTGTGGCAAGCGGCAGCAACTGCGCCATTGCCAATTACCGATTTGATCTTAAAGCGCCGGAGCCGTTGCCTTATGGGGCATTGTGGACTTCATTGGACTGGCCCGTTTCGGGCTTTGACCGGGATGTTCTGACCCAGCGTTATGACGGTGCCAGGGTGATGATCGGGGTGCTGCCTCTGGGTGGCGGTCATCAGGCATTGGCGCAATCAACACAAAAGGCCGCTTTGTTCTGGAGCCTGAAAACAGAAGATTTGACGGCGACGAAAGCACGCGGCATCAATCACTGGAAAGACCGAATTTGTGATTACTGGCCACAGGCCGAGGCGCTGGTTGGCCAGATCAATGATTTTGATGATTTGTCTTTTGCTTTTTACAGGCACGGCACATTGAAAAAACCCTATGATCGGCGTGTGGTTTTCATTGGCGATGCCTATCATTCAACCTCTCCCCAATTAGGGCAGGGTGCCAATATGGCTTTGCTTGATGCCAAGGCACTGGATCTGGCGCTGGGTTATTGCGGCGATGATTTTACCAAAGCCGGTGAACTGTTTCACCACCTTCGTGCCAGACATATTCATTTGTTTCAGATGATGTCGATGTTGCTGACACCCTTTTATCAGTCCGATAGTCGGGTTGCCAGTTTCCTGCGCGATCATGTGATTTCGCAAATTTCAAAAATCCCACCGGCACCGAAAATGATGGCTGCGATCTTATCGGGACTGTTTATGCCACCGTTTCGACAAACCCGGTTCGGTGGCAAAAGCCTACCGCGATTCAGCGAACCTGACTGGCTTCAATTTGATTAGGGAAAAGGCGGATCGGGATGAAAACTACCCGATAGCTGCTGTGAGCCCAAGGTTACATAATCTGCCATATCGATTTCTGGATGCCGCACATCAGTAAAATTCCAAAAAGCGGGCCCAATCAGCAGTGCGCCAAATCCGAACCTTACACGCCTGAATTGCGCAAAGCAGCCTTTCACCACATGCACGCCGTCAATGGCGTCTTTGCAAAAATTATGATGCCTGGTTTTGTTCGCCGCCAAAGGCTTATGATCGTTGCCTGACTATCAATTTTCAAAAAAGCGCAAATCCGAACATCTCAATGCTTGTTATTTTGAGCCGGGATGATAAAAAATCATATGCAGCAAATCGTTCCATCCTCCAGCACAGATCGGGAATCGAAACATAATGAAGTTTCAATTCGCCTGCGGGAAAATATCGGCATACTGATCGGCTCAATTTACCCTGATCATGATACTGAAAATCTGACTGAAGGGATTGTGTCTGCCTTTTGGCCTCATGAGGAAGGGCCACGACGACGCGGGCGGGCGCCCGGAAACACAATCTGGAGCGAAAAAGACAGCTACGTTATCACCTATGGCAATTCGTTGACGGACGGCCAGCACAAGCCCCTCGACTTATTGCATGATTTTCTGGGCAATCACCTCAAAGGCAAGATCAACGGGGTTCATATCCTGCCTTATTTCCCATTCACCACAGATGACGGTTTCGCGATTACCGACTATCGCGCTGTTAACAGCAGCCTGGGCACTTGGGAGGATATTGAACACATCGCAGGCGATTTCAGGTTGATGTCTGATCTCGTCATCAATCACTGCTCAAGCCAGAGCATGATGTTTACCGAATATCTGCAGGGGCATGAGCCGTATGACCGGTTCTTCTTTGAAGCATCCCCGGACGATGACCTTACCAAAGTGGTACGGCCGCGTGCCCACCCGCTTTTGCAGGAAGTTCAAACCGCCGGTGGGCCGAAGCATATTTGGTGTACGTTCAGCCATGATCAGGTGGATTTCGATTTCAGGAATCCGGAAGTTTTGCTGGAATTCCTGCGTATTTTGCGCTTCCATATTGATCGTGGCGTGCGCACACTCAGGCTCGATGCAATAGCATTTCTGTGGAAGGAGGCGGGAACCTCATCCATTCATCTGCGCCAAACCCATGAAATCGTCCGCCTGATACGTCTGCTTGCAGATTATAATGAACAGGCAATTATCCTGATTACGGAAACCAACGTACCTAATGTCGAGAACCTGAGCTATTTCGGGAACCGCAATGAGGCCCATGCGGTATATAATTTTTCATTGCCACCGCTCCTTTTGCATGCGCTGCTTAATGGCACATCAAAACATCTCAATGCGTGGCAGATGAGCATGCCGCCTGCGCAAACCGGATGCGCTTATTTTAACTTCACGGCCTCTCACGACGGGATCGGAATGCGACCTGCTGAAGGGCTGTTGAGCTCAGAAGAAATAGAAGGCATGATTGAAACGGTTTGCGGTTTTGGCGGTCTTGTTAGTATGCGAGAGGGCAATGACGGCCGCATGCATCCCTACGAGGTCAATGTGGCCTTGTTTGATGCACTGAAAGGCACGGTAAATGGTGAGGACAATTGGAATATCGAGCGGTTTTTGTGCAGCCAGATTATTGCAATGGGTCTTGAAGGCATTCCGGCATTTTACATTCATTCCCTGCTTGGAACACATAATGACCATGAGGGTGTCGAGAAGCTCGGGCACAACCGGGCGATTAACCGGAAACGCTGGCATTATCCGGAGTTGTTGTCTCTGATCAACGATAGCAATTCGCAGCACTCCCAGGTGTTCGAAGCTATGAAACGTCTGATTGGGATCAGAACGGCGCAACCTGCTTTTCATCCCAATACAACACAGTTTACGCTGCAGTTGGGAGAAGCCCTGTTCGGATTTTGGCGGCAAAGCATGGACCGCACCCAAAGCATTTTTGCCATCCACAATCTGACAGACATGCCGGTTTCCATATCTGCGTTGTCGCTCAACATGATTGGCGGGGAAAACTGGTGCGATCTGTTGTCCGATGAAACCGTTCGTGAGTTTGGGGACGAGATAGAATTTGCACCCTATCAGTGCCGCTGGATCACCAATCGTGGCTGAGGAAAAGCAACCCGCCAATAGCAATCATCTCATTTTCTTTACCGATCTTGACGGTACCCTGCTGGACCATGATTCTTACTCCTATGAACCTGCTCAAGAGGCACTGGCTTTACTGCGAAAAAGAAATATTCCCCTGATTCTGGCTTCAAGCAAGACTGCTGCAGAAGTAGCCCCCTTGCGACATGCGATCGGCTTTCAGCATTGCGAGGCTATCGTTGAAAACGGTGCTGGCATCCTTTTGCCCGGTGACCGCGATACCGGGTCGGGTGAACAGTATAAGGAATTGCTCAATACGATTGCCAACATGCCGCCGGGTTACCGTGATTGTTTCCGGGGGTTTGCACAATGGCGTGTCGAAGAACTCTCCGAACTGACGGGGCTGACCAAGGTTGCAGCGGCGCTGGCGAAAGAAAGACAGTTCTCCGAACCTGGTCTCTGGTCGGGCAGTGATGAAGATCTCGAGGGTTTTTGCGGCCTGTTAAAGCAACATGGCATTGTCGCGCAACAGGGCGGGCGCTTCCTGACCCTCTCATTTGGTGGAAACAAAGTTGACAGGATGCATGAGATTATGGATCTGTACCGCGCCGGCGAGCAAGATCGGTTTTGTGTTGCCCTTGGTGATGCACCCAATGATATTGCCATGCTCACAGCAGCCGATCTGGGTATTGTCATACCCAATCCTTCACATGGCGGGATTGGAAAATTCTCGAATGAGAAAATGAAAAACATCGTTCATGCCAGGTTTTCCGGCCCGAAGGGGTGGAATGTTGCCGTGCTTGATGTATTACGTAACACAGCCAGAGGAGGGCTGAATGGCTGATTTTCACCAAAACGGCAGCGTGACGACACTTCATAATCTGACCAGGGTTCCGCTGGAATTCATCGAAAACCAATTGCGGGCATTTTCTGCCAATCGCAAGGTGACGCTTATTCTTCCTTCCCTGTTTTCGGAACTGGAAGGAACCGCGCTTTCGGGGATTTTGGATGAGCTCTCGGGTGCCGATTACATCAATCACATCATTATTGGTTTGGATCGTGCTAACGAGGAGCAGTTCAAATTTGCCAAAGACTACTTTTCCAGACTCCCGCAGACACATGACATTTTGTGGAATGACGGGCCGAGATTAAAGAATATTCACAACAAGCTTGCGGATGAGGGCCTGGCGCCAAAGGAGGCCGGCAAGGGGCGGAATGTCTGGTATTGTATCGGTTATGCGCTTGCCTCTCGCAATTCTGATGTCGTCGCGTTACATGATTGCGATATTCTTACCTATACTCGTGAAATGCTGGCCAGGCTTGTCTATCCGGTATGCAACCCGGCGTTCCCCTATCAGTTCTGCAAGGGATACTACCCTCGCATTGCAAATGGCAAGTTGAACGGGCGGGCCTGCCGACTGCTTGTGTCTCCCTTGTTGCGAGCATTGCAGAAAACATGCGGACACCAGGATTATATCGAATATTTGCAGGGGTTTCGATATCCTCTGGCGGGCGAATTTGCGATGCGTACCAGCATCCTGCCGGACATTCGAATCCCTTCTGACTGGGGATTGGAAATTGGCGTGCTTTCTGAAGTCTGGCGTAACCTGTCATCACGTTCCGTGTGCCAGGTCGATGTGTCGGATGCCTATGATCACAAGCATCAAGACCTTTCAAAGGATGATGTATCTAAAGGCCTATCACGAATGTCGGTTGATATTTCGAAAGCGCTGTTCCGCAAATTGGCGACTGATGGCATGGTTTTCAACCAGGAAACCTTCAGAACTTTGAAAGCCACCTATTATCGCCAGGCACTTGATCTGATCGAGATGTATCACCACGATGCAACAATAAATGGCCTGACAACCGACCGGCATCAGGAGGAAGAGGCGGTTGAATTGTTTGCCGCCAATATAGTGGAAGCCGGAAACACGTTTCTGGAAAATCCGATGGAAACGCCATTCATCCCCAATTGGAGCCGTGTCCAATCAGCAGATCCTGATCTGTTGCGCAATCTATATGAAGCAGTCCAGGCTGACCGATAATATTTGAGGGACCCTTAATATCAACATTCCCGCGATCTAATCCTGATAAGGTCTAGATCCGCCAGTTGAGCAGGCGGTTTTCTGCCAGTCCGATCAGCGAACTGACACCTACTCCCAGTATGGAAAGGATGGTCACGCCGACAAACAGCCGTTCCAGATCATAAAGCGAACCCGCTTCCAGAATATAGGCGCCGATGCCATATTCAGCACCCAGCATTTCTGCGGCGACCAGCAGGATAATGGCGATGGCAAGGCTGACACGCAGGCCGGATAATATCCCCGGCATAGCGCCTGGCAACACGATTTTGGTGACAATCGAAATCCAGGAAAGAGAAAAGCTTTGCCCCATGCGGATCAAAGTCCGGTCAACATTGTCAACGGCGCCATAGGTGGCAACGACAGTAGGCGTAAATGTGCCAAATGCGATCAAAGCGTATTTTGAGGGCTCATCAATGCCAAACCAGATGACGAAAAGCGGCAGTAATGCAATTTTCGGAATTGGAAAAATGGCAGCGATCAAAGGCACAAGACCGGCGCGTGCGAGTGAAAACAAGCCAATGAGGATGCCGATGCCAATGCCGAGGGTGGCGCCAATGGATGCGCCCACAATCAAACGGCTGACCGAGGGAACCAGATGTTTCCACAACAGGCCGCTTTCCCAAAGACCGATAAAGGTAGCGAACACCTCGCTGGGGATTGGCAAGGTCAGACTGGTGATAAAACCGCTTCGTGTTGCAATCTCGACAAACCCGATCAGTGCAAAAAAAACAATAGCACCAACCCACCGCCGTGATTGTGGTGCAAATCCCCCGCCACGAAACGCAACGGTTTTTTGACCCGCGGGACTGGCGTTCTCGCCGGTGATGGGTTTGCTGGCAATATCAGACATTGATCAGTTCCTTGTCGGCGGCCATCGCTTCCTCGCGCATCAGGTTCCAAAGCAGTTGTTGCTGGCGTTCCAGTTCGATGTTACCCATTTTGCGACCTTCAAGCGGAATATCCAGCTCTACAATTTCTCTGATCTCACCAGGCCGGCGTGATAAAACAACAATGGAATGGCCCAGCCTGACGGCTTCATTAAGGTTATGTGTGACGTAAACTGCGGTAAAGGGTTCATTGGTCCACAGATTGACCAGATCATCCATCAACAGTTCCCGGGTCTGGCTATCCAGAGCTGAGAGTGGCTCATCCATTAACATGACAGCGGGCTTTACCGCCAGAGCACGGGAAATAGCGACACGCTGTTTCATACCGCCGGACAATTGTTTTGGCAGTGCGCGCCTGAAATCAGTGAGCCTGGTGCGCGATAATACATCAGAAATGATGTCGGCTGCCTGGCTGCCCTTGATACCATGATCCTCCAGAACAAGACTGATATTGCCTTCCACGGTCCGCCAGGGCAAAAGGGCAAAATCCTGAAAAATGTAGGTCAGCGGGTTAATGCTGCCCGGTGGCGGGCTGCCCAGCTGCAGAACTTCGCCACGGGTTGGCCGTTCCAGGCCGCCAATCAACCGAAGCAAAGTGGATTTGCCGCAGCCGGAAGGTCCGACGATGCAAATAACCTTGCCAGCGGGAATATCAAGATTGATCGCCCGCAGAATTTCCATCTCACCATAGAAATGACTAATATTGTCCAGTTTCAAATCCATGGTTTTATCCTAAATTGCATAATGGCGGGTCGTAACTGACCCGCCATTATGCCTGTTGT
>Ga0209344_10005809_pt1 | contig 10448 bp, 9 predicted proteins | sample Cruoilmetagenom6_FD_187293 | JGI IMG/M metagenome (GOLD analysis project Ga0209344, IMG submission 187293) | Oil polluted marine microbial communities from Coal Oil Point, Santa Barbara, California, USA - Santa Barbara Oil Seep Sample 6 (SPAdes)... | ecosystem: Environmental > Aquatic > Marine >...
CAAACTGAATCTTGTCCAATAACCATCAGAGCAGATGTAAACCAAGACTCTCAAATAAACACAACAGATGCTCAATTAACTCTAAGAAACTCTCTAGGACTTTCCATGGATGAAACAGATTGGGAGGCATCAGCAACAACCGGAGATGTAAATTGTGACAGTAATTCCAATTCAACTGATGCTGTGTTAATATTAAGGTATTCATTGGGGTTAAGTATGAGTGGGACAGGTTGGTGTGCGGAAAATTAATTTGATACAATTTTATAGTTTTAAGAGACAGATATTTTAGGTTAAAGGGGGGAAGAAAATGGTAGAGACAAAAATGTTTGGCAAGTTATTAGCATTAAAGGTATTTTTGGTTGCGGCAATCACTTTTTCTTTTTCAGGAGCAATCCGAGCAGCAGAAGGTGATGTCTGGATAGTTCCAGTAGACCAGCAGGTGGATGCAGACCAGAATTTTGATGTAGAGATACGAATGAATACTGGCGGAAAAGCACTTGGTGCTTTCAATCTATATTTTGACTTTAATTCCACCAATATCACAGTTGATATCACGCAGGGCACTGAAGGTTGGGACAAAGGAGCGGATACGCCAAATTATACTATCATGGCCAATCCCACTGATATCGCAAATGGGCACTATAGAGTTGCCGGGGTGAATGTCAGCGCGAATGCAGGTGATTATGCTAACAGCGGTGATGCTCACCTGATAACCATCCATGCTCAATCGACCAGCAGTTTTGTTTCTGGAGCATCCTCGCTTAATTTAAGAATCAGTGAATTGTCTGATGATTTAGGATATCCTCTGAGTAATAGTCAAATTACTGGTAATTGTGTTGTGCGAGCAGAAACACGGGTTTCTTTATTGGACAAATGTATAAAAAGCATATTGACAAACAACAGCGATAATATCGATTTAAATGTTAACGGTGATTCGGTATTGGACATAAGGGATTTGCAAACAATAATAAATAACATCTTAGCGGGATAGAGTGTAAAAAATTGCATTAATAAAAACAAATAAATTGTATCCAGGTTAGAATAATTTTGTGTCTGTTTTTGATGATAAAACTATGAAAAATTTAAGTAAAATAAATCAAGTGGTTATTATAATAGTTATTGCCTTATTTATGTTTGGAGTAAATATTGCTTACGCTGACAAGGTTATTGACTATGGCTTTGAAGACTGGACTGGTGATGCCGATACAACCCCGGGGTATATTTACGGTAGTGATTATTTGGAATATTGGAATGCCCACAAGGCTGCTACGGAAATTATTTTAAATGGAGATAGCGACTGTGTCGGTGATGCTCATAGCGGAGATTATTATTTTCATCAACAAATCCAAGGCAGTCCTAATGTTCCCTTGTTTGACGCTTGTGGGGATATAGAACATGGTTCTGTTCAGGCATATAATCAGGTTGTTTCTGATGCTAATTATCCACCTGACTCTGGTAATGATATTGATTTATTAGAGTCAATAAATTCAGATACAATGCTTACTCGATTTTGGTTTAGAACAACGGGTAACTGGAAGACTCAGATAAAAACTACAGGTGGTAATATGGGATATAATAAATTTATCCGTTTTATTACTGCTGGACATGGTGGTGTTTTAATAATGCTTAGAGTAAGAGATGAACCAACAACAACATTTTACATTTGGGATTCCACGGACCTTTTTTCTCATCAGTTTGATTCCGGTATAGATTTAACGGATGGAGAGTGGCATTCTATTGTTGTTAGAAGCGTTGTAAATAATAGAGATCCTGGTAGTGTTACTCAAACTGTTTGGTGGGATGATTGGGAGATGGAAGGTGATGGATTTAGTAGAGAAGTATTTGTTGGAGGTTTGGAATCTGGTGGAATATTTAGGATGAATATAATTGATAATTGGTCAGCAACATACCCTACAACCTTAATGGGGATTGATATTGATGATATTGAGGTTTGGGATGGGTTGCCAGGGGAGTTTATACGCGCTGATGTTGACCAAAACTCATACATCAACACCACTGACGCAATGCTAACCCTTCGTAATTCTCTAGGACTTTCCATGAATGGAACAGCCTGGCAGACCTCAGATACAACCGGAGATGTAAATTGTGATGGAACTTCAAACTCAACAGATGCTATGTTAATTATTAGACATTCTCTAGGATTAAGTATGGTAGGGAGTGGGTGGTGTGAAAACTAATTTTCAATTTTGAATTTAGAATTTTGGTTGAATGACTTAATGATTGGATTACTAATGATATAAGTTTATAAAATTCGTTCAGCCTAAGGCTGACCAATCACAAATTGGAAAGTTAAAAGTTTGTAAATTCTAAAATTAGATTTTCAATTCAAAAAGTGGTAGAATTAAATGAGAATAAAATGTAATATTTATACTTAATATTTAACACATAAAAATATGCCTGATGAAAAAAAATCGAATGGGGAATCTGCTGGAAAAAATGATACAAATTTAGCTAAAAAATTTGGTCATATAGAAAAAGATGATTTTAAAAAACAGGAAAAACCAAAAAAAGAGTCAAAAGAAAAAACTATTTTTTTTGATAAAAAAGAAACTGTCAAAGAAATTACAGCAACAGAAAAAGATAGTTCCTATAGTAAAATTTTATCTAAAATAAAAAAGAAAACGGATGATAGTGGCAAAAGCACTGTGGCAAGTGATGCAAAAACTGTTTCCGAAAAAACTGATGCGGAAGGTCAGATTCAACATCTTATAAATTTAGCTACGAATAAAAATATTGTGTATGCGGTGAGAGTCGCTAAACATTTGGAGGATAATTATGTCTTAGATATGTTTCACGGTAAGTTGTTGTCGGATGAATTTCACGATGCTTTGGTGAAAAAAGGGCTAATTAAGTAAAAGTTTAAAGGTAGAACCTGTCATTGATGGTAATACGCTTATATGTTTAATTTAAATATCATTTTAATACCAACCATTATACTGCTTGTTACAGTTGCTTTATTTAGTGGAATTTTTTTAGTGATGAGAAGCTTTTTTCGCTTTCGTTATCAAATAAAATATTCAGTTAATATGGAATTAGAGATTATTAGGGTTGCTAAGGTGGAGAAAGAACCATCTAGTGGAAGCGAAGCAGAAAGTTGGAAAGAAGAAGTTAGCGCAATGGAGCAATTATTGGTAAGTTTGGCAAAGTTAAAAATAAAAAAATCATTTTTCTCAGGAATATTTTATAATCCTCCCTATGTATCACTGGAAATTGCCAATCCTTCCAACAGTGAAGAAATATTTTTTTATGTAGCTGTTCCTAAAAAATTTAGAGAAAGTATTGAAAAACAAATTCATAGCTATTTTTCAAATGCTTCAATTGAAAAAGTTTCCGAATATACTATTTTTTCTCCGAAAAGTTATACAGCAACAACAGTATTAGAATTAAAAAATAAATATGCTCTACCGATTAAAACTTATGAACATATGGATGTTGATCCACTAAATGAAATTACAAATTCATTGAGTAAGTTTAAGACTGAGGAGGAAGGAGCTTCAGTGCAGTTAGTCCTTGTTCCCGCTGAAGATGGTTGGAGAGGTTTAGGACATTCAATTGCCCACAATATGCAACAGGGCAAACAGCTTAAGGATGTGCATTCGAATTCGGTTATGAGTAAGATAAACAAAGGAATAGGTAGTGGAATTATGGATGTCTTGTCTCCAAAATCTAATAAACATGAAGATAATCCGTATCAGGACAAAGGACAGATTCAGTTAACACCAGAAGAGCAGGAATTGATAAAAAATATTGAAGGTAAATCAAATAAAACTGGTTTTAAAGTTAACTTAAGGTTATTGTCTTCGGCTTCTTCTCAAGAAAGAGCAGATGAGATATTAGCTCAAATGGAAAACGCATTTTCTCAATTTGAAAATCCAGGAGTTAATTACTTTAATGTTAAAGCTAGAAGTAAAGGAAAAGAAGTGGCTTTTAATTATATTTTTAGAAATTTTGAAGAAAATAATTCGATGATTTTAAATACTGAAGAAATTGCTAGTCTTTTCCATTTTCCAATTTCTACGACAGAAACACCTAATATAAAATGGTTGAAATCTGGGTCGGCAACTCCTCCAGTGAATATTCCAAAAAAAGGAATTTTACTTGGGTATAATGATTATCGAGGAAAGGAAACGAAAATAAGACTCTCAGATAGTGATAGGAGAAGACATCTTTATGCGATTGGACAAACGGGAGTTGGTAAATCTAGTTTTTTGCAGGAAATGGCAAAGCAAGATGTGCGAGAGGGCAAGGGGATTTGTTTTATAGATCCTCATGGAGATGCGATTGAAGATATTTTAACGGCTGTTCCTAAAGAAAGAGCGGAGGATGTGATTATTTTTAATCCTAGCGATAAAGAAAGACCACTTGGTCTCAATATGCTTGAATATAATAAGCCTGAAGAGAAAGGTTTTGTGATTAACGAAATGATTAGTATTTTTGATAAACTTTATGATTTAAAACAAACAGGCGGTCCAATGTTTGAACAATATGCAAGGAATGCGATGCTCCTCATTATGGAACATCCAGAATCTGGATCAACGCTGATGGAGATACCTAAAGTTTTAGCGGATGAAGATTTTAGAAAGATGAAGTTAAGTCATTGTAAAAATCCAGTGGTTAAAGATTTTTGGGTGAAGGAGGCTGAAAAAGCGGGGGGTGAAGCTGCTTTGGCAAATATGGTACCTTACATAACATCCAAACTAACAACATTTATTTCTAATGATTTAATGCGATCGATTATTGCTCAGCAAAAAAGTACTCTTAATTTTAGGGAAATAATGGATGAGGGTAAAATTCTTCTTATCAATTTGTCTAAAGGAAGAATAGGGGAAATGAATAGTCATTTGTTGGGGATGGTGATAGTTGGAAAAATTTTGATGGCAGCCTTGAGTAGAACTGATATTTCTGAAAAAAATAGAAAAGATTTTTATTTATATATTGATGAGTTTCAAAATGTAACCACCGATTCAATTTCGCAGATTCTTTCTGAGGCTAGAAAATATAAATTAAATTTGATTATTGCCCATCAATTTATCGGACAGTTGAGTGAAGAAATTTCTAAAGCTGTTTTTGGAAATGTAGGATCACTATGTACTTTTCGAGTAGGACCAGAAGATGCAGAATTTTTAGAAAAACAATTTGAGCCAATTTTTACAGTTAAAGATTTAGTGAGCGTAGACAATTACAATGGATTCGTTAGATTGCTTATCAATAATCAAACTACTAAGCCATTTAATTTAAATACATATCCACCAAGCGAAGGTGATGCCGAAATTGCCGAATATCTAAAGGAAATTTCTCGTTTGAAATATGGTCGAGATATTGCCATAGTTAATAAAGAGATAATGGAAAGAGTAAAATTAGCTGGTTAGTTTTTTAAAAAGTAAAAGTCATAAAATCAAAATACATATTTATAGATTTTAGTATAGAACCGTCGTCGACGGGTCGACGACCCGTCGAACACATTATTTTTAAAAACATAACCAACAAAAAAACTAAACAATAAATATGAAAAAAGAAAAAACCTCCAAGTTAAATAAAAAAGATTTAACAGGATTTACCCTATTAAACTTTATTTACACAAGGTTTACCCTGTTAAATAATATTTACACAAGGTTTACCCTGTTAAAATCTATTTATACAGGGCATGAAAAAAACAAAACAAATAAAATTGCAATTTTAATTGCAATTTTTGGAGTGATTGGTTTGGGGTTTTTGGGAGTGGAAAAAGCCCAATCAGCAGACAGAATCTTTTATGAAGATTTTGAAGATGGAAATCTTGATACGGTTCCTTTCGGATCGGCACAAATTGAATACGATAACGGTGTAAGTATTCACCAAGAAAGTCAAGTCGGTGTACACCACGACTTTTTAGATTCAGGAGCGGGTAAATCTGGATTAGCTCTTAGCACATTAACTGTAAATTGGTATCCAGAGGTGCGTTGGTCTATTCCGCAAGGATCTTGGTCTAGCAATGAGTTTTATGTGTCCTACAAAAAGAGATATGTAAATTGGTCTGGACCCAATGAGGTTAGTGGCGAGGCAAATTTAAAAAATTTCTATAATTATTTTTATCCGGATGGATATGTCGGATTCGCTCTTTTGAATCCTCCAGCCACCTATTCGAGTTGTCAGGATGGTAGTGGAAATTATTGCGGAGGGACTGTCGGATGGGATAGATGGTCGGGTATGGCCGTTGTTGATTTATTAGATGGCAATTGGCATGAATATACTATGTATGTAAATATGGCGACAGGAACAAGGCGTGTTTGGTTAGATGAAATTTTACAGGCGGATGCAACTATCGGTTTTCAGGGGTGGACAGGTGTTCAAGAATTTAATATTAATTCTATTGATGCCGGAAATGGCGATATGCTTGCTTGTGCCACGGGGAATAATGGATGTTATGACAGGGTGCTTTTGGATGACATAGAAATCTGGGACGGCCTCCCAACCGCCACCCCCTGCTCCAACTACAACAATCAAACAGAATGTGAAGCTAATGGCTGTAACTACTGTGAAGGAACTTGTCAAACTGAATCTTGTCCAATAACCATCAGAGCAGATGTAAACCAAGACTCTCAAATAAACACAACAGATGCTCAATTAACTCTAAGAAACTCTCTAGGCTTAGATATGACAAGCACAAACTGGCAAACTTCATCTACTACAGGAGATGTAAACTGTGACTTAACTTCAAACTCAACAGATGCTATGTTAATTATTAGACATTCTCTAGGATTAAGTATGGTAGGGAGTGGGTGGTGTGAGTGAAATAGACTTGTTGCCAATTAATATTTAGCATATAATTACAATATAAAAATAAATATAAGAATTATAATCTAATAATTTAAATAATAAATATGGCAAGTAAAAAAAGCAAGAATAAAAAGAGTAAAGACGAAAAAAATAAAGACAAAAAAATAGAAATTGTTGTTGATGAGATAAGACAAAAGTTTGGAGAAGGAATGATAATGAAGTTAGGGGAAATTAAAAAAGTTGATGTAGCATCAGTTCCGACAGGTTCAGTTTCTTTGGATATTGCTTTGGGAATTGGGGGTGTTCCAAGAGGAAGAGTAATCGAAATATATGGACCAGAATCATCTGGAAAAACAACGCTATCATTACACATTGCCGCCAACACGCAAAAAGCTGATGGCACAGTTGCTTTTGTGGATGCGGAACACGCAATGGATCCAGCATATGCAAAAAAAATTGGGGTAAACACAAAAGATCTTTTAATTTCACAACCTGATGCTGGAGAACAAGCCTTAGATATTGTGGAGACTTTAGTTTCCAGTAATGCAGTCGACTTAATCGTGGTTGATTCTGTAGCAGCTTTAGTTCCAAGAGCAGAAATTGAAGGAGATATGGGAGATCATCATATTGGAAGGCAAGCAAGACTTATGTCTCAAGCATTAAGAAAGTTAACCCCAATAGTAGCTAAATCCAATACGATAGTTATATTTATAAATCAAATAAGAATGAAAATTGGGGTGATGTTTGGCAATCCAGAAACAACTACTGGAGGACAAGCTCTTAAATTTTATTCTTCAGTGAGAATCGAAGTACGTAGAAGTGCTCAAATAAAAAAAGGTGATAAAGTTGTAGGAAATAGAGTTAAAGCCAAGGTTGTTAAAAATAAAGTAGCTCCTCCTTTTCAAAATACTGGTTTGATATTATGTATAATGAAGGAATTTCTAGAGGCGGAGATTTGCTTGATACAGGAGTAGATCTTGGAGTTATAAAAAAAGCTGGAAATTCATATTCTTATAAAAATGAAAAATTAGGAGTGGGAAGAGAAAAAGTTAAGGATTTTTTAAGAGAAAATAAAACCATCTTTAATAAAATTGAAAAAGCGGTACTTGAAGTAGCCAAAAAAGCTAGAAATTAGTAGAAATGAAAGGAAATATTTTTTTGAGAGCAAAAAAATAAACATTCTATAAATGTGAAATGTTTATTTTTGTTCTAAAATTTTTTCAATATCTTCAATATTTTTTATTTGAACGGCTTTTCTTTTTAATTTTGAAGCGTTTGCTGTGCCTTTAAGATAAGCAACTAAGTGAGTTCTAAAATTTAATATTCCTTGTTTCGAATTATATTTAATAGAAAGTTTAGCGTGTTCTAGAATAGTATTCTTTTTTTCAGTAGCACTAATTTTAATATTTTTATTATTTTTCAAATAATATTGTATTTCTTTAAAAAACCAAGGATTGCCAATAACTGCTTGGCCAATCATCAATATTTTACAGCCTGTTCTATTTGCATAAAATTTGGCATTTTCAACAGTTTTAATTCCGCCATTATAAATAATCGGGATTTTTAAAATATTGTTTAGTTTTTTAACAATTTTCCAATCAGGTTCTTCTTTAAACATTCCTTTTAATGTGCGAGCGTGAATGACGAGTTGATCTAATCCAGCTTTTTCTAACTGAGGAGCAAATTTTAAAATTTCTTTTGAATTTTTTAGTCCAACTCTAGTTTTTAGGGAGAGTGGTAGAGAAAGTTCTTGTTTAATTGTTTTAATAATTTTAATTACTTCTGGAATATTTTTAATTTGAATGGCTCCATATCCAGCTTTTTGTGCTTTCTTGACGGGACAACCTAAATTTATATCAATGCCAACTGGTTTAATTTGCTGTTCAATAATTTTTGATGCTTGTGCCATTGAATTTGGATTGGAACCAAAAATTTGTACCCAATAGTTTTTCTCTGTATCATTAAATTTTTCGGCTAATTTGAGAGATTTATTATCAGCTATTTTTTGACGCACTAAACCTTCAGAGCTTACCATTTCGCTCCAAGTTATATCAGCTTCCCATTTTTGACAAATTTGACGAAAAGCTTTATCGGTAATTCCAGCCATTGGCGCTAAAGCTAATTTTATTTTAGTAGGGCGTAACATATAAAGTAGTAAATATTGTATAGTAAGTATTACGCATTGAATTAAATTGGTCAAACTAAAATAATTATTCATTTCTTCAATTAATTCTTTCAGTTAATGTCATCTCGGAAATTAAAAATTCTTAGCGAGATATGAGTTTTAGAATTTCTTACTATCCGTGATCTAGACTATCATTTTTCTCTGGATCACGAATAAGTGAATATCTATGGTTCGTAAATTTACCTAGATATTCTGCTTTCTGAGATGACAAACTGTAAGTTTTATGAACGAAGGCGAATAATTGAACTTTTAAATAGCTTTTTTTTATGTTATTATAAAAGTATGAAAATCGGAATAAATGCGTCTTTTGCAAGAAAATCGAATACGGGAATAGGGCAAGTAACACTTAACTTTTTAAAAAAATTAAGTGAATTTCCAATTTCTTACCTATCGGACAAACAGGCAAATTTCCAATTTCCAAACAATTTTCAAATTTCAGATTTTAAAAATAATGGCGAGAAATTAGAATTTGTTTTGTATTTAGAGGAAGATTTGTCAAAAGATATTAATTTTAATTTGGGGAAGAATTTTACTAAGAATGTTTTTTTGCCAAAGTATAAAAGAGATGATTTAATTAGAAAAATTTGGTGGGAGAAATTTTGTTTACCACGTAGAGTAAAAAAAGATAAGTGTGATGTTTTTATAAGTCTTTATCAATGTCCAACAATTTTTTCAAAAAATATTAAACACACAATGGTTGTTCATGACATCGTTCCTAAATTATTTCCAGAATATTTAAATAATTGGCGAAAAAAAATCTATTGGAAACTAACAGAGCGAGCAATAAAAAAAGCGGATAAAATTATTGCAATTTCTGAACATACTAAAAAAGATTTAATTAAATATTTGCAAATTTCTGAAAATAAAATTTCTGTGCGATATTTTGATGTTGCTGCGATTTATAAAAAGGAAGTTTCTGAAAATGAGTTACAAAGAATTCTTAAAAAATATAATTTAGAAAAAGGATATATTTACAGTGGAGGTGGATTAGAAAAAAGGAAAAATATAGATACGCTTATCTATGCTTATAGAAAATTGTTAGAAAAAAATAAAAATATTCCTTTTTTAGTAATTTCTGGAAAACTAATGCCAGAATTATCTCCACTGATAGTTGATGTTGAAAAATTAGTAAAAGAATTAAAATTGGAAAGTAAAGTAAAACTTTTAGATTTTATTCCCCAAAAGGACTTACCAGCTTTGTATAAAAATTCTTGTATGTTTATTTTTCCATCACGATATGAAGGTTTTGGAATGCCACCATTAGAAGCAATGAATCAAGGTGTGCCAGTGATTATGGCTAAAAATTCTTCGTTACCTGAGGTTGGAGGCAATGCTGTAAAATATTTTAATTCAGAAAATAGTAAAGAATTAGCAAAAAAAATTAAAGAAATTTTAAATAATGAAGGTTTACGCAACGAACTTTCGCAAAAAGGAAAAGAACAAGCAAAATTTTTTTCATAGAGTGAATTTATAAGATAAATTAATT
>Ga0209344_10005811_pt1 | contig 10446 bp, 8 predicted proteins | sample Cruoilmetagenom6_FD_187293 | JGI IMG/M metagenome (GOLD analysis project Ga0209344, IMG submission 187293) | Oil polluted marine microbial communities from Coal Oil Point, Santa Barbara, California, USA - Santa Barbara Oil Seep Sample 6 (SPAdes)... | ecosystem: Environmental > Aquatic > Marine >...
GTGCACCAAAATGGGTGCGCAAATTTGCACTGGAATGGTTATGGCGGATGTTGTCCAACCCACTACGCCTTGGCCCGCGATACCTACGCTGTATTTTGATATTGCCCAGACTTATGGTAGATGCGCTTCAGTTGCGTTCAACTAAAAATTAAGCAATAATTTTGCGCGCAACAGGCGATTTCCGCAATAATATCAAATCCTTCACACGGCGCTTTAATGGCCGCGGTGATAGCAATTCGCAATTCTGCTCAAATGTTACCCCATTCAAACTTGGATCATGCCATAAAGCCAGCGCAGCCCCCCATTTTGCAGCAGTTGCCGGATCAAGCCCATCCGGAATACCCATTCCCGTTGCCAACATGCCAGGAAGCCAGTCCGTAATAACAATGTCAGGAAACCGGTCGGCCAAATCAGCGACCAATGCTTTGGTTAAAATACGCGCGGCACCTTTTGAAACACTATAGGCAGAGCTAGCAGGCATTGGGGCAATATCAGCAAAACTAGCTACATTAAGAATGCGCCCTAACCCAGTCTGTTGCATAGATTTTAATGCTGCATGTGTGCAAGTAATGACTCCACCAAGGTTAACATTCATTGTTTTTTGAAAGCTATCAGGGGTTTCGTCCAGAAAATCAAGGCGCGGAAATATTGCTGCATTGTTAATTAAAAGTGTAACCGTCCCATATGACTTTTCAATTTCAACAAATGCCATATCAACCACCGAACTATCGGCAACATCTACAACCATCGGATAAAAACGGCCCTTGTTGATAAGCGATGCAGTTTCCTGCAAGGCGGATTTATTGCGGCCAAAACCAACAACTTTCAGGCCACGATCAGCAAGATTAATGGCCAAGGCCCGCCCCAAACCTGATCCTGCCCCTGTTATGACAACAACACCTGCACGGATCATCTTTTCATTATCAACCATCGTCTGCTTTTTCTTATTCACTTTAAATCCGCCCCCGTTGATAATTCCCCGATCAAATGATCACCAACGCGCAACGCATTTGCCGCTATTGTTAAACTGGGATTGATACCCATAGAGGTTGGCATGAAAGACGCATCAACAACATAAAGATTATCTATATCGTGAACGCGACATGATGCATTCAAAACACTGCTATTGGGATCACCACCAAATCGTAGAGTTCCGCTGGGGTGCCCAAAGTTCAGCTCTGGTTGAAAGCCCAGAAAAGCGAACCTTTGGCCCCTAAACGCTTTTTTCACCATTCGCCTAAAGCTATGGTGTCGTTCAATCAATTCAGCCGCAAACGTGTATTGCACGGATACACGGGCGGGATCAGCCTGATCCAAAATCACCCGATTATGTGTATAAGGCAGGTCTTCCATAATCCCGACAAAAATCTTGGCGCTGCCAAACAATTTGGCGGCAATGAACGCAGGAATACGCGTAAGGTGCCGTAAAACTTTTAGGGAACGTAAGATTGATCGGTCAAACATCATGTTCAGATAGTGCACGATTTCACCGTAGGACGCTTCCAGTCCCATCGCCTGCACCACACCATAACGTCTGCCATCACGGTAGTAAAAATCACGCATCGCAATGGCTTTACTTGCACCTGCAAATTTCTGCCCGCGTTCGGGCCATAGTGCAATCATCTCATTGACATGAAACATCAGGTTGCGCCCCACCAATCCATTGCTATTGCCGCACCCTTGCGGCCAATATTCGGATTTCGAGGCTAACAATAAGCGCGGCGATCCCAGTGCACCTGCTGCCAAAACATACCTTTTCGCACGCAGTTCAAATTTTTTCCCGCCGCGTTCAACTTCAATATGTGTGATGCTTTTATCTGTCCCACGCAGGGCCGTGACAGTGCATTTATCCAGCAAGGTTGCATTGCCTGTTGCAAGTGCCGGCTCAACACCCGCCGATCTACCATCCATTTTGCAGGCTCGCGGACATTTGAAACCAAAACAATTTTTGCAATTCGGCAAATAACGCACAGCCATATGCGCCTGATATGGATGCAGGTTACGATGGCGAAACCCATCCATCATTGCATTATCACCTGCAGTTTGCGCGGGCGGCTTTAATAAGGATGATGGCCGTTCAACAGACAAAGGGTCTTCATTCCCGCAGACATGATACAACTTTTCCGCCGCATCATAGTAGGGTTGGAAGTTATCATATCCTACAGGCCAGCCCCCCGTTGGATGTGGGCGTTCCGGGCTGTCATCCAAATCATGGCGCTCCGGACGTTCTAGGGTCGCGGCATAAAACACAGATGAGCCACCTACCCCTGCACCTAAGGGGCCAAAAAACTCTGATGTGCGTCCATTGATTTCTGCCTTTAGCCGGGTTGGCCAAAACCCACGAACACGGCGCGCAACGGGATCGTAAACATCACTATCAAGCGCAGTTTGTTCCCCACGCGGGCCATTTGGCCCTGCTTCTACGAATAAAACAGACAGGCCCTGTTCAGCCAAACGTCGCCCGACCGTACCGCCGCCGATGCCAGTGCCAATAACAATAACATCCCATGATTTTTTCACAATCTCATCAATCATGGTTTATCCTTTACCGTATTGCTGAAAACCGGATCAAACAAATGGCGCATCGCAAGTGCAGTTGTGTTGGTGATGTGGTTATTATCAAAATAAAGCGCACGCCCTTCCGCAATTGCCGAACATTCCTTTGGGTTGCACATCTGCTGCCAACTATCCAGAATTTCCAGGTTTCCAGAAGCTTGAAACGGCTTTTCAGCATCTTGGATTCGTAATTTTAAATCATCCACTGAAACGCTTGTTATCTTATCCAGCTCAGTGCCGTATTTCAGCCTACCATGTGCCATCATGCGCGCTATTCTTCGTGAATCGTACTGTGGAATCTCAGGCACTTGCCGCAAAACATATATATTATCAAAAGAACTAGAAAGTTGCGCTATTGTAGCTTTAACAGCTTTTGCAAAAATCATGCTTTGGGTGTCAGTTGATTTTTCCGGGCCATAAATATCCGAAAGCGTTACTTTGTTATGCGCATCGTTCCCTATACCCTGCCCTTCAGCGTAATAAGCCCAACGGCTTATTAATAAAACCGTATGAACTCCATTTAGTTGCGGGATCGCTTTTTGCACCCGCTCAGTCGCCACCAAACATTGTGCATCTTCCTGCCGCGTACTGGCCGTTTCTTGTTTAACCAGCCCAAACAAGGGTGGGCAACCTGCATTCCATACAATCAAACCAGACTGATCATGCTCTAGGGCAGCCAATGCCACACCTTCTTTAAACGCCCGCAAATGGCTGTCGCCCCAAACTAACACTTCCGGCGCTTGCCCTTCGGGGCCGATGGGGCAAACTTTCAAACCCTCTAATGGCCCAGTTTCAGGAATGTAGCACCTGCTCCAGTCCTGCAAAAAGTCAGCCGTGGCATCTATATGCGCCCGCACTTCGGGGGCAAAACGGTTAGGTAGTCCATTCTTTAGATAAAATACGCTACCAATTGAAAGCAAACTGACCGAGGCCACGACAACACTGCCAACCATCATTCGCCCCGATAGATTACGCGCATAACGGATTGGCCGTTCAACAAACCACCAAGATGCTGTTGCAACGACAATGGCAAATAACAGCCATTGAGCAGCCACTAAGCCACTGCCATAACCACCAAAGTAATACTGCGACAGGGTCAATATTGGCCAATGCCAGATATAAAGAGAATACGAAATCAGCCCTATAAAAACGGGAATAGGCGAAGATAATGCACGGTTAACAGGATTATCATCGCGCCCATTCCATATCACCATTGCAGTACCTGCCACGGGAAACAAAGCTTGGGTGCCCGGAAAATTATCCCCCGCTTGCACAAACCCGATCGCACCCAGCAATAAGGCCATTCCAGCCCAAGATGCCGCAGGCCCATGGCGCCAGTTTTCCTGTGTCTTTTGCCCGTAAATTGCCAGTAAAACCCCAACCAGCAATTCCCAAGCCCGAAACGGGAACAGAAAAAACGTTGCGGTATGGGAGCTGCGCGTGAACCAGATACAAGCCAGTAAGGATAGTGTTGCAATAATCGCCAGTGCAATATGCAGTGCTTTATGATGCTTGGCAAAAATCAGGATCAGAAACGGTAAAAATATATAGAACTGTTCTTCTACGGATAAAGACCATGTATGCAGCAGAATTTTTTCATCTGCACCGCTGTCAAAATATCCTGACTGGCGAAAAAACAGGACATTGGACAAATATACTGTAGACGAGATCAGTGCTTTGCCAAACTCCCGAAATTCAAAAGGCAATAAAATATAGTAAGCGAAAATGCTTGTAATAACGGCCATTACAACAAAGGCTGGGGCCAAACGACGTAAACGGCGCATATAAAACCGTGCAAAGGATACTTTGCCCTTTGTTGCCAGTTCTTGCCAAAGAATGCCCCCGATCAGAAAGCCGGAGATAACAAAAAAGATATCAACCCCGACAAATCCACCGGAAAATCCTGGAACAGAAAAATGGAAAAATACCACGGCCAAGACAGCAATGCACCGCAAGCCGTCGATCTCAGGACGATATTTTATACCCGTGATCGTGGGGTTTTTATCGGACATTCTGCATACCTACTAAACACTGACATGTACTTTATAGTGGTCAGATAAGGCGCATTTGTGGCTGATCAACAAACTAAACCGTGTTATTTTCACCACGAAGCAAACTGTTTATAAGTGGTTTTTTGTGTTCCTACACATATCATCCATAGCAATGCGCTAAAAAAAGTCTGGTTTTTCGTTCTGTCGACCCAAAACCCAGTCATAAACCTGAACCACTTGTTGGGCTTTTTGCGCCCAGGTAAACATCTGTAATACGTGTTGACGCGCCGCTTTTCCGATTTTTGGTAACATCATCGGTGACATTGCAATTTGCTCTAATTGCTGTCTAAAACTTGCAATAATTTGGGGCCTATTTTCCAACGGTACCTTGAAGCCAAAACCATCTTTTACCAACTCGCTCGGCCCTGCATAATCAACAATCAAAGGGACAATACCCAGTGCCATCGCTTCCAAGACAACCCCACCACCAAATTCTCGAATGGATGGAAATGCCAACAAATTACACTTTGTCATAATGTCTTGTACGCCATCATGTGCAACCCAACCATGAAATCGGACAGAACTCGCAGTGCCGTCTGCTGTTACCTGTGCTTTTAATTCTTCCAACAAGGGGCCATCCCCGATCATGTCCAGCGTCATACAACCATCACGCAGCAATGGCTTAGCTGCTTCCAGCAGCATATCCGGCCCTTTATACGCCACCATACGCCCAACAAAACATGCGCGCAGCGGACCTTCGGCATGGGTCGCCACTTTGGAAAACCGTTCAGGGTTAATTGCGTTTTCAGGTATATAGATTGTTTTATCGCGTAAGCTTTCGGGAATTTCACTTTCGGTGTGGCGCGATCCTACAATAATTGCAGCGGATTTGGTTAAAGTTGAACGTCTGCCCGGCATAATTTTATATGCACTACGTACATAAGAAAGCCATTCGCGTTCGCGTATACGTTCTGCATCAAACCCTTTTGGCCAAGGCACTCCACCATTCAACGGCCCAAGAATGAACGGAACATCAACGTTATGGCATTTACGTGCAAGAAGACTGGAAACTGTCGGGCTTAACGGGGTAATGCGGTGAACAATATCAAATTCACCCCGCCGAATACGATCACCAAACCGGGTCCAAACAAGGTGTTCAAAATATGGGTAAGATGCTGCATTAACCGCCTGTAAAAGCGTCCAACTTTTACCTTCTCCCATTCGCAATTTATTACCTAGTTTCCATGCTGGCCTTGCAAAAGCCTCGGAATCTATCGCCGTAAAATCATGCCCTTCAACCAATCCTGCACGCACGATTGCATCACGGTTACGTATTTGCGTTACAATGTGAACATCGCATATATTGCGCAAAGCAACGGCAAGTGACCAACCCACCAACGGCACGCTGACCCATTCAGGATTTGCAGCTTCAGCGATCAACAAAACCTTTGGTACTGATGCTTTATTTACGTTCCCCAAATCTTACCCCAATCACATAATTGGCCGCCAACGTACGTCCATTTCTTTAGCCTTTAGGGATGTCTCTTTAGCCAACTCGACATACCCTAGTAACGCCCCGGATATAAGCCATGTAATAGGCGTAAGTGTGGCATTGGGTAGAAGATCAACGATATTTATAACCAGGATCAAAGCCAAAGAGCCAATGGCGGGGGATAACGATCCGGGCGGCGCCGTGCGCATAGTCCACCACAACAAAATTAACGGCAGGCCTAATAAACCAAATTCAGCAATAAAGCCAACCCATCCAAAAATGCCAAATACAATAATCCATCGACCATCTGTCACTGTTTGGATTGTTCCCGAAACGGGGTCATGTAAATGATTACGTCCCCAACTTCCCCAACCAAACAAAGGCTTTTCATATGCACGTTCAAGCAACAAGTCTTCGTTGTAGAACCGGAAGGCAAGTGATCCGGCACGCTCTTTATCTATCTTTTCAGCCTGTGCAACCAAAGCATCCGCCGGTATCAAACTCATGCCTTTAAGTGTGGGGTATGCCAAAGCAAGGATAACCAATAAAAAGGCAATGTTGATTTGGATTCTGCGGGTTGTAAAAATAACCAATGGCGCCAGAAGGACGAAAAAAATAATAGCCCCCATTGATTTACAAAGAACCAGAACAACAGCCAAATAACATGCAGACAGTAAATACGACATACGACGATTATCAGATTTTTCCATCCGCCACAGCGCCAAAGCAGCAATCACTGTTGTCATTCCAAAAAAAGCAACCCACAAGCCGTGGTTCAAAAACACCACTGGCCTGTACCCGCCAAACCGGATCGTTTGTGAAAATAAATGTTGGAAATAGCCATAGACCCAAACATTAACCTGCGGGCTTAAGCGCACTTCGATTAACATCGGGATCGAATAAATCAACCCACCGATTAAAAGGGCCATAAGCAATTCTTTGTGTGCTTCAGGCGATGCCAGCAATTGACGCGCCAATAAAAACGGAACCAATAAAAGCGTTTGATTGATCGCAAGTGCGATAGCATCTGTTATACGCAACCCCGGCAATCCCTCCGCCCCGCGAAAAACAATAGGTTCACTATTTGTCAGCGCTGTCACAATCGGGCCAAGAACGAACATCATAATCAGAACCCTACCAACCATCGACTTAGGCAACGTAAGCATACGGGTCCCATACATTGCCAGGCAGATTAGAAAAGCCATAAGGCTTGGAATAGATGTTTTATTAAATGGCGGTAATAATGGAAAATCGAATGCTGCCGGTGCAGGTGGAAGAAATAGATACGCCCCAAGCAAAGACCAGATCAACGCACGCTTTACCGGCATTTTGCGAAATAATCCAATCATAACAACAGGCCAAAGCAGCAACATGAAATATGCAAAACTATTAGGCATTACTATGCTTTCTCCTACTCACACATACAACCAACAAGGCTAAAACCCTAAACACACTTGATACATACCCCAATCATTTCGTTAATCATAATCGTTTCGTCATCTGGCATAATAAGCACAAATTAGCTGCTTTTTTACCTGCCTTTAGAATGTCATATTTTAACCCGACATAACCTCTATATGTACCTATGAAACTTTATGTGTAACAAAAATGTTCAGGTGCGCCTGACAGATAAACAACAAATTGAAAGTAACTGCCTGTGTCCTATTTTCCGCTTCTGAGTTTTATTGATGCAATCTACGTTATCAATTTAGAATACAGAACTGACCGCCGTTCGGAAATGCACAAGCAGCTTGCCCGTATTGGGCTGGATTATAATCACCCAAAGGTCAAACTTTTCCCCGCTTCACGCCCAGACACTGCGGATGAATTTCCGAATGTCGGAACAAGGGGATGTTTTTTAAGCCACCTAAACATACTGAAGAATGCCCGTATACAGGGCCATAATTGTATACTGATCCTTGAAGATGACGCCGATTTCACATCCCGTTTTTGCAATATTACAAAAAGCGATACCTCTTTGATAACAAAAACACCCTGGGATATATTTTATTTGGGAAGCCAATATAGCCCGGATGAAAACGCAGATAACGACTATGGATTTTTCACCTCTGTAGTGCCGGTTGCGCCGCTTAAATTGACCCATTCTATGCTTCTTAGAAAAACAGTAATATTGGAAATCGTTCCCTATCTTGAAGTCATGCTGACACGTAAGATTGGCGACCCGCTTGGCGGGCCGATGCATATTGATGGTGCCTATAGTTGGTTCAGAAAGGAACATTCAGACATCAAAACCATGGCCACAAAATCACAATGGGTTGTTCAACGTGCATCCAGGACCGATATACATGATACAGGTTGGAAAGAACATATTCCGTTCATCAATATGGCCCGGCAGATCAAAAACAAACTTATACATCGTTAAAAGCCGGAATTGCCGATAGACATTCTACACATAATAACTAACAGCCTGTAGGTTTTATCACCACACATATGGTTTTCAACAATACACGCAAGTCAGTCATAAATGACATTTCTTGAAAATAATGCGCATCAAAATGGGCGCGCTCCGCAAAGCTACATTCGTTACGGTCTGAAATTTGCCAAAACCCTGTAATTCCCGGAAGCATCGAAAAATACTCTTTTCCAGGGTATATTTCACGTTGTTCGATCATAATCGGCCGGGGCCCAACAAAAGACATCTCTCCCATAAAGACATTCCAAAACTGCGGAAGCTCATCAAGGGATGTTTTACGAATAAAACGCCCTATACGGGTAATTCTGGGATCATATTTAAGTTTCTGTGTAAGATCCCACTCTACCCGCGCCTCAGGGGTTTTAACCAAATACTCTTCTAATTTTTTTTTGGCATCTGGCACCATACTCCGCAGTTTCCACATCCAAAATACGCGCCCATCTTTACCAATCCGCTGCTGTTTATAAAAAGCACTACCAACGCCACTAAATGCAACAAACGGGATAACTGCCATAAGAATACAAAAAGTCGGAACAGCTAAAGTTAAAACAATAACAATATCAAGCAGGCGTTTAAAAAACCGTGCATAATAACCTGTTTCTGATAGCGCAGCTAAACGGCCCTCAAAATAGACCTGGTTCGGATTGATCGCCACCGTATTCCCTTTCAAAAATGGAATACTGTTGGAAAAGAAATAAACGTGCGCAAACAGGCCACTTGAAATCATCAAGTGTACATTCATTAAATCCGGTAGATTTTTGAACTTTGGGCATTTCTGCGAGTTCAAATTAACCACTCAACAGAAAGCACCTAGGCAGCGACAATAATCCTAATTTACCAACAATACTCCTTACTTACTCACTAATCACAGGCCAAAACAACATTTACGGCCAATCATCTGCAATGGTTACAACAGGAACAGAACCAGTACGTTTTCTGACACTGTTACGGCAACTTCTCATCACAAACTTGCCTTAACTATGCCATATTTTCTAAACTTTTTCATAAAAAAATACTAAGTTACATAAAGTATACCAATATAATTAGCTTCTTTATTTCCCCTGTGGAAACAATAATACAGGATTGCAGGTATTGATCCTATTTTAAAAATGCGCGCCAAATCTACGACCGGAAAACGTATTGTACGCATGCAAATCATTAACCGAGTCGTAAATATATGCCCTCTGGAAATTTATTATTGTGTAAACCGGGCCATTAACCATTCGGTCACTATTCCAATGTGGTATTCAACCATTCGGACAACGCATCAATATCAGGCGGCACTTGTGACGCGAACCCATCTGAAAACGCCAGAAACGCTTCTAGGTTCTGTTTGTTTACACCAGTTATAACTGGAATATCATGCGACAATGCCTGTGCAATAAGGTCGCGAAACCCCCTGCCATCAGCTTCGTGTTTTCCAAATTTATTCAAAATCAAAACATCTACGCCGTTCCCCAAACGGGCAGCCACCTCTGCCACAGCATCTTCTAAAGCAGAAGGGTCCAACCTGCATCCTCTGGATTCTGGGCCTAACGACTGTGATATGCGAATAACAGGGCCATCGGGCAACACTTGGACATCCATATCGCAAAGATGGCGACAATTTTCTTTCTCTGTGTTGATTTGCACAACGCCACAGGCACGCACCCCCCCTGTCATCAGTTTTGCTGCCAAACGCGCCAATATTTGATCCGTATCACCCTGATTGGGCGACATCGTATATGCAATCTTCATAAATTTGCCTTTCGTCTTAAACACTCAGTTTTTGCCAAACGGTAGAAACTCCAGCAAATCACCTTTTAGTATTTCTTCTATATCTCCGGGAATCATGATCAGGCCATCAGCATTTGTCAGGGGACCTAACCGTGCTGAATGCACAGCTGCAGGTGTCTCAACAACTTCAATACCGTTATCCTGATGGCCTATGATTGTGGCAGGCCTGAATTCACAGCGTCCTGTTTTATGGGTAA
>Ga0209344_10005812_pt1 | contig 10445 bp, 9 predicted proteins | sample Cruoilmetagenom6_FD_187293 | JGI IMG/M metagenome (GOLD analysis project Ga0209344, IMG submission 187293) | Oil polluted marine microbial communities from Coal Oil Point, Santa Barbara, California, USA - Santa Barbara Oil Seep Sample 6 (SPAdes)... | ecosystem: Environmental > Aquatic > Marine >...
TGTCGTAGTTCGTGCGGCATTCATCCCCTCGTCAGAGAGCCAGCGATCAACATCTGCTTTAAAATCTAGCGGCGTCGCACGGCGCCGCATGATCATCCGATAATGTGAAAAGCTGCGCTCGACTGGATCGCGCACAATAACAATAACTTTCACATCTGGGTTAACGGCGTGCAGAAGCTGTGCAGCTTGTTCACTCGCCAAGTATTGTGGTGTCGCCTTACCTCGCAGCCGTCCTGCCTTCGAGAAGAGTGCAGACAGGCTTTCAATCGCTCGATCCCGCGTCATACCCGGCTGGTTAAGCACAGGATGCTCTTTTCCTTCGGGCATCTCAATTTCAGGATGTTTCCTCAGCACTTCATGCAGCGTAGTTGTGCCCGCCTTTTGTGCACCAATAATGACGAAATTTAGCTTAAAATCCATATCATTACTTCCTGTACGTACCGCTATTTAATGGCGCCATACTCTTTCAAAACTATAGTAAAGTAAAGTATGCACTGCATAAGAGCTCCAATAGACATATAATTGCATGCCATTGATATTGGTGTGTCAGGCGTCATTGTTCCCAAAAGAAATACCATGCTCATCAATGTGATGCACAGAACTATAGTTCTGCCGTTTCCTTCATGTAATACGACTAAAACAGCGCCCAATCCAGATGCTAAAAATCGCAGGCAAACAAACAGAGATAGAATGGGCCACAGAGCATCTATGCCCGCATAGCTTTCATCGAGAACATATTTTGTATACAATGGACCAAAAAGATAGATCACAACGCCCAAAGCAAATCCAAGACCTGCATACTCAATCACCGTCTGCCATACAAGACGACGCACCCGGTCCGGCGACCCTGAAAGCGTCGCCTGTACGATATTCGGAATCGATATTCCATTAAGGACACCGCCCAGTGGAATTGCGCCATAGGCTAACCGCGTGGCTGCTTGGTACAAGCCGGCGGGCTGCAATCCAATGAAGCTTGCAACAAACAGACCGTCCATTTGCGTCAACGCGTTTACGATTGTCGCATCGATCGCCAGCTTATAAGTTCTCCTGAAATAAGAAAAGCTACCAATGTGCAATATATCAGTTTGATCTGACGTTTCACGATAGAAAAATATGTAAACAGCCAAGGTTCCCATACCCTTACTGAATGCAATTGCAATCGATATTTGCAAAAGCCCCCCCCCAGACCATATCACGAGAACAACGAAGAAAAGTTGCGCAATCCCCTGCGCTATCACTACCCTCGCCTCTACAGAAAACCGTCCCAATGCACGTAAGGCCACAAATATTAGATCACCGAAACTCCCACAGACTAGCCCCGCAAAAAGGATGGCCGCCATTAACAGACCGGATTCCAAATCTGTATTCAAGCTGCTCATATACAGAAAAAAGACCGCCGTACCCACCAAGCACAAAGTGACCTTCACGCACAATGTAGGCCATACATATGCACGAGCCATGCCTGTATCGCCACCAATGTCCCTGAGTAAAGCGAGCGAAAATCCTGCATTAGACAATAGGCCAATTAGTGAGCTGATCGCAAATACCGTCGAGAATAAACCAAATTCTTCAGACTTTACTGATGAGGCCACCAACATTAACGTTATTATCGAAACACTCATTCGTGTAACTAGCGATAAAGCTAAAGTTAATCTATTCGCAATCGCCCTGAATTGAAATTCTTTCATCAGGCGTGTCCTTAAATAAATTTATTTCAAAACAACGCCTCATAGCAGCTTTTGCAAATACCGACCGTACTCAGTCTTCCCGTAATTTTTAGCGTGCTTACTTAACGCTTCCCGATCGATCCAGTCCTGTTCGAAGGCGATCTCCTCGGGGCAGCCTGTTTGCAATCCTTGACGTGCCTGCAGGGTGCGAACGAAATTACCTGCATCCAGTAGTGAGGTATGGGTCCCGGTATCCAGCCAGGCATAACCCCGGCCCATTCGTTTGACCTCTAATCGTTCTTCATCAAGGTACAGTTGCAGCAGGGAGGCAATCTCAAGCTCTCCGCGCTCGGATGGTGTAACCTGTCGTGCGCGTGCGGGCGCTGTTTCATCGAGGAAATACAGACCTGTCACCGCGTAGTTAGAGGGCGGCGTTACAGGCTTTTCGATGATTTCGTTCACTTTGCCATCTTGGGAGAACCCGACCACGCCGTAACGTTCTGGGTCTGTGACGTGATAGCCAAAGACCGTGCCGCCAGTATGCTCTTGATCTGCTTCGCGCAGTAGCTCCGGGAGGCCGTGTCCGAAAAAGATGTTATCGCCTAGTACCATGGCCGAGGGCGCACCCGCCAGGAAATCTTCGGCAAGGATATACGCTTGGGCCAAACCTTCAGGCTTCTCCTGCACGATATAACTCAACGCCAGCCCCCATTGGCCACCATCACCGAGAACCCGACGAAACTGCTCTTGGTCATGGGGCGTTGTAATGATTGCGATTTCACGAATGCCCGCCAGCATCAAAACAGATAGCGGATAATAAATCATCGGCTTATCATAGATCGGCATAAGCTGTTTCGATACACCCAGCGTTATGGGGTAAAGTCGAGTTCCAGAGCCGCCGGCCAGAATGATGCCCTTGCGCGCAGATCGGGTCATATTTTTGTCCTCAAAGCTGAAATAATTCTCGTCATTTCGGCGCGCCAATCAGGTCGTTCCAGACCGAATGCAGCTTGGCTGGTTCCGCAATCTAGACGCGAATTTGCGGGCCGTTTGGCTGGCGTCGGATAATCCGTCGTTGCGATGCCCTCAACTGCGCAGTCCAGCTCGGCCTGCGAGAAAATTTCGCGCGCAAAGTCGGCCCAACTTACATCCGGTGCACCAGATAGATGGTAAGTGCCGCCAAGGTCGGGATTTACGACAAGCGCCTGAGCCATAGACAAACCAGCGCTGGCCAGTGCAGAGGCGGGTGTTGGGCCACCGATCTGATCCGCCACGATGCTCAACCGCTTGCGCTCCGCTCCAAGGCGCAGCATCGTGAGCATAAAATTGGCACCATCACCTGAAAAAACCCACGACGTACGCAGGATGGCGCAGCGTCCTCCCGCAGCAAGGACGCCTTGCTCACCCAGCAGCTTCGAGCGGCCATATGCGCTCAACGGTCCGACCTGATCTTCAGGACGCCAAGGTGTGCTGCCAGTGCCCTCGAACACATAGTCGGTTGAGTACTGGATGAAAGGGATATCGCGCGCCGCGCAGGCCCGTGCCAATGCAGCGGGGGTCGCTGCGTTCACCATCGTCGCCGTGGCCTCATCTGCCTCAGCATTGTCCACCGCAGTATAGGCGGCAGCATTGATAACAGCTAAGGGCGCGGCTGCTTCCAGCGCGGCCACACAAGCCACAGGATTCGTCAAATCAGCGCGAGCACGATCCAGAAAGGTTGCGCTCGGCACGTTGCGTGCCAATGCACGTGCAACTTGTCCCGAGCCACCAAAAACCAACAACCCCTTCATGACACCCCCAGACGCGTTCCGACGCCGTCACGCTCTAACAAGGGGCGCCACCAATCCTCATTATCCAGATACCACTCCACCGTTTTCCGTAATCCCTCGTCCAATGTAACGGAGGGGGTCCAACCTAGCTCATACTTGATCCGGCTCGCATCGATTGCATATCGCTGATCGTGTCCGGGCCGGTCCGAGACAAAGGTGATCTGATCTGCATATGGCGCAGCAGCAGGACGTAGCGCATCGAGGCTAGTGCAGATACTGCGTACCAACTCCAGATTGCTCCGCTCGTTATGCCCGCCAATGTTATAGGAGCGCCCGACAGAGCCTTTCTCCAGCACCAGTAACAACGCGTCCGCGTGATCCTCGACGTACAACCAGTCTCGTACATTGGACCCATCCCCGTAAATCGGAATCGGCGCACCAGCCAAAGCCTTGAGAATAACGACCGGAACCAGTTTTTCCGGGAAATGGTATGGGCCGTAATTATTTGAGCAGTTTGTCAGAACAACAGGCAGACTATATGTCTCATGCCATGCATTCACGAAGTGGTCGGACGCTGCCTTGGAAGCAGAATAAGGTGAGCGTGGATCATACGGGGTCTGCTCGGTAAACAACCCCGTTTCGCCCAACGAGCCGAATACCTCATCCGTCGAAATGTGGTGAAAGCGGAATCCGTCGGGGCGCCCCGCATCCTCCCAATGCGTGCGGGCTGCCTGTAAAATCGCAACTGTGCCCACAACGTTGGTTTGAACAAAGGCATCGGGGCCGTCTATCGAACGGTCAACATGGCTTTCTGCGGCCAGATGCATAACAGCATCAGGAGAATGATCAGTGAAGACACGCGCCAGCGCGTCCCGATCACAAATATCTACCTGCTCGAAAGCATAATTAGGGCTGTCCATAACGGACTGAACATTCGCGAGGCACGCTGCATAGGTCAATTTGTCCACGTTAACGACCTGATGGCCGCGTGCAATTGCAAGCCGTATGACAGCCGATCCAATAAAACCGGCACCACCTGTTACAAGGATTTTCATGCTGTTTTTGTCCAGTCAAAAGGGCTCTTAAACGCGCTCATTGTAATCGCTGCGGCATCCTTTTCACTCAATATCGGGTCTCCTTTTAGAGGCCAGTCAATACCACAACTGTCCCATGCAACGGCCCCGTCAGATTCAGGCGCATAATAGTCAGTGCATTTGTACACGATCTCGGTTTGAGGTTCGGTTGTCACAAACCCATGCAAAAACCCGGCTGGAATCATCAACTGACGACCGTTTTCAAAACTAAGTTCCACCCCGAACCACTGTCCAAAGGTCGGACTACCTGTGCGAACATCGACAGCAACATCCCACAAAGTGCCGCGCCCACACCGCACCAGCTTAGCCTGTGCGTGCGGAGGGCTTTGATAGTGCAGGCCACGAAGGGTATCCTGTTCCATCGAGACTGAGTGATTGTCCTGCACGAACCGATAATCCAGCCCCTCCTTCTGCATCCGCTGTTCATTCCAGCTCTCACAGAAAAAGCCCCTATGATCGCCAAATCTACGGGGCGTCAGGATCACGAGGCCTGGAATTGGGGTGTGTTCGACTAGCATTTCAGGTCCTGTTCAATAACATTCCGAGTTTGGATTCATGCGATAAATATTGCAGTATAAGACAACACCAGACACATGCTGCAATGCAACAGGCTCTCACTGATATATCTAAATTCGGAAAGTATTTTGGTGAAAAAGGGTACAATCACAAATTGATGGAACATCCCATTGTGCTGCGCTAGTAACAGCGAAGTGACATGGAAATTCGCTATATCCGCCATTTCATTGTGCAAAAACACGGGCCTGAATTGGGCGAAATTTGCCGACTGGGAACCATGCTATTGAAAATGGCATGAAAAAGCAGGAAATTTATCATGCGCATAGCAATGATTGGGACGGGGTATGTAGGTCTCGTTTCTGGGGTGTGCTTTTCGGATTTCGGGCATGAGGTCGTTTGCGTCGATCTGGTCGCATCCAAGATCGCACTGCTCGAAGCTGGAGAGGTTCCTATTTACGAGCCTGGCCTAGACGTCATGATGGCCCGCAATGCTGAAGCAGGGCGGCTCAGCTTTACCACCGATCTAGCAAGCGCAGTTGCATCTGCCGACGCTGTTTTCATTGCAGTGGGAACGCCGACACGTCGGGGCGACGGTCATGCTGACTTAACTTATGTTGAGGAAGCGACACGCCAAATCGCTGCGGCGCTGACCGGTTATACTGTCGTTGTAACCAAATCTACGGTACCGGTTGGAACGAATGAACGCGTTGCCACTATCCTAAAGGAAACAGCTCCAGACGCTGACGTGGATGTCGCATCCAACCCAGAGTTTCTGCGTGAAGGCGCCGCTATCGAAGATTTCATGCGCCCAGATCGCGTTGTTGTTGGGGTGCGCAGTGAGCGCGCGCGCGCAGTAATGGAAGCAATCTATCGCCCGCTCAGCCTGCGCGATGCACCTGTGATGTTTACCGATTTAGCTTCCGCTGAAATGATCAAATACGCGGCCAATGCATTTCTCGCGACCAAGATCAGCTTCATCAACGAAATCGCGGCCCTGTGTGAGCGAGTCGGCGCAGATGTAAAACAGGTGTCGCAGGGCATGGGTTTAGACAATCGGATTGGCCCCAAATTCCTGCACGCCGGACCAGGTTATGGCGGATCATGCTTCCCTAAAGATACCCGCGCATTAGCCCGCATGGGACAAGAGCACGCAGTGCCCCAGCGAATCGTTGAAACTGTGATCGAGGTGAACGAGGCTGTAAAGCGCCGGATGGTGGATCGCATTTGCGATATGCTGGGCGGCTCTGCTGCGAATAAACGCATCGCCATTCTGGGCGTAACCTTCAAACCTGATACCGATGATATGCGCGAGGCCCCGTCCCTGACCATTGTCCCGGCATTGCTTGGCGCAGGTGCAACAGTGCGCGTCACCGACCCTCAAGGACACCGCGAAGGCGCGAGCCTATTACCCGGTGTCAGCTGGCACGAGGATGCCTATGACGCGGCTCAGGATGTTGATGCGATTGTACTTTTGACCGAATGGAATCAATTTCGCGCCCTTGACCTCAAACGCTTACGCGACCAAATGAGAATGGGACTAATTGCTGATCTGCGCAATATTTATCCAACTGCAGAACTAGAAAAGGCGGGCTTCGAAGTATTGGCCATAGGCCGAAATTCAGCTTAATTTTACTTCAAAACGGGTGCGCTATAGGTAAAACACAAGATCTACAGAAAGCCAATATTATGAAGTTCTATTCGCCCATCGTCCTGTGTTTGTCATTGCTCACAATGTCCTGTGCTGCACTCACATCACAGGATGGATTTGTCCTCGAATCCTCGCTGACCCCACGCGCTGCATTGAGGATTTTACAAGATAACAACAACTCCCCGCAGCGCGCCTATGCCATACGCCAACTGAAGCGTTCGGCGCAAAATGGTGATGAGTTTGCCCTGCGCAACCTGGCCGCCGCATATCACCGAGGTCGGCTGGGCCTGGCTCCTGATTTGCAAAAGGCTGCAGAGTATTACTCCCAATTGGCGGAGATCGGGAATGAAAGCGGCGCATTATCACTCGCCCGACTTTATAATCGTCCCGATTCCGAACTCTATGATCCCGATCGCGCCTTTGCGCTCTACGAGGAACTGGCTGCGAACGGAAATGATACAGCGCAGATGAGTGTAGCCCGCCGCCTTTTGGACGAACGACAAGCTCCGACCGATCGGGATAAGGCGATTAGGATCCTAGAGGACCTGACCTCGCGTGGAAACGAACAGGCCAGAGTGACACTGGCTGAACAGTTATCCGCTCCGGGCGCTGATGCCGATGCTGCATTTTCACTGCTTGAGCCCTTGGACAGCCAGCGGGCGCGCCGAGCGCAAGCTCGCATTTTGCTAGATCCCGCGACCGAACCCTTTGACCCAGCCCAAGCGGTCACAATTTTCGAGGAGCTCATCGCTGAAGGCGACGATACAGCCCTGCAAATTCTGGCTGGAGCCTATAATGCTTCTGGATCTGCTATCACTGATTACGATCAGGCGGCACGGCTTTATGCACAACTCGTGCAAGATGCGCAAACATCCGCACGTCGCAATCTGGCAGCACGCGGCCTAGCCTTACTGCTGCTTCGCCCCGATCGTGGGCCAAACGACCCTGCCCAAGGCGAAGCATTGCTAGAGGAACTGAGCTTACTCGGCTATCAGCCTGGGAAGCGTTCCCTAGCCCAAGAATACCTCAATTCCAGCCGCCCACCGTTCAACCCGAATCGTGGCATAGAACTCTTGCAAGAACTGATTGCAGAGGGCGATGCCTCCGCAATGTTGCTGCTGGGACAGGTTTACCAGCAAGGCAATAGTGTCCCCGTATCCTTGAGCCGAGCGAACGAATTGTTTGAACAAGGTGCGATTGCCGGACATCAGGATGCAATGGCACGCTGGGGACGCGCTCTATATACTGGAGATGGCGTCACTGCTGATCCTGAAGCCGGCCTGGAATGGCTGATGCGCGGCGTAGATAATGGCAGCGTTACAGCCCACGTTTTCTTGGCCCGGGAGGCTCCCGCTGAATATGCTTCGCATGTCCAGCGTGCGCTGACGCGGGCAGGCTTTTACACTGGCCCCATTACTGCACAGGATGACCCAAATACGCGCTCTGCATATCAACTGTACTGCACGTCACGTGGAATCGGTGAGGAATGCAAGGCGGGATTGTTCGATTTCGCCTCCATCCGAGCCTTTGCAATTTCGCAACGATGAGCAGAGCCTTCATCACCGGCACGGCTGGTTTTATCGGATTTCACCTCGCGCGGCATCTGCTCGACGCGGGGTGGGTGGTGCACGGCTTTGACGGCATGACCGACTATTACGACGTCAGCCTGAAGCGTGATCGCCACGCTTTGCTGGGTAAGCACCCCAATTTCATCGCGCATGAAGCGATGCTGGAGGATATGCCCGCGCTGGAGGAGGCAGCCAACGCCGCACGGCCCGATCTGATTGTGCACCTCGCCGCGCAGGCGGGCGTGCGCTACAGTCTTGAGGCCCCCCGCGCCTATGTCGAAGCCAATTTGGTCGGTGGATTCAACGTGTTGGAAATCGCGCGGATCCATAAGCCTGCGCACCTGATGATGGCCTCGACCTCGTCCGCCTATGGCGCGAATACCGAAATGCCCTTCGCCGAGGTGCACGCAGCCGATCATCCGCTGACGCTATATGCCGCCACAAAAAAGGCGAATGAGGCGATGGCCCATTCCTATGCGCATCTGTGGCGCATTCCCACGACGCTGTTCCGCTTCTTTACAGTGTATGGCCCATGGGGCCGGCCGGATATGGCACTGTATAAGTTCGTGACCGCAATGCAGGCAGGTCAGCCGATCGAGCTGTATAATGGCGGCGACATGGCGCGCGACTTTACCTATGTCAGTGATCTGGTCGCGGGGATTTCCGCCCTGATCGACATAATACCCCCTCAGGCAGATGCGCGTGAAGGGTTTACCCCCGATCCCGCCGACAGCCTCAGCCCCGCCGCGCCATGGCGCGTGGTCAATATCGGCAATGGGGCGCCCAGCCGGCTGGGTGATTTCGTTGAGGCGATCGAGGCTGCAATGGGTCAGCAGGCCGAGCGCAAGTTGATGCCGATGCAAAAGGGCGACGTGCCTGCAACATGGGCCAGTACCGACCTGTATCAGGCGCTGACCGGCGGCCCCCTGCCTCGCACGGATTTACGCACGGGCGTGGCGGCCTTTGTGGACTGGTATCGCGAACGCCACGGTTGATTCGCAAATACGCGCCTATCTCTGCGTATATTGGCTCTGCATATACTGGGTCAGCCTCAACCAGACGCGCACGAAAAGGGGGCCGAAGCCCCCCTTGGGAATCGTATCGATGCAGGCGGTCGCTTATGCAGCGCTGCCAGCAACTTCAGGAGCGGAAGGGCTTGTGGTGGCCGCCGCCGCAATCGCGGTCGTTGCAGTCACACTGCGGCCTCGAGTGGCAGCAACCGTCTGAACGCGCTGTGCCTGTGCAGCGGACGGCTTGGCCGCGGCCGCAACCTGTGCGACCTCTGCGTCGGTCATGCCGCTGGAAACAGCAGCTGTCAGTGCCATCTCTTGCAGCGGGCTGTTTGCAGGAACAACCGCGAGGATGGCAGCACATGCGCCGCCATCCGAACCACATGCGGTGGCGATTTGTTCAGCAAGCTGCACATCAAAAGGCCGACCATCATCCTGCAGGGACTGTGCGGAGGCCGCCAGAGGCGCGAGTACGATAGCGAATGCTGCTACTGCAGTGCGAAAAGTAAGGGGCATGAGAACCTCCAGGAAAAAGAAACGTCCTTGATAAGGGACATTAGCATAAGCTACGCCGCACCGCACCAGAAATCCAACCTAAATATGCGAAATTACAGACCTATGTGCAAAATCAGACATTTTTGTGGTCGCAGTGGAACCAGTGAGTTGCTATTAGCCTAACTCACTCTGTTTTCAGAGAAAGCAGCTATGCGACGGGGGTACGTGCAGCGATGAAACCGATTTTTCCTGCTTTGGCGGGACTATTTCTCATTGGAGCAGCCATTCCTGCTGTGACGAGCGAGCTTGGGGCCGTAATCGGGGCCGGACACTCACAAAGCACACGGATGCAGGCAATGCAGGACGGTCAGTCGCGTGTGGGTCTGTCGACAGACTCGCATAAACGTGTCCTTGAGAACTGCATCAACACCCTCTCGGACCCTGAAATATGGGCGGAAGATGGCGTACGTGAAGCGGTTCTATCCCATTGCGAGGAGCAGGCCGACCGCGCGCTTGCATATGCGCCCAGCGACAGCTTCATCTGGTGGGCCAAGGCGCGCCTGGCCGTTGAACGCAGTGATATACAAACAGTTTTCACCGATCTGGAGCGTTCACGCCAGACCGGCCCCTATGAGTTTTGGATCGGCTTGCGCCGCCTGCAAATATCCGAACGGCTGG
>Ga0209344_10005813_pt1 | contig 10445 bp, 10 predicted proteins | sample Cruoilmetagenom6_FD_187293 | JGI IMG/M metagenome (GOLD analysis project Ga0209344, IMG submission 187293) | Oil polluted marine microbial communities from Coal Oil Point, Santa Barbara, California, USA - Santa Barbara Oil Seep Sample 6 (SPAdes)... | ecosystem: Environmental > Aquatic > Marine...
TCATCGAGCATGAGCAAATCAAAACAACTTTGCCAAAAGCCAAAGAATTGCGCCGTATCATCGAAAAGATGATTACGCTTGGCAAACGCGGCGATCTGCATGCCCGCCGTCAGGCCCGCAGCCAGCTGAAGCAGGATCAATACGTCAGCAAACTGTTTGACGTTCTTGGACCACGTTACAAAGACCGCCAAGGCGGATATGTGCGCGTCCTGAAGGCCGGTTTCCGTTACGGCGACATGGCGCCCATGGCGATCATCGAGTTCGTTGATCGTGACGTGGATGCCAAAGGCGCAGCTGACAAAGCCCGCGTCGCAGCAGAAGACGCCGCAGCGGAATAAAAAAGAATTTCGGGCCTTACGTGCCCATTCTGAAAAGCCCGCCGTTCGGCGGGCTTTTTGCGTTTTCGGGGAGGACCTGTTCATGACCATTTACATTCTTGAACAAGATAATCGGGTTGGTAGCTTGAACCGCATGAGCGCGGTTCTGGGTTTTACGGGATTGGGTGAACATGTCGTCGAATTCGCGGACGTCGCGTTTGATGATCTACCTTTGGATACTGGCGATATCGTTGTCGGCGGCATTAGATACACGCGCCGAGCCTTTGAACGACTGGGTCTGTCAGTGCCTGACCTTGAACCAATCCCCGCTCAGTTACTACCGTTTGCCGGGCGCAAGATTTGGCAGGAAACAATGGGAAAAGTACGCCGGCGTGTGTCCGAAGGTGAAACACTGTTTGTCAAACCTGCTCCGGACAAACCCAAGTCATTCGACGGAAGCGTTTTGTCGTCGTTCAGGGATCTGATCGCGACTGCGTATTTGGCGGATGATCTTGTTGTGGATTGCGCAGAACCCGTGAATTTTGTGTCGGAGTATCGAACCTTTGTTGTCCATGGCGAGGTGACAGGCTTGCGCCCTTACAAAGGCGACTCTTTGGTGTTTCCTGACTCTGTGATGATCCTCTCTGCGATTTCTGCTTATACATCTGCACCCGCCGCCTATACGCTTGATATTGGTGTAACCGCGGGCGGGGACACGCTTTTGGTTGAAGTAAATGACGCATATGCCTGTGGCGCTTACGGTCTGTTCCCGATGCGGTACGCCCAATTTATTTCGGCACGTTGGGCAGAGCTTTGGCGTTCAAAAAACTGACAAAGTTGTGGGTCTGCTGTGAGACGTTCGAGGTTCCCCTTATTGCCCGACCGCATATGTGTATGGGTGCGTCAAAACAGCCATCAATCTGTCGCACAACCTTTTGATGGCGCGATGCGCAAGACAAGGGGGGCAAGTCGCGATGTTTAATGTGTTGGATTGCTGATCCGTGAACCTGACTTTGACAAAGAATTGCGATTGAACGATCGTCGATGTGTAATTTAACTGTTAATATGTCCAATTGCGGCGCCGGTCGGCGGCGCGGGTGGATGAGCGGGAAGAAGGTGACGTCTGTATCGCCTTTGGGTGATCTGTAACGAGCTGCGACCACCGTCAAAATGCTTTGCGCAGCCGTATGGGCTGCCGAAAATAGGGTTTCGTGCCGGGATTGTCCCGAAAGGGACGGAATTCCACGCCCCCTTTGATAAAAGGGCTGCTTGCATTCAAATGTACGGCGGCTCATATCCTAAACCATGGCTGATCTTTTCGATACCGGACCCAAAAACACCCCCGTTGCCGGGCCGCGCCCCTTGGCGGATCGGTTGCGTCCGCGCAAATTGTCCGAGGTAATCGGGCAGGATCAGGTGTTGGGTCCAGAGGCCCCATTGGGTGTGATGTTGGCCTCGGGCAGTTTGACATCGCTTGTTTTTTGGGGGCCGCCGGGCGTGGGTAAAACCACCATCGCCCGGTTATTGGCTGATGAAACCGACCTTCATTTCGTGCAGATCAGTGCGATTTTCACCGGGGTGCCGGATTTACGCAAGGTCTTTGAGGCGGCCAAACACAGGCGCGCAAACGGGCAGGGGACGCTGTTGTTTGTGGATGAAATCCACCGTTTCAATAAAGCGCAACAAGACGGATTTCTTCCACATATGGAGGATGGAACTATCCTGTTGGTCGGGGCCACAACCGAAAATCCGAGTTTTGAGCTGAACGCTGCTCTGTTAAGCCGTTCCCAGGTTCTGGTTCTAGAGCGCCTAGGATTATCTGATCTGGAACGTTTGGCGCAACGGGCCGAAAAAGATTTGGCACAGAATTTGACGTTGGACGGCCCCGCACGTGAAGCGCTGCTTGAAATGGCCGACGGTGATGGGCGCGCATTGCTGAACTTGATTGAACAGGTTGCCGCGTGGAAGACGGATGCAAAAATCGACAGGGACGGATTGACGACCCGGCTCATGAAGCGGGCGGCAAAATACGACAAGGGCGGGGATGAGCATTACAATCTGATTTCGGCGCTCCACAAATCCGTCCGCGGGTCCGATCCCGATGCAGCGCTTTATTGGTTGGCGCGCATGCTTACAGGGGGCGAAGACCCGCGTTATCTGGCCCGGCGGATTACGCGTATGGCCATCGAAGACATCGGTTTAGCCGACAGCCACGCCCAAACAATTTGCTTGCAAGCTTGGGAAACCTACGAACGACTGGGCAGCCCGGAAGGGGAGCTCGCCCTTGCACAGGCAGTAACCTATCTTGCCCTCGCACCCAAATCTAATGCGACTTACGTGGCCTATAAGGCCGCGATGCGAGAAGCCAAAACAACCGGATCCGAACCACCGCCCAAACACATTCTGAATGCCCCGACAAAACTGATGAAAGAACAGGGGTATGGCGAAGACTATGCGTATGATCACGACGCGGAGGATGGGTTTTCCGGACAAAACTATTTCCCCGATTCTGTTAAACGACCGCACTTCTATCAGCCTGTTGAACGTGGGTTTGAGCGGGAATTGAAGAAACGAATGGATTATTTCACCAAATTACGCGCGCGCAGGAAATAATGTGATGTGGCGGGTGTAGCGCCCTCTTTACACATTTTAAAAGCTTCCGAACGTCAAAGTTTGCCGTTTTCTGTACGAAATTTGGAGGTTTTCGGACGATTTTGGGGCATATTGCGTTCTATGCGAATGTTCACCATTGACCTATCCCCTCAAGTAATCTGACTTTTCAGCTCAAAAAAAAATGTTTCCTGCCATTAGAGGGTAGATGAATGACAGAATTCGTGATTTGTTGTCTGCATGTCGCAAACAAGCTGCAAAAAAGTAAGCCAGATAGAAAAGCTTGGATAGTGGGTGCAGAGAATGCCCACATCGTTGTGCATAAATTCAAAACCTCAGGGAGAGAAAATGAATAATTCTGAAAATAAGATGATGATTGACCGATTGGCGAATGAAGCCCGCGAAGGCAACATTTCCCGTCGTTCCTTCATGAACTATTCGATGGCTGCCGGTATGACCGCATCCGCAGCGACTGGTTTGTGGGGAACGTCCGCCAAAGCGGCACCAAAACGTGGTGGCACATTCCGGGTTGCTCAGCACGATGGGAATACAAGTGATAGCCACGATCCCGGCTCTTATTTGTCCTATGCGATGATCTCGCTGGCACATACGCACCGCTCTTATCTGACAATGATTAACACCGACCAGACGCTTGGTCCGGACTTGGCGTCGGAATGGTCTGCGACGCCTGACGCGATGCAATGGACATTCATGCTGAACTCCAACGCCTCGTTCCATTCTGGTGCGAAAGTTACGGCGGCCGATGTTTTGGCCTCGATGAACCATCACCGCGGTGAAGATTCCGCGTCGGCGGCCACTGCACTTCTCGCAAGTGTTGTTGAAATTGTCGACAACGGTGACAACTCCGTTACGTTCAAACTTGATAGCCCGAACGCTGACCTGCCTTGGATCATGCCCGACTATCACCTGCCAATCTGCCCGGCGAATGCTGACGGGTCGATAAACTGGCAATCAGGTGACGGTTCCGGCCCTTACAGATTGGTCGAGCATGAGTTTGGCGTTGGTTCGCGTCTGGTTCGTCACGACGGCTGGCACGGCGAAGGCGCGTACTTCGATGAAGTCGAATTCATTATCATCAACGACCCGAACGCCCGTCAGACGGCGCTGGTTACCGGTGACGTTGACGCATGTACGCTTCTTGAAAACAAGACGCTGGGTCTTTTGTCGCGCAACCCAAATGTTGAAATCGACAATGTACCGTCGGCTTCGGCGATCACCATGCCAATGTTCACGGACGTGGCACCGTTCGACAATCCGGACGTGCGTATGGCGCTGAAATTGGCCATTAATCGCGAAGAACTGGTTGAGAAAATCACCTTTGGCGCGGCCTCGTTGGGTAATGACTTCCACCATTCGCCTGCGATGCCGTATTTCCCGTCGGAAATTCCACAGCGTGAATACGATCCGGATCAGGCTGCTTCTCTTTGGAAGAAGGCAGGAATGGAAGGTCAGACGATTAACCTTAGCGCGGCTGAGTCGATCACAACTGGCGGTGTCGATGCGTGCATTCTCTACGCTGCACAGGCCAAGAAAGCGGGCATTAACATCAACGTCATTCGTGAACCGAACGATGGTTACTGGTCGGATGTATGGCTGAGCAAACCCTGGTGCCTGGTTTCCTGGGGTGCGCGTCCAACACCAGACGTAATGTATACGCTGGCGTATAAAGATGACGCCGCGTGGAACGAGTCACATTGGCAAAACGCGAAGTTCAACGAAATCCTGCTGCAGGCTAAGGCCGAACTGGACGACGTGAAGCGTGCAGAAATGTACCATGATATGGGCATGATTGCGCGTGACGACGGTGGTACAGTGCTTCCGTACTTCCCGAACTTCGTCTACGGCCGTCGCAAAGGCGTCAAGCACACCGGCCAATTGGCTGCGAGCTGGGCACTTGATGGTGCACGTGGTGCAAGCCGCTGGTGGTTTGAATAATCTAAGAAACTTAGCCCGGCGCACCCTGTGTGCCGGGTTTTTCGCTACTCTGATACATCAAAAATAAATAGAACTAATTGTCAGAGTTACTTCCCAAACCGAACCGACCTCGCGTCACATAATTGGTAAGGGCAACAATAGATCTGTTTTAGGATCTGGCTGCTAAAACGTGGACAGATAATTGCAGACGAAGGAGGGACAAATGGGAGACATACTAGGGCTTGTTGGAAAACGGCTCGGTCTCGGATTGGTGATACTTTTGGTTATCTCAATCATTATTTTCTTCATGGTTGAATTACTTCCCGGCGATATTGCCGAGGCGGTTCTTGGCCAGGGAGCGACCGAGGAAAACCTTGCGGCGATGCGCGAGCAAATGGGGCTAAATAAGCCTGCGATCGTAAGATACCTGGAATGGCTGTCTGGAGCAGTTTTATTTGATTTCGGTAACTCAGTTGTAACTGGTGCCAGCGTCATGTCCGTAATTGGCGCGCGTTTCATGAACACTTTGTTCCTGGCGGCTTATGCAGCTGTGATCGCGGTTCCTGTTGCGATCATTCTGGGTGTTATTGTGGCGCTTCTGCGTAACTCGATCTTTGACCGTGTCGCCAACGTTGCCACATTGACATCGATCTCATCGCCTGAATTCTTCCTGGGCTACATTTTGATCCTGTACTTCTCAGTCAAGTGGGGCATGTTTCCTGCGATCTCAAGCCTTCGTGAAGGCATGTCATTCTTGGATCTGCTGGAACGAACGTTCCTACCGGCTTTGACGCTTGTTCTGGTGGTTGTCGCGCACATGATGCGTATGACACGAGCTGCGATTATCAGTTTGCTGGCATCGCCTTACATTGAGATGGCACGGCTAAAGGGTACCCCTCCGTGGAAAGTCATCGTAAAGCACGCTCTGCCAAACGCTTGGGCTCCTATCATCAACGTTGTTGCTCTGAACCTGGCTTACCTGATCACAGGTGTGGTCCTGGTGGAGGTGGTGTTTGTATACCCCGGTGTTGGCCAGGCTTTGGTTGACGCGGTTTCCAAACGTGACTTCCCGGTTGTTCAGGCCTGTTGTCTGATTTTCGCCGCAACCTTCATCCTGCTCAATCTCGCAGCAGATGTTGGCGCAATTCTCACCAATCCGCGTTTGCGGCATCCTAAGTAAGGGAGTAGAAAAATGAGTACTTTTGTAGTTAGCTACTTCGCCTTTCTTATCGGTGGTTCATGCTTGTCTGCGTTCTACGACAAGCGTCAGCCTTTCATGCTGCTCTTTTCACTAACTCTGGTATCCATCATCTTGGGTATCATTGGTGGTGTGGGCGCGCTTAAGGTCGTGTGCATCTGTGCAGGGTTGTTGGCATTGGCCGCAGGGATGTCTTATTCCTTCCGCGAATTCCTCATCATGCTGGCAGGAACAGAAACAGCCAAAGAATTGCGTACAGCTCCGTTGACTGCCGCTTTTGGTATGTTCGTGATCTTCACCTACGCAATTGCAGGTATCTTTGCACCGGTGATTGCGCCATTTGGTGAAGCGGAAATCATCTCGTCAGCCTTTGCGCCTGCGGATGAGAACATGCTGCTGGGTGCGGACCAATTGGGCCGCGACATGTTCAGTCGGCTGGTATACGGCTCGCGGAACTCTGTTGGCTTGGCCCTGACGGCGACATGCATGGCATTCTTCATGGGTGCTGGTGCAGGACTTCTGGCTGCCACCAAAGGTGGATGGTTTGACCAGTTCATGGGGCGTTTCGCGGATGTGATCATGTCGATCCCATCCTTGATCTTTGCCCTGTTGATGTTGTCGATCTTCGGGTCAAGCATGCCAGTAATTATCGTAGCTGTTTCCATCATCTATGCGCCAAGGGTTTTCCGCCTGACGCGTGCGGTTGCTGGCAACGTGGTGGTCATGGACTATATCGAAGCGGCCAAACTGCGTGGTGAGGGTACAGGTTACCTGATCCGCCGTGAAATCCTGCCTAACTCCAAAGCGCCTCTTATCGCTGAGTTTGGTTTGGAATTCTGCTTCGTGTTCCTGCTGGTTGCGGGTCTGTCGTTCCTTGGCCTTGGTATTCAGCCGCCTACGGCGGACTGGGGATCAATGGTGCGTGAGAACGCGACACTCATCTCGTTTGGTGACATCACTCCGCTGATCCCGGCGGCAGCGATTGCCTTGTTGACTGTTGCGGTCAACTTTGTGGTCGACTGGATGCTTCACCGGTCCTCTGGTCTGAAGGAGTAATTAACAATGGCTGATAAAAAGGAAGTCCTTCTGAAAATCAAGGATCTTAAGATCCAGGGCTATTCAGATGAAAAATGGGTCGACATCATCAAAGGTGTCGATCTTACTCTCCACCGCGGTGAAGTGATGGGCCTGATCGGTGAATCCGGTGCCGGCAAATCAACGATCGGTGCGGGTGCAATGGGCTATGCCCGTGATGGCACGCGTATCTCTGAAGGCTCGATCGAGTTTGACGGGATGGAGCTGACTACAGCAACCGAAGGTGAAAGACGTGCCCTACGCGGTGCCCGGATCGCTTACGTTGCTCAATCTGCTGCGGCCTCGTTCAATCCGTCGCACAAGATCATCGACCAACACACCGAAGCGCCCCTTCAGTATCGTTTGAAAAAGCGGATGGAAGCGCAAGAGGATGCGATGGACCTTTACGAACGGCTGCGTTTGCCAAACCCGACGGAAATCGGGTTCCGGTATCCGCACCAGGTTTCTGGTGGTCAGTTGCAGCGTGCGATGACAGCGATGGCCATGTCTTGCCGGCCGGACCTCATCATCTTTGATGAGCCGACCACAGCACTTGATGTGACCACACAGATCGAGGTTCTGGCCGCGATCCGTGACATTGTTGAGCAATTCAATACTGCTGCCTTGTACATCACGCATGACCTTGCTGTTGTTGCCCAGATGGCCGACACGATTAAGGTTCTGCTGAAGGGTTCAGAGGTAGAAGAAGCCCCAACAGAAGAGATGCTGAGCAACCCGAAAGAGGACTACACCAAGTCCCTCTGGGCGGTGCGTGCGTTTGAAAGCCCTCAAAAACACCGGCCGAAAGACGGCGTGCCGTTGATTTCGGTTAAAAACGTGGATGCATCTTATACCGCTGGTCCGAAAATCCTTGATGATGTCTCGTTTGATATCTACGCGGGGATGACAGTTGCGGTCGTGGGTGAATCGGGTTCCGGTAAGTCGACAACAGCACGGTGTATTACTGGTCTGTTGCCGCCTTCAAAAGGCGAGGTCCTGTTTAAAGGTACGCCTTTCGTGCCGGACTACCGCAACCGTGACAAAGACCAGCTACGTCAATGTCAGATGATCTATCAGATGGCAGATACAGCGCTTAATCCCAAAGTAAAGATTAGCGAAATAATCGGCCGTCCGGCACAGTTCTATTCGGGTTTGAAGGGCGTTGCTCTTAAAAACCGGGTTGATGAACTACTTGATCTGATCGAGCTGGAACCATCCCAATACTATAACCGCTATCCGCCAGAACTTTCCGGCGGTCAGAAACAGCGGATTGGTATTGCGCGGGCTCTCGCTGCTGAACCGACGTTTATTGTTTGCGATGAGGTCACGTCGGCCCTGGACCAACTGGTTGCTGAGGGTATTCTACGCCTTCTTGACCGGCTGCAGGGTGAGCTTGATCTGGCGTATATGTTCATCACTCACGATTTGGCGACAGTGCGATCAATAGCTGACGAAGTTGTGGTGATGCAGCAGGGCAAGGTGGTCGAACAAGGGCCGAAGGACGTTATGTTCACGCCTCCGCATGATCCCTATACAGATTTGTTGCTCAGCTCGGTTCCTGAAATGGATCCAAACTGGCTGACGACACTTCTCGAAGAACGTGGCATCGACAATCTTGGTGATGCGGCTTCTGCGAAGATGAGCAAATAACGCATACTTTTCGCGCATACTGAACAATTGAATGGGGCGGATGATTACCAAATCACCCGCCCTCTTTGCATTTTCAATTCTGCCGCTTGTCTTAAAGAATTGCCATCGCGGAAATAACCATCGCACCGACGATAGCCGCATAAACAATTAACACAGCTGGCCACGTGGCACTGTGCATGCGTAGCTCTTTGTTTAGCTCGTCACGGTTCATGTCGCTCTCCTATACTTCTGTCGGGCCCAACGGGCTGGAAGGGAGGTTTAAAGACGGCTGCGACGGCTGGGTATTGCACCATCCGTCGTGACTATTCGAATTTCAATGGCTCGTCGTAAGGTAACGCTGTAGCGCGACGCGGATGGTTGATCAGACGATCGCCATCGCGGAAACGACCATGGCACCTACGATAATGCCATAAACTGAAACAACTGCAGGCCATGTTGCGCTGTGCATACGGAGTTCTTTGTTGAGTTCGTCGCGGGTCATGTTGGCCTCCTGAAGATTTAAATTGCAGTTCGTTGTGTTTCTATGATCCGCATTTACTCCTTTTTTTGCCCCATGCAATCCTTTTTGTGAAAAATATCCATGCATTTGCTGCATGGCTGTTAAACACACACCGCATGCCTTGCAAAAAGATCGTAATAGTATGTTTTTAAATGTAAAATAGAAAAGTAGCAAATTAGCAAACATTAACCATAGTGGCGAAATTGTGCTTCAAATTGTGATTTGAAACATTGCGTGATCGCAAGGCTACCAACAGGTCATCGGCAAAGGTGGCTTTGAGGGTTGGACGACTCAGGTGCGCGCTTCCGAAATTCCAGGCCGCTTCACGCGGTAAACATTCAACAAGCAATTAGAATTGCCCAGCAACAAGACGTGGTGTTTGAAACCTAATAGAGAGAAACCCGCCGGGTTGTGCGTTGCCCGGCGGACATAAGGGGTATCACGCTAAGGCAGCCACACCTTGTAACGGCATAACGTCCAACTCGCCTTCCTGGCGTGCTTGCATGGCTTGCGCGGTAGCATGCGAGGCAGCCGCTGTTGTGAAGTACGGAATGCGATCATAAAGCGCTACAGACCGGATTTCGCGGCTGTCCTGCACGGCCATGGCGCCTTCGGTCGTGTTCATGACCATGGCGATTTGTCCGTCTTTCAACATGTCCACTACGTTTGGCCGGCCTTCATAGACTTTGTTGACGACCTGACAGGAAATGCTGTGTCCCTCAAGGAACGCTGATGTACCGCGTGTTGCTATGATCGTGAATCCGAGGTTGATCAGAATTTGCGCAGTTTCGACCAACTGCGCGGTCTTGTCGTCGTCCTTGATCGAAAAGAATACGGCACCGCTCTCGGGCAATTCAACGCCAGCCCCCATTTGCGCCTTCAGGAAAGCACGCGGGAAAGACACGTCCCAGCCCATGACTTCGCCGGTAGAGCGCATCTCGGGCCCAAGGATGGTGTCTACGCCCGGGAAGCGGGCAAAGGGCATCACGGCCTCTTTTACGGAGAACCATGGCATGGCAGGGTCGGCTAACGACATTTGGTCGGCCATGGGCAGAGTGCCGGGTTTTGCATCCACTGGATACGATCCGCGATGCGCAAAGTTGGACAAAGGTTCACCCGCCATAAGACGCGCAGCAATTGATGCAATCGCTGAATCAGATCG
>Ga0209344_10005814_pt1 | contig 10444 bp, 10 predicted proteins | sample Cruoilmetagenom6_FD_187293 | JGI IMG/M metagenome (GOLD analysis project Ga0209344, IMG submission 187293) | Oil polluted marine microbial communities from Coal Oil Point, Santa Barbara, California, USA - Santa Barbara Oil Seep Sample 6 (SPAdes)... | ecosystem: Environmental > Aquatic > Marine...
AATTAGCTTGATGATGGACATAAATATGTTGAAGTGTAAAATTCACAACGCTACCGTAACTGAGGCCAACCTTAATTATGTAGGTAGTATTACTATTGATAGTAATCTACTTGAAAAAAGTGGATTGTTGGAGTATGAAAAAGTTCAGGTTGTAAATAATAACAATGGTGCCAGACTAGAAACTTATACTTTTCGTGGCGAACCAGGAAGCGGTATTATTTGTTTAAATGGTGCTGCCGCACGTCATTTTGAAGTGGGTGATACCACAATTATTATGGCATGATGGTCAAATGCCCCAAGAAGAAGCAAAAAAATACAGACCTACCGTTGTTTTAGTCGATGAAGAGAATACTATTACCAAAATTGGTAACTACGAAGAAAACGGTATTATAAATTAGTTTTTTTAATAAAATGATCTAAACATTTGTTTTACAGTGTATTATCGAGTTTTTAGTACTTTTTAACATTTTTGCAATCCCCTAAGGGTCTTTTGATATTTTTGAATTCAAATGGTATTTGATGTCGCATCAAGAATTTGAATTCAACTTTCACGGCACTAGGTTTTATGGTCAGTATTTTAAAACTGAAACTGTAAAAGGTGTCGTCATTCTCGTTCATGGCATGGGCGAACACTCTAACAGATATACCAATTTTGTAATCCCCAAACTTTTAGAAAAAAAACTTTCAGTAATTACCTATGATCAATTTGGTCATGGTAGAACCGAGGGAAAAAAGGGGCATAATCCTGGCTATGAAGCCATATTAGACTGCCTTAGCTATATTATAGATAAGGCTAAAGAAATTTTCGAAGAAACTCCCTTATTATTATATGGACATAGCATGGGTGGAAATGTAGTAATTAATTATGCGCTGCGAAAAGAGCATAGTTTAAAAGGTATTATAGCTACAAGTCCTTTATTACGATTAGCCTTTAAACCACCTTCCTGGAAACTTTTTATCGGTAAGATCATTCAAAAGATAGCACCTTCGACAACAATGCCCAGTGAATTAGATGTTAATGCAATTTCAAGAGATTCCACCGAAGTGAAAAAATATATTGAAGACCCTTTAATACATGATAAGATAAGTCCAAATTATTCTCTAACCTTTTTTGAAACTGGAGAATGGGCTATAAAAAATGCCCATAAATTACAAACTCCAATGCTTGTTATTCATGGCACTGGAGATCAAATTACTGAGCATAAAGCTTCCACAGAGTTTGTAAATAATACAAATGGAATGGCATCTCTGGAGTTATTTGAAAATGGTTTTCACGAATTGCATAATGATTTAGAGAAAGATAAATTTATTGAAACACTAACAAACTGGATTTTAAAGACCCTCAACTGATTCATGAAAAAACAACTAACTCTAAGCATATTATTTATTTTTTCAGTAATAATTTTTAATGCCCAAAATACTAATTCATTAGCTACCAGTGATATGGCTTACGCTTTGAATTCTGATGATTTTGAAAATGTAAATATTCCTAGTAATAGTACGAACGAGGTTTTTAGTTCTGAGGTTTTGAAAAAACGTTTAAAAGAATTAAACAATAAAACCCCATTTAATGTAGAATACAATGCTACCGTTGAACGCTTTATAAGGCTATATTTAAAAACAAGAAAGAGTGACATTTCTAATTTAATGGACAAAGCTCAATACTATTTTCCAATATTTGAAGAACACTTAGATAAGTTTGACCTGCCTCTAGAAATAAAATATTTAGCGGTTGTAGAATCTGCATTAGATCCTAATGCTCGCTCAGTTGCCGGAGCGAAAGGTTTATGGCAAATCATGTATCATACGGGTAAGGAATATGATCTAAATGTTTCGTCATATATCGATGAACGTTCAGATCCAATAAAAGCCACACAAGCTGCATGCAAATATTTACAATACTTATATAATAGGTTTAATGATTGGGATTTGGCTTTAGCCGCCTATAATGCCGGACCGGGTAATGTTTCAAAGGCTATTAGACGTTCTGGAGGGCTCAGAAATTATTGGAACATTCGTCAATATTTGCCAAAAGAAACCAGTGGTTATGTTCCTGCATTTTATGCAACATATTATTTATTCGAATATGGAGAACAACATCAGATTTTTCCTAAAAACCATTCTATAACATACCATGATATTGACACTGTACTAATTACAAAAAAAATAACCTTTAGTGAAATAAAAAAGCGAACTAGTATTGATGAAAGCTTATTAAAATTTTTAAACCCACAGTATCGACTTCGTGTCATTCCTACGCAAAATTCAGAAAAACATATTTTAACTTTACCCAAATCGTGTATTAGTAAGTTTGTGTTGAGTGAAAAAAATAATAAATGGAATGAATCTGAGACACAAAAAATAGAAAAACCATCTTATATAACTCCTAATTATCAAAATAGTTATGTGGTGGAAAATGGGGATAACTTAAATAAAATAGCTAAAAAGTTTAATATTTCAATAGCACAACTAAAAACCTGGAATGGTTTGCAAACTGATTATCTAATAGAAGGTCAAAGTTTAGTTATTACAAAAAACACCATAAAAAAGGATGAGCAGAAATCACATAGCCAAGCTACAACTAGCATCCAAAAATTTAATGCTTATATTGTGCAAGAAGGTGATTCTTTATGGTTAATTTCTAAAAGATTTCCGAATATTACTATTAATCAGATTCGTAATTGGAATAATATTTGGGGCGTAAATTATCTAAAGCCAGGAACAGAACTGAAAATTTTAACAAAACAATAAAAATCTTTTCTATATTATAACGTTATCACTCATCAAGAATGTTAAATTAATATCAAATAAAAGTATCTAAATAAATTTTACATATTTTAGCAGCCACCCAAGCTCATTTTTAAAACGTTTAAAACTAAAATTTAGAAAATGAAACCCCTTTTAGCCTTTTTATTACTACTTACAACTACTGTATTTTCGCAAGAAATTGCTGAAAATACAGACCTGAATACTTCAAAAAAAATTGAAATAATTGCGGATGATGCTATTAAAGATTCATTGCAGCTTATCAATCATAAGGAAGCTACATTAATTGATAGTTTATGGCTGAATTCTATGTATAATTCGCCACTATTTGACAGTGATCTTTACATCATTTCAGATGAAAAAATAATTGACGAACCTTCTGTAGAACTTTCAACAGATGTTTTAAAAGAAAGATTAACACATTTAAATAGCAAAACACCTTTTAATGTCGCTTATAATCCATCTTTAGAACGAATTATAAAATCGTATTTAAAACACAGATCTAATTCCTTAGCTAGTTTAATGGAAAAAGCACAATATTATTTTCCAATGTTTGAAGAGCATTTAGATAAATATGACCTTCCTTTAGAAATTAAATATTTAGCGATTGTAGAATCTGCATTAAAGCCAAGAGCTCGTTCAAGAGTTGGCGCTTCTGGCCTTTGGCAATTTATGTATTATACTGGAAAACAATTTAAGTTAGATGTAAATTCTTATGTTGATGAACGTTATGATCCGCTAAGAGCAACGGAGGCTGCTTGCAAATATTTAACGAATCTATATGGAATTTTTGGTGATTGGGATTTGGCCTTAGCGGCCTATAATTCTGGCCCGGGTAATGTTTCAAAAGCCATAAGACGTTCTGGAGGAAGTAAAAATTATTGGAATATAAGACATTATTTACCCAGAGAAACTGCAGGTTACTTACCTGCTTTTTATGCTACTTATTATATTTTAGAGTATGCTAAAGAACATAATATCACAACACAAAGAGCATCTATAAATTCTTTTGAAACTGATACGGTAATTGTTAAAAGACAATTAACATTTGAACAAATTAATAAGGTTTTACAAACCGACGATGAATTATTAGAGTTTTTAAATCCTCAATATAAACTGAATATTATTCCTTTTGTAAAAGGTAAAAATTACACTTTACGCCTACCTAAAAATTTAATTGGACAATTTGTATCTAATGAAGAGCAAATATATGCTTTCGCTAAAGCCGATGACGCAAAGCGCGAAAAACCTTTACCAAAATATTTTGAACCAAAACAAAGGATTCGTTATCGTGTAAGGAATGGTGATTATTTAGGCAAAATCGCACAACGATACGGAGTAGGTGTATCTCAAATCAAGCGCTGGAATGGTTTACGTAGCAGTAAATTAAAAATAGGGCAACGATTGACTATTTACCCAAGAAATTTTAGGGGTAGTTCAACAAAAATAACTACTAAATCGAGCACAAAAAAAACAAAGACCACTACTTCAGGGAAAGGAAAATATACGACCTATGTAGTTCAAAAAGGAGATTCTCTTTGGTTGATCTCTAGAAAATTTCCTAAAGTTTCTGTAGATCAAATTAAAAAATGGAACAATATTTGGAGTGTAAAAAACCTGAAACCAGGTACTAAACTCAAAATATTTAAGAGTTAGTAACTTTCATTAACTTAAAACTAACTCAAAATGAAAAATTTTCTTCTATTTGCTCTGTGTATCTCAACTTTAATTTCTTGTGATTTTGGTAAAAGTAAAATGGCTTATAAAGAATCTACAGGAAGAATTAACAGCTTAGTTATTGTTATAAATAATAATGATTGGAAAGGTATACCAGGAGATAAGTTACGAGATATCATTGCAGCTCCGGTACTAGGTTTACCACAAGAAGAAAACCAATTTTCTGTTACACAAGTCCCGGTAAAAACATTTAAAACAATTCTTAGAGCTAGTCGTAATATTTTATTAGTCGGTTTAGATTCAGTAAATAGTTACACTGTAAATAAAGATTTATACGCTTCTCCCCAAATTGTGATGACCATACTAGGAAAAAATGAAGCCTCTTTACTAAAAATGATAGAAAATCATAAAGAAGATATCATTGATGTATTTAAAAAAGCCGATTTAAAATTATATCAACAAAAATTAAGCAAACGCCTTTGGGTTAACGACAGTATTGAAACGCTTAAAAATTTAGGTGTGCAATTAAATATTCCTAAAAAGTATAGAAAGGTTGATGACACTGGAGAATTTTTATGGTTCAGAGAAAAAGTTGAAAAAGGCAGTATTAATATCATTGGTTATGAGCTTCCTTTAGTTGAAGATATAGAGAGTAATATAGTAATGGCCCGTGATACTATTGGTAAAAAATATATTCCTGGAAGTCTGGAAGGTATGTATATGATTACTGAAGCTGCTTATTCTCCACATATAATGAAAACTGAACTGGGCGGTAAGTCTGCTTATGAAACGCGTGGTAAATGGGAAATGAAAAATGATGTTATGGCTGGCCCGTTTTTGAATTACACGGTAATAGATAAAGAGAATAATCGATTGCTGGTATTTGAAGGTTTTACCTTTGCCCCGAATGCAAACAAACGAGATTATATGTTTGAAATAGAAGCAATTATAAAAACCTTGAAAATTTAAAAATTTCGTGTAGTATAGGTTTGTAAGTTTCCGTTTTCGTCACTATAGATTAAAAAGCTTTTTAATTCCGGATGAGTTTCTAAAAATTGTTTTGCCTTATCTAATGGCATTGCCATAATTGCAGTTGCGAAACCATCTACATCAGCGCAATCTAATGCGCTAATAATTGAAACGCTTAATAAATTACTTTGAGTAGGATAACCTGTTCTAGGGTTTATGATGTGGACATATTTTTTCCCTGTGATTGAATCTGTTTTAAATTTACGATAACTACCTGAAGTAGCCATAGATTCGTCTTTTAACTCAACTACTTTTTGAATTGAACGCGTACCATCAAAATTTGGGTTTTCAATTCCCGCTTTCCATAAGGTACTATCATTTTTTTGACCTCTTGTTCTGATTTCTCCACCAATTTCAACCAAATAATTTTTAACATTTTTTGATCTTAAGAAACGTCCCGCTATGTCAACAGCATAGCCTTTTGCTATCGCGTTAAAATCAATATAGATACTATCATTCTCTTTTTTTATTTTTCCATTTTTTAGTTCTACACTGTCGAAACCAACAAGTTCCAATAATTCGGTCACTTTAACTGTATCTGGATTGATTTTAGTTTTATCAGGACCAAAACCCCAGGCATTTACCAATACACCAATTGTTGGATCAAAAACACCCTCAGTTTCAACGTATATTTTAGCTGCTTTCTGAAAAACTTCCGTAAAGTATGCGTCAACAATAATTGTAGTGTCACCTTTATTTATTTTAGAAATATCTGAGTTAGGTATATAAGTAGAAAGTGATTTGTTTATCAAATGAAATAAGCTGTCAATTTCTTTGGTATAATTGTCACTACTATTGTATGCTATATTAAATGAAGTACCAAAGGCATAACCTTCTAATTTTTTAAATTTCTCATTATCAATTTGTTTACAAGAAAACCCTGTTAAAATAAGCATGAGTATAAGTGCAAATTTTAATTTCTTCATAATTACTTTAGATTCTTAGCTTAACATTGTCAAAGATAAAATTTATAGATTGTTAAAAAGCTATTAAAACTTATTTTATTTGTATTTAAATAAGGTAATTTTTTAATACCTTAGTAAATAATTAAAAACTCTAATTATGAAGAAAATTTTTATACTCATTGTAAGTTCTACCTTACTGTTATCGTCATGTGTTTCTCAAAAAAAGTTCGCTGAACTTCAAACCGAATATGATGCTACCAAACAACAATTAACCAATGCTAATGGCAAAGTGTTAGCTTGTCAAGTAGAAAAGGATAAACTAGCCAATCAAATGGCTGCATTAGAATCTCAAAACAAATTTTTAACTGATAACAATGCGCAGAACATTAGACAGATTGAAAATTTAACCACTTTATCGCAGTCAGCAAGTGGAAATATTAAAGATATAGTGGCTCAGTTAAGCGAAAAAGATAAATACATCAATGGAATTCGCGGTGCTATGTCTCGTAAAGATTCAATTAATCTCGCGCTAGCAGTTCATTTAAAAAGTGCTTTAGCAGATGGAATTCAAGACGAGGATATTATTATAGATGTTGAAAAAACAGTAGTTTATATTACTATTTCTGATAAATTATTATTTACAAGTGGTAGTTCTAATATTTCAAGCAAGGCGAAAGGATTGTTAGCTAAAGTAGCTGCTGTTATTGCTGAGAAACCTGAAATGGAGGTGATGGTTGAAGGTTATACAGATAATGTACCAATTAGTACAGCCCGAACAAAAGACAACTGGGATCTAAGTACACAACGTGCTAATTCAGTTATTAGAGTGTTGCAAAACGACTTTAAGATCGATCCTAAACGTTTAATTGCTGCAGGTAGAAGTGAGTACTTACCATTAGCAACAAATGATACTAAAGAAGGGCGTTCAAGAAACAGAAGAACTAGGTTTGTTATTTTACCAAAATTAGATCAATTCTTTGATATTCTAGAACAAAAACCTGAAGCAGGGAAGTAGATATTTCCTTTAAAAAAGAAAGGCATTTGGTTTATTTAACCAAATGCCTTTTTTAATTAGCATAAATCATCAATTTTTGCACCTGGTGCGTTATTTCTAACAGATTTAATACCATCTTCCATTGACGAAGTTGATGCGTAACGCTGACTACTGCCTACAACTTGCCCGTTGGTTGATTTTAAATTAAAGTAAGGTTTTCCGTTCGATGCTTCCAGTCTATCAAAACAGTTATCGTCAGCACAATTTTTTTGCACTGATGCTATTCCATTTTCACATCCTTTCTTGGATGCATAGCCCTCGCTTGCCAAAATATTTTGGCCGTTTGAAGCTTTTAATCGGAATCTAAATTCACCTTTTTTATCATTGTAAATTTCAAATTTTCCCATCTCTTATATTTTTTAAATTTTGTTTAGCTTACAAGATATAAATTTCGTAATTAATTTAAAAGCGTTTTTATTTTTTCTTTATAAATATTAAATGTTGTAAGGTTGTGATGTGTCCCGTTTTTTATGGTCACAAAGTCAGTTATTTCCATATTTGATGCTTCATATAATTTTCTACCTGATTCAATAGAGATCAAAGTATCATTATCTCCGTGAAAAATAATTGTTGGTGAAGTAACTTTTGAAATCAATTCATGAGATCTAAATTTATATTTCAATAAAGTATTAAAAGGTAAAAAAGGAAAGTTACCATTTATGGCATTGACCAAACTATAAAAAGGGGCTTCTAATATCAGTTGTTTAGGCGTATTTTGTGAAGCAACAAAAGTGGCAAAGGTAGCGCCCATTGATCTGCCATAAACCACAATATCACTTTCTTTAAAAGTAATTTTTAAATGATCATATGCTACTTGCGCATCACTATACATAGCATTTTCGCTTCGTTTTCCATTACTTTTACCATAACCTCTATAATCCATTATAAAAACATCATAATTATAGTCAGTATAAGGTGAAACCATATCCCCCCAACGTTTTAAACTACCCTTATTTCCATGAAAATATAAAAGAACACCTTTAGGATTTTCAACCTTAAAATGTAGGGCATTGATAGTTGAATTATCTTTAGCTCTTAAATTTACCTCTTCAAACGTTTTAGTAAATGAATAAGTGAAATTTTTATCCAGTTCTTTTGATTGAAAAATGATCCTTTCTTGTACTAAATAAAAACTAAGAAGTAGCACTATATAAATACTGAAAATTACACTTATACCTTTTCTAACCATTATTAGCAGGCTTCTTTTTTCTTCTAATAAAGTCAATACTAGTATGTTCTCTATCCACTTCTTGAGGTAATTTTGAATCTAAAATTTCTTTTAGAGCTCTATGGTAACCTTCAAAGTTATGTAAGTTCTTATGCCCACCTCCAATAATAGGATATAGTCGTGTAACCTTAGGATTCACTTTTGAGAGTCGAATACTTGATTTCATAGGTATTACTTTATCATTTGTACCATGTATAATTTTTACCGGACACTTAACATATTTCATCCATTTATGTGTAGGCATGGAATAACGTAGAACCAATCCCAAAGGGATGAAGGGCAAATAACGTTTTATATTATTAGAAATACTGAAATAAGGGCACGCCAGGATCAACAATCTGGGATTATTAACAGATGCAATTTTAGTAGCTAAACCTGTTCCTAAAGAGCGACCATAAACAACAATATATTTTTCATCAACATTACTCTTAATTCTATCATACACGGCTTGTACATCTTCCTTCATACCTTGTTGTGTCATTTTACCCGTACTTTTACCAAAACCTCTGTAGTCCATCATAATCACATCCCAACTGTGCAATGTAAAATCAACAGCAAACTTACCCCAACCTTTGATGTTTTTTGAATTTCCTTTTAGATAAAAAACGACCCCTTTCGGTTTGTCTACTTTAAAATGCAAACCATTGATAACAACACCGGGTTTGAGTTCCATATTATACTCATCAACTTGTTGATTTTCATACTGAAATACAAAATCTTTTGGGAGTTTTTCAGGATGGAATATAAATCGTTCTTGAAAAAAATAAAGAAAAATGCTCATTACAGCAATTATTCCTAAAACGATTAATATGATTTGTGGCCAGTTCATAAATTATGAACTAAATATACAAAAGTTATGCTCTAATCAAGCACCTTCACAAAATCATCAAAAGCTACATAATATGGTTGATCTTTAAAAACGGGCATTTCAACACTTTCTGCGTTTGCCAGACCCACCCCGGCAAACCATACACGAGCTTTTTGTTGTTTGGCATGTTGGGTAAAAGTTTCCATCCATACAGTATCAAATACTTGACTTTCTTGCAAGTTAGAAGTTACTTTTACCAAAACAAATATTGTAGTTTCTCCTTTCTTATACAATACGAATTGAGGGTGCTTTTTTAATTGACTATTTACAGCTACAAATTCATAACCCATTTCTTGCAGTTTTTTACCTACAATGTTCATAGCTAAATTGTGAAGTTCTTGTGCAGATAGAGGCGTCATAAAAAGAATATTGTTTACTGATACAAAAATACAAAACAGCGAGCTAACTAATTGTAAATTAAAATTTAGTATTGTTAATCAACTACCTACCAAAGCCTCCCAACGGAAAACAATCCTGCCTGCCGGCGAGGCAGGTTCAGTAAATATCTTCTCTATAATATTCGTGTATGCATATTGGTATTGAGATTGATAAGTAAATAAATTTAATTTTGTATCTTTTGTACTTAAAACTTTCTAAGTATGACAGAACGATTAGAACAAGCTTTAATAAAATTATATAATGCTTTTCATAATGACGAGTTGAACCCTGAATGCTGTTCTGCTTGTGCGGTTGGAAATATTTTAGATAATGATGATAGTTGGAAAGAATTTTCAATTGAACATGGCTCGGTTAAACTTACTTATTTAGGGAGCGTTCATCAAAAATCAGGTAACACATTTAATGGATATTCACCGCTTGAGATACTACAAATTGAAAAGGTGTTTTTAGAAGCATGTGGGTTTAAAGTCCCATTATGTCATTATAACCCTAGGCCTAAAAATCCTAGAGATAAAGAA
>Ga0209344_10005817_pt1 | contig 10440 bp, 7 predicted proteins | sample Cruoilmetagenom6_FD_187293 | JGI IMG/M metagenome (GOLD analysis project Ga0209344, IMG submission 187293) | Oil polluted marine microbial communities from Coal Oil Point, Santa Barbara, California, USA - Santa Barbara Oil Seep Sample 6 (SPAdes)... | ecosystem: Environmental > Aquatic > Marine >...
AAAGCACAATCATGCTCGATGAACGAAACGAACGCGATGCGCTGATGCAAGCCGTGGAAACACGGTCGGCCAGCGACCGGCGGAGCACGCTGGTCGCCAAGATGCTGCGGATCGGCACGCTCGTCGGGCTGGCGATTGTCGTCGGGCGGGTGGTGCAGCTGCAGCTCGCGCCCAGCGATGAGCTCAAAGGGTTTATCGCCGCCAGGCAAACCTCCCAGACGCTTGAGTCGGTGCGGGGTGATCTGCTGGATCGGCGTGGGCGGGTGCTGGCGACCACGCGGGTGGGCTATCGCGTGATTGTTGATCCGGTCGGGCTTCATACGGCCATGCAGCGTGATCCGTCGGCCATCGACAAGGTGATCGTGAACCTCAGCGGGATCATCGACCTGCCGACCGATCAGATCGCGGCGAGACTCATCGGGAAGATGGTCCGCAACGAGGAGATCCGCACCGCGAGCAAGAACGAATCTGGTTCATCGACTCAATCGAAAACCAACACCGGGGTCGCGCTGATGCAGGGCGATGCGGGATCGAGCACGCCCACGCTGATGCTCTCGCGGTATCTGCCGATGGGCTCGGTGCTCGATCAGGCGCAGACGCAGCGGATCCGTGAGCTCAAGAAGGCGGGCAAGCTGCCGAGCGTGTCGCTTGAGCACACGCCGATGCGGGTGCAGACGGGCGAGGAGCTCGTCGGGCCGATCGTGGGCAAGTTCGGGTTTGCCAGCGATGGTTCGGGGCGTACCGGGGTGCTGGGGGCGGAGAAGCTGTTCAACGAGCGGCTCATCGGCGAGGACGGCTCGAAGACCTATGTCCGCGATGCCAAGGGCCAAGCACTCTGGGTCCAACGCGGCGCGTGGACCGAGAGCAGCAAGGGCCAAGATGTCCGCCTGAGTGTGGATCTTGAGATCCAGCGGATGGTCTACGACCAGCTGGTGTGGGGCGTCGAGCAGGCGGATGCGTCGGGCGGGCGGGCGATCGTGCTCAACCCGCACACGGGCGAGATCTTGGCGATGTGCGATGTGCTCCGCGAAGTTCCGAATCTGCAGACGGTCGAATGGTGGGACCCTGAGTCCGGGCTGCCTCGCCCGACGATGCCCGAAGTGGGCGATCAGCCGCGCTACAAGGTGCTGCGCGACGATCCCAACCGGGCGATCGAGCCGGCGCTGGCGTACAACCGGTGTTTGCAGGATGTGTACGAGCCGGGCTCGACCTTCAAGCCCTTCGCGTGGACGCTCGCCAAGACCAAGGGGCTCTTGCCCGACGACGAAGTGCTCGACATCAAGAAGAAATCGATCCGGACGCACTATGGGCGTTTGATCACCGATGTGTACACCTACGACGATCTCGACCACTGGGACGCGGTGATCAAGTACTCGTCGAACATCGGGATGTACATGGCGACCGAGCGCCTGACGCATCAGCAACTCCGCGCGATGGTCAAGGGGCTGGGCTTTGGTGAGCAGACGGGCATCGGGCTCGGGGGCGAGTCGACCGGGATCGTGACCTCGCCGCAGGGGTGGACCAAGTACACGCAGACCTCGGTGGGCATGGGCTATGAGGTGGCCGTCACGCCGATCCAGATGGTGCGGGCGTTCTCGGTGTTTGCTCGAAAGGGTGAGCGTGCGGGGACGCTGCCTCAGGTTCGGCTCACGGCGGCGGGCGAACAGAACAAGCCGGGGATGACGGGCGATGACATCTTCGTCGAGCGGGTGTTCTCTTCGGAGGCGGCCCATCGGACGATCGCGCCGATGAGCGAGGTGGCCAGCCGCATGGACAAGAACGCGGCTCGTCAGTATCCGGATATGCCCAAGCCCAAGTATTCGATGTTCGGCAAGTCGGGCACTTCGCAGATCGCGATGGTCCCGCCGCCCGGGCTCAAGCGGCCCAAGGGCACCAAGGGCTACTACGAGAAGCAGCACCATTCGAGCTTCATCGTCGCGGCTCCGGCTCAGGACCCGGAGATCGTGGTGCTCGTGGTGATCGATGACATCGGGCCCGAGCGTGTGGCCAAGCGCCAGCACTATGGGTCATGGGTTGCGGGGCCGGTGGTGCGCAGGATTGTCGAGCGGACGCTGCCGTACCTTGGGGTGCCGGCGGATTTGGCTTTGGAACAGGAATCCGAGCCGATTGCTCAGGGACACTAAAGTTATTCTGGTTTAGTCGCGGGCGATCGGCGATTGCCCGAGCAGGATTTTGTTGCGTGCGCCCACGCGCACAATCCGGGCGATAAACCGCTGGTACTCCTCGTCGAGCTGGCGGAGTGTGGTGCCCTCGGGCAGGTAGCTCAGCAGCGTCGCGGGCCCGGTGCGCCGGGTGTTGAACTGTTTGAGGTCGGTCCCGGTGAGCTTGGAGCGGAGCTGGCCTTGGGCGGCGTCCTGGAGCATCGCTTCGAGGGCGGGGCGGTATTGCCCGCCCCCGGATTCGTTGAGGAAGTGGATCAGGGCCCAGACCTGCGCGTAGTAGTTGAGCGCCGTTGGCTGAGTGGTCGAGCGACCGGGGTTGTTGCCCATGAGGTCTTGCGGGCGCAGGGACAAGAGCGAATGGATCGGCATCAGCGTGCCCGCGTTGTAGGCCTTGCGGAGCTGGTCGAATCGTTCCATGTTGGCCCAAGGCAAGAACCGCGGGTGATCGGGGAACTGCTCGTCCCAGCGGAAGCCCTCCATCATGCACGCGACGCCCTCGTCGAGCCACACGGGCATCGGGTCCTTGAAGGTCGAGTGGCTGTACTGGTGCCAGCCCTCGTGGGCGCAGATGACGAAGGAGTCTTTGGGCCCGATGTCGTAGAAGACGCCGATGTGCTTGGCGGAGTAGCCGCCGCGTTCGATCGAGAGGTAGACATCGGCCCGCTCGCCCATCAGCGAGCGGGTGAGCGTCTCCCATTGATTGCGCGTCTGGAAGAAGTAGGTCTCGATGGGCTCGGCGGGTCTTGGCAGGCGGACCAGATCGCTCTGGTAGTGCAGGATCGAGAGCTCGACGAAGGGCGGCAGGCGATCGAGGATCTTGTGATCGGTCGAGGTGGTGCGGATGATCGAGTTGGGCGTGTAGTAGGCACGCCCGCGATCGCCGCGGTAGGTCCACGGCTGTTGATCGGCGACGAACCGCTGCAGACTCACGGCCTGCCCATCGCTGGGTGCGTGATCAAGCTGGTGGTCGATCGTTGGCGTCGAGCGACACGCGGGGAGCATCAACAAGATGATCGCGCTGGCGGCGATGGATTGCGAACGCCTCATCCGAGCTTGTCCAGGGCGGACTGGGTCGCGTCGCGGTCCTTTTCGAGCCCGGCGAGCTGGTCGCGGGTCTGCTGGACGAGGTGGGCGGGGGCCTTGTCGGTGTAGCCGGGGTTGGAGAGACGCCCGTTGATGCCGCCGATGGATTTGTTGATCGCGGCGAGTTCCTTTTCGAGCCGTTCGCGCTCCGCGCCTTCGTCGAGGGCGTCGGCGAGGTTCGAGAGCTGGTACTCCGAGCCCTCGAAGGTGAACGACGCGGCCTGCCCGTCCGGGGCATCGCCCGAGACGGATTCGACGCCGGCGAGCGTCTCGATGAGCGGCGACCAGCGGGCGACATCGTCGGCCAGCGTGCCCGTCGCGTGCAGCACGATCTTGCGCTTGGGGGCGACGCTCGACTGGGCGCGGATCTCGCGGATGGTCGAGACGAGCGAACGCACCCGCTCGTAGGCATCCTCAGCCACCTCGTCGCGCAGCTCGTCGTCGGGCTCGGGCCAGCCGGACTGGCAGAGGGTGTCGCTGGACTTGGTGGGCGTGAAGTTGAACCCGGTGATCTCGCGCATCGGGATGTCGGCGAAGCGTTCGCTGAGGGTCTCGGTGATGAAGGGCATCACCGGGTGCATCAGGCGGAGGATGCTCTCGAACACCAGACGCAGCACGGCGGCTTGGTTGGCGTTGCCTTCGATCGTGGGCTTGATGGACTCAAGGTACCAATCGCAGAAGTCGCGCCAGAACAGGTCATAAATTGCATCGGCGTAGTCCTTGAAGAGATAACTCCGCTGGGCGGTGTTGATCTTGTTGGTCGCATCGACCACGCGCGAGAGCATCCAGCGATCGATGAGGGTGAGCTCTTGTGGGTCGATGGGTAAACCTGATTGGACGGGTGTCTTTTCGAGCATCATCATCGCGAACTTGGCGGCGTTCCAGAGCTTGTTGCACAGGTTGCGTCCGAGGTCGAACTTGGGCGAGGTGTTCTTGCCGGTGGCTTTGTCGAGCTCGACGGGCATGCGGACATCTTGGGTCTGCGTGGTCATCTGGCAGAGCGTGAAGCGCATGGCGTCGGCGCCGTGGGAGTGGATGATGTCGAGGGGGTCGACGCCGTTGCCCAGGGACTTGGACATCTTTCGGCCTTCGCCGTCTTGAATCATCGCGTGGATGAAGACTTCCTTGAAGGGGGCTTTTCCAGCGTGTTCATGCTCGCCGAGGAAGTAGCGGTTGAACATGGTCATCCGCGAAACCCACAGCGTGATGATCTCGCGTGCGGTGGTGAGGACGGAAGTCGGGTTGAAGGCGGAGAGCATGGACTCGAAGTCCTCGATGCCCGAGGCGTCCTTGGCGGCGTTGGCATCAGGCCAGCCCATCGTCGAGAGCGGCCAGAGGGCGGATGAGAACCAGGTGTCGAGGACATCGGGGTCTTGCTGAGCTCCAGAAATCAAGAGGAGTTGTTCGAGATCTTCATTCGGTAGTGTACAGATGAACGCGATTTCTTCATTCCATTCGCCACCGGATGTCTTGTAAGCGAACTGGTCTGCGAACTTCGACTCGAGTAAGTCGAGCACGCCAGATTTGATTAGTTCACTGTTGGGCATTGACCACACCGGTATCCGGTGCCCCCACCAGAGCTGGCGGCTGATGCACCAGTCGCGGAGGTTGTCGTGCCAGGTTTCGTAGGTTTTGGCGTAGCGGGCGGGGAAGAAGGACATGGAGCCGTCGGTTGAATCTTCGGCGACCATCTTGGGGCGTGATTCGGGCCAGTCCTTGATCGAGCCATCAGTGCGTTGCTCGGGGGTGAGGGCGCGTTGGGCGTTGCCTCGGAGTTTGTCGTCGGAGACCTTGCAGTACCACTGGTCGCTCAAGTACGGCTCGATCGCGGCGTGGGAGCGGTAGGAGTGCCCGACGCTGTGGTTGTAGGGCTTCTTGGCTTCGAGCAGGTTCGCGTCGCGGAAGGCGTTCTCGATGGCGATGCGGGCGTCCTCGCGCGAGAGCCCGAGGAACTGCTCGCCACCCTCATTTTCAGCTTCGCGTTCCCAGCCGTGGGCGTCGGAGATGGAGGCGTCGGGGGCCATGATGTTGATGACTTCCAGATCGTGGCGCTGCCCGATCATCCAGTCGTTGGGATCGTGGGCGGGCGTGACCTTCAGGTAGCCCGAGGCGAACTGGGCTTTGGTGTCCGAGCTGTTGGGGTCGGCCATGACGACATAGTCATCGCCGATGATCGGGATGATGCGCCCGACGAAGGGGAGCTTGACGCGCTTGCCGATGTGCTGGGCGTGGTTGGGGTCTTTGGGGTTGACGGCGATGCCGGTATCGCCCAGGAAGGTCTCGGGGCGGGTGGTGGCGACGGTGACGAACTCGCCCGTTTCTTGGTCGTTGTCATCCACGATCGGGTACTTCATGTACCAGAAGAAGCCTTCGATGTCTTCCATCTCGACTTCGTCGTCGGCGAGTGCTGTTTGGGTGACGGGGTCCCAGTTGACGAGGCGCTTGCCGCGATAGATGAGCCCGTCTTTGAAGAGTTGGAAGAAGGCTTCGCGCACGGCCCGGGCGCAGATGTCGTCCATGGTGAAGCGTTGTCGGTCCCAGTCGCACGAGCAGCCCATCTTCATGAGCTGGTCGGTGATGCGGGTCTCGTATTGGTCTTTGAAGTCGTGGACGAGCTTGAGGAACTGTTCGCGCCCGCCATTTCCATCAGCGTCTTGTTGGCCTTCGAGTTCCATTCTTTTGTAGTCGGCGATGCCGGGCTCGCCGGCTTCTTTGAGCTTGCGGTCGACCATGGTCTGGGTGGCGATGCCGGCGTGGTCGGTGCCGGGCATCCAGAGGGTCTCGAAGCCCTTCATGCGGTGGGCGCGGATGAGGATGTCCTGGATGGAGTTGTTGAGCGCGTGCCCGAGGTGCAGGGCGGCGGTGACATTCGGTGGGGGGATGAGGATGGTGTAGGGCTGGGCGTGGCCTTCGAGGACGCGGGATGGGTCGGCGTGGAAGGCGTTGGCGGCCATCCATTTCTGCCAGATGCGGGATTCGTGGTCGCTGGGGGTGTAGGACTTGCTCATGGGTTCTTTGGGGGCGTTGGTGGGCATGGGGCGTCCTTGGTACAGCGGGGGGTACAGCTGGCGGGCATATATCGTGTGTTTCGTTGAGCAATAAGTGTACGCGTGGACGATATCGTGTGTGTATGGGAGAAGGATCAAAGATGGCAAACACGAAGAATCTCAGTCGGCATTACACAGTACGGGCGGGCAGCGGCAAGGCGGGGGGCGTCTTGCTGGGGATCGGTGCGCTGCTGGCGGCGGGCGTGGCGGCGTACGCGGTGTGGACATTGACCAAGGCACCCGCTGGACCTGATGCCGGACAGGAGATTCCGGTCGAGCAGGGGGCTGGTGGGCTTGGTACTGGTGGGCTCGATGGGATCGCCCCCACGGAGTCGATCGAGGAGATCTTGGGGGCGGTGCAGGTGTATGTGCGGAATCAGGAGTACGCCCAGGCGACGACCGTGCTCGAGCACGCGGCTCGTCAGTTCCCGGGGGATCAGGAGATCCATCTGGCACTCGGCGATCTGTACATGGTGCAGAAGAAGCACGAGCCGGCGTACGCCCAGTATGTCAGCGGGATCGAGATCGGGCCCAGCAGCAGCACGATGGAGTTCACGGCCGGTACACTGGCGCAGATGCTCGGGCGGACGGAGCTGGCCGAGATGCACTACTTGGCGGCGATGCGATTGGATCCGAAGAACCCGGACATGCCGATCTATCTGGCGGCCGTGCAGATGAAGGCGAACCGGCTCGATGATGCGAAGATGAACCTGGCGATCGCGGGCAAGCTGGCACCGGATCGGTCGACGATCTACGCGATGCGCTCCGACATTGCGCTACGGGAGAACAAGCTGCATATCGCGCTCGAACAGATCCAGAAGGCGATCGACCTGAGCCCACGCGAGGCGGGGCTGATCTTGCAGCAGGCCAAGGTGCTCAAGCGGATGGGCAAGGGCGAGGAGGCGCTCAACTTGCTCGCGTCGCTGCCCGAGGAGCAGCTGAGCGAGCCGGACACGGCGCGGCTGCTGGCGGAGTGCTATGGGCTGGTGGGTCGCCCCGGGGATGCGGCCAGCCGGATGATGGATGTGGCGTCGCTGCATCCGCAGGACGGGCAGCTGGCCTTCGATGTGGCGTTGTGGCTTGAGCGTGCGGGGGAACGCGAGCAGGCGATCGCGTGGGCGAATAAGGCGCAGGGGCTCGGGCATGGGCGGGCGAAGGACTGGATTGAGTCGTTGCCGTAACCGGGCCGGAGTTCTTTATTCATAGTTCATCGTCGCTGGGATCGATCTCGGTGATCGAGGGGTCGAAGCGTTTGCCGGACTCGGTCCATGCGTCGGTGTGGGTGGTTGGATCGGGCTTGGGGGCGTTGGCCTTTCGGCGTTGGGCGCGTTTGGTCGTGATGACGAGCCCGAGCATGATCACGGCGAGCACCCCGATGATGGCGACGAAGAGCGTGTGCGAGGAGATGGCGCGGTAGGCCTCGGGTGGGAGGGGGCGATTGGTCGGCAGGGTGGCGAGGGTTTCGGGGCTCAACATTGGTGTATTGTACGGGCAAAGCGGGCGATCGGATGCTAGAGTACCGACCAATATCAGCCCGGCGGCGAGCGCCGGGGGCGTTGAGCGAGGACCAGACATGAACTTTGAAGCGCATCACAATGTGATCAGCGAGTTAGAGGCGCGGATTTTAACCATCCGTGAGTCTCTTTGACTATGAAAACAAACGAAGCCGACTCGGTGAACTCGAGGGGATGATGGGCGAGGGCGACTTCTGGAATGACCAGGAGCAGGCCAACAAGGTCATCGCGGAGCTCAAGCTGATCAAGGCGCAGACCGACCCGATCAAGGCGGTCTATGAAGAGTTCGAGGACGCCAAGCTCGCCTATGAGATGAGCCGCGAGGAGGACGACAACGAGCTGTTGGTCGAGGCCGACGGGCAGTTGTTCAATCTGACGAATCGGATGGGCAAGATCGAGACGCAGTCTTTGCTCTCGGGCAAGCACGATACCAAGGATTGCTTCTTCACGATCTCGGCCGGCGACGGCGGGACGGAGGCCAACGACTGGTGCGAGATGCTCTTCCGGATGTACCTGTACTACTTCGAGAACCAGGGCTGGAAGGTCGAGGAGGTCGAGAAGTCGTTTGGCTCCGAGGTCGGGCTCGATTCGGTGACGCTGCATGTCAAGGGGGATTATGCGTTTGGGTACTTGGGGTGCGAGCGTGGGACGCATCGCTTGGCGCGGGTGTCGCCGTTCAATGCGCAGGGCAAACGCCAGACGAGCTTTGCGACGGTGGATGTGATCCCGGAGCTCGAGGAGACCGAGCTGGATATCCCCGACGGCGATCTGGAGATCAGCTGCTTTGCAAGGTCATCTGGACCGGGCGGGCAGAATGTGAACAAGGTCGCGTCGGCGGTTCGCTTGATCCATAAGCCGACGGGGATCATGATCCTGGCGTCGACGCACCGCGAGCAGCAGCAGAACCGTCGCCAGGCGATGGAGATCCTGACGGCCAAGCTCGAGCAGATTGCTGAGGATCAGCGGGCGGCGGATATTACGGAGGCCGCGGGCGGGAAGATCGAGCATCGCGGGTGGGGCGCGCAGATCCGCAGCTATGTGCTCTATGACAACCGCGTGAAGGATCACCGGACGAATGTGGAAGCCAACCCGACCAATGTGCTCGATCGCGGCGAGCTCGATGCGTTTATCGACGCGGAGCTCAAGCGCAAGCGGGCCGAGCGGGGGTAAGGCAAGCAGGATGAAGCCAACCGGGGTAAAGGCGGTCGGAGATGGACGAGCAGTCATTTGAGCGCACACCGGAGGATGAGATTGTTGCGGCGTATCGGGCGGCGAAGCCGGGCGTGTGTGTGGTGTGCAAGTATCCGCTCGATGGGGTGCCGATGTCGGATCATCGGGCGGTGACCTGCCCGGAGTGCGGGTTTGTGACGCAGTTCCGGGTGCGGGTGGAGATGGTCGCGTACCGGGACCCTCAGTCGCACGAGGAACGGGTGCGGGTCAAGCGGGCGGCTCGGACGGATCGGACGCTGGCGGCGATGGCGGTGGTTGTTTTTCTGGTGGTGGTGATCTGGATCATCCGGATACTGGTTGGCGTGTTGTAGTTGGTGTGATGTAGGGGAGGGTTGGTATGGAAGCGGCGTTGCTCAAAGATGCGATTCTGATGAAGTGCGAGACGCGCTCGCAGCAGCTCACGCTGGTGATCGGGCTGGGGCTGTTTATTGTCGCGCTGGTCGGGCTGGGGCGGTGGATGCTGATGATCGGCGGGGGGATGTACGAGGCGGTCAAGGATCATGGGTCTGATGTCGGCTTCCGCGGTGGATCGAACATGACCAGCTCGGCGCTGTTCTTCTATGGCGGGGCGGGGATCTGCGCGTTCTTGAGCGTGCTCTTTGGGCTGATGCTGATCGTGAACCTGGTGCGCCTGCTGACCAACACGGGGCTCAAGGAGCCGGATGTGTGGTAAGACGCTGGTAGGGCTGGTGAAGGTTTGGCGATCGGCTTTGGGGATTAGCTTTCGCTGCGGTCGGCAAGGTGGCGCCAGGCGAAGTAGGCCAAGCCGGTGAGGGCCATCCAGGCGGCGGGGAGCCAGAGGGCGAGGGGCCCGAGCTGGGTAGAGGCCAGGGCTCCCAGGACGCCCCCGGAGATGAAGGCGACGAGGATGAGCCCGAGGAGGGCGAAGTGCCAGTGGGCGATCTTGTGCCCGGTGAGCAGCTGTCCGAGCTGGAAGCCCAGGTCGGTGAGCACGCCGGTGACATGGGTGGTGCGGATGATGAGCGAGCGGTAGGAGGCGGCCATGGCGTTCTGGAGCCCGGCGGCGCAGGCGGCGCACATGGCCCCGGCGATCAGTGAGTCGGTGATGGTCAGGGCGGCGAGGGCCAGGAGCAACGCTTCGATGAGGATGGTGAGCCCGTAGCGTCGCCCGATGCGGAGGGTGGACGAGCCGATGATGACCCCGGAGAGGGCGGCCCCGAGGACGAAGGAGATGGCGAGCCCGGCGACGATCTTGGCGTCGATCAGGTCGCCCATGCCCAGGTCCGAGCTCATGCGGGTGATGGTGCCGGTGAGGTGGGTCGCGGGCGGTGCGCCCAGCAGGATGACCAGGGAGTTGACATAGCCGGCGGTCAGGGCGAGCCCGAGCCCGCCCAGGAGCACGGCGGCGAGTTCGCGCGGGGG
>Ga0209344_10005818_pt1 | contig 10440 bp, 12 predicted proteins | sample Cruoilmetagenom6_FD_187293 | JGI IMG/M metagenome (GOLD analysis project Ga0209344, IMG submission 187293) | Oil polluted marine microbial communities from Coal Oil Point, Santa Barbara, California, USA - Santa Barbara Oil Seep Sample 6 (SPAdes)... | ecosystem: Environmental > Aquatic > Marine...
GTGAAATCACTTGGGCAAGAGCGTTCCGCTACTTGGTGACTGCACGCATATTGCCCATGCGTTCGTTGGTATCGGGTATAGACCAAAGCAACACGGTAGATATTTAAGGAAATTCGAAGGCCGGTCGAGTGTCAGCCACGTGCATCGAGTAACCTTGTCAAAACTGTATCCCTGGTGACCTGCCCGACAAGCTTACCCCCATCAACCACGCCAACCGGGCTGCCTGTGGTCGTAACTTTTTTCATCACGTCCTGAATTTCGGTTTCCGGAGAAACCGTATTGGAGGGCGTACCAACAGCCGGTTCCATCACATCTCGTGCGCAAAGAACCCCCAGAGGGTTCATATGGGCTACGAAATCGGCAACATATTCGTTCGCCGGATCTGAAAATATATCGCGCGGTGTGCCACATTGCACGATGCGCCCACCTTCCATAATGGCGATACGATCCCCGAGTTTGAAAGCTTCGTCCAGATCATGACTGACGAAAATAATTGTTCGTTTCAGTTTTTGTTGCAGATCAAGCAATTCATTCTGCAACCGGGCTCGGATCAGTGGGTCAAGGGCGGAAAACGGTTCATCCATCAACAAGATAGGGGCGTCGGTGGTAAAGGCACGCGCCAGCCCGACACGTTGTTGCATACCACCTGACAATTCGCCAACTTTGCGATCCGCCCAGTCTGACAGCCCGACCAGCGACAACTGTTCAGCAACCTTGCCGCTGCGTTCAGTTTTTGACTGACCGCTGAGTTCCAGCCCCAGCCCTACATTTTCCGCAACCGTGCGCCAGGGCAGTAACCCAAACTGCTGAAAAACCATCGCCACGCGGGATTGGCGAAGGCGACGCAGGGTGGCGGGGTTTGCCGTGGTAACTGAACTTAGCGCACCATCGTCGTTGATCCGCACATCCCCGCGTATAACCGGGTTTAAGCCATTAACTGCGCGAAGCAGCGTAGATTTACCCGACCCCGACAGGCCCATCAGTACCAGAATTTCCCCGGTTCCCACACTAAGGTTGCAATTGTGCACCCCCAGGGTTTGGTCAGTTTCCTGCTGCACTTCAGCACGATCTTTGCCCGCGTCCATCAGCGGTAACGCCGAGGCAGGTTTGCCACCAAAGACGATCGATACATTGTCAAATTCTACTGCGTTCATTTGCTTTGCACCCTCAGCATCCGGTCCAGCATGATCGCCACCACCACGATCACCAACCCGCTTTCAAACCCAAGGGCAGCGTTCACCTGTGACAGGGCGCGCACGACCGGCACCCCCAGCCCATCTGCCCCAACCAAAGCGGCGATCACCACCATTGACAGGGACAACATAATCGTCTGGTTCAATCCGGCCATGATCTGGGGCATCGCATAGGGAAGTTCGACCTTCCAGAGGGTCTGACGCGGGGTGGCACCAAAGGCTTCGGCAGCTTCAAGTAGCGGTTTAGGTGTGGCGCTGACGCCAAGGTAGGTTAACCGGATCGGGGCAGGGACCACAAAAATCACTGTGGCAACAAGACCTGGCACCATACCGATGCCAAAGAATACTATCATCGGGATCAGATACACAAATGTGGGCAGGGTTTGCATCAGATCCAGCACCGGGCTGAGCGTTGCGTATAGCCGTGGGCGATGCGCAGCGGCGATGCCAATTGGTACGCCGATTGCCATACATGTCAGGCAGGCAAATGCCACCAGTGTCAGGCTTTCCATGGTTTCATCCCAATATCCCTGATTGAGGATGAACAAAAACCCGAGCAAAATCAGCAGGCAGGGTTTCCAGTTCTTCTGGATTGACCAGGTAAGCGCTAGGAACAGGGCGACGATGATCAGCGGATTGGGATAATTCAGAAGGAATAGTACGCCTTCGATCAGCCAGCTGAGGCCATCTTCGAAACTTTCAAAAAACCATTCAGCATTGTCGCGGAGCCATTCAAACCCATTTTTCGCCGATTTTCCGATAGGAATTTTTGTTCCCGTTAACCATTCCATATCAGCCCCACCCAATTTCATTCACCCGATTAAATTGGCCCCGGCGATTACCGGGACCAATCCGTCAGTTTAAAGACCCAGTGCCGCCGAAACAGCGGCAACAGCGTCACCACCGTCTTTGGTGGTCACGCCGGTCAACCATGCGCTGAATGCATCAGGGTTTGCTTTCAGCCACGCACTGGCGGCATCATCAGCATCTTCGCCTTCGTCCAGAATGGCGCCCATAATTTCATTTTCCATCGCAAGGGTGAAGCTGAGATTTTTCAGTAACACACCGACATTGGGGCATTCATCCACATAACCTGCGCGGGTATTGGTATAAACATCGCCTTCTTCGCCAAACCATTCTTCACCACCAGTCAAATAGGTGACCTTGAAGTTGGAATTCATCGGGTGTGGGGCCCAGCCCAGAAAGATCACCGGGTCGCCTTTGCGGCTGGCCCGATCTACCTGTGCCAACATTCCCTGTTCGGAACTTTCAACCATTTCAACGGCACCCATGCCAAATGTATCGGCATCAATCAGGTCCATCACGATGCGATTGCCGTCATTTCCGGCCTCGATACCAAATATCTTGCCATCCAGTGCGTCGGCGTTCCCGGCAATATCGGCAAAGGTTTTAATGCCAAGTTCTGCGCCGGCAGCGTTGGTTGCCAGAGTGTAAGCGGTTCCGTTCAGGTTGGCGCGCACGGTGTCAACTGTGCCTGCATCGCGGTATTTGGCAATGTCGCCTTCCATGGTTGGCATCCAGTTGCCTAGGAATACATCAACATCGCCCTGTTCCAGCGAAATATAGGTTACTGGAACGGACAGAACCTTGATGTCTGTTTCGTACCCCAATGCCCTTAATACGATACTGGTGGTGGCGGTTGTGGCGGTGATATCAGTCCAGCCAACATCTGAAAATGTAACGGTGCCACAATCTGCAAGCGCAGGGGTGGCAAATGCAGTTATTGCAAGGATGGATAATGTTGATTTAAGTTTCATGTACAGTGCTCCCGTTTTGTTGTTTCCTGGGCCTCCGGCATAAATTGCCAGTGTTCCCAGATAGCTGGGTGTTGGCCATGTATATAGCCTAGCGGACATGTGGCAGGTGTCCAGTCAAAGAACACGACTATCTGTATCTCAGTTTCAGCAAAAACCGTACCAACTGGCAAAAATTGGTATCTCATTCAGTTGTTTCAATGGGGATTGAACAACTCAAGGTCGCACCTCCCGTGTGATCAACAGGCAAAGCTACATCGTTTCCCTTTGAATTGATCCGCATCAAAGATCAGATCAATCTGGCACGCTAGGGTAAATCGGATGTTTTACAAACGGAGAACACAATGAGCCATACACCACATGAACTAAGTGAAGAGTTTCCGGACAAAGTTACCGAAATCAGCGCTTTGAAGCAGTCTGACGCGCATTTTTCCCGGCTTGTGGATGAATATCACGAGGTCAATCGCGATGTGCACCGCGCTGAAACCAACGTCCAGCCAACGGATGATTTACACTCAGCGGAACTGCGAAAAAAACGCATGATCCTGAAGGATGAGATCTGGAAGATTTTATCGGCCCCGGCGGCTTAATCAGCGATGTCAGTGCCCGCAACGACGCCCTGATACTGTTCAAAGAACTGATCTGTCATTTTATGGGCAAACCCTGCGATCAACCGGCTGCCCGGTTGCGCAATCTTACTGCCTACGCTGGCCCGAACCATGTAGGTCAGTTCTTCCCACCCGGGAATACTTGCCTTCAATGTCTCAACACTACTCAGATGCGCCCAAACGGTTGCACGGTCTGCTGCGATAATCCGACGACCCTCAAGGTTCATCAATTTCCCTGGGAAAATTGTCGATCTTCTATAGTTGATCCAGAAAATTATAAAGCGCGCTCATCGCGCCTGCAGTCCAAACTCCGCTGTGGCCACCACCCTCGATGGGGTGAATCCATTTGTTTGCAGATCCTGCAAGGCGATAGACAGCTTTGCCCTGTTCAAACGGTACCAGATCATCGTTGGTCCCATGTAGAATAAGCAACGGTTCTTCAACTGCACCAATCCGCGACGCGGTATCCCAAATTTGTGTTAACGTCTTTGACAGGTCGATATCTGGGTATTGAGTTTTTGCCAGATCGGGGATGGAGGTGAACGGTGCTTCCAGAACGATCGCATGTGCATTGCGCGCAGCGGCGGTTTTTGCCGCAACTGCGGTGCCAAGGCTTTCACCATATAAAATTACCGGGCCAACCGGCGAACCGATAAGCCCCGACATCGCATCAAAAACCAATAAGGCATCGGCTGACAGGGTATCTTCGGATGGGCTGCCTGAGCTGCCACTTGATCCGCGATATCCCAAGGCAACCACCCCATACCCCATGTCAAGAAAATGCGAAAACCGTTTGGTTCTGGTCGCCAGATTTCCCGCGTTGCCGGGAAAATACAATATGGTTGGCTCGGTCTTAGTTGATGGTGCAACCCACAGGATAAGGCTTTCCCCGTCAGGTGTGTCCAGCACCATTTCGCTCAACCTCAATTCACCTGCGTCAATCGGCAAAACGCGAGTGCCATTGAACGGATAAATTGCCTGCTTTTCAAACGTTCGCAGAAACCATTCATTGTATGTTAGCAGTGCGAAAAGGGGTAGGGCTAGCTTTAGCATCGGCCTTTGACCTCCGGTTTGCGCAAGCCTAGCCGCGCATTGCGGGGCAGATCAAGAGGTCAGTCAATATCATAAGGCAGCAAACCGCGCGCATCCGGGTTTATCGTCAGCCGACGTTCCAGGGGTGGTACAGATCTTTGATGACAGTTGCTTCGTTCACATATACGGCAGGATATCCCAATAGGTTCAAAGGCTTGCGTTCGTGACAATTGCATATCATCCGCGTACACCATCTGATCTGCGTGCTGCACTTCGCAGCCCAGCCCAATCGCATAACGTCGCACTGGTGCCCGGTATGATCCGCCGGTTTTAGAAACGTCGCGCGCCAGACAAAGATAACGTGCGCCATCAGGGGTTTCGGCCAGTTGCCGCAAAAAGCGCCCCGGTGTTTCAAAGGCGCGATGTACATTCCACAAGGGGCAGGCCCCGCCGAAACGTGCAAATTGCAAGCGCGTGGCCGAATGGCGTTTGGTGATCGTGCCTGCCTGATCAACGCGTACAAAAAAGAACGGAATGCCTTTGGCCCCGGGCCGTTGCAGTGTCGATAATCTGTGCGCAACCTGTTCGATGGATGCACCAAACATTTCCGCCAACTGTTCCAGATCATGACGTGTGCTTTGTGCTGCTGACTGAAACAGGCGATACGGCAACAGTGCGGCACCCGCGAAATAATTGGCCAGGCCGATCTTGGCAATGGCGCGTGCTTCATCTGTCTGGAACCGTGCCAGATCAAGTGTCGCTTCCAGCAGATCATTCCGGGTCAGCAAGGCGATCTGGTGCAGCATCTGAAACCGCTTTGTGGCTGGTGCGGCGTGTGCCGATAGCGTTAGTCTTTTGTCACCAGGATCATACTGGCGAAGAAGATCACTGTCAGCAAACTGGCCTTCCACACCGATGCTTTCCAGCGCCTCAACCGCCACTGTTTGTGCGTCCCGCAACCGCCCGTCCGGGGCCGCGAAATGTTCAGCAGCGCGATCAACCGCATCAATGTAGTTGTCACAATAATGAAAGAAATCACGCACTTCTTCCCATGGGCTGGGCCGTACAGAACTGTCTTCGCGTCCCAATGCCTCGTCAAGTGAAGCAAGTCGTTCGTGGGTTTGGCGATAGCTGCGGTGCAGTTCCAGAAACGACCGTGCAAAAGTGGGGGCATTGGATGCGGTCAGGCGCAGATCTGCCAGTGGTGGTGTAGCATCCGCGAATACCGGGTCGGCAAGCGCTTCGCGCATATCTGTGACCAGGCGCTCAGCGTCCCCTGTTGCCAGTTCTGTTACGTCAAACCCAAATTCCTGCGCCAGTGCCAATACAACACCCGTTGATACTGGTCGGTTGTTATTTTCCATCTGGTTAAGATAAGGCAGCGAAACGCCAAGCTTTTTGGCAAAGTCTTTTTGCGTCAGTCGCAATCGTGTTCGTGTTTCGCGCAGCTTGGTTCCTGCGTATAGTTTCTGTGTTGCCATGTTTGTGGCCTTTGCAAATTTGCTATTGCGCAACTTTGCCTTTGCAAACCCGATTAGGCAATCCCAACCCGTCGTTCGCGTGCAATCACCCACAGAATTGAAGCTATTGCCAAAGCCGACACAATAGCCATGATCCAAAGCAACGGGTAGGGCCCGCTGCCTGGTTTTAGCAACGTACCTGCTAATGCGGACAGTGCCGCACCGCCTCCGATCATAATTGCCCCGCCAAGTCCTGATGCAGTACCCGCCAGATGCGGGCGGACCGATACAATCCCGGCATTTGCATTTGGCAACACCATTCCGTTGCCGAAACCGACAAAGGTCATAAAGCCAAAAAAGCTAAGGGCTGATCCAAACCCAGACAGGAATATTACCAGTGACATGACAGTTCCTGCCGTTGAAACCAGTGTGCCTGCCAGCACCATCCGGTTGCCGCCGATCCGCATTGAATATCGCCCCGAAACAAAGTTGCCGATCATGTAACCAAGTGAAGGTGCGCCAAAATAAAACCCAAGCTCAGATGGCGTTAAGCCAAATACCTCAGTGCCAACAAACGGAGCCCCCCCAACATAAGCAAAAAATGCGCCCGATGTTAGTGCTGCGGCCAGACAATACCCCCAGAACCGATGCGACAAAAATAGTTCAGGATAGTTGGAAAACTGTTTTCTGAAGCTCGTGGATTGGTTGGTGTTGGTTTCCCCAAGATCTGCCCAGATCAGCAGAAATCCAAACACACCAGAAATTGCATAAAACCAGAATATCGATTTCCAGCCCAGCAATTCATCCAGGTATCCACCAATAGCCGGGCTGACCAACGGTACAACGGCCATGAACATGGTGATATAGCCGATCATCGATGCAGCTTCAGTCTGTGGGACCATATCGCGAATGATCGCGCGCGACGTCACCATCGACACGGCGACAGTGGCCTGCAGTATTCTGAACGCCAGAAAGGTTTCCACGTTTGTGGCGAATACGCAGCCAATACTGGAAAGGATGAATACCATAAAGCCCGTCAACATAACTTTGCGGCGTCCATATCGATCTGAAACAGGTCCGATAAGCAGCTGCACAATTCCGCTGGATGCCAGAAACAGCGCCACCGACAACTGTATGACCCGGTAATCAGTGGCGAAATATTCTGAAATACTCTGAAGGGATGGCAAGAACATATTCATCGCCATCGCCGAAAGCCCGGTAATGGTGATCAATGTGAATAAATGCGGCGGTGTGGTGCGATCCAGAAATTTGGACACAGGTTTAATTGACATTGATTTGAACTATGCCTGCCGCAAGCGGATGTCCAGAGACGTGATTGATCGAATCATCGTGGACAGGAATTTTTAATGTTGTCCCGTACAAGTCCGGAATTTGCAGTTATGCATTTTGCAAAATATTGATTGCCAATAGTTTGCAAATTTTCTGTTTTCTACTTTTAGGCCGGGTATTTTGCGGGTAAATTGCCACAAACCCCAGGATGGAGCATGCGCCCATGAAAGATATTCTGCAAGAACTTGAAGCGCGGCGGCAAACAGCGCGATTAGGTGGTGGCCAGAAACGGATCGATGCCCAGCACACCAGAGGAAAACTGACCGCGCGGGAACGCGTTGAACTGCTGCTTGACGAGGGCAGCTTTGAAGAGTTTGACATGTTCGTTGCGCATCGCTGCACGGATTTTGGCATGGAAAAACAGCGCCCTGCCGGGGATGGTGTTGTTACTGGTTGGGGTACAATCAACGGGCGCATGGTATATGTTTTTAGCCAGGATTTCACCGTGTTTGGTGGTTCATTGTCAGAAACGCACGCGCAAAAAATCTGCAAGGTTATGGACATGGCCATGCAGAACGGGGCGCCGGTTATTGGCATTAACGACAGCGGTGGTGCACGTATTCAGGAAGGTGTGGCATCACTGGCGGGTTATGCCGAAGTGTTTCAGCGCAATATTATGGCATCCGGAGTTGTACCGCAGATATCGTTGATTATGGGGCCGTGCGCGGGGGGCGCGGTTTACAGTCCGGCGATGACCGATTTCATCTTCATGGTGAAAGACACTTCTTACATGTTTGTCACCGGTCCTGACGTGGTGAAAACCGTAACCAACGAAACGGTCAGCGCCGAAGATCTTGGGGGGGCCACCACCCATACACGCAAATCAAGCGTGGCTGATGCAGCATTTGAAAACGACGTTGAAGCGTTGACGGAAGCACGGCGTCTGGTAGATTTCCTGCCCTTGAATAACCGCGAAAAGCCACCTGTCCGCCCGTTCTTTGACAGCCCGGACAGGCTTGAAGACAGCCTTGATACGCTGATCCCGGACAACCCGAATACCCCCTATGACATGCACGAGCTGATTGCCAAACTGGCAGACGAGGGCGATTTCTATGAAATACAGGGCGAGTTTGCCAAAAATATCCTAACCGGATTTATCCGGTTGGAAGGGTCCACCGTTGGGGTGGTGGCAAATCAGCCGATGGTGCTGGCGGGATGCTTGGATATTGACAGTTCGCGCAAAGCGGCGCGATTTGTGCGGTTTTGTGATGCGTTTGAAATTCCGATTCTGACCTTGGTGGATGTCCCGGGGTTTTTGCCCGGTACCAGTCAGGAATATGGTGGCGTAATCAAACATGGTGCCAAATTGCTGTTTGCATACGGCGAAGCAACAGTGCCCAAAGTCACTTTGATCACCCGCAAGGCTTATGGTGGCGCCTATGATGTGATGGCATCCAAACACTTGCGCGGGGATTTCAATTATGCGTGGCCGACGGCAGAAATAGCGGTGATGGGTGCAAAGGGTGCAACCGAAATTATCCACCGGGCCGATCTGGGTGACGCTGACAAGATTGCACAGCACACCAAGGATTATGAGGATAGGTTTGCCAACCCGTTTGTGGCCGCTGAAAAGGGGTTCATCGACGAGGTGATCATGCCGCATGCCTCCCGCAAACGGATTTGTCGGGCATTTGCGTCACTGCGCGGGAAAAGTCTGAAAAACCCGTGGAAAAAACACGATAATATTCCTTTGTGATGGCTCGGAACCGCTGGCATATGCTGCATGAAGACGGGGCTTATATTCTGACCCGCCGATTGCCCGCGCAATTTGATGTGTCAGCCCAAACCCATCTGGTCGGAGGATCGATCCGGATACTTGCAAGTCAAATTCGACAGGATCTTTGGCGGGGTCTGAAAACGTTGCGCGGTTTTTCCCCGGTTGTGCGTATTGAGCAGTGCAAGGGCGGGTTGCTTGTTACCGCTGGTGGTCAGGTTGCGCAGAAAAGATTTGCCAGGGCGGAAATCGAAACTCAGATCGCGACGTTGCTATCAGATCCCGCCAAACGCGCGCGCTGGATACGCCACTCAAACCGGAAAGGGGATAGAGTTGCCTGATTTTCATCTGTTTTCAAAAGGACCACGGCCTGTGGCCCCGTTTTCCCATGCGGTTGAGGCGGATGGTTGGGTGTTTCTGACCGGGCAAATGCCTACTGACCCGCTGGCACCTGATGCGGCCTTGCCCAAGGGCATCGTGCCACAAACCCATCAGGTTATGCAAAACCTGAACCTGATCCTGAATGAGCTGAAACTTGATATGTCTCATGTGGTGCAGTGCCGATGTTATCTGACTGAATTTGAACGAGATTACGCTGAATTCAATACCACCTATCAAGGATATTTTTTGTCCGATAAACGACCCGCGCGCACCACCATTGGTGTAACGGCACTGGCCGTTGGGGCGCTGGTTGAAATTGATTGCATAGCGCGCCGACCAGAGGTGGGTGGCTGAATGGGGTTAGTTGGTCTGATACTTGCATTGGCAATCGGGGCACAACCGGTGTGGGCTGAAAACATTCAGGTACCATCGGGAAAGGCTGTGGCATTTCACGAAATGATCTGGAACCAGCCGGGCAGCGGCCTGACTTACCGGTTCAGGTTTATTTCCCCCGAGATAACATCCGTGGGGGACGATCTGAATTATGCGGTCTTGGAACGTGATATGGCACATCTTTGTCAGGAGTTTGCGGTTCCAAGGCTGGCAGCGACAGGCCCGGTGCCCAGCCAGATCGTTATTTCCATTTCAAGCCGTGCTTCGGAATTCGGGCAGGCAGATCCCGAAGTTACGCAGTTTTTTGAGGCTTATAGTGTGTCCGATAACCAATGTATTTGGGAGCCGCTATGATGTTCCGGGATATCAGTTTGAAGATCCGCCCATCTTCAACAGTTTCAAGATTGCTGCAGATCTCGCATTTGTCGCGGTTTTGGGTGGATGTTCGCAAGATGTGGATGAACCAATTAATTGCGAACCGGTGTTTGATAAATAGGGGAATCCGACGGGTTGTCGCGACGGCGACGGGCAAAC
>Ga0209344_10005819_pt1 | contig 10440 bp, 9 predicted proteins | sample Cruoilmetagenom6_FD_187293 | JGI IMG/M metagenome (GOLD analysis project Ga0209344, IMG submission 187293) | Oil polluted marine microbial communities from Coal Oil Point, Santa Barbara, California, USA - Santa Barbara Oil Seep Sample 6 (SPAdes)... | ecosystem: Environmental > Aquatic > Marine >...
CGGGTTTGGTGATTGCCAAGCAACGGCCTGGAACGGCGAGTGGTGTCACCTTCGTCACGCTCGAAGACGAGACCGGGCAGATTAATTTAATCGTTTGGAAGAAAGTCGCTGAAGAGTTTCGTTCTGCACTGTTGAACGCTCGCTTGCTGGGCATCGCTGGAGAGCTGCAGATCGAGGGTAAGGTGATACATGTTATTGCGCGTCAGCTTTTCGACCACAGCGAAATGCTCGGCGGCCTGACTACGCACTCACGAGACTTTCACTGAGCAAAGTTTACAGATCTTTGTCCAGGTCGAAGTTGTAAGTGCTGCCAAAATCATCGTCGCGTCCTTCGTTCAGGGCATCAAGCTTCTCCTTGATCTCCCTTTGCCGTGCCGCTTCATCAGCATTGACGGCCTCCACGAGTTTTTCGACGTTCAGCTCCATTGTCGACGCACCGCTGATATCTTCATCAGTGCTCAAAACGATGTCGTCATCGGAAACTTCGCCTGCAGCCTCATTTTCTACCTGGTCCGTATCATCAGGAGTGTCATTGTCGCCGGTCATTGCCTACCTCATAAGAACTAACGAATAAGATTGTTGATCTCAAAAATGGGTAGCAAGATTGCAAGCACGATAGTGAGTACAACACCACCCATCAATACGATCACCAACGGTTGCAATATACCAAGTAATGTAGCGATAAGGCCATCGACTTCGCGCTCCTGACCGACGGCTGCACGGTCCAGCATTTCTTCCAGTTTGCCACCGGCTTCACCACTCGAAATCAGATGGATCATCATTGGCGGGAACAGTTTGCTAATAGCCAGAGATTTGCTGATAGACGCGCCCTCGCGAACGCGGATCGTAGCCTCAACAACCGCGTCCCGCATTGGCAAGTTTTCGACAACCTCGGCGGAGATCTTGAGTGCCTCAAGAATGGGGACGCCACTGCCCGCCAGAATGCTCAAGGTACGCGTGAAGCGCGCCGTATTGATTCCTCGCGTAAGCCTGCCAGTGATAGGCATGCGCAAAAGCAGCTGATGAAAGCTGCGTCGAGGTCCGGGTAACTGCAATAGACGCCAAATGCCGTAACAAACAGCCGCAACGCCAATAATGAGAGCGAGCCAGTGGTTGACCAGAAAATCGCTTATCGCAATAAGCCCTAAGGTCAATCCGGGTAGTTCCGCTGAGGTGCTCTGAAACACGCCGACGATCTTCGGCACGACGGTGGCGAGCATGAAGCTGATGATGCCTAAGGCCATGACAACCAACGCGATCGGATACACCATGGCGTTGGTGATGTTTTGTCGCAATACCTGTCGCGATTCGGTGTAGTCGGCCAGACGTTCAAGAACAAGATCAAGATGCCCCGATTGTTCACCGGCAGCGACGGTGGCTCTGTAAAGCTCAGGAAATGCCTGTGGGAACTCACCCAGACCGTCCGCGAGCGTATAGCCTTCCATGACTTTTCCGCGCACGCCTAAAAGAATGCTCTTAGTCCGCGGATTGTCATTTTGTTGCGAGACCGCGAGTAGAGACTCCTCCAGCGGCATGCCAGACTCAGACAAAGACGCAAGCTGTCGGGTTACTAATGCCAATTCACCTGAGGAGATTCCTTTGCGGAACGAAAAGCTGCGTTGACGTTTGGCTTCGCGATGCGCTACTTCAGTAACGCTGACCGGTAGCAGTTTTCGATCTCGAAGTTGCTGCCGAACGTGCTTGGGGGTGTCGCCTTCGAGCAGGCCTTTAGCCTGCTTGCCGGCTTCGTCCATCGCAACATATTCAAACGCACCCACTGTGTTGTCTCAGTTGCCCTAGTCTTCGCGCGTAACGCGCAAGACTTCATCCAGCGTGGTGCGACCGAGCAAAACCAGACGGCGGCCATCAGCGCGAATACTTGGGCCATGCTTACGTGCGTAGCGTTCCAGTTCTTGTTCACTGGCATTGTCGTGAATCATTTCGCGCATGCTTTCGTTCACAGCGATCAATTCATAGATACCGGTCCGCCCGACGAAGCCGCGATTGCCCCCGGTACCGGCCTTGTACAGTGTCGGCGGATTAGCTGCGTCGACGCCAAGTACCTCGCATTCGTAATCAGATGCGGTGTACGGAATCTTCGAGTGGTCGTCCAGAACTCGCACCAGACGCTGGGCGAGAACACCGATCAGGCTGGATGCCAGCAGATAAGGCGCAACACCCATGTCGCGAAGTCGAGTTACCGCGCCGCTAGCCGTATTGGTATGCAGCGTCGACAGTACAAGGTGACCGGTCAAGCTAGCTTGCACAGCGATTTCGGCGGTTTCCAGATCACGAATCTCACCGACCATCACCACATCGGGGTCCTGACGAAGGATCGCGCGCAAGCCACGGGCAAACGTCATTTCAACTTTGGTGTTGACCTGGGTTTGACCGATACCGTCGATCAAATACTCGATCGGGTCCTCGACAGTCATGATGTTGCGACTGTTATCGTTGATGCGTTCAAGCGCCGCGTACAGCGTGGTCGTTTTACCGGAGCCGGTCGGTCCCGTGACGAGGATGATGCCGTGCGGTTTGTGGATGAGCTCATCCATCGCCCGTTGCGACTCATCATCCATACCCAAAGACGTCAAATTGAGCCGACCGGCCTGCTTGTCGAGTAGTCGGAGTACGACGCGTTCGCCATGACCGGAGGGCATCGTTGAAACACGAACATCAACAGCGCGGCCAGCAATTTTCAGGGAGATTCGACCATCCTGTGGCAAACGCTTTTCAGCAATATCCAGTCGCGACATTACCTTGATTCTCGAAACAACCAGCGGTGCGAGCGCACGTCGAGTCTGCAGGACTTCACGAAGTACGCCGTCGATACGAAAACGCACGCCGAGCCGATTCTCGTAAGTCTCGATGTGAACGTCCGATGCATTTTCCTTGATAGCTTCGGTCAACACCGCGTTAATAAACCGGATGATTGGCGCGTCGTCGTCGCTCTCAAGAAGATCGGACGGCTCGAGTTCCTGCGCAACTTGGGACAGATCAAAATCCTCATCAAGTCCATCCACCATCTGTGCCGCATTCGTGCGGTCTTGCTCGTATGACTCCTGCAACAGTGTGTCAAAAACCTCTGAGGAGACCCGAGACAATTCGAGTGGAACGCCCGCGAAGCGTCTGGCTTCGGCGAGACATAACGGCGTAGCGCCATCGCGATAAACGGCCTGGCCGCCGTCGTCGGTTAGATTTCGAATTAGAACGCCATGCCGTTTCGCAAATGAAAAAGGCAGCGACCGACGAGTCGTCTCGACGGCGTCTTCTTCGGACGACATTACGATTTCTTTATTCGCTTCCATCAGCTTGACTGTCTTCGCTCGAAGGCTGTTGTTCGCGCTGGATCTGTGATTCCTCTAAAGACGGCAACACGGGTCGCGCGGTGCCAGGCATCAGCGCCACGTCGTTGCCGAGATTGCCTTGTTGTACATCTCTAATGAAGTTGTATTTGGCATTCGTTTCGAGTGCCGCATCTGATGCGTCACGCAAAATTTCAGCACGAATGAAAATCATCAAATTGGTCTTGACCTTTTCGGTCGTGCGAGCGCGGAACAAATTACCGAGTATCGGAATGCTGCCAAGCACCGGGACACGTTGGTCGCTTTCTCGAAGCACGTCTTCGAGTAAGCCGCCGAGCACTAGAATCTCACCGTCATCGACGATGACCGTGGTTTCAATAATTCGTTGGTTGGTAATGAGATCGACTGCGCCAGCGGCGGACTGCGCGATACTGGATATTTCCTGCGAGATATCGAGAACCAGGGAATCCACTTCGTTGATCTTCGGGGTGATAGATAGCTTTACGCCAATTTGTTGCCGGTTGATGGTTTGAAACGGATTAACCGCACCTCCAGCACCGCCAGTGTTTGTGAATGAGCCTGTCACGAACGGTACTTCCTGGCCGACATTCAAAGTAGCTTCTTCGTTGTCCGTCGTTACGATTGAGGGTGTCGAAATAATATTGGTATCGGCTTCGCCTTCAAGCGCGCGCAGTATCGCGGCGAAACTCACGCCGCTATCGGAAATCTTGCCAACTCCTATCGTAATGCCTTCGCCGATGAGGCCGGAGGGATCAGCCGCTCCACCGCCGGCCGCGCCCGCAAGTTGCACCGGGCCAGCCAGGAAGTCAGGAAAATTGGTTACGCCTATGGGCGCATCGCTGCCGCTGGCTTCGATCGCCCACGATACGCCCAGCTCATTCTTCGCGTCGGCAATGACTTCGACGATGATCGCTTCGACCAAGACTTGCGCGCGGCGGATATCGAGCTTGTCGACGATCTGCATTAGCGAACGCATCATCTTCGGCGGAGCATTAACGACGATCGCATTGGTTTGGGTGTCAGCCCAGATATTGACATTGTCAGCGGAAATAGCCGCGGCACCTTGGCCAGCCGCCGCCGCAACCTGATTTGTGAAATGTGTTTGCAGCTTGGTCGCCAACTCCTCGGAGTCGGCGTAGCGTAAATAGCGAACCTGAGTGTCGCCACCGTCTTCAAGCGGCGTATCGAGATGTGCAACCAGCGCACGAATACGCAGGCGTTCGGATTTGTCGCCACCGATGAGCACGCTATTGGTCCTGGCATCGGCAACCAGGCTGGTCGACATCGGGGCGCCGTCTGCGCGTTGCGTTTGCGTCAAGGCTGTGAGGATTCGGACGATCTCGGCTGCCGACGCGTGCTGCAGACGAATAACTTCAATATCCTCATCACTGGCCATGTCGATGCGACGAATAATACTCATCATGCGCGACATGTTTGCCGCTCTGTCGGAGATGATCAGCATGTTTGAACCGGCATGCGCAACCATGTGCCCATATTGCGGAATCAGCGGTCGTAAAATGGGTACCAGTTGTGTTGCGCCAACATTCTTGACTTGAATGACCTGAGTGACCATATCGTCGGGCCCGGCGGCACCCTCGGTGCCGAAGCGGCTCGGGAACTGCCGCGCGGTGGCATCCGGCAGGATCTTAATCAGGTTGCCACTATCAACTGCGATGTAGCCGTGCACCTGGAGAATCGACAGGAATGCCTCGTAAAACGCCTCCTTGGTCATCGGCTCCGATGACAATAAATTCACCTTGCCTGTAACTCTTGGGTCGAGAATGAAGTTCTTGCCGGTTGCTTCGCTGACGGCCTCGACGACGATACGGATATCAGCGTCTTTCCAGTCCATAGAGATGCCCGAATCCTGAGCCGAAACATGCGCCGTCGACGACAGGGCGATAGCCGTCACTAGCATCAGGGTTCTTAGAGCGGTCGAAAGTTTAATTTTTGTCATTTAGTTTGCTCGCCACTCAGGTCGAGTTGGCTGGTCGTCAATGTCAGAGTTTGATTTTCACCATCGCGTTCTACGGTGACCGTAACTTGTTCTGCCGTGCCCAGTGATTGAAAAATTTGCATTGCCTGACTCGCGTCGGAAAGTGCTTGACCGTCGATGTCCTTAATGATGTCGCCCGGACGCAGGCCAAGCGCTGCGAACTGGCGGCGATCGCGACCCGGATACACTCGGAACCCCACTTGCTCGCCCTGAACCCGATACGGAGTAGGGCGAATAACGTCGGTCAGCTTCGTCAGGTTCTGCTGCACAACAGCCTGCAGGCTCTTTGAATTATTGACTTGTTGGCGGTTTATCGGTGCCTGGCGAACGCTGCGGACGCTGGCTTCTTTAAAGTCGCGCGGCAGCTTCAGATTGGTGAAGACACCTTTTTCATTAAGCACCACACGGTCGGGGTAGACAGCGTGCAATGTTGCGCTATTGCCCACGGCTTCGCCGATCGTATATACCTTCTGGTCATTGCCACCGTCCGAGATGATAGCGACCGAGTAATTCGGAACATCGGATGCGACCGTGCCGTTTAAAGTCAGGTTGATTCGTGTGTCGGCGAGATCTTCGTCGGGTTGGGCAACCGGCGCGGGGCCCTCCGGGGCCGCATCAGCAATACCAAAGATATGCGACGCGGCGATAGCGTCGACATCGGCGGTTATGGCTGACGCACTTGCAGCCGGCAATTTGTCCGGCAATGCGACGGCGAGACCGGCAGAACTGCCCGGTGCGAGCAACCAGACCATCTTGGCTATCTGCCAGCCGATGAGCACTACGAGCAGGAGGCTGACAAATGGCGGCACAAGCCTAACGACAGCGTTGCCGTCTAGGCTGGAAATATTTGACCAGTTTGCTCTTGAAATCATAATCAGCGAAGCTATTTCAGGTACCTGACTTACCTATTAACGTAGCGACCCGATGATACGGGTTGAACTGCGGCACGAACAAGCAGATTATTGACTTTTAAGCGAAAACCCGCAAAACACAATGAGTGAAAGACCTACCGATATCGAGCAACATGATGGCCACGATCTGGCTTTAGAGGAAGCGCAGGCGAAAGTTAAGCCGCCGCCCCTTTACCGGGTTGTACTGTTAAACGATGACTTCACACCGATGGAATTCGTTGTGGACATCCTGCAGAGCATTTTTTCGATGGAAAGGACACGGGCAACGCAAGTGATGCTTGAAGTGCACACTAAGGGTAAGGGGATATGTGGCGTTTTTAGTCATGAGATCGCCGAGACCAAAGTCGCGCAGGTGATGAGTCTTGCGGATCAGCACCAGCATCCATTGCTGTGCACCATGGAAGAATCCTGAACCGAAGGGATAGCAGATTATGTTGAGTAGTGAACTCGAGTTTTGTCTGAATGAGGCGTTCCAGCGAGCGCGGGACCGTCGTCATGAATTTATGACTGTGGAGCATCTTTTGCTCGCGTTGCTGGATATTCCAGCCGTGCACGAGATATTGAAGTCCTGTGACTCGAATATCCCTGAATTGCGGCGGCAACTCATCGAGAGCATCGATGAGCAAACGCCGTTGTTGCCCGACGAAGATGAAACCGAGGTGCAACCGACGCTTGGTTTTCAGCGTGTTTTGCAACGAGCCGTATTCCACGTGCAGTCCAGCGGCAAGAAGGAAGTCACGGGCAGCAACGTTCTGGTGGCCATATTCTCCGAAAAACAGTCACAAGCAGTCTATTTCCTGAGTTTGCAGGACATTTCCCGCCTTGATGTCGTCAATTTCATTTCTCACGGTATGCCGCAGGTACCGGCCGAGGGCGTCGACGAAAATGGCGATGCGCAGATCGAATCTGAAGCCGAGCCTGAGGAATCGCCGCTCGAAAAATACGCCACAAACCTCAATGAGCTGGCCATCCAAGGCAAGATTGATCCGCTTATCGGTCGCGAGCTTGAGGTCGAAAGAACTGTGCAGATCCTGTGTCGGCGACGCAAGAACAACCCATTGTACGTCGGCGAAGCCGGCGTCGGTAAGACCGCTCTGGCCGAGGGTCTGGCGCGCATGATCACGGAAGAGCGCGTCCCTGAAGTGTTGGCCGACGCCACGATCTATGCGCTGGACATGGGCACGCTGATCGCCGGCACCAAGTATCGGGGCGATTTCGAAAAACGCCTCAAAGGGGTCATTGCAGAGGTTCGAGACGATCCGGGCGCGATTCTTTTTATCGATGAGATTCATACTGTTATCGGCGCTGGCGCGGCATCGGGCGGCGTCATGGACGCGAGTAATCTGATCAAACCAGTATTGGCCAATGGCGAGATTCGTTGCATTGGCTCAACGACTTATACCGAATACCGTGGCATTTTCGAGAAAGACCATGCGCTGGCGCGCCGGTTTCAAAAGATTGATGTGCCGGAGCCCAGCGCCGAGGAGACCGTGGCGATCTTGAAGGGGTTGAAATCACGCTTCGAGGAGCATCACGGCATCAAATACGACAACAAAGCACTGGAGGCCGCCGTTGACCTGTCGATCCGACACATTAATGACCGCCACTTGCCAGACAAAGCCATCGACGTTATGGACGAGGCCGGCGCTAATCTCCGTCTCAGGCCAGCAGCTAAGCGCGGCAAACGCGTGACGGTTCGGATGGTCGAGTCCATTGTCGCGAAGATGGCGAGAATTCCGGAGAAGAGCGTTTCCTCATCTGACCGCGATGCGCTTCGAACCATGGAACGTGACCTGAAATTGACGATCTTTGGCCAGGACAGGGCGATCAGCGCACTCAGCGGCGCGATCAAGATGTCGCGCTCGGGTTTGCGTGACGAAGAGAAACCCATCGGTGCATTCCTGTTCGCCGGTCCTACTGGCGTCGGCAAAACCGAGGTAACGCGGCAGCTTTCCATGCTCATGGGGGTCGAGCTTATTCGCTTTGACATGTCTGAGTATATGGAGCGCCATACTGTGTCGCGCCTGATCGGCGCGCCGCCCGGATACGTTGGTTTTGACCAGGGTGGCCTGTTAACAGAAGCGGTTAACAAGAATCCGCATGCTGTTGTATTGCTTGATGAAATTGAGAAGGCTCACCCCGAAGTATTCAACCTTTTGTTGCAGGTGATGGACCACGGAACGCTGACCGACAACAATGGCCGGAAAGCCGATTTTCGCAACGTAATTCTCGTCATGACGACCAATGCTGGCGCCGAAGAAATGAGTCGTGCGTCGATAGGGTTCACGCAGCAGGACCACAGTTCTGACGGTATGTCTGTCATCAAGAAGAAGTTTTCGCCGGAGTTTCGCAATCGTCTGGACGCGATCATTGAGTTCGCGTCACTCGATCTCAATTCCATCAAGCGAGTCGTTGACAAATTGGTGGTCGAATTGGAGGCCAAGCTTGGCAACAACAATGTAACGCTGGAGCTCGACGACGATGCGCGCGACTGGATTGCCGCACGTGGTTATGACCCGAAAATGGGTGCGAGACCGATGGCCCGGATCATTCAGGAACAGATCAAGCGACCGTTGGCCGAGGAGCTACTGTTTGGCAGCCTTGCGAAAGGCGGACACGTGAAGATAGTCGTCGGAAAGGACGACTTGCTGGAATTGATTTCAGAGCCGGTACTCAAGGAACTCGAGCACCTGCCGGAAGACTAACGCCCGCGGTAGACGATACGGCCCTTGCTGAGGTCGTAAGGTGTTAGCTCAACGGTGACTTTGTCGCCCGTCAAAATACGAATGTAATTCTTGCGCATCTTTCCGGAAATATGCGCGGTAACAACGTGACCATTTTCGAGTTCGACTCGAAATGTCGTGTTGGGCAGCGTCTCGTTTACGACGCCTTCCATCTGAATGGCTTCTTCTTTCGCCAAGGTAATAATTTCTCTCTAGTGTGAAAAGGCTGGCGAATTGTGCAGAAACGGTGGAGGTAATGCAATGCGCGTGGCCCGTATAGAATCGTTTCGCTGTCAATGGGGGACCAATTCGCGACACGATAATGGAGCATCTGGCCAGTTTATGATCGGTTTTGCCGGAGTGCAGAGTGTCTGCAGCTGGTCAGAAAATGAGGCTCGCGAGATTGTCCGTGCCCCGAGGCGCTCAAGATGACCCGAAACTACCTGACAATCTAGAATCTCAAGTTCGCCAGCATCCATTCGATTCGCAAGATACAAGAGCGCCAGTTTCGAGGCGTTGGTGGTGGCGCTGAACATGGATTCGCCGAAAAACGCCTTGCCAATTCCGATGCCATAAAGGCCACCGGATAGAACCCCGGATTCCCACACTTCGATGGAATGCGCCCATCCTTCATGATTCAGGGATTCGTAGGCCGCTATCATCGCCGGGGTTATCCACGTCCCCTGTTCCGATTTTCGCGGACCGGCGCAAGCGCGTACGACAGCAGGGAAGGCGCTATTGATACGAACTTCGGCTGTCGATTTTCTTAGCTCCCGTCGCAGGCGTCGGGAGACATGAAAATCGCCTGGCAGAAATACGCAACGTGGGTCGGGTGACCACCAAAGGAGAGGTTGTCCTTCTTCATACCATGGGAAGATGCCATGGCGGTACGCATACAAGATTCTCGCACTACTGAGATCGCCGCCTGCAGCTAGCAGCCCATCAGGTTCCCGAAGCGCCGCTGAGACCGGAGGGAAGCTTGACGGTGGATCATCCTGGCCGAGCCAGAGGACACGGTTGTTGCTCACGATTCCTGACCGTCGTTCTTGTAAGGCGTGTGCGCATCCACAGCATCGATGTAGCGTTCGACATGACGTCCTTCCTCGTCGAGATATCGCTCTATCGCATCGGAAAACTCAGGGTGCGCGAGCCAATGCGCGGACCAGGTCGTTATCGGTGAAAAACCGCGACTAATTTTGTGTTCGCCCTGCGTTCCTGGCTCGAAAATCTGCTTGCCAGTCTCGATACAGTAGTCGATGCCCTGATAATAACAGGTCTCAAAATGCAGGGCGTCGAAATGGCCGTCGCTGCCCCAGTAGCGACCATAAAGAGCGCTTGGGCTTTCGAAGAACACGGCAGCGGCAATGGGTGTGTCTTGGAGCTCGGCTAGAATGACGAGAATTCCATCGGGGATTTCTCTGCTGATCGAGCGAAAAAATGCTTCATTGAAGTAGGGTGCTGAGCCGCGAATCATGAAGGTTTGG
>Ga0209344_10005820_pt1 | contig 10439 bp, 11 predicted proteins | sample Cruoilmetagenom6_FD_187293 | JGI IMG/M metagenome (GOLD analysis project Ga0209344, IMG submission 187293) | Oil polluted marine microbial communities from Coal Oil Point, Santa Barbara, California, USA - Santa Barbara Oil Seep Sample 6 (SPAdes)... | ecosystem: Environmental > Aquatic > Marine...
GCGCAGAGCGAGCACCCTGTCAAGCGCCAGATAGCAGAACGGGCTGCGCATACTCCAGTACAGATCAAACGATAATGTCATGGGGCAGGAGTTTAACCTCTCCTCTTATGTCATGACCAATGTAAACAGCCGAGCAACAAAAGAAGGCCCGCCTGATCAGGCGGGCCTCTATCAATATAGTCGATTCTTAAAAGTTGTGGTGCTGCTGCAGCATTAAGCCGCACGCTCAATCCTGGTCGCACGCAACTTGTTCACATTGATGCCAGGCGTTACCCCCGCCTGCTTGAATGCATCCAGGTTGGTTGCGGCGGATGAAAGTGGATCGTCCGAACGCCGCGACTGGCCTTCGAAAAATGCGCCATGCTCGAGTTTGAGCGCCTGGTGACAGATATCCCCCTCAACATGAGAGTTGGCTTCAAGGGTGACATGCAGCGCATTTACGGAACCAGCGATGCGTCCGTGAATAGTCACTTCTTCTGCGACAATAGCGCCCGTCACGCGTCCTCGATCGCCGATGATGAGATTGGAGCAAAAAACATCACCCTGCACATCGCCTTCGATCTGGACTTCCCCTTTGGAAATAATATTACCGGTAACTGTTAGGTCTTCACCTATGATTGATGGAGCCATCGTGCCTGATCCTTCTGGTTTCAGCATGGCCATTATCCCCCGACAATGGCGCTTTTTTCACGAGTTCGTCCCACGAAGCCGAATCGTTAAATTCAGACTGTGTTAAGTGTGGTTAACGAAGCGTAAATTGCTGTCCTGCTTTGGGATGCGGTTTGCACGCAAGCGATGAGACTTTTGGATCAAGGGCGATGCCAGGCTCGGCACTTATCCCCAAAGTTTTCCACAATTATCGCGTTATAGCCGGATTTCCCGCTCGGTTTTTATGGCTGTATTACGCACACATAGCTATCATACAGCCAGCGGCAAGGATTCGGCGGGGGTATAGCCGTTCGAACTTGTAGGCATGTCTTAAGTTGCCTTCCCATGCGTTGCGTATTTTTTCGGGAGGCCCAGCAGCGTTTGAACGGGAGCTAGGGAATGTCTGAATCAGTTATAGCAGATGACCTTCACATTAAAGGTGAGGTCACTACTTCAGGCGATATCGAGTTAAAGGGTACAATTGAGGGAGAGGTAACCTGCCGCACTTTGTTAATTGCGGAGGATGCCAAGGTCGAGGGCAAGGCGACAGCAGAGAAGGTCGTCGTGCGCGGTACTGTGGATGGCCAGGTCAATGGCATTCGTGTGACGCTGTCCGCGTCGGCGCGCGTCACTGGTGAATTGGTTTGTAAAGCGCTTTCAGTGGATGAAGAGGCCTATTTCGACGGCACATCCCAGCGCGTGAACGATCCACTTGCGGCATCTCAGGAGACGGTCAAATCTCCCAGCCCGGATATGAGCAAGGCTGCCAATACGAACACTTCTGGCAGTCCGGCTAAAAGCGAAAACTTGAAATCGGAAAAAGATACTCGTGACAAGCTTCAGCCCTTGGGAGCAGGTTCGAGGAACTAAAGTTCAAGCCTGAACAAATTACCTGGCTCAATTTTCAATCGGTCCGCATGATCATTGCGGGCCGGTTTTTTTGTTGTGCGGGGAAGAATATTGCTTGCTCGAACGAGCTGGCGTTCAAGGCCATTTCACGACTGGAGGCATGGAGGACAATATGGAGTCCACATTGCCACCTGTCTTGAGGCCAAACACAGTGCCCCGGTCGTAAAGCAGGTTGAACTCAACGTAGCGGCCGCGCCGCACCAGTTGTTCTTCGCGATCCTCTTCACTCCAGGGCGTGCTCATATTGCGCCGCACGAGGTCAGGGTAAATTTCAGCAAATTTCCGGCCCACGTCCTGGGTGAAGGCAAAATCAGCATCCCAGCCGCCATCTTTTTGGCCTGAATGAAGGTAATCGTAAAAAATGCCGCCGATACCGCGCATTTCATCCCGGTGCTTGAGATAGAAATACTCATCGCACCATTCCTTGTAATGCTCATAGTCAGCGATTGGGTGCGCCGCGCAGGCGGCCTTCATGGCGGCGTGGAAGTCTTTCGTATCCGGGTCGCTCTGATTGCGGCGCGCATCCAGAACGGGCGTCAGATCAGCGCCGCCGCCAAACCAGCTTTTTGATGTCACCACAAATCGGGTGTTCATATGGACGGCCGGCACATTAGGGTTGTGCAAATGGGCGATGAGCGAAATACCGCTGGCCCAGAAGTTTGGATCGTCCCCGGCGCCGGGTATTTGCGATCTGAACTCGGGCGCGAACTCTCCATGCACGGTTGATGTATGGACGCCGACCTTCTCGAACACGCGCCCCTTCATGATCGACATGACCCCGCCGCCACCCTTCGTGCCGCTATGGTCGGTGCGCTCCCAGGGGGTGCGCTCGAATCGGCCTGGTTGCTGGTTCGCCTGAGGCCCTTCGGTTAATTCATCCTCGACGGCTTCAAAAGCCGCGCAGATGATGTCACGCACTTCTTCAAACCATGCGCGGGCACGGGTCTTGTGTTCGGAAAGCTGCGCCAGATCATCGGGCGTGTTTTCGGCAATCTCGGGTTTCTTGCTCATGACCACTTATTGCGTCATGTAGGTCTCGCCGCGCAACCCCAGGCCGGGCCGGGCATCGGTGACTGCGCCATCGTGCCAGACCCTCTGGCCGTTTACGAACACCTGTGAAATGCCGTCCGCGGGTGATTGAGGATGCTCGAAGGTAGCGGTGTCGATAACAGTGCCGGGATCGAACAGGACGAGATCGGCATAAGCGCCTTCGCTAAGAATTCCCCGATCCTTGAGCCCGAATGTGCGCGCCGTAAGCCCGGTCATTTTGTGCACCGCTGTCTCCAATGGAAAAACCCCTTCGTCACGCGAATAATGCCCGAGCACGCGCGGAAAAGTTCCCCACAGGCGCGGATGCGGGTGGCGGTCATGGGGCAGGCCGTCGGAGCCGATCATGGTCGCGGGAAACGCCATGATGGCTTTCACATCCCTCTCGTCCATCATGAAGTAAATTGCGCCGGCAGGCGAAATGGCGTCAATCGTCTCATCGACACTCAGACCCATTTCTGCGGCAACCTCTTCAAGATCACGCCCCTCAAGGCCCGGCTTCTTTTCAGACCAGGTAATGAGCGTGCGGGCAGCCAGCGAGGCAGGGTTTGTCTGCAGGATCGTCGAGGACGCAATGTAGGGATAGACGTCCATACCGATTTGCTGTTTGGCCCGCGCCGCTTCGATAAATGGCAGTGTCTCGCTTGAGCGGCCGTGATTGGCCATTCCGACGCATTTATGATGTGAGATGATGATCGGTACATTTGCGGTGCGCCCAATGCGGAATGTCTCTTCCAAAGAGTCCATAACGCCATCGCCTTCATCGCGCATATGGGTGGAGTGGAAGCCGCCTTCTTCGTGCAGCACCTGGGCGAGAGCCTCGATTTCTTCCGTTGGTGCTGCATTGGCCGGAGGATAATACAGCCCCGTGGAGAGACCCGAAGCGCCATCCTTCAGCGCCTGGCGCAGCAGGCCTTTCATCACATCGATTTCACTCTGCGTCGCGGCCCGGTCGAAACTGTCCATGGCGCCGACCCGCAACGACGCGTGTCCAACCTGGGCAATGACATTTACCGTTGGCGGAGACTTTTCCAGATCGCTGAAATAGTCCGCGAAATTTGGATAAAAATCGGACGGGGCAGGGCAGATAAGATCGAGCGGTCCCGGCGGGCGTTTGTCTATTGTCACAGGTGCGATTGAGACGCCGCAATTGCCGGTGACAACGGTGGTTACGCCCTGGCTGACTTTGCAGGTCATGGCAGGATCAACAAGGACAGCCCGGTCGTCATGGGTGTGAGCGTCAATAAATCCCGGAGCGAGTGTTTTGCCATTCGCATCGATTTCATTGTTAGCGCTGCAATCCAGCGAGGGGCCGATTTTTACGATGCGGTCCCTCGTCACCGCCAGATCGCCAGGAGTGCCAGGCGCGCCCGTTCCATCAATGAGAATGGCGTTGCGGATAATCAGGTCAGCATTTTCTGGTGGCATGGGGTTACTCGTTTTTGTGATCAAGAACTGGTTAGGGTGCTGGAAAATGTGAGCTTGTAGGTGAAGCGATCTTGAGGATGCAAACTGGTTGACGTCTCAAACACGCGTCCGTCTGCCCCGTAATAGCGGCGCAGAACACGAACAGCGGCGGTGCCTTCCTCCACCGATAAAAACCCCGCTTCCGGGTTCAACATCGTGACCGCGCCGAGCTCGATTTCTACGCGGGATATTTCAATATTATAAAGTTGCTGGAGAATCCGGTATACAGGCCGCGTGTCTTTTCCGACCTCTGCAAATACACCGGCATATTCCTCGCGCACATAAATCTCGCTCCAGCACAGCGCCAGCCCGTCATCGATCCGAGAGCGCACCGAGCGGATGCGCGAAAGGGGCGTGCCTTCGCTGGTTTCGAACCAGCGCGCAACGGTCTCATCGGCAGCGACATTCTCAAGGCTTTTGGGGTCGAGCCGGGTCTCGAGCGGATACTGGAGAAGGTCATCGATGCTCACCAGCTTCTGCATAAAGGCTGCCGAAGGCTCGATTGAGCGGATGATCGTTCCTGTCGCTTTATTGCGTATCAGCAGTCCTTCGCGCTCAAGACAGCTCAGCGCGCTACGGACCGTATGGCGGCTCACTTCGAACCGGTCACAAAGATCGTATTCCTTTGGAAAAGGATCGCCGACAACGTAACCGCCGCCTATGATTTCGCCGCGTAACGTATCGGCAATCTCGCGGTATTTCGGTTGGTTTGCTGGCATCGCTGGCTTGGATCCACCCATGATTATCGTGTCATTGCGGGCTGCGGATGTGGATTATATTGCCTCGTCTTGCTTCTTATTCTATAATGTCCGTACATTATAAACAAGCAACCCGGGCAAGTTCAGGCGAGGGTACAGTTTATGCGGTGGAACGGGAGGTTATTCAATGGGTATCACGAAGCAGCTGGCATCATTTGTGGCGAATTTTCGCTATGAGGATTTACCACCTGAGGTCACCGAACGGGCAAAGCGCCTGATACTCGACGTCACGGGCAATATCATCCGGGCGCGCAATGACGCTGAATCGACGCCAAGTCTCATTTCGTCGGTTGAGAAACTCGGGCTTGCTCAAGGCGCATGCTCTGTCATGGGAGATGACCGTAGCTATGCCCCGACAGCGGCCGCACTCATCAATGGCACATTGGCGCATTCCCTCGACTTTGATGACACCCACGCGGAAGGCTCCATTCATTCCTCGGCGCCAATTGTGCCGGCAGCTTTAGCCGCCGCCGAAATGAGCGATGCGTCAGGCAAGGAGCTCATCGCCGCTGTTATCGCTGGTTACGAAGTACAGATCAGGCTTTCCCTGGCGCTCAATCCAACGGCTCATTACGACCAGGGTTTCCACCCGACCGCCACCTGCGGCGTGTTCGGCGCGACGGCCGCCGCGGGCAAATTGCTCGGACTGGATGGAGACGGAATTAGAAGCGCATTCGGCATTGCGCTCAGCCAGGCGGCGGGGTCGATGGAGTTCCTCACCGATGGCGCATGGACGAAACGCTCCCATGTGGGGCAGGCGGCGCAGAACGGGCTCATCTGCGCGGTGATGGCGGGTGAAGGTTTTAAGGGGCCGGAGCAGGCTTTTGAGGGCCGATATGGTTTTCTGCATGCCTATTCACCCAGTTCGGAACCGGAAAAGGCCGCCGCCGGGCTAGGGGAAATATGGGAAACCATGCGGCTGGCGGTGAAGCCCTATCCGTCCTGCCGCTACAGCCATGCGGCACTCGATGGTATTGTCTCACTTATGAAGGAACATGACATCATTGCCGGTGATGTTGAAGAAGTTGAAATAGGCTTGCCCGAAACGGGCTGGAAAATTATCGGCGGTCCGGAAGACAAGACCAATCCGCAAAGCGTCGTGGACGGACAGTTCTCAATGCCGTTCTGCGCGGCGGTGGCGCTGCGGGAGGGGGGGCTCGAATGGGATGACTATAAAACGCACCTTGAAGACGAGACCACTCGCGCGCTTACACGAAAAGTGAAGGCAGTGGTGGATGAACGAGCGGAAGCTGTATTCCCGGCTAAGTTGAGCGGCGTCACCCGCATCAAAACTTCAAAGGGTGAATTCGAAATCTTCGTTACGGTGCCCAGGGGTGAGCCAGAAAATTTCCTCGATGATGATGAATTTCGAACAAAGTTCAATGGGTTATGCGTGTCTTATCTTGGTGAGGATCAGACGCAGCGGCTGGCGGACCAGCTGCTGGCGCTGGAGCAGGCCAATTCCATTTCCGCTGTCATGGCGCTGAGCCAAAGCGGACGGGCCTGAGCTATGGTTGCTGTTGCAAAAGAAGTTGGCAAGCGCCGCTACCGGGAATCCTATGGCCGTTACTTCGAGGAGTTCGAGGTTGGGGATATTTACGAACACCGCCCCGGGCGCACCATATCCGAGGCGGACAATACCTGGTTTACGCTGCTCACAATGAACCAGCACCCGCTGCATTTCGATTTCGAATATGCAGCCAAAAGCGAGTTCGGCAAGCCGCTGGTGAATTCCTGCCTTACCCTTTCCATCGTAGCGGGCATGAGCGTCTCGGATATCAGCCAGAAAACAATCGCCAATCTGGGGTGGGACAAGATCAAGATGCCCGCACCGGTCTTTATTGGCGACACGATTTATGCGGAATCGGAAGTGCTCTCCAAACGCGAGTCGAAATCGCGGCCCACCCAGGGCATCGTCAGCGTGATTACAACGGGGAAGAAGGCAGATGGAGTTGAGTTCATGTCATTCGAACGCACAATGCTCATCCCAAAGCGGGGCCACGCGGTAGACGATAAAGCGGATTATTAGTTCAATGGATCAACATCGCAATATTACTACAGAAGAAGACGAAGCTCTCATCCTCGACAGCGTGCGGGAATTTCTCAAACGCGACGTCGCACCATATGCGCACGGCCTTGATGCGCGAGACGAATACCCGCAGGAGATTGCCGACAAGATGGCCGAGCTCGGGCTGTTCGGCACCACCATTTCTTCCGAATATGGCGGACTCGGGCTGTCCTGCACCACCTTCGCGAAGATCATGGAAGAAATTGCATCCGTCTGGATGTCCGTCGGCGGGATTATCGGGGCGCATCTGGTCATGGCGCGCGCGGTTGAGCATTTCGGCTCGGAAGAGATGAAACGTGAATATCTGCCAAAATTCGCATCCGGCGAGTTGCGCGGTGGTATTGCACTGACCGAGCCGGATGCCGGGACAGATTTGCAGGGCATCCGCACCCGCGCCGACAAGCAGGGTGACGATTACGTCATCAACGGCTCGAAGATGTGGATCACAAATTCCAAGATGGGCAACATCCTAGCCGTGCTGGTGAAGACCGACACGAAAACGGAACCGGCGCATAAGGGCATGAGCCTTATGCTGGTCCAGAAGGAAGCAGGCTATAAGCCCACAAAAATCGACAAGCTCGGTTATCGCGGTGTTGATACGTGCGGCATCGAATTCACCGATGTCCGCACGCCGGTAAAAAATCTCATTGGCGGGAAGGAGGGCAGAGGTCTTCAGCAGATCCTGAACGGGCTTGAGCAGGGCCGGATCAACGTGGCCGCCCGCGGTATCGGGCTGGCGCGGGCGTGTCTAGAGGAGTCGATTGCCTACGCCCAGACGCGAAAGACTTTTGGCAAGCCGATCTGCCAGCATCAGTCGATTCAGATCAAGCTGGCCGATATGGCGACCCGGGTCGAGGCGGCGCGGTTACTGACCGAGCAGGCGGCACATGCATATGATACGGGTGAGCGGAGCGATTTGCAGTGCGGCATGGCCAAACTGTTCGCTACCGAGGCGGCCATGGAGAACGCGGCGCAGGCCATGCGCATTCATGGCGCTTATGGATATTCGAAAGAATTCAATATCGAGCGCTATTACCGCGATGCGCCTCTGCTGACGATCGGCGAGGGAACCAATGAGTTGCAACGGATTATTATCTCGAAGCAGTTGATCGAAAAATATCCGGTATAAGGATGAGTACACTGCTTCCCCTTGATGGTGTCCGGGTGCTGGCCGTTGAGCAATATGGTGCCGGGCCGTTCGGCACCATGTTCCTGGCCGACCAGGGCGCGGAGGTTCTCAAGATCGAGAACCCCAATACGGGTGGCGATTTCGCCCGCGATGTGGGTCCGTATTTCTTCACGCCGGAAGATTCCGAATTCTTCCACGCCTATAACCGCAACAAGAAGAGCCTTGGGCTTGATCTGTCAAAACCTGAAGGGCGCGAGGTGTTCCACGATCTGGTGAAAAGCGCCGATGCGGTGGCCTCGAATTTGCGCGGCGATGTGCCCGAAAAACTCGGCCTCACTTACGAAGCTCTAAAAGAGTTCAATCCAAAAATCGTCTGCGCCCATCTCTCCGCTTATGGTCGTGAGGGCTCACGGGCGAGCTGGCCGGGTTTTGATTATCTCATGCAGGCGGAAGCAGGGTTTTTCGCCCTCACCGGCGAGCCCGACACCCCGCCGACGCGCTTTGGCCTCTCGGTTGTCGATCAGATGACAGGCCTGGGGCTGGCCTACGCATTGCTCGCGGGGCTTACGGGCGCCAGAGCAACCGGAATGGGCCGCGATATGGATGTGAGCCTGTTCGACATTGCCATGTGCAACACCGCATACCCGGCAATCTGGTATCTGAATGAGGGTCATGTGCAGGGGCGCCTGGCGCGCTCCGCCCACCCCTCGCTGACGCCATGCCAGCTCTACACTACTAAGGACGGCTGGATTTATATCATGTGCAACAAGGAGAAATTCTGGCCCGCTTTATGTCATGCAATCGGCAAGGATGAATGGGCTGAAGATCAGCGATTCACGTGCTTCAAGGACCGGCTGGAGAATCGCGGCATCATTCAGGAACTTCTGGATGACCTGCTTGGCGCAAAAACAACAAAAGAATGGTTAGAGGTTTTTGCAGGAAGCGTTCCGGCATCGCCCATAAATGGTGTTGCCGATGCGATGGAAAACCCGTTCGTGACTGAGCGGGGCGGCGTACAGACGTTACATCTGGAAGGCCATGGCGATTATCGGATGCTGGCGGCCCCGGTTAAAAGCGGTGGGTCGCAAACACCAGCCAATCCGGCGCCGAAGCTGGGGCAGCACACGGAAGAAATCCTGCACGACATTGGCTATTCAAATGAGAAAATGAAATCCCTGAAAGAAGCAAAGGTAATTTAAAAAAAATCATGAGTGAACCTGTTGTCTTGAGTGAGGTGGATGCGCGCGGGGTAGCGACCGTCACCCTCAACCGCCCTGAAGTGAACAACGCTTATAACGGCGAAATGATCAACGCCCTGGTTGAGGGCGTTGGCGCGCTGAGCGAGGATGACGCGGTGCGGATCATCGTCATTCGCGGCAATGGCCGTCACTTTCAGGCCGGTGCTGATCTGAACTGGATTCAGGAAAACTCTGGCAAGAGCTATGAGGAAAACCTGAAAGTTTCGCGCGCGACAACTGCCGCCGTGCATGGGCTGACACGATGCCTCAAGCCGACGATTGCGCTCATTCATGGCGGGTGCTTTGGCGGCGGCACCGGCATGGCGTCGGCATGTGATGTCGTTATCGCGGATGAAAGCGCGATCTTTTCGATCACAGAGGCACGCTGGGGTTTGGTGGCGACGCCGATCGTTCCGCAGCTTCTCTCACGGCTAGGGGCAGGACGGCTGCGCCGTTACGCCCTGACGTGTGAGCGCTTTGATGCAAAACGCGCCTTCGACATTGGTTTTGTCGATGAGGTTTGTGGAGTGGGCAAGCTCGATGAGACGGCTGCGCCAATTGTCGATGCGCTGCTTCACTGCGCCCCTGATGCCCTGGCGGGCTCCAAAGCCAATGCGCTGCATTTTGCCGGGCTTGAATTTAGCGAAGATGAACTTGAGGACATGGCGCAGCTTCACGCCAGAAGGCGCATGACAGACGATGCTGCCGAAGGCCTGAAAAGTTTCCTCGAGAAGAGAAAACCGAACTGGTATCCAGGAGAGCAGGCTTAGCGCGCAAACCCGTCCGTCTGCCTCAAACCCTCGCCAAGCACCATCGCTGCCGCCGTCACCAGATTGAGTGAACGGCGCTCCTTTGCCATCGGCACCAGAATGCGCTCATCGGCGATTTCCTGAACCTCGTCCGGTACACCGGCGCTCTCGCGCCCCAGCATCAGGATGTCATCTTTCTTGTAAGAGAGGCTGGTGTATGGAGTTTTGGCCTGCGTTGTCAGCAGCACCAGGCGCTGGTCTGATTGTTTCCGCCAGAGCTCAAACGCTTCGAAAGAGACATGGCGGGTGATTCGTGCATGCTCGATATAGTCGAGGCCGGCGCGCCTCAACGCCCGCTCGCTTGCATCGAACCCCGCCGGCTCAATGATATGGACGCCAGTATCGAGGCACGCGGCGAGGCGCAGA
>Ga0209344_10005821_pt1 | contig 10439 bp, 9 predicted proteins | sample Cruoilmetagenom6_FD_187293 | JGI IMG/M metagenome (GOLD analysis project Ga0209344, IMG submission 187293) | Oil polluted marine microbial communities from Coal Oil Point, Santa Barbara, California, USA - Santa Barbara Oil Seep Sample 6 (SPAdes)... | ecosystem: Environmental > Aquatic > Marine >...
CCGCCGTTCAGCGGCGGTCTGCATGCCTTCGTCGTCGGATTGCTGGTCATTGCCTTCGCCCTGAGCTCGGCATCCATCGGTTCAGGGGGAGCACTGCTCAGCGACTTCTGGGGCCCTCTGGTTATTGGGGTGACGTGCATGGCGCTCGCGCCCTATCGTCCTATTGCCGAACTAGTGACGCTCGGAATTGTGGCGTCGATCTTCACCGGATTTATTGGGCTAGTGCAATCGTCGGTGGCCGACGTCGCAGCACCGCCGATGATCGTGGTGCTGTTCACGATGACTCCCGTGCTCACGATGTCACTCGGCGGAGCAGCCTTCGCTCGTTCCTTGGCCAGTACTCACAAACGCTGGGAAGCGCGTGCCCGGCGGGCAGCGCGTCGTCAATTAGACCGCGAACACGACAGCGTCGCCCGTTCTGTGCAGCAAGACCGCGTCACGATTCTCAACCGCGACGTCGTGCCGCTGTTCACTGAACTTGCTCAGCGGGGAATCGTCTCGCCCGAGGATCGCGCTCACGCCGCTCAGTATTCTGAATCCATTCGCAGTCTGATGGTGAGCGAAGTGAACCGCAGCTGGTTGGAATCTGTGGTTGCCACCTCGTTCGGCGCTCTCGATGACGGTCGACGGGTGCAAGACCCGCAGCGTCTTGCCGCGGCCATGACGCCTCACCAACGCACGGCGCTCCGAGCGGCCGTTCTCGCTGTGGCTTCGGGCACCGATTTGATCGCAGATACGGTGCGTTTGCGCATCGAGAAAACTCCCACGGGGGCCGCGATTACCGTGACGGGCAGTGTGGGTTCGAACGAATCCTCCTGGCGTTCAACGCTGGCGCCCTACATCGCCGTTTTGCGCGTAGTTTTTACTGGACTGCGCATTTCCTATCGATCGCCCTCCCTCACTGTTAGGTTCACGTATGACACCCCCTGAGACCAACCTCAGCGCTCACCTCGGTGACCGTCCGCCGATTCGGCTTGCCATCCTCGACGATCACGAAGTGCTGCTCGATAGCCTCAACAGCTGGATCACCAACAACGCTCCCGACTTCGATGTCGTGCTCACCGCGAGCACGTGGCTCGAGCTCGTGCACAGCGACAAGTTCCCGACCGAACTCGTGTTTCTCGACTTCCAGCTCAAGGAGCCGGTTTCGATCGAAGCGCGTGTGCGCACGTGCCGGGCAGCCGGAGCAAAAGTGATTGTGCTTTCCAGCCTCGATAGCCGCGAAGCGCGCGATCGGGCGCTCGCTGCCGGCGCAGCAACCTTCCTCTCCAAGTCGCTTCCCATGCATGAAGTGATGGATGCCGCCCGCCAGATCATGGGCGTCGAAGCGGAGGGTGCGCAACAGCACGACTGGCGCCCGCTGCCCTCGGGTTCTGCCGACCAGTCCAAGCCGAAGCTGAGTGCCGGTGAGGCGGATGCTCTCACCCTGTACGCTTCTGGACTAAGCACACCGCAGGTCGCTGAGCGCATGAATGTTCAGTACGAGACCGCGAAAACGTACTTGCGGCGAGTGCGGGAAAAGTACGCAAAGGCCAACCGGCCGGCTAGCAAAAAGGCTGACCTGATTCGTCGGGCTGCTGAGGATGGATTTCTACGCTGATGAGCAAACTGTATTTTCGCTACGGAGCAATGAACAGTGGCAAGAGCACCGCATTGCTGCAGGCGGCTTACAACTATGAAGAGCGTGGCCAACAGGTTTTGCTTGCCAAGCCTCACATCGATACCAAGGGCGACAATGCGATCGTCTCGCGACTGGGAGTCACCCGTCAGGTAGATTTCACGATCTCGCCCGTCGATGAGGTGTACGACGTTTTTGCGCGGGAGCGTGCGAAAGTCTTTGAGAAAACCGGCTTGCCCGTGAGCTGTCTCCTCGTGGATGAGGCCCAGTTCTTTAGCGAGGCTCAGGTCGATGACTTGCTGCGTATCGCTATCGTGGAGAAGGTTCCGGTGCTGGCGTACGGCATCCGCACTGACTTTCAGACCGTTGCGTTCCCCGGCAGCCGTCGTTTGCTCGAGATCGCGCATTCGCTCGAAGAGCTCAAGACGATTTGCCGCTGCGGTCGCAAAGCTGTTTTCAACGCCCGCACCGTCGGCGACCAGTTCATCTTCGACGGCGACCAGGTTGCCATCGACGGGGTGGATGTCGGCTACCAGTCGCTCTGCGGAGCCTGTTACCTCGAAGAGAGCGGCGGCGTTCTCAACAGCGGATGGCGCCCCAAGATCGAGTTCAGCTACGGAAGCGCGCCCGACGCCGACTTCTCCTAGGCACTGTTTGCCCGTGTCGGTGCCGGTGTCGCTGCCGGCGCGCGTTCCTGACTCGCTGCCGCTGCCGCTGCTCGCGCTTTAGTGGCGAACGCGCGAGAGAAACTGCGCAGTCTCAGGCTCCTGAGGTGAGTCGAAGATCTGGGCAGGGGTTCCCTGCTCAACGATGCGGCCACCCTGCATGAAGACGATCCGGTCGGCAACTTCGCGCGCGAAGGACATCTCGTGCGTTGCCATGAGAATCGTCGAGCCGTCGGTCTTCAGACGCCGTACGAGGTCGAGAACTTCGCCGACCAGTTGAGGGTCCAGCGCGCTCGTGATCTCGTCGAGAAGCAGCAGTTCAGGGTCGGTCAGCACTGCACGGATTATGGCTACCCGCTGTTGTTGGCCGCCGGAGAGACGATCGGGGTAGTCACGCGCTTTGTCGCCGAGGCCGAGCGAGACGAGCAGTGTCATCGCTCGCTCGGTGGCATCCGCCTTCGACATTCCGTGCACCTCGCGCGCGGCCAAGGTGATGTTGTCGATCACGCGAAGATGCGGAAAGAGGTTGAAGTGTTGGAACACCACGCCGATGCGGCTGCGGGCCGAGTCGGCATTCATGCCGGGGTCGGTGATGTCGTCGCCGTTGAGCAAGATCTGGCCGTCATCCACACGCTCGATGAGGTTGATTGTTCGCAGCAGCGTCGACTTGCCCGAGCCCGAGGCTCCGATGAGCACGACGACTTCGTGCTTGTTGATCGAGAGGTCGACTCCGCGCAGAACCTCGTGGTCGTCAAACTGTTTGCGCACTCCGCGCACGTCGAGAACACTCATACGACGCCTCCGATCTGCTCGCGCTTAGCGAGTCGGGCGGTGAGCCAGTCGGTGAGCCTGATCATCGGCCAACTCATGGCGACGAAGAGGAGTGCGGCGATCACGTAGGGCGTGAAGTTGTAGCTCTGGGCGACCTGAATCTGGGCAGCGCGTACGGCATCCACAGCACCCAGAATCGAGATGAGCCCCACGTCTTTTTGCATAGAGACAAAGTCGTTCATGAGGGCGGGAACGACCTTGCGAACGCCCTGCGGGATCACGACGATGCGCAGGGTCTTGGCGTGGCTCAGGCCCAGTGAGCGGGCTGCCATGCGCTGCGACGGGTGTACGGCTTCCATGCCCGCTCGCAGTACTTCAGCCACATAAGCCGAGTAGGTGAGGATGAGGGCGATCGTTCCCCAGAACATGGCCGGCATGCGCGGGAAGATATCGAGCGCCGGCAGGCCGAAGCCGACTAGGTAGAGAACGATCAGCAGCGGCATCCCGCGAAAGAGATCGGTGTAGATCGTTGCCGCTGCGCGGAGCGGAAAGAAAACCGGTCCGCGCAGCGATCGCGTAACAGCGAGCAGCGTGCCGAAAATGGCAACGCCGATCGCTGAGATAAACAGAACCTGGATGTTGAGCCACAGCCCGACGAGGATCGACGGCACGCTTGCCGCGCCCACCTCGAAGTTGAAGAACGATGCTTTGACGCTCTCCCAACCGGGGGTGTTGACGATGAGCAGTCCGACAATCGCGGCAAAAACAATCGTGCTCACAATGCCGATGAGCACCGAACGGCCGGTGGCGCGGCGGCGCACGTTCCGTCGTGACAGCTCGAGCTCGCTTGGGCGCCACGACGGCGTGCTCGTGGGGATGCTCATCGGCGTGGTCTTACTTCAGGACAGGAACGTCGACGGCAGCGCTGAGCCACTCGTCTTGGATGGCCTGAAGGGTTCCGTCAGCAGCGAGAGCATCGAGGGCCTCGCTGACGGCGGAGGTGAGCTCGGAGTCCTTGGGGAGCACGAAGGCGAACTCGTCGCCACCGGCGGAGGACTCGAACTGGCCGAGAATAACGCCGCCGTCAATTTCAACGTTGGCGAGGTAGAAAGCGCTGGGCAGGTCGATGACGAAAGCATCGATCTGACCGCTGGTCAGCGCAAGAACGCCGTCTTCGTTGGAGTTGAAGACCGAGAGGTCGTCGCCCAGAGCTTCAGCGGCGATCGTGTAGCTGGTGCTGCCGCTGGCAACGCCGACAACGACGTCCTTGAGGTCGTCGAGCGACGTGGCGTCGGCTGCTGCCGAGCTCTCCGTCGCAATGATCGCCTGGGTGGTCGTGTAGTACGGGCTGGAGAAGTCAACGGCTTGCTTGCGGTCTTCGGTGATCGAGAACTGCTGCAGGTTGAGGTCCCAGTCCTTGGGGCCCGGTGCGATGGCGCTGTCGAAGCTCGAACGAACCCAGACAACGTCATCGGCGGTGAAGCCGAGTTCGTCGGCGAGAGCGTAAGCCACGGCAGCTTCGAAGCCTTCACCGTTCGTGGGGTCGTTGTCGACCATCCACGGGGCGTAGGCGGGCTCGCCGGTAGCGATGGTGAGCTTGCCCGCGGTCAGGGTGGGCAGCGATCCGTCATCGACGGTCGAGCTCGTGTCAGCGGTGGTGTCGGCGGAGCAGGCGGTCAATGCCAGAACAGCTGCTGCTGCGGTGGCGACGAGGGCCCGACGAAAGTGCCGTGATGAGGTCATGGAAGTCTCCAGTTGCGGTGCGTGAGGTGGGTGAACAAACGTCACCCGAGCGGTGCTGTGCTCGGGCGGAGAAAAGGATTACAGACTTGCTAGTTTACAAGTCGCCAGTCAGCGAAGTCGAAACCGGGCGACACAAAACAACTCACGAGTACCTCGCTGTCTGCGGTCAGTCGGCCCGCTTGCCAAACGCCGGCCGGAACAACGACTTGAGCGACTTGCCCGTTGGCGAGATCGGGGCCCAAAACGAAGCGTTGAACGTTCTCTTCGTCGGGCAGGTCACCGCTTCCGCCGAGCGAGAGCTCAAGCGTTCCGGGGCCGTGCCACATCCAAATTTCATCATTGGCTACGACGTGCCAGTCACTGTGCTCGCCAGGAACGAGCAGGTAGTGGATGCACGTGGCTGAGGGCCGTGCGCCGTTCGGAGTCTCGACGGGGCTAGTGCCGGCCCAGGTGCGACGGAACCAGCCGCCCTCGGGGTGCGCTTCGAGGTTGAGCAGCTGCGCGGTCGCCGGGCGGGTGTCATCGGCAGCATTAGCGGCGCCGGAGGCAGCAGTGGGATTAGTCATGGGCGGTTACTCCGGTCTGGTTCATGAAGGAGGTGCTGGCAAAACGTACGCGGCCGGAGACGAGCGTGGCAGCGGCGCGGCCGGTACCGGACTCGACGAGGGCAACGATGGTGTCTTCGATTCCGGTGACGGGGATGTCAAAGAACGCGAGGTCGGCGAGCGCGCCCACAGCGAGGTGACCGGTGCGGTCGGGGCCGACGTCGATTCCCATGGCGTGAGCGCCGCCGAGGGTCGCTGCCCGCAGTAGGCGTTCGGGAAGGTCCCGCATTGTGTGCCCTTGGGAGTGCGCGATGCGGGAAAGCTCCGCGACATCCGCCATCAGGTCGAGCGAAGGGCTTGACGAGAGGGAGTCGGTGCCGATGGCCAGCGCGTTGCCTTCGGCCAAGTAGGCGGCCACGGGAGGCTCGTCGAGGCCGATAACTGCGTTGGAGCGGGGGCAGAGTGCCACGCTCGTGCCGCGAGCCCGCAGAAGGGCACGGTCACGCGCGGTCATGTAGATGCCGTGGGCGATGTGGCAGTCGGGCCCGAGCACGCCGAGCTGGTCAACGAACTCTGTGGCGCCGGTGCCGAAACCGGCGGCGCGCAGTTCTCGAAAGCTTCCCAGTTCGCGGCCGTGCCACGGGTCACCGTGTTCGTGGTGGAACTCACGCTCGAATGCCGCTTCGCCCAGATGCAGGTGAAGGCGGCTACCGCGCTCGCGAACGATGTCAGGGATTTCGAGCAGCGGCACGACCTCGAGCGAATACGGGGCGTGCGGAGAGAGCCCGGTTCCGGGAGGCGAGGGCAGAGCATCCAGAGCAGCCTCGACCTGCTGACGGCCGGTGCGAGCCCAGTCGTCATTGGTCCAGCTCATGACCTCCCAGTACGTGATGCCGTGCAACCCGGCGTCGTGCAGCGCAGCGGATGCCTCAACGTCGGTGACGATGTCGGCGACGGCGGTGGTGCCCGCTTCAATCATGAGCTGAGCGCCTGCCGCGGCATCCGCAGCCCAGTCGTGGGGCTGGTCGTACACGGGATTGAACGCGGTCGACCAGTCGTCGAAACCGTTGTACTGCCCGCGGCCGACTTCAGCCATACCGGTGTACTGCAAGTGCGAGTGCGCGTTGACGAGCCCGGGCAACAAGACGCCGGGCCAGTGGATCTCGCGCGCACTGATGCCGCGGTCGGCGAGGGAGCGGCGAACCCAGTCGCGCTCGCCGACGTGCAGTATGCGACCGTCGCGCACGGCAATGGCACCGTTCAGCAGCGGGGGAGCAGTGATGGGGATCACGAGGCCGGCAGTGTACAGCACGACCTGGTGGTCGGCATCCGCAGAGGTGCTCGCGGGTGCCTCGGGATGGAGGTTACTCATCGGGTTTCCTGATTCGGTGAAGAGCTGAGGTAGCGGCGGGAGCGCCAGTCGTGGGCCGCGGCGAGTTGGGCGTCGGCGGGGGTGTCGATGTGTTCACCGCGGGCGGCCACGGCGGCGCGGGCGACGGTGTCGTCGATGCTGGTGGGCAGCGCATGCACTCCGACGGCCGGCCGCATGACGACAAGTTCTTCGACGGCGGCAAGCTGAACAGCGAACGAGAGATCCATGATCTCAATCGGATTGCCCTCGGCCGCGGTGATGTTGATGCAGCCACCACGGTCGAGCACAAGAGTGCCCGCCAGGTCAGCACGTTCAACGTGGGCGGCGAGAGGCGTGAGTTGTTCGGCGGGATCGCCCAAGAGCAGCCCGTCGAGATCGAGTTCTCCGGGAACTCCGCCGGCCACAGCAACAGCCCGCGCTGTGCGGGCGAGGTCGGCGCTGATCGTGTGCGCAACGCCGGTGCTCGAAACGACGAGGGCGCCAGCACCGAGCTCGGCAGCCTCACCGATGCCGTATCCATCATGGGCAGCACGAAGCGCCAATACGGGGTTAACCTCGGCCACGCGCACCTCCGCCCCGAGCGCCGCGAGATGAGCGGCGACGCCTTCACCCACCGGGCCATAGCCGATCACGAGAGCGGGCTGATCGCGCACGGTCACACCGACTCGGTCAAGAGCATCCGCAATCGCGAACACACACGACTGACCGGTGCCGTAACGGTTATCGAAACGCGTCTTCATCTGAGCGTCATTGACCGCAAACACAGCAGTGTCGAGGATGCCCAGAGCGCTCATCTGGCGAAGCGGCGTCAAGCCACTCGTCGTCTCCTCGTTCGCGCCAATCCACTGCTTCACGAGGTGCGGAGCATCTTCATGAGCAAGACGGATGAGGTGCGAACCATCGTCGAGAAGGATGTCGAAACCGCGTTCGAGGAACGCCAGCGCAGCAGCGCGCTCAGCCTGGCCGCTCAGCGTCTCGGAGCCGTCGACAGCAATACCGCGCGCCCGTAGTGCTTCCGCAACGGACGCATCGATTTCATCCGGATGCGCGTAAACAGCCACCTCGGCGCCGGCCGCAGAAAGCAGCAGCGCCAACTGGGCAGTTTTGGGTTCGAGCACCATGGCAATGCCGATGCGTAAGCCTTGTACAGAGCCGCGCGCGCCGAGACCCTTCGCTACGAGTCGCGAAACGGGCATGTGTTCGCCCGCGAAGTCGATGCGTCCGTCGGCGTCTCCTCGCGACGGCAGGGGAGCGCCACCCAGAAGGAGCGTGGCGGTGATCTCTGAATCGGGGCCAGCGGCATCCAACTGGATATCGAGGAAATGAGCGGATGCGGCGGCGGTGGCGTCGTGGCGGCTAGCGGTGACAACGTGAGCACCGAGTGCGCTGAGCATTCGCGTCAGTGCGTGGGACGTGGCGCTGAGGTCAGCAGTGTCAGGCTGAGCTGCGCTGATGCGCACGCTGCGGCCGGCGACTAAAAGGTTGGTGTCGCGGGCGAAGCGGCGAATGATTCGTTCGGCTGTAAGTGTTACGTCGGCCACTTGTCAAGAGTAGGGCACCGCTCGGGGGTCAATCGAACGCCGCAGGAGCGCTGTGGTGCCAGTCGGCCGTGCACCGTGACCAAACACAAATCGCCCTCCCGAAGGAGAGCGATTAGTGAACTGTCTGAGACTCGCAATTCTGCGGCTCAGAGCCAGTGCTTTGTCGGGGTAGCGGGATTTGAACCCACGACCTCTTCGTCCCGAACGAAGCGCGCTACCAAGCTGCGCCACACCCCGATCATCCGTCACTGACGCGACGAATAGATCAAGAATAGCCGATATCTCCGGCAGTGAGCGTCACTACGACAGCTTCAGGCTTGCAGGCGAAGCGAACAGGCGCATAAATCGATGTTCCGAGGCCCGCACTGACGTTCAAGAATGCCGCTCGACGCAAGTGATGCCAGATACTCAGACCGCTGGCCTGCTCGCGAGGAATGTCGCAATTCGTGACGAGCGCTGGCATGCCAGGAACCCGAACTTGGCCTCCGTGGGTGTGGCCCGCGAAGATTGCGTCGGCACCATTGTTCACCAGGGCGTCGAGCACGCGACGGTATGGGGCGTGCGTCACGCCGAGGGCTACCGTTTCGGGGCCGTGCGGGTCATCCGCCCAGCCCACATTTTCGCGCATCTCTTCGACGTTGGCGGGGAGACGATCGAGCCGTTCCCAGCCGCGGTGGGCGTCAGCGGTGCCGAAGAGTTCTAGTCGCGAACCACGAAGTTCGATCGCGCGTGCCTGGTTGTTGAGCGACAGCCAGCCGAGTTCGTCTTCGAAGAACGCATTGAGGGCATCCGTATCGAGGTGTTCCACGGGGCGGTGCCCCGATGATGGGCCGGTGAAGTAAGCGAACGGGTTTTTGAACTGTGGACCGTAATAGTCGTTCGACCCGTGCACAAAGACACCGGGAGTTCCCTCGAATGGCTCGAAGGCACGCTTGATACCGAGGATGCCGTCGGTGTGACCGAGGTTGTCTCCCGTGTTGATCACGAGATCAGGTTCGTACAGGGCGAGCGCGCGAACCCAGTCTTGCTTGCGGGTTTGCCACGGAGCCATGTGCAGATCTGAAATGTGCAGCACAGTGATGTCGCGTGCGCTGGGATCAAGAATCGGCAGAGTTTCGTGCCGCACGGTGAACGCATTGCGTTCGACGAGAGCACCCCACGCGAACGCGGCGACCCCTGCCGCAGCTACCGCACCGAGTGCGGTAGCTGCGGGGGAGACGTGTTTACTTACGGGCACGGCGTTGACTGCGCCACGGTGAGGGTGATTGTCGAACTCGTCTTGGCGAAGCTGCCGGCCGATGGGCTCGAAGCGGTCACCTTGCCTTCGCTCGGGTCACCGGGCGGAACTTCCTCGCAGGCCTGACTCACATTGGAGAAACCAGAACCGCCGAGGATTCCCTGTGCCGTCGCAAAGTCGTTGGATTCACCGTCGCCTACGGCATCCGGAATCTTCACCTTGTTTCCCTTGCTGGTGTACACCGTGACGGTCGCCCCGGCTGCGGACTGTGTGCCTGCAGCAGGGCTAGTCTTGACGACCTGACCTGCCGGCAGCTCAGAGTCGACCTCACCGCCGTCCTTGAATGTGAAGCCGAGGCTCACGAGCACGGACTTGGCCTGTTCCAAGCTTTGCAAAGCGAGGTCGGGAACTTCTGTTCCCGAACCGGTCAGCAACTTCGCGTCAGGCTCGGGCAGTGCGCCACCCGGATACTTGATGTTTAGAGCGCTGTCGGTGGCACGCGTGATGTAGTGACGCAGGCGGTAGCCCTGTACGTCGGCGTACCCGACTCGGCTGATGTCTTGGAAGCCCGAGATGTTTCCTACCCAGGTCGCCGTGCCGTAGCGCGTCGTTCCGCTGGCCATCCATGTGTGAACGGCGCCGTCAGTCGTTCCGGTCTTACCGAAGATCGGGATGCCGTCGTTGGGGTCGGAGTACGCAGCGTTACCGCGGTTCAGTACCTCAGTGAGCACGTAAGCCGTGGTTGCGGCGACCTCAGGTGAGATTGCCTGGCGGCAGTTCTGCTCCTGACCACCGAGGTCGTTGTTACGAGCGTCGATTGCCTTGTCGATGATGATCGGCTCACACCAGAGTCCGCCAGCGCCGATTGCGGCGTAGGCGGAAGCCATGCTGAGTGGCGTCACATCGTTAGTGCCGATGATCGATGACGGGAAGCTTTGAAGCTCGTC
>Ga0209344_10005822_pt1 | contig 10438 bp, 13 predicted proteins | sample Cruoilmetagenom6_FD_187293 | JGI IMG/M metagenome (GOLD analysis project Ga0209344, IMG submission 187293) | Oil polluted marine microbial communities from Coal Oil Point, Santa Barbara, California, USA - Santa Barbara Oil Seep Sample 6 (SPAdes)... | ecosystem: Environmental > Aquatic > Marine...
ACCTTCGATTTTACGGATGGCGGTTGCGAGCATTTATGGATGTCCTTGAACAAGGTTACTTAAGCTTGGAAAGTGTTTCCGTGCGCTCACTATGCGCCAGATTTTCCGTATGACTAACAGAAAAACGACAAATATAAACGGAAGTGGTTAGTCGATCCTTTTACGGGCGAAAATGGTTTCGCCTTAATAGGCCGCAGTAAAGCTGACCTGGCGATGTTTAGGGTTTTCCGCTTCATCAAGAAGTACGACGGCAAGGTCTTCCATGGAAATTGCGGAATTACCATTTGCATCAAACATCAGTTCGTTGTGACCCAACCTAAATACCCCTGTGCGTTTCCCGGGTGTCAACATTGCCGGTGGGTTCAGATAAGCCCAATCGGCCTGTGTTTCGTTCAAACAGGTTTTATGCTGTGCAAAACAGGCGAGAGCAATCGGTACAACATCCTCGGGTAAAAAGTCAGGGGCAGTTAAGACCGTGATATCGTCTTGTCCGGGCATTTTCAGACTGGCCGCACCACCGACAATTAGCACACGAGTTTTGGATTGTATTGCCCCGTCAAGGATGGATCTGGTCAGCGGCACCAGCAATTGTTCTTGTCCTTCAGCGGGGCGCAGGGCACTGATAATCAAGTCTTGCCCAGCTGTTAGGCGTGAAACATCCTGATTGTTCATAGCATCACCAATGCATGGGGTCGTCCCTGTGGGAAGCTTTTCGAACTGGTTCGCGTTTCGTACAACGGCTGATACGGTATGTCCACGTGACAGGGCTTCGGTTGCGATGCGGCTTCCAACGTCGCCTGCAGCGCCAAATACTGTGATTTTCATTTTCGTATTCCTTTTCATGATTGGGTTTGGATAGGATTGATGGGGGTTTTTACACGTATGTGTGCTGCGTGTTGGCTAAGCCAAACACTGCATAGAACGATTATCATTCCTGTGATTTGTGCGGGGGTTAAGCTTTGGTTCAGGGCAAACCAGCCCAACAAAACGGCAGTCACGGGGCTTAGAAAGCCAAGGGGTGCGATTATTGAAGGTTCAATACGGGCCAACCCTTTGAACCATAACAGATAGGTTAAGGCAGCACCGATCAGGCCAAGATAGAACAGCCCCAATATGTTGGCTGTATCGAGGTTTGGTAGGGGTGGTTCTAACCACATAGCTGCGGGTAGCAATAAGATACCACCTGCGGTCAGTTGCCATGCGGTGAATGTCAGAGGAGAGACGGGGGGTTGCCAATGACGGCTTAGAACTGTGCCGCAAGCCATGGATAACGCGCCTGCAATGCCTGCGCCTAGGCCGACAGGGTCAAGAGCTGCATTTGGGGTTAAGATTAACAATGCAACACCAAAGATACCCGTGAGCGCCGCAATAATGGATAAGGCGCGGATGGTTGAGCCTAATATGATATGCGCAAGAAAGATCACAAACAAAGGCTGAATTGCGCCAACGGTTGCTGCAACGCCACCCGGCAGACGGTAAGCGGCTTCAAACAGCAACCACCAGAAAATGGTGAAATTCAATGCACCCAACAGGATAATTTTGAACCACCATGTACCTTTCGGCAATTGGCGGACAACCAGCAAAAGTAAAATGCCCGCAGGCAAAGCGCGCAACATTGCAACTGTCAGCGGGAAACCTGCCGGTAGGAATTCGGTTGTGACCAAATAGGTACTTCCCCAGATCGCAGGGGCAAGGGCAGTGAGCAGTATGTCTGTTTTGCGGGTCATGGTTGTCTCGAATCATTTATCTTGATGTCAAGATACTTATAAATGTCTTGACGTCAAGATAAAATTCTGAAAAACAACCCGCATGACCCAAATCGATGACATACTGAAACAGTGGAACACGGCCAGACCTGATCTGGACGTGGCCCCAATGGCCCTTATTGGGCGTATGAAACGTGTGACACAAGCTTTGTCACGCGAGATGGAAAAAACATTTGCCGTACACGGGCTGAACGCTGCAAGTTTTGATGTTCTGGCAACTTTGCGCCGTTCGAGGCCACCTTACAGGCTGTCGCCCGGCGATTTGCTGGCGACGATGATGGTGACTTCGGGGACGATGACAAACCGGATTGACCAGCTATGCAAGGTTGGTCTGGTAGAGCGGATACATAATCCGAAAGACGGACGCAGTGTGATTATCGCTTTGACTAAAAAGGGGTTTGGCGTGATTGACGCCGCGGTGACGGCCCATGTGGAAACGCAAACAAGGTTGGTCGCGGGATTGTCAAAGGAAGAGAGCGCGGCCCTGAATGTTTTATTGGAAAAGTTTATGGGAAATTTAGACTGATTACTGCGGTTTGTAGGGTTCCATACCCATCCGTGCCAATTCGTCTGCACGTTCGTTTTCGGGGTGACCTGCGTGGCCCTTGATCCATTCCCACGTGATTTGGTGCCGTCTGGTCGCTTCATCTAACCGTTGCCACAACTCGGTGTTTTTCACAGGCTTTTTGGACGCATTTCGCCAACCGTTTTTCTTCCAGCCGTGGATCCATTTGGTAATGCCGTCTTTGACGTATGCGCTGTCCGTGACGATGGTTATTGCGCTGGGTTTTGCAAGCGTTTCCAGTGCGCTGATCGCGGCCATCAGTTCCATCTGGTTGTTGGTAGTGTTGGCAGCACCGCCATTGAGTTCACGTTCTTTGACGACTTTGTCACCATTGTGCGCCTGAAGCAGGACCCCCCAACCGCCGGGCCCGGGATTGCCTGAACAGGCACCGTCCGTGTAAGCAAATAGCTCAGGCATTGGCGGTGATAATGATAAAGGGTTCTACAGGGCCTGCCATACCCTTCATCGCATCTTTGCGGGTGGTAGCAATGGTAAAGCCTGCTGTCCGGATCATGTCTTTTAGTTCTGCTTCTTCGTAATATGTGTACATTCGATCCATCGTATCACGAATTTCGCCTATGCCGAGTTTCATGCCAATATGAAAATGCCCATTGGGTTTCAGGGCCTTGTGAATTGCCGATAAATGGCGTGGCATATCGGATTTTGCCGCATGTAACAGGCTAAAATTTGCCCATAACCCGTCGTATCGCGCGTTTTCGTTCAGGTCGTCAAAAGTTGCGAGCTTTACGTTAAGCCCATATTTTGTGCGGGCTAATCCCACCATTTTCGCGGAAGCATCCATAGCCTCTGCGATTAGTCCTGCGTTCTGCATCATTGCCGCTGAATTTCCCGGCCCGCATCCAAAATCCAGAACCAAACCACCCTTTGGTACTGCATCAATAAAATTGCGTAAATCCCTGTCAGGGGTTGTACGGCTAAATGTGTCAGCATAGTCAGCGGCTTTTGCGTTATAAACGTCGATGGTTTTTTGATCAGCCATTTGCCAATGTTCCTTCTCGCAATATACGTGGTACTTTGAATTCCACATTCTCGACTGCGGTTTCGACAATTTCTGTTGTGACGTCATAACGATCTTTGAAAGCGCCGATGACCTCGTTTATCAAAACTTCGGGGGCAGAAGCACCGGCCGTAATGCCGACGGATTTCACCCCGTCCATTGCCCGCCAATCAATATCGCGGGCGCGTTGCACCAGTTGCGAGTATTTGCAACCTGCGTTGGCACCAACTTCTACCAGCCGTTTTGAATTGGATGAGTTCGGCGCGCCGATGACCAGTAATGCGTCAATATTGGGGGCTACCGCTTTGACGGCCTCTTGGCGATTGGTAGTGGCATAACAAATATCTTCTTTGTGCGGGCCAATGATGTTCGGAAAGCGTTTATGCAGGGCTTTTACAATCTCAATCGTATCGTCCACGCTTAAAGTGGTTTGCGTGATAAAGGCCAATTTATCTGCATCGCGCGGATTGAGTTTGGCGACATCGCCGGGGGTTTCGACCAACAGAACTTCACCTTCAGGCAACTGGCCCATAGTGCCAATGGTTTCAGGGTGTCCCGCATGCCCGATCATGACCATTTGCAAACCGTTCATATGGTGACGATCGGCTTCGATATGAACTTTGGATACCAATGGACATGTCGCATCCACATAGATCATATTGCGGCTTTGTGCTTTGGCAGGTACGGATTTCGGTACGCCGTGCGCGGAAAAAATAACGGGCCGGTCATTGGGGCATTCGTCCAAGTTTTCTACAAAAACCGCCCCTTTGGCACGTAATCCGTCGACAACATATTTATTATGAACGATTTCGTGGCGCACATAGACAGGCGCGCCCCATTTTTCAATCGCCATTTCGACGATTTTTATGGCGCGATCAACACCTGCGCAAAACCCGCGTGGTGCTGCAAGATAAAGATTAAGTTTTTGTTTCATGGGCTGAGATATGCCACAGATCCAGAAAGGATTTAAGCCCCAAACGTATGTCTGGGGCTTAATGCTTAGTCAACTGTTTCCGTGGTGGGTGCCGCAGCAGTATGTTCGTCATCAGGGCGCATTGGACGCCCGATAACATCACGCAATTCATCCAATTCAATGAAATTATCGGCCTGTCTGCGCAGGTCATCCGAAATCATTGGCGGTTGTGAACGGATTGTGGATACCACTGATACCCGAACGCCTTGACGTTGCAGTGATTCGGCCAAGGGGCGGTAGTCGCCATCGCCGGAAAAAATCACCATATGATCGACATGTGGGGCAAGTTCCATTGCATTGACTGCCAATTCAATGTCCATGTTGCCTTTGACTTTTTTACGCCCCATCGAATCGGTGTATTCCTTGGCGGGTTTGGTCACCATTGTGAAACCGTTATAATTCAACCAATCCACTAGCGGGCGAATGGGTGAGTATTCATCATTTTCCAACAGTGCCGTGTAATAAAATGCGCGCAGCAATTTACCACGGCGCATGAATTCGGTTCGTAATAGTTTGTAATCTATGTCAAACCCAAGTGATTTTGCGGCTGCATATAGATTGGAGCCGTCAATGAAAAGAGCCAAACGCTCGTCACGGTAAAACATTAAAGTTTCCCTTTTTAAATTATATTTTGTACCTTCATTCAACCGAGCAGGCATGGTTATTTGCGTGTGCCTAAGGGCGAACGATGTGACCATAGGGCTAATAGTACATGCTACAAGCTAAAAATGACAGAACTAACCAAAAGACAGTCTATTTGGCCTTTGGGGCCAATGAATGTGGACAATTTGGACATGTTTTTGATATAATTTACTTATCATATACTTTATTGCATAAGAAATACTTAACAAAAGTTGAGTATAGCCCGTTTTATCAAACACCTTCATTTCCGGCCGGCAACGGACCTGATTATGTGAATTCGGTCATAAAAGCTAAAACAAGTTTAAGCCCGAATGAACTGTTGGCAGCAATACATGTTGTGGAAAACCGGTTGGGACGTACACGCGATCAGCGTTGGGGTCCGCGGATCATCGACATCGATTTACTGGATTATGACGGGCATATCCTTCCATCCTTGGAAACCTATCGCCATTGGCGTGAAATGCCACTGGAATTGCAAAAAACCACATGGCCGGAGGGTTTGATTTTACCCCACCCGCGTATTCAGGATCGCGGTTTTGTTTTAATACCGTTGCAGGCGGTTGCGCCTGACTGGGTACATCCTGTGACAGACGAGGGTATTGATACGCTTATCGGGAATATTGACCCGCAGGAATTACAAAAAATTGTGCAGATTTCAGATGGGTAAATCTGCATCTATTACCCTTGCCATTATCAGGGAAAAGGCGTAGGTAGCCGTTTCATTCAGACTATTTACCGGAGTTTCCTTATGGCGCGTGTCACAGTTGAAGATTGCGTAGATAAAGTAGCAAACCATTTTGATCTGGTTTTGCTGGCCGCACACCGTGCGCGTGAATTGTCCACCGGGGCAGAAATTACCGTGCCGCGTGACAACGATAAAAACCCTGTTGTTGCTCTTCGTGAAATTGCCGAAGAAACCATGACTGCGGATTATTTGTTGGAAGCTGCAATAGAAAGCTATCAGACTCAAATTGAGGTGGATGAACCGGAAGAAGATCAAATGGCACTTTTGATGGGCGAAGAGCCGGATAAAGCTGACGATGATATGTCAGAGGAAAATCTGCTGCGCGCTTTGATGGAAGCCCAAGAAATGAAATAAGGACACGTGGGCCAGAGGTAACTCTGGCACGGCGCCCAGATAAGGAGCAGCCGAAATGATCCCCGTTGAGAAACTTGTAGATCACGTCCGCACTTACAACCCGAGTAGCAATGCCAAACTTATTACGGATGCGTATGAGTATGGCAAATTAATGCATGGCGGCCAGACACGGCATTCAGGTGATCCGTATTTTACCCACCCGATTGAAGTGGCCGCTTTACTTGCGCAGCAAAATTTGGACGATTCCACGATCGTAACCGCGCTTTTACACGATGTGATTGAAGATACTGAAGCGACTTATAAAGAGGTTGCAAAGAAATTCGGGGTTGAAGTGGCACAGCTGGTTGACGGTGTCACCAAACTGACAAATCTGGAATTATCATCAAATGATGCAAAGCAGGCCGAAAACGTGCGCAAGCTGTTGTTGGCGATGTCCAAAGACGTGCGGGTGATTTTGGTCAAACTGGGGGATCGGTTGCACAATATGCGCACGATCAAGCATATGCGCCCGGAAAAACAATTGCAAAAGGCCCGTGAAACCATGGATATTTATGCGCCACTTGCGGGCCGTATGGGTATGCAGTGGATGCGTGATGAACTGGAAGATCTGTCATTTCGGGTTCTGAACCCCGAAGGTCGCAATTCTATCTTGCGCCGCTTTTTGACTTTGCGCAGCCAAACCGAAGATGTCATTCCGAAGATTACACAAGATATTCGCGATGTGTTGCAAAAGGCGGGTATTGAAGCCGAAGTGGTCGGGCGCGAGAAAAAACCCTACTCGGTTTGGCGTAAAATGCAGGAAAAAGGTGAAGGCTTTTCGCGCCTCAGTGATATTTACGCTTTTCGTATTCTTACCAACGAAGAAGAAGACATCTACAAGGCGCTGGGCGCTGTCCATAAACGCTGGACGGCCGTTCCGGGACGCTTCAAAGATTACTTGAGCCAACCGAAATCAAATGGTTATCGTTCAGTTCACACCACGGTTTCGGGGCGTGATGGCAAACGGGTGGAAATTCAAATCCGCACAGGCCAAATGCACGATGTTGCCGAGACAGGTGTGGCGGCACACTGGTCGTATAAAGACGGACATAGGGTGGAAAACCCGTTTGCGGTCGATCCATTTGCGTGGCTGGCGTCACTGACGGAACGCTTCGGTAATTCCGATGATCAAGACCATGAAGAATTTCTGGAACATGTGAAACTGGACATGTTTGCCGATCAGGTATTCTGTTTTACGCCGAAGGGTGACGTGATTCAGTTGCCGCGCGGGGCGACGCCGATTGATTTTGCTTATGCGATCCACACCCGTATCGGGGCGGCTTGCGTCGGGGCAAAGGTGGATGGCAGACGGGTGCCGCTTTGGACGCGCTTGCGCAATGGTCAATCGATAGACGTTACCACCGCTGAAGGTCAGCGACCGCAATCCAGCTGGATCGATATTGCGGTGACGGGACGTGCGAAATCTGCAATTCGGCGGGCTTTGCGTGAAGAACATCGCGAAGGTTATGTGCGGCTCGGCACAGAATTGGCGCGGGTGGCATTGGAACATGTGGGCAAAAAACCCACTGATAAAGCTTTGACGACGGCTTCAAAAAAACTGGGACTTAAGAACAAAGAGGCCCTGTTGGCCCGTTTGGGCAGTGCCGAAATGACGGGGGCTGATCTGGTCGGTGCGTTGTATCCGGAACTTTTAACAAACGGCAAACCTGAAACGGATTTGCCTGCTGCGGAAATTTTGGGGTTGAACCCTGGGCAATATGCCCAACCGGGGCAGTGTTGCCAACCTTTGCCGGGCGAGCGTATCGTCGGCATCGCCACTCGGGGCAAAGGTGTGGTATTCCACACGATCCATTGTGAAAAACTTGCCGAGTATGAAGACCAGTCAAGCCGATGGATTGATTTGCGTTGGACCCAAGGGCGCAATGATCCAAACAACAATGTGACTATCGAAGTGACGATGGCAAATGATGCCGGTGTTCTTGGCCGCATATGCACCTTGATTGGCGAGCAAAATGCCAATATTGCAGATTTACAATTTACCGAACGAAAATCCGACTTTTATCGAATGACGATTGAAATTCAGGTGCGTGATGTGGAACACCTGCATCATGTAATCACTGCGGTCGAAGCTGATTCGGATGTGGCGCACGTGAAACGAACACGTCAACGCCTACACGGCACGCAAGCAGAACCGCAAAAAGGCGCAAACGGAGTGACATAAGCGTGGTATTCAAGCGCAAGAATAAACAGACCTACTGGCAATGGATTGTAGAATTTCTGTACCCGCGCAAAGGCTGGCGGCGTGGAATGGATTATCTTGGCCACCGCGTAAAACGCCTGCCTGATACACCGCATAAAATTGCAATGGGTATTGCGTGTGGTGTGTTCGTGACTTTCACACCGCTTTTCGGGCTGCATTTTTTAGCGGCTTGGCTGTTGGCTTTGCTTTTTCGCGGAAATGTCTTTGCTGCATTGTTGGGAACGTTTGTCGGCAACCCGATTACGTTTCCGGTCATTGCGGCAACCAGCTATCAGTTGGGGGTAAGAATTCTGGGGGTGGGCCACGAAGAAACTGTCTGGAGTAAAATTCATGATGGTTTTCAAGACGCGTTTGGTATCCTTTGGTCCAATATAAGATCCATATTCGGATATGAAAAAAGCTCATGGGATGGTCTTTTGGATTTTGCTCAGGAAGTCTTCCTACCCTATCTTGTTGGTGGGATCATTCCGGGAATAGTTACGGCGGGTATTTTTTATGTTTTTTCAAAACCTCTTATTGCCAGATACCAAAAACTGCGTAGGCTGAGGTTGGCAGAACGCCGTGCGCGTAAATTGGCGGAAAATAAAGAACTATAAACACACGGTAGTTTTAGATCGTTTGTAAAAAGGCTTTGAAAAGATATGACAAACAACCAAAATAAACTGCGCCTTGGTGTGAATATCGACCATGTTGCAACCGTGCGTAATGCACGCGGAGGGGCGTATCCCGATCCTTTGCGGGCTGCATTGCTGGCTGAAAAAGCTGGTGCCGACGGCATTACGGCGCATCTGCGCGAAGACCGTCGTCATATTACCGATCCCGATATAGAAGCCTTGATGGATGAGCTGTCTGTACCGTTGAATTTTGAAATGGCCGCCACTGCCGAAATGCAAGAAATTGCATTGCGTCACAAACCCCATGCGGTTTGTATTGTGCCTGAAAAACGCGAAGAACGCACCACTGAAGGCGGTTTGGAAGTGGCGCGTGAAGAAAACAAGCTGGCCCATTTTATTGCACCCTTGCGTGATGCAGGCTGCCGGGTGTCGATCTTTATTGCCGCAGAAATGAAGCAGATTGAAGCGGCCCACCGCATTGGGGCTGACATTATCGAGCTGCATGTCGGGCCTTATTGTGATGCTTTTAGTGAAGGTCGTTTTGATACAAGCGATGTGGAACTTGAGAAATTGCGTGAAATGTCCGGCTTTGCGCACGGGCTAGGTTTAGAAGTTCATGCGGGCCACGGGATTACCTATGATACGGTCAAACCCATTGCTGCTTTTCCTGAAGTGATGGAACTGAACATCGGGCATTTCCTGATCGGTGAGGCGATCTTTGACGGTTTGGAAAATGCAATTGCTAAGATGCGCAGGCTGATGGATGAGGCACGGTTGTGAGTGAGGCCATCTACTCATGATCATCGGTATCGGCACGGACTTGGCAAATATAGAACGTATCCAAGGCACACTGGATCGCTTTGGTGAACGTTTCAAGAACCGTGTTTTCACCAAGATAGAACAGACTAAATCTGAACGCCGTAAAGATGTGGCGGGAACTTATGCCAAACGTTGGGCGGCTAAAGAAGCTTGCTCCAAAGCACTGGGTACAGGGCTTGCAATGGGCATTTCTTGGAAAGATATGGGGGTCAAGAACATGCGTACTGGCCAACCGACAATGGAACTGACCGGATGGGCTGCTGAACGCCTGAAAAAACTGACACCGAAAGACCATCAAGCCTTTGTTTACGTAACTTTGACTGATGATCACCCATGGGCGCAGGCCTTTGTTGTGATTGAAGCGCATCCCATTGCTTGACTAACGCGCAAGCACACGCCATGTAGCGGTCAAGCTTAAAGGAATATGAATAATGGCAGATAAAAAGGCAGATGGTATTGGCGAAACGATTAAGACAATTGTTTATGCTCTGCTGATTGCAGGTGTTATTCGGACCCTGTTTTTCCAACCGTTCTGGATTCCGTCAGGATCAATGAAATCAACGCTTTTGGTCGGTGATTTCATGTTTGTTAATAAAATGGCGTATGGGTATTCCAAACATTCATGTCCGTTTTCCATGTGCCCGTTTCCGGGGCGGATTTTAGCATCTGAACCGGAACGCGG
>Ga0209344_10005823_pt1 | contig 10437 bp, 9 predicted proteins | sample Cruoilmetagenom6_FD_187293 | JGI IMG/M metagenome (GOLD analysis project Ga0209344, IMG submission 187293) | Oil polluted marine microbial communities from Coal Oil Point, Santa Barbara, California, USA - Santa Barbara Oil Seep Sample 6 (SPAdes)... | ecosystem: Environmental > Aquatic > Marine >...
AACATGGATCGATGGATATTTCGAGTCAGGAAAAAACATTCTCTGGTTTCATCAAAGCGGCGACGTGGAGCGTTGTTGCTATTGTTGTATTCCTGATATTTCTTGCGATTGTCGGCAGCTGAAGCGGTCAAACATGGTATCTGGTACACGGTTTTTTGTAGGTATTTTGGCGGCAATCACTCTGGCCGCATGTGGTGGACCGGCGGAACCCAAATGGGCCCCGGAAGCCGAGGTTGCGCGGGCGACCTATAAGCATGAAGGCCCGCCGACCCTGACGTTATTCACCGTCATAAATAACAAAACCGGGGCCGGGGCACATTCCGCTCTGATGGTTAATGCAACACAGCGGGCAATTTTTGATCCGGCCGGCACATGGTATCATCCACGCTTGCCGGAACGAAATGATGTGCATTTCGGGATGACTGACCCGGCAGTAGATTTCTACGTTGATTATCATTCCCGCACGACACATCACACCGTCATTCAGAAAATTGTCGTGTCCGAGGAAGTCGCGCAGCTAGCACTGAGCGAGATCATGGCAAATGGCGCGGTGCCAAAAGCACAATGCTCCATTCAACTGACGGGAATATTGCAGAAACTTCCCGGCTTTGAATCCCTTCCAAGAACCTGGTTCCCAAAACAAGCGTCCACGGCATTCGCCCAATTGCCCGGTGTTACAACCGAAGTAGTCTATGATAATGATTCCAGTGATAATTCCGGCTTTATCATTGCCTATGGCATCTGAAATTCAACCAAAAAGATAGAGCATCAGATACAAAGTTGCAGCACCACCAAGGACCGCGATTATCACATTCTTGGTGACAATTCCCAACACGGCGGCCGCAAAGGCTGCAGCGATGCGCGCGGGGTCTGGCTCTCCGCCTGTGGCGGTTGGCCATAGAACCATAGGTGCGATCAATCCTGGAATGACGGCGACCGGAGTATAGCGCAAAAGTCGCATCGCCCAAACCGGCAGGCGCGCGCGCCCGATCGTGCCTATAAACGAAAACCTGATCAGATAGGTCCCAATACCGACGGCAATGATGATCGTCCAGATGGCGGCGTTAGAATAGATCATGACGCGCCTGCCATCGTGCGGCGTTCCACCTCTGCTCCGACCACCATTGCAAGCCCGGCAGCGATGAACAGGCCAATGGAGTAGGGCAGAAACGCCAGAAAGAGTGCGATGATAATCGACGTCAGCGCCGCTGCAACATGTGCGATGGTTCGCAATAGCGGAGCAAAAATTGCGATAAAGGCAATGGGAACCGCGAAATCCAGCGCCCATTCCGGCGGAATTGACTGTCCCAGATAAGCGCCAAGAAAGGTGCTGAAATACCAGAATACCCAGGATGGTACGGCAGACCCGAAATAATAAGCGACTTTGCGGCGTGATGAATTTTCGGGGTTACGCTCATATTCGGATATCGCAACGGCATAGGTATTATCGACAAGAATGTAGGCTGCCACCGCTCGTTGCCAGAGCGGCGCTGCGCCAAGATGCGGCGCAAGGCTGGCCGAATACATGGCCATCCGCATATTCACCATCAATGCCGCAGCGACGACCAAAGCGACCGGTGCCGCGTCCTGCATCTGGGCAAGGGCAGTGAACTGGGCGGCACCTGCTATGACCAGAATGCTCATGCTCATAACCTGAAAAAAATCCAGTCCAGCTTCGGTCGCAAGTGCCCCGAAAAGCAATCCAAACGGCATTACCGCAAGGATAAATGGCGATCCGTCCCGCAAGCCGCGCCAAAAGTCAGATTTTGTTGTAGCTGCGGTCATTCAGTGGTCCTAGTATTCGATGTGTTCCGCTTGGTTAACGCGGGGCGTCTTGGGGATCAAATGCCAATTCGTGATGATTTGTCAGACTATTTGTTAGCGCCAGATCCGCGTGGCAACACCATGTCGCGCGCAATGAGTGGGGTTGATCAAAACGGTCAAGCCACCAGTGTTAAGGTCGTTGAGGAACGCCCGCTGACAATATTTCTGAACAGTCAGGAAATTGTCACCGCGATGACGATTGGCGACTATCCCGAATATCTTGCACTGGGGTTTCTGCGCAATCAGGGAATGCTTTCTGGCGCGCATGATGTTTCATCCGTCCAGTATGACGACGAAATACAAACGGTGGTTGTCAGAACTAAAAGTCAAACGGAATACGAAGAAAAACTAAAGAAGAAAACGCGCACCTCGGGTTGTGCTGTGGGCACGGTATTTGGTGACATGATGGACGGGCTGGAGGGGTTGACGCTGCCTGCCGCCGATGTGCGAACGTCCTGGCTTTATGCGCTGGCAAATAAGATCAACCGGACGCCCAGCCTCTATCTTGAAGCGGGGGCAATTCACGGTACGGTTCTGTGCCATCAGGGCCGCCCGTTGGTTTATATGGAAGATGTCGGACGCCATAATGCTGTCGACAAAGTGGCGGGCTGGATGTTGGCTGAACATGCATCTGCGGGCGACAAAATCCTTTACACTACGGGTCGGCTGACCTCGGAAATGGTGATGAAGACGGCGTTGATGGGTATTCCGGTGTTGGTTTCGCGCTCGGGATTTACCGCTTGGGCTGTGGAGATTGCACAGGATGTCGGGCTGACGCTTGTCGGCAGGATGCGAGGACAACGATTTATGTGTCTTGCGGGATGTGACCGGTTGATCCGCGATGCGGATGTGGCAAATTCTGGCGATGAAACTGGACGGGACGCCGACAAATGACGCGGGTTTCAGGGGTTATTCTGGCCGGAGGACAGGCGACGCGCATGGGGGGCGGTGACAAAGGCTTGCTGCGATTGGATGACCGGATGCTGATCGAACATGTTATCGCGCGGATTGCGCCGCAGGTGTCGACATTGGTGTTGAACGCAAACGGCGATCCCGCCCGCTTTTCGGAATTTGGATTGCCGGTCATTTCAGATTCAGCCGAAGGTTTCGCCGGGCCACTTGCAGGCGTTTTGGCGGGGCTTGATTGGGCATCGGAGCAAGGCAACGATACCATTGTTACGGTAGCCGCTGATACCCCATTTTTTCCCACCAACCTTGTCACCGTGATGAGCGATGTGCGGGCTAAGGCGGGAACTCCGCTCGTCATGGCATCAACGCAAGGTCCAGGGATCGGCCAACATCGACACCCGACCTTCGGGCTGTGGCCTGTAGCGCTGCGCGAAGATTTACGCAGATCGCTGCGGGATGGATTGCGCAAGGTGGTGGATTGGACTGATAAACACGGCTGCGCAACGGCCGAGTTTCCGGTCATTGGTTACGATCAATTCTTCAATGTGAATAATCCGCAAGACCTTGAAAGCGCGCGCCTGTTGCTGCGTAAGGTGTATGAATGAAGGTTTTTGGTGTCGTCGGATGGAAGAACTCAGGCAAGACCGGGCTGATTGAGCGGCTGGTTGCGGAAATTACAGGGCGTGGATTTACCGTTTCGACCCTGAAACACGCACATCATAGTTTCGATGTGGATCAATCCGGAAAGGACAGTCACCGTCACCGGGTCGCCGGCGCCAAAGAGGTATTGCTGTCGTCGCGTAGCAGATGGGCGTTGATGCACGAGAACCGCGACCAGCCAGAACCGTCGCTGGCCGATTTGCTGGGCCGGATCGGCGCCGCAGATCTGGTTTTGATTGAGGGTTACAAGCGCGATACTCACCCCAAAATCGAAGCACATCGTACAGAGACCGGCACCAGCCTGATTGCCCATGACGACCCAACCATCGTTGCGGTGGCGACTGATGGCGCGCCGTCTGACCTTGGCATTCCGCATTTTGATTTGAACGATACGTGTGCGATCGCGGATTTTGTGTTGCAGCAGGTCGGGCTGAGGGAAAAGCCGGATACTGGCGGGGACACAATGCAATTAAAGAATGACTGTTTTGCGCTTCCCCAAGGCGTTGATTGGTTGCCGGTGGATGCGGCGTTGGACAACCTGCGTCGTCGCATGAAGCCGATCGTAGGGCGTAAGACCGTTCCGGTGGCAAGGGCCCTGGGCCGGGTCATCGCATCAGATGTTGTCGCAATCCGCGCAAACCCTCCTGCGGCCAATTCGGCGGTCGATGGGTATGGGTTTGCGCATGCGGCAACTTCTGATGGACGCCAGACGATGCCGTTACTGAAGGGCCGCGCTGCGCCCGGTGCGCCGTTCTTGGATACGGTTCCACATGGGCATGTTGTCCGGTTTCTGACCGGGGCGCTTCTGCCCGCCGGTGTTGATACGGTTGTCTTGCAGGAGGACGTCAATCTCGTTGACGGTAAAGTTGTTATTGATCGCCCGGTTCAGGTGAACGCGAACACCAGAAATGCGGGCGAAGATATTCAGACGGGCCAGATCGCGTTGAAAGCTGGACGGGCTTTGCATTCCGGCGACATCGCGCTTTTGTCGGCGGTTGGTTGCCAGCAGGTTTCGGTTTTTCGCCGCCTGCGCGTCGGCGTGTTGTCGACCGGTGATGAGCTTGTCGAACCGGGTGTTGAGGCACCTGCCGAAAATACCTATGACGCGAACCGGCCAATGTTACTAAGCCTCATTGAAAAATGGGGCTACCGCCCGATCGATCTGGGGCATGTGCCTGACAATCGCGCCGACTTGCAGGATCGTTTGAACTTTGGGGTGAAAAAAGCTGACGTCATCCTGACATCCGGCGGCGCGTCCGTTGGTGATGAGGATCATGTTTCGGCGTTGCTGAAAGATGCAGGGGCGCTGTCGAATTGGCGGATTGCTATCAAACCTGGCCGCCCCTTGGCCTTGGGCATCTGGAATGGAGTGCCGATTTTCGGTTTGCCCGGCAATCCGGTGGCGGCATTCGTTTGCACCTTGGTATTCGCACGTCCGGCGATGTCTGTCTTGGCCGGGGGCTCTTGGTTGGAGCCGCAGGGATTTGACGTGCCCGCGGCATTTGAAAAACAAAAAAAATCTGGACGGCGAGAGTTTCTGCGCGCCCGCCTGACGCGGAATGGTTGCGCCGAGGTTTTTGCTTCGGAAGGATCGGGCAGGATTTCGGGGTTAAGTTGGGCCGATGGGTTTGTCGAACTGGAAGATTCCGCACGAAATATCCAACCTGGCGACGCCGTTCGCTATATTCCCTATTCGAGTTTTGGGGTTTAGTCGAAAGTTCCGGTCACACGCCCAAGCAACATGAACGCGCGCGCAGAGCGGGTGCCTGCAAGTTCAACGATTTGCTGGTCAGAGGCTGACTTTTCAAACTGCGAAAAAATCTGATCAAATTTACGCAGAAAATGATGAACCGAATCCCGGAAAATTGTGTCTTGCCGCATCCGCCCGGACGCCAGCGCCAAACTGGACCTGTCGCGAATGCCTCCAAGTGCTGCAACAGGTTTTCCCCGTTCGCCACCTGCAAATTTACGCCAGATTTCGGGGCGGGCGCGATCTGGTTCCAGATCGTCCATGTAAATTCCATCCTGCGACAGCAATGTCAGAACATCCTGAGCAGCTTGTATCAACTGGGACACATGGCGATCCTGAAGCGCCTTTCTAAGCGCGCGAAACCCGGCCTTATCGTCGGCAGTTTCCGGGAAGTTCATTGCCCGGATGAAATCTGAGACCGACAAAGGCGGGGTAAGCGCCTCGGCGGGCGTGCCAAGAGCAAGCGAAGGTTGCGATTGCACCGGGGCCTGCTGCGCAGAGGCCAAGGCTGCTTTGTCCAGATTGGCCAATTGTTCTGTCTCCGGACGAACCGACGTGAACATGGATAGCGCCGCATCGGTTTTGCGCTGTGCCGCTGCGATTTCTTCCAGTTTGTTTTCTACGGACGATTTGACGCCCAGAACGCCGGATTGCTGTTGCTGAATATAGCTGTGACGCATGGCATTGATTGCGGTTTGCAACCGTGCGGATTCCTCACGCATCAGGCGCATACTGCGCGCCATCGACGCTGTTACCCAAATCAGTGCAACAGGCATGAACAGTGCGATAATCGTTATAACAAACCGCAAGTTATCAACGCGAGGAGGGGAATCAGACGCTTCACCGCTGGAAAACATGAAAAACATGCTGATGCCCAACAGCCAGACAACCGAAAGCGCCCCGGCGACGATCTCGGTTGAGGATATCTGAAATCCCTCACTGCGCCTGGAAAAAATTCCGAGGTCTATAGATTTTTGCTGTTCCGACACTGCCAATCCTTTGGCTCTTGTTTGGGCGGCCTACACAAACTTGATCGACAATATTTCGTAGGATTTTTCACCGCCCGGCGTGCGGACTTCAACGCTGTCGCCTTCGTCTTTGCCGATCAACGCACGTGCCAGCGGTGATTTGATGTTCAGTTTGCCGTTTTCAATGCTGGCTTCTGGTTCACCAACTATCTGATAGGTTTTTTCTTCGTCAGTATCTTCATCGACCAATTTCACCGTCGCACCAAACTTGATAGTACCCGAAAGGGTCTTTGGATCTATCACTTCGGCAAGTGACAACAACCCCTCAAGCTCTTTGATCCGCCCTTCGATGAACGAGTGCTTTTCGCGGGCCGAGTGATACTCGGCGTTTTCCGACAAATCGCCATGTTCACGAGCCTCAGCGATTGCCTGAATTATTGCCGGGCGTTCCACCGATTTCAGGTTCTTCAATTCTGCATTCAGTGCGGCATTTCCCGCGTGGGTCATTGGGACTTTTTGCATCAGTCTCGCCATAACTTGTCTTGTTATATTACTGGAAAAAATCCAAACCACGTATCCTTTGAGCATGCAAGCCGCGTTCCATGTCGCTTAACGGCTCGGATTGTCACTTACCTACCGAGAATAGCGGCGAATCCGCGCTACATATAGAATAAATTGCGGAAAACTCGTTGGGATACCTGTCCGAGGCTACATCTCGATGATACCAAGCAACTTGCAAAGTTGACCTTTTCTCGACTACGGCCCTACGAAAGCCGAGCGGAAATGAAGTGAGGAAGTCTATGACCGAGATTGACCGTGAATCGATGGAATACGATGTTGTCATCGTCGGAGCAGGGCCGGCGGGGCTGTCTGGTGCCATCCGCCTGAAACAACTGGATGCGGATATATCCGTTGTGGTTCTTGAAAAAGGCTCAGAAGTTGGGGCGCATATCCTGTCGGGTGCGGTTCTGGATACATCAGGGCTGGATCGTTTGATCCCTGACTGGAAGAAAAAGGGCGCGCCGATCACTGTTCCGGTGAAAAAGGATCGTTTTTACATTCTGGGCGCTGCGGGAAAACTGGGCATTCCCAATTTCCTGATGCCACCGCTGATGAACAATCACGGCAATTATATTGTGTCGATGGGCAATGTATGCCGGTGGATGGCTGAACAGGCCGAAGAGCTTGGTGTCGAAATATTTCCCGGAATGTCGTGTTCCGAATTGGTCTACCATGAAGATGGCGCACTAAAGGGCGTTGTCGCAGGTGTGTTCGGCAAGAATGCGGATGGCACGCCATCCGATAGCTATGAACCCGGGATGGAACTGCATGGAAAATACGTGTTCCTGTCCGAAGGTGTTCGCGGATCGCTATCCAAGGACGTAATTGCCAAGTTTGATCTGGCTGCCGATTGCGACGTGCCAAAATTCGGTCTTGGCATGAAGGAGATTTGGGAAGTAACGCCGGAAAACCATCAAGAGGGCCTAGTCCTGCACACGATGGGTTGGCCGCTTGGGTGGAAAAACTCTGGCGGGTCATTCATGTATCACCTTGATAATAATCAGGTTTACGTGGGATACATTGTCGATCTGAACTACAAGAATCCATATCTTTATCCGTATATGGAATTTCAACGTTACAAACATCACCCGGAAATTGCCAAAGTTCTGAGAGGCGGCAAACGCATCGCCTATGGCGCACGGGCCGTGACCAAAGGCGGATACCAGTCCATTCCCCAAAGCGCCTTCCCCGGCGGAGCGTTGCTGGGCTGTTCGTCCGGGCTGGTCAACTTGCCGCGGATTAAGGGTAATCACAATGCAATGCATTCGGGCATCTCGGCCGCAGAAGCGGCAGTTTCGGCGCTCAAAGCCGGGCGTTCGTCGGATGTGCTGGCTGACTATGATGCAGAATTGCGCGCGGGCCCGGTTGGTAAAGATCTTAAGAAAGTGCGCAACGTTGCGCCACTGAACGCCCGGTTCGGGCCGCTTGGCGGATTGGCGCTGGGTGGTTTTGATATGTGGTTCCAGTCGATTTTCCAGTTCAGCCTTTTTGGAACGCTGAAACATGGAAAATCTGATGCTCAATCGACTGAACCTGCTGCCAACCATAAACCAATCGACTATCCAAAACCCGACGGCACGCTAAGTTTTGATCGGCTTACCAACGTCAGCTTTTCGATGACAAACCACGAAGAAAGCCAACCGGCGCACCTGCAGTTGACGGATGTTAATGTGCCTTTGTCGGTAAACTTGCCAAAGTTCGCCGAACCGGCGCAACGCTACTGTCCGGCTGGTGTTTACGAGGTGCTTCACGAGGAAGGCAAAGACCCCGAATTTGTGATTAACTTCCAAAACTGCGTGCACTGCAAAACTTGCGATATCAAAGATCCCAGCCAGAATATCACATGGGCAGTGCCACAGGGCGGAGACGGGCCAAATTATCCAAATATGTAACGCTTACGTCAGCGCTGCGGATTTCCAGCCCGGTTGCATTGTTTTTGAAAGGGCTTGGCGGTAGCGTTGGGCCGAGTGTTCCCGTTGTGGAAGGAAATCTTTTGGTCGCCAGATTGCCGATGATCCGTTTCGCTTTGTCCGCCGTTGTGGCTGTTTCGATGGCCGTTCCTGTCGCCGCCGAAGGTTCGGCCGGTGCCTATCTTGCCGCCCGACAGGCAAGCTCGGACAGCGATTTTGTTGCTGCGTCCCGCTATTACACGCGTGCGCTGGTAAAGGATCCGACGAACATATCCTTGTTGGAAAATGCAATTTTTTCCTATGTCGGGCAGGGCGACGTCGAGCGCGGGATGGTGGTTGCCCGACGGTTGCAGGGTCTGGACGTTACCAACCAAGTCGCCAATTTGGTGATGCTTGCGCAGTTGATCGGGCGGGACGACTTTGAGGCCGCCTTTGCTATGCTTGAGGACGGCAAGACTGTTGGTCCTTTGGTGGACGGTCTTGCGCTGGCCTGGATCCAGATCGGACAGGGGAACATGTCTGAAGCGCTCGGATCCTTTGAACAGATCGCTGCCGAAACCGGGCTGAAAAGCTTTGGGCTTTATCACAAAGCATTGGCGCTTGGGATGGCGGGGGATCTGGAAGGGGCTGATGAAGTACTATCAGGTCGCACAGGCACGGTCCTTCCGGCCACAATCAGAGGCGTTGTTGCCCATGCCGAGGTTCTTAGCCAATTGGACAAAAACGAAGCGGCAATTGCACTGGTAGACGAGGTGTTGGCGAAAGCGTCGGTTGCAAGCCTAACTGATTTTCGCCGCCGTCTGAGCGAAGGTGAGATGCTGCCATTTGACTCTGTCCGTAATGCGAAAGATGGCGTTGCCGAAGTGTTTTTTACAGTGGCCGGAGCATTATCTGGCGAAGCAAATGATGCCTATACCCTGATGTACACGCGAATGGCTGAATTTCTGCGGCCCGATCACGTGGATTCAATCTTACTGACTGCCAAACTGTTGGAAAACATGGGTCGGTATGAACTGGCTACAATTGCGCTGAACCGTATTGCCCGCGACAATCCTGCATTTCTGGCGGCAGAACTGGGCCGGGCGGACACGCTTAGTCTGAGCGATAACAAAGACGCTGCTATCGAGGTTTTACAACAGCTTTCGGAAAGTCATGCAGATGAACCATCGGTGCATGTTGCGCTTGGAAATTCGCTGCGTGGTCTTGAACGCTACGATGAAGCATCTGTAGCCTACGATCATGCGGTAGCCTTGTTCAAAAATCCGGAAGCCCAGCAGTGGGTGGTCTATTTTGCACGCGGAATTTCCCATGAACGCATGGACAGGTGGGAACAGGCCGAAGCAGATTTTCTTACGGCTCTGGAACTGAACCCGGATCAGCCGCGGGTATTGAATTATCTTGGGTATTCCTACGTTGAAAAAAGGATCAATCTGACTGAGGCTCTAGAACTTATTGAACGTGCCGTCGCGGCACGCCCAAAAGACGGATATGTGACTGACTCGCTGGGTTGGGTGCTTTATCGACTTGGGCGGTATGAAGAGGCGGTTGGCTACATGGAAACCGCCGCAGAACTGATGCCAGTCGATCCGATAATCAACGATCACCTTGGCGACGTGTATTGGGCGGTCGGACGCAAGCGCGAGGCTGAGTTTCAGTGGAGTCGCGCGATGTCTTTTGATCCCGATGAAGCTGACGCAGAGCGGATCCGCCGAAAACTGGAAGTGGGGCTGGATCAGGTGCTGAGCGAGGAAGGCGCAGAACCGATTTCGCTGGCCAATGACGGTTAAGGCCTTTGCCCCGGCCAAGATCAATCTGACGCTTCATGTTACTGGCCGGCGTGATGATGGGTATCATC
>Ga0209344_10005825_pt1 | contig 10434 bp, 6 predicted proteins | sample Cruoilmetagenom6_FD_187293 | JGI IMG/M metagenome (GOLD analysis project Ga0209344, IMG submission 187293) | Oil polluted marine microbial communities from Coal Oil Point, Santa Barbara, California, USA - Santa Barbara Oil Seep Sample 6 (SPAdes)... | ecosystem: Environmental > Aquatic > Marine >...
AGGCACGTATCGTCACAATGACAGCCGGAAACGAAGATGCTTTGGGCATGCCAATCGCCATCATCAACAAACCCGGCGCCGGAGGTCGTGTTGGGTGGAACTGGTTCGCAACACAAGCCGAAGCAGATGGCTATACATTGGCAGCCTATAACGTCCCGCATTTCATCGCTCAATCAATCAAGGGCGGCGTGCAATATTCAACCGATAGCTTTGAGCCGATCGCCAACTGGGGCGCTGACCCAGCGGTATTTGTTGTGGCCTCAGACAGCCCAATGAATTCCATGGCCGATGTTGTGGCATACGCAAAAGAGAACCCCGGAAAACTGACCTTCTCGGGTGCTGGTCTTTTTGTGGGTCACCACATCGCTGCTTTGCAGATCGAAAAGGCCGCCGGTGTTAAAATGGCCTACATCCCAACCAAAGGCGGCGGTGCTGCTGCGATGAAAGCTGTGATTGCAGGCGATGTTTTAGGTGGGGTCAACAACCTGTCTGATGCGTTCCGCGCGGCAGCAGCTGGCAATGTAAAAATCCTGGGCGTGGCCGATCTGGAACGTTCAGCATTCTTGCCTGACGTGCCAACGATGATGGAACAGGGGTTGGACGTCGACAACACATCGGTCAACTTCCGCGGCGTCATGGTACCCAAAGGCACACCTCAAGACGTCATCGATCAACTGGCGGCAACAGTGCCTCAAATGTTTGCCAACGGGCGTGTTGCGAAGAAGATGAAGGCCGGTGGCTCGCCAATGCACATCATGACTCGCGCAGAAGTGCAGGCCATGTGGGCCGAGCGCCAGGCAGCTCTGGAAGATCTGCTGGCAGGACTTTAAGTTAACTTAGGATAGGGCGAATAATCGCCCTATCCGCCGCGAAGGATTTCAAAAATGACCGATGAACTAAGCGTCGTAGACGCAGTAGTTGCCAGTGCCCGCTCTGCACAGAAACGGTTTGAGGCCGGCGCAACACAGGAACGCTATGACCGCGCAGCGCAAGCCGCCGCTTGGGCCATCATGGAACCAGCGCGCAATCGGGCATTGGCCGAACTTTCGGTTAAGACAACTGGCCTTGGCAACGTCCCGGACAAAATCACAAAGAACCATCGCAAGACGTTAGGCCTGATGCGTGACATCGCGGATGCAAAAACATGCGGCGTGATTTCCGACGACAAGACCACAGGAATTACCGAAATCGCACGCCCCGTCGGCGTAGTCGGTGCCGTCGTTCCATCAACAAATCCCGGTGCAACACCGGCAAACAATATTATCAATGCCCTGAAGGGTGGAAACGCGATCGTATTGTCGCCGTCGCCCAAGGGTGTTCCCGCATGTGAAATGCTTCTTGATTACATCTACACCGAGTTTGACAAAATCGGGGTTGAACGCGATCTGGTGCAAATCGTTCCGCCACCCGGATCCAAGATCAAAACGCAACGTATGTTAGAAACCACAGATTTGGTCGTTGTGACCGGATCGCAGGACAATGTTCGCCGTGCTTACACATGCGGGACTCCCGCAATTGGCGTCGGCGCAGGCAACGTGACCGTGATCATCGACGAGACCGCCGATTTGGCAGCCGCGGCACAAAAAATTGCGGCCTCCAAGACATTCGACAACGCAACGTCTTGTTCGTCGGAAAATGCTGTGATCGTTGTCGATGAGATTTACGACGCCTTTGTCACCGCCATGGCGGCCGAGGGCGGTGCGTTGGTCAAAGACGAAGCGCGCATCGTAGACGCATTGTGGCCAGATGGGCATTTGAACCGCGCGGTGATTGCCCAGGACGCAGGGCCGATGTTGCAAGCCCTTGGTTTCGCATCCGACGTACCATCAGACACGCGTTTCCTTGCAGTTGAAACATCGGGGATCGGCCCGGAACACAAATTGTCCGGTGAGAAACTGAGCCGCGTACTTGCGCTGTACCGAGCCAGAGATTTTGCCAATGCGAAATCCATCGCGAACGAAATATTAACCTACCAGGGTGCCGGGCATTCCGTTGGTTTGCATTCGACCGATGAAAACAGAGCCCTGGAATTGGGAAATACCATCCCAACGTGCCGCGTAATCGTTAACCAAGCCCATTGCTTCGCAACAGGTGGCGCATTCAACAATGGCCTACCGTTCTCTCTTTCGATGGGGTGCGGCACCTGGGGTGGCAATTCGATCGATGAGAACCTTAATTGGACGCATTTCATCCAGAAAACCAAAATTGTTCGTGAAATCCCAGTCAACGAACCGCCAGTAGAAGATATTTTCGGGAATTACTGGGCTGAGGCCGGCAAATGATCGGACCGCCTAAAGGAACGGTACGTGATTGGCTGGACGCGCGGGCAGAGGGTTTGGAATCCGACCGTGTTGCTTTCCAGTTTTTCGACGATCCCGTCCCGGCACTGACATGGTGCGAATTGCGCCAAAGAGCGCGAGATACGGCATTGGAACTGACGGCCTCCGGCGTGGGCAAGGGGCGCAGCATTGCGATCATGATGCCCAACGGCAGCGCAGGCGTGATATCCGTCTTTGCGGCCCTCTATGGTGGGTTTAGGGCAACGGTTTTAAATCTGGCGGCGGGCGATGACGCCCTGACCTATGCGTTGGATCATTCAGAGGCCAAGGTGGCGCTTGTGGGCGCTGCGCAAGCCGAACAATTCAACCGATGTTCGGCAGGGATACAGATCCCCTCGTTTGAAAGCGGGTCGCAATCGGATGCTTTGCACGACGTGGTTGCCGATGACGACGCTTTGCTAATGTACACTTCTGGAACGACCGGGCGTCCGAAAGGTGTCGTTCACAGCCATGCAAGCCTGTTAGCCGGAGGCTGGACCACAACGGTAGCCCATCAGCTTTCGGATCAGGACGTTGGGCTGTGCGTTTTGCCGATCTGCCATATTAACGGGTTGTGTGTGACGGTGATGGGCGGATTGATATCCGGCGGTACAATTGCGATGGCCCCCAAATTTTCCTCAACCCAATTCTGGGCCCAAATGTCGTCGTCGCATGCAACATGGTTTTCAGTTGTCCCAACGATAATTTCCCATCTGTTGCACGCCGATGCCACCCCGGATGCAACAACATCAAAGCGTGTGCGATTTGGCCGATCAGCGTCGTCAGCCTTGTCTCCCGATGTGCATGAGGCCTTTGAGGCCAAGTTTGGCATCAGGTTGATCGAAACAATGGGGTTGACCGAAACAGCCGCACAGATCCTGTCCAACCCTTTGCCACCCGGAGTTCAGAAAATCGGATCGCCCGGCATCGCCTACGGCAACGAAATCTGCATTCTATCGGCCGAATTGATTCCTATGGCACCGATGCAACAAGGCGAAATCGCAGTTCGCGGGCCCAACGTGATGCGCGAATATTTGAAAAACGCCGAGGCCACGCGGGGCACGTTTACATCAGACGGTTGGTTACGGACCGGTGATCTTGGTCACATGGATGATGATGGATACGTCTTTGTAACGGGTCGGTTAAAGGAATTGATCATCAAGGGTGGTGAAAACATTGCGCCACGTGAAATCGACGATGCGCTTTATTCACACGAGGACGTCATTGAGGCCGCCGCCTTTGGCCGCCCTTGCAAAATTTACGGCGAAAAAATTGAAGCCGCTGTTGTTTTGCGAAAAGGCTCAGCATTGACCGAGATTGACCTGATCGGCTTGTGCAAAAGCCGGCTTGGCACCTTCAAAAGCCCCGATGTCGTACATTTCCTTGATGCTCTACCCAAAGGTCCGTCCGGCAAAATTCAACGCAAGAACGTTGCAATCGAAACCCTGTAGGCGCCAGGTGACTTGGTTCGGCATATGCCCGCCGGTTCAAATCCCGCATCACAGTTGTGTCAAATGGCGTTTTGAAAAACTGATGGCACGTTGCGTGCCACGCACAAAGCACGTCAAGCATGGCACACGCGGCGTTACCCGTAGTTCAGTTCCGGGATCTTGTGATCAATGCCTGTCCCCCAGGTATCCGCCAACGTGTATCCCAATTGGAAAGGATCGGTTGGGTCTGCCCCCAATTGCATCATGGAATATATCCAGGATCTGCCTGAAATTCTGGGAATGATCGCAGATTTGGAACCCACCGTAGTTTCAGAAATAATTGAGGCCTCGAACCGCGAGCCAATTGTCGAACGCATGTCAAAGACTTCGCCCAACTTGGCCTGCCCTTTCGCGTGCATAACCGCCAGACGTGCCGCTGAACCCGTACCACAGGGCGATCTGTCCACGCGCCCCGGGGGCATGATCGTCGCGTTGCGTAGTGATTTCTCCGCAGCATCTACGTGGTCGGTAAACATCACGAAGTCTATCGAATTAAACTGTGCGACTTCGGGATGCTCCACTGAAAACTGATCCTGAGCAGCCAATTTTATCCTGTTCCCAAGGTTCACCATATCCTGTGCAACGTCTGGTCCTATGCGAAACCCCAGTTGGTTGGACGCGGGCATCACATAAAATACGCCACCAAATGCAATGTCCACGGTCAGGGTTCCCAACCCTTCGACTTCCAGACTTGCCTCTGTAAGTTCGGCGTAAGCCGGAAAAAAATCTAACGCCACACGCTCGACCCGCCCATCCCGGCATTTTGCAACGGCTTTTAACAACCCTGCTGCCGTGTCCAAAACCACCGTTGTTTCCGGTTCGCTCATTGGCAAAATGCCGGTTTCCAAAAGAACTGTGGTGACACACATCGCATTTGAACCTGACATGGCGTGCGTTGCGTCCGCTTGCATCGGAATAAAGGCTGCATCCGCAGCCGGATTACTTGCTGGAAGCAAAAGATTTGTCGTCATTTGGGCACACCCACGCGGTTCATGGTTCACAAACTGGCGCAGCTCATCGTGTGATTGGAGATACTCCATCTTTTGCAATATCGTGTCGCCGGGCACGTTCAAAACACCCCCGGTTATCACCCGACCAACTTCGCCTTCGGCATGTGCCCCAATGACTGTCACTGTACGATTCCAGCGCATTCTTTCCCTCGTGTAATTTGCTTATTCCAAGCACCTGAAAATACTTCGATTGATTTGGTGCCGAAAGGCTATCAGACAACGTAAATCGGTTCGCAGCCAAGCTGCGTTTCAACAAAATTGCGAAATACTGTTGTGATCAGTGAAGATACATTAAGAGCCCTGGCCACTCCGATACGCGAAGTCGCCAGGGATAGTTAGGCCCGTCTCAGGGAGTATCCAAGCCTATGCTTAGGCGTCGTCAAACCACCAACGGCTTGCTGAACGCCCTCCGTCCATTGCCCAGCTAGCAGCAAGTTCACCAGTGTGGCGCACGTTCTTGCGACGGCCGTAAACGAAGTTCGGGAAGTACGGCAGGACCGATCCGCCATCATCCCGCATCAGCATGCCCATTTCATGGTACATTTCCGCGCGCTTGACGTCGTCCAGCTCGGCTTTGGCTTGAAGCAGCACTTCATTGAAACGCGCATTGTTCCAGTGCGATTCATTCCAAGGTGCGCCTTCTTTGTAGGTCAGGCTATACATCACATCCGGTGTAGGACGTGCGCCCCATGTGACCATGCACCATGGTTTCTTAAGCCAGACGTCCGACCAATATCCATCGTTGGGTTCGCGCACAACATTGATATCAATACCGGCCTTTTTGGCTTGTGCAGAATACAAAACCAACGCGTCAACAGCACCGGTCGTAATAGATTCAGCTGTGGAAATGTTGACAGTCTGCCCTTCCATTCCGGCCTTCTTCCATAATGCGGCTGCCTGATCTGGATCGTATTGCCGCTGCGGGATATCCGGGAAGTAAGGCATCGCTGGTGAATGGTGGAAATCGTTACCAATCGTAGCCGCACCAAAGGTGATCTTTTCGATGATTTCCTCGCGATCAATAGCCAGTTTAAGCGCCATGCGCACATCTGGGTTGTCGAATGGAGCCACGTCCACATGCATTGGCAATGTGATGGCTTGGGCAGACGAAACATTGTCGACTTCGATATTCGGATCGCGCGCCAACAGGCTAAGTGTTTTGTTTTCCAGCAAGCTACAGGCATCGACGTCTCCGGTCACGAGGGCTGTCTGCCGCGCGTTCGGGTCGTTGATAATCAGGTATTGAACTTCGTCGAAATAGGCACCTTCACCGTGCCATTCATCATGCCGAACAAGGCGGGATTGAACACCGGGTTCAAATTCAATCAACTTGTAAGGACCACAACCATCACCGGACTGCCAATTGGCTGTTCCATCTGCGTTTGCCGGAAGGATAGTGAGGTGATAGTCGGGCATGATCCAAGGCAAATCGGCATTTGGCGAGCCCAACTTGATCGTGATGGAGTGGTCACCGTTGTCTACGATATCCTGTACATCCGTCAAAAACGCTGCGGCGGCAGACGTATTGTCTTCGCCACGGTGATGATTGAGTGAAGCGATGACATCCGCTGCGGTCACTTTGGCACCGGAATGGAAGGTGGCGCGATCGTTAATTTTGAATGTCCATTCTCTCGCGTCCGGCGTAGCGCTCCATTCGGACGCGACATCCCCGCCTAGTGTTTGGTCGGGGTTAATTTGTGTCAGATAGGCTCTAAACGTATGCGCCAATGCGATATCGGCGAATGAAACGTAGTTTCCGGGATTGTGCTGGTCTGACGTATTGCCATCGTGTTGTGCTATGCGGAATACACCACCCCGCTTGGGTTCAGCTTTGGCCGAAGTTCCCCATAATCCAGTTGCAGCCGTGGCTGTCATCCCTGCAGCCATCGAATAATTCATGAATGATCGGCGTGAGATTTTTCCCTCACGCGCCTCGGCAGCGAGCCGGTCAATCATCTGTTGGTTTTTCCCTGTTAGCATAGTCACTCCCTTATTTGACTAAATCCGAAATTGGTTTCGAACTTTTGGGTATCGCAAGAACATTCGGTTCAACCAGAGACGAATGTTAAAGACGCCGATAGGTTGTCCGAAATCAGTGAGGATATCCACACATAACCCTGAAGTTTTTGTGCATCCGATATCCAGTGTGATTCATGATCTCGAAAACTTGAATTACAAACAGGAATATTTAGGACATATTGTGTAACAAAACAGACGTATCATTCCAAACAAGGCCCGCTCATGCACGAACCGGAACCGTCGACTTCATCAGGTGACATCGAGCCAGACATTCGTATTGGATTTGTCTTAACACCGGCCTTCACAATTTTGCCACTCGCGGGTTTCATTGATGCGGTGCGCCATTCCGCAGATGAATCAGACAAAAGCCGGCAAGTCTTCTGTAAATGGGAGATTTTGTCGACCGATCTTGAGCCCGTCAAATCAAGTTCTGGCCTGTCGGTTTCCCCTTGGAAAACTTACGACGAATCTGGTGAATACGACTATTTGGTAATTGTGGGTGGGTTGATTGACCGTTTAGATAAAATTCATCCCAAAACGCTCGAGTTTATTGCTCAGGAATATTCTGCTGGCGTCAAGCTTGTTGGGCTTTGCACTGGTAGTTTTGCCATAGCCATGACGGGGTTACTTAGCGGAAAACGTGCCGCAATTCACGCGCATCATAGGCCACAGTTCACGGAATTATTTCCCGACGTCGTACCGGTCGAAAATGAAATTTATGTAAGCGATGGCGGCATTTTAACGTGCCCGGGTGGAACCGCGGCAATCGACCTGGCAGTGGAGATCCTTATTGGACACTGTGGGAAATCACGTGGCATGAAGGGATTGACGGCTCTTATCGTCGACGAACATCGCGCCGCATACAGAGTTGGGCGGTCGCCATATCAGGATCTCGAAGAGTGCGGAAACTGGCGCGTTGAACAAGCAGTAAAGATCATGCAACAAAAATTGCGCGATCCTGACACCACCGAAAAGCTTGCGGAAATGCTAGGATCAACCGTGCGGCAACTCAACCGCGTTTTCATTCAACACGCCAACGCCACACCACAGGAGGTTTGGCGCGACATGCGCCTGCAACACGGGAGATGGCGGCTAATGAATTCAAAAAGAACCATAACACAAATCGCGTTTGAATGCGGTTTCGCCGACAGCAGTCATTTTTCAAGATGGTTCAAGTTAAAATTTGGGGAAACACCACGAACATATCGCCAACAGCGTTTGGTAAAGCAACGATAGTTGCCCGCCTGCGCAGGGTAAGTGAACGCCAATCGATTCTTATCGTAACTTCAAAAGCTTTTTGGCCACGCTTTCACCACTGGTGTAGGCACCATTACAAAGCGCAACATAAGGTCCACCCATCGCTTCGCCGGCGAAGAACAGCTTGTCAGCCAACGGGCGCGCTAGATGCTCACGTGCCTCAAATCGGCCAGGCTTTGCTGCGGCATATGCACCAAGAGTATGCGGATTACCGGCCCATCCCGTCAGATGGCCTTTAACGAAATGTTTCCGCGCGTCGCTGCCGACCATTTTCACGACTTCACCCAAAGCAAAATCTATGGCCGCAGCGGGCCCCGCTCTGGACAGGTCCCATCCGAATTTCCCGCCAACGAACCCAACCATATAGTTAAAGTTAAACGGCCAGGTGATGAAATAACACGCCTTTGCGGGCATGATGTTTGGAACCCAATAATCCAACCAATGATTGGGAACGAACCCCAAACGCGCACCATCAAATTGCAATGCGATTTTTGCCAATAACCCCATGGGAAGGTCGGCAATAGATTGTTGTTTCCATTCCGGCAGCGCCGGTGTGAAACGTATTTTACCAGCATTCAGCACACCCGTGGAAACAGTCACAATACAGGTCTTGGCCCGGATGGTCCCTTGCCTGGTTTGAACGCTCACGCCACTTCCACCCCAATCGATGCCAGTCGCCGGCGAATTCAAAACCACCGGCAATCCCCGCCCGAAATGAGCAACGACACTACCTAAACCTTCACGCACGATATAACTAGAATTTGAATCTTCAGCTTCCCAATAATCCTTGGTGGAAAGGTTGGCAAAATCGACACCCCAATCCATTGGGCCAATCCAGGTCTGCGCAATCCCCGTGTAATCTACGTTCGTCGGCATTACACTGGCCGCAGACACGTCAAGCCCCTGCCTGCCAGCATTGCCAAGCGCGCGTTCAACTGCGCCCCAGCCTTTGTCGTAAGATCGTCGTTGGGCCGACGTCGCGCGGGTTCCATCTACAAAGAACGAACTTCCGGCATCGGTATGGTTGAGCAACGTAAATCCACCTCTGCGGGCGATACGCGTGAACGGGTTTTGATCGGATGAATTGATCCATGAACATCCGTGATCAAAAGGTTGGCCGAATGTGTGGTCTTCCGTGTAAGCCCGCCCACCAATACGATTGGCGGCCTCCAGAACAACAACTGATTTGCCTGCATTCATTAAGGTTCTTGCGGCTGTCAGACCTGCAATGCCTGCCCCCACAACGACCACATCAGGATTGGGCGAAAGTGCCGCTGAAGGTGCTGGAAGTGCAATAACCGAAGCAAGGCCGCCAACAACCATACGCCGAGAAATACACGGTGACGATAAATTTTGATTAGGCATTTTCCCCATCCAATTTTGATCAAGATTAACATGTTAGTCACAAGCACTTTCAACTGTTGGCTTGACTCAACGTTGAATTCGACACAATCATTGAATGAACATTCAATTAGTCGATTCCCAATAACACATAAATGAATCGGCTTGCAAAAAGCAATAAATTGCTGTGCTCGGAAAAAATTTTACCCCTTTTTCCGGATCGCTGCGGTTTATAAATGGCCGATAAAAACGGCCCAAATCAGGGAGAACAGACATGGATGTATTGGATCAACTAGGTTCGCTTCGCGAAGGTAAGATGAGCCGAAGGGCGTTTTCGCAGTCTCTGCTTGCGGCTGGCGTTGGCCTGACAACTGTACCGCTTGCTTCACAGGGGGCCCGTGCGGCCACAGAAGATCAGGCAACGTATTTCACATGGGGCGGTTATGACATTCCCGAACTGTTCGGTGAATACGAAGCGAAACATGGTGAAATGCCCAATTTTGCGATCTTTGGCGGTGCCGAAGAAGGGCTGACCAAAATGCGTGGTGGATTTGTCGTTGACGTATCCCATCCCTGTAACTCGGGCCTGCCCCGTTGGGTCAATAGCGGACTTTTCCAACCGGTTGATACTTCACGTCTGTCCAACTGGGGTGATGTCATGCCCGAGCTGGTTAACCTGATCGGTAACGATGCTGAGGGTGAAAACAATGTCTGGATGACACCATTTGATTGGGGCCAAACATCGGTCACGTACCGCACGGATTTGTTCGAGCTGGAAGGCGAAGAAAGCTGGGGCATGCTTTGGGATGAACGTTACAAAGGCAAACTCGGGTCGCTTGCATCAGGCGGCGATGCTTGGTGGTGTGGCGCGATCAAGGCAGGCGTCGCGATGGAAGATATTGCATCCGAAGAGGCTTTCGAAAAAATTGCCGCTGCTATGCGGGAACAACGCCCGCTGATCCGAACTTACACCGATGACACAACAACGCTGGAACAAGC